>Ga0207928_1000065_pt1 | contig 10415 bp, 5 predicted proteins | sample NGESurshal072012_9_FD_184457 | JGI IMG/M metagenome (GOLD analysis project Ga0207928, IMG submission 184457) | Arctic peat soil microbial communities from Barrow, Alaska - NGEE Surface sample 210-2 shallow-072012 (SPAdes) | ecosystem: Environmental > Terrestrial > Soil > Wetlands > Peat ... | reverse complement strand
CGAGGACGCGAATGCCCAGGCGAATCTCGGAACTGCGCTGGCGCAACTTGGACGTCTAACCGAGGCGAAATCGCACTATGAAGCCGCCCTGCGCATCGATCCCGGCAATCAGTTGGCGCGCGAGAACCTGCAACAGATTGAACAGATGACGAACCAAGCCCCCCACTGACCGTGGTGGTTCAGTAGCGAAATCCCTGCGTCTGGTGGGCCACCTCAGTCAGACTCGGTTTACATTGGTGAAGTACCAACGCAAGACTGGACGTTCGCTATGGGGCCGGGAGAGTTCGAGGTGACATTGTTCAGGGGACTAAGCCCAGCGGCGCTGGCAATATTGCTGGTCATGACCTCCGCCGGTTTCGCTGCCCAATCTGCAGGTTCGCAAGTCGCAAAACCGGATGCAAACGGATACGTCGGGAACGAGGCGTGTGCCAAATGCCACGCGGCCATCTTCGAGTCATACAAGAACACGGCCATGGCACATGCCAGCGGCCCTGCGACCGAAAATCTGATCGCCGGAGATTTCACGCACCATGCTTCGGGTGTGAATTTTCGCGTATACAGCGATGCCGGTAAGGTCTGGCTCAGCTTCGACCGGCCCGGCGACCCCGCGGTACACGGAAAACGCGAGCTCCTGTATTACATCGGACAGGGGCGCAGGGGACGGTCTTATCTATTCTCCGACGACGGCTTCGTCTTCGAGTCACCCGTTAACTGGTACACCGACCGGCACATGTGGGACATGGCGCCCGCCTACGGCAACGCGCGCGAAATTCCCATGACGCTGCCTGCGCTGACCAGTTGTCTCGACTGCCACGTCAGCGGAATTCAGCCCCCAATCAACGGCACTGAGAATCGCTACAAAATGCCAGTGTTTGCCTATTCGGGCGTCACCTGCGAGCGCTGTCATGGGCCTGGTGCCGCACACCCGAATGGCGGAGCGATTGTCAATCCGACAAAGCTGTCTGCCAACCGGCGCGACCAGGTATGCATGCAATGTCACCTCGAAGGTAATGCGGCGATCGAACGCGCCGGCAAGCACCTGTATGAGTATCGGCCCGGCGACGATCTTCCCGACTACATTCGCTACTACCTGCTGGTGGATTCACACTCTCCGAATTTGCGGGCAGCGAGCCAGTTCGAAGCGCTCGCGCAGAGCACGTGCAAGAAGAAATCGGGCGACGCGATGTCGTGCACCAGTTGTCACGATCCGCATCGTTCAATTCCGGCTGACGAGCGAGTGTCCTTTTATCGCGGTAAGTGCCTGGTCTGTCACGGAGCGGCGTTCGGAGCGAAGCACCACGTCGATCAGCCGGACTGCGCACATTGCCACATGCCCGCCGCCCTCAGCAGCGATGTCGCGCACACCGAGGTGACTGATCATCGCATTCCGCGTCGCCCCGGCACCGGCCCGCAGTTGGAGAATGCCGGGCCGCCCGTTTCACCGCAACTGGTGCCCTTCCCCAGCTCGAAGGACACGGAACACGATGTTCGCGACCTTGCGTTGGCGTGGCAATCGATTGTCAACAGTGGGATGAAAGTGGAGCAGCCACAGGCGGAGAAGTTACTGCGCCAGGCGGCGACGCAGTTTCCCGATGACCCGGTCGTCCTGTCGGCGTTGGGTTATGTCGAACAAACGCGGGGAGCCAACGATCGTGCGCAGGATCTGTATCGAAAAGCGCTGGCACTCGATCCGAATCTGATCGACGCGGCTACGAACCTTGGTGTGCTTGAGGCGCAACGCGGACATCTAGCCGAGGCCGTAAAGCTATGGCAGGGAGCATTTCAGCGTGCGCCGGGACGCAGCAGCATCGGGATGAACCTGGCGCGGGCATTTTGTGCCGCCGGGCAAGCAAAAGTTGCGCGCAGCTACGCACTCCGGGTGCTGCAGTTCAATCCCGATTTAAGCGCAGCAAGAGGGTTGTTGAATGGGATAGATGCCGATCCGCCAAAGTGCGCCCCCTAATCGCTACCGTTCTGCTTGCCGCGCAACTGTTCGGCGATTTTCAGCTCCTGTTCCGCCTCGTCGTTCTTGCCGATATCCCGGTAAGCCTGCCCGAGAAGATGGTGCGTGATGGGGTTGTTTGGGTCCATCGTCGCCGCACGTTGCAACGTACGAATAGCGAGCACGGGTTCGCCTTTCTTCTGCAGAACTTTGCCCATCAGGATGTATGGGCCGGTAGAACTGGCGTCCAGCCAAATAGATCGCTGAAGCAACCGCTCGGCTTCGTCATATTTCTGCACCCGAGAGTACGCATCGGCCAGCTTGTAGAGCGCCGGAGGATATGCTGGATTGATCGCCAACTCCTGCTGAAAGTCGTTGATCGCTTCTGGAATCTTCGATGTGAATAGATGAATCTCGCCCAGCAACTGGTGGGCAAGGGGCAATTTGGGATCGGCAGCGATAGCTTTTTGTGAGTAGTCCTCCGCTATCGGAATGAATTCCTGACGGAATAACATGCGCGCCGTAATCAGGTAGCTGGCCCCAGAGTCGGGCGAAACGTCGAACATCTTCGCGAAGGCCCTGCGTGCCTGGGGATAATCTTGCGCCTGGATGTAACAGACGCCAAGTACGTAAGCCGCATCGACATTGGCCCGCGGGTACCATGCCTGGACTTTTTCCAGGTACGGAATTGCTTCTGCAGGACGTCCAGCGAGGTAGTAGGACAGACCCAACAACTGCACCGCTTCCTTGTCATTGGGATCGTCAGCCGCTGCCTGCTTGAGGGAGTCCGCAGCCTTCAGATAGTCACCCTTCTTGTAATAAACCGTGCCCAATTCTTTCGAAATGCCAGCCGGCCTAGGCGTCCGAGCGGCCATTGGCCGCAACAGTGCGATGGCCTCGTCATACTTGCCCTGTTGGGAAAGTTTGCGGGCCTCGGCGAAGTCGGTGTCAGAGCCGGAAGACTTCGCCGCCTGCGGAGACGAGACCGTGTTGGTCGGAGACAGCGTCTGCGCTTGCAGCAGGGTGCATCCAGCCAGCAGAAATACAGAAAGCCACTTAACAGCTGAAGTGTGCGAGCGTCCCATTGAGGCCATCGACAAAATTAGAACACAACGACACGGGGAGCGGCTCAATTACGAGGTCTGCGGATTGAATTTAGCCAATTGAAGCTCAGTGACTTACGACCGGCGCTTCCGCCACCCCAACATATTTGTCTGCGCCACCGTAATAAAACAGGTAGCGCTCACCGCGTCGGACCACGCCCTCAACGAAAACCACGTTCGGAACCTGGCCGACTTTCTCCCATTCCTTCTCGGGCGCGAAGATGGGCTGCTCGCTGCGGGAGAGAACCTTGCGTGGGTCCTTGCGGTCGAATATCGCGACTGCGGTGCGGTACACGAGTTTGTCGTCAGCCCCGTTGTAAATCAGCACAATGCCGTCGGGCGTCAGGATCGGAGATGGTCCAGGCTCGACAACGCGGGAGTCGAATTGTCCCGGACGGCGCGGCAATACAGGCGTCTTCGTCGCTTCGGTCCAGTGCACGAGGTCGGTCGAGTATGCCAATCCCATCTGGTCATTCTTATCGGGAGTCGTACCGAGAAAATACATCCAGTACTTGCCGTCGATTTTCTGGGGCACGATCGCGCCCGACTTGGTCCAACCGGTGTTCCAGTTGCCCTTGTAGGCGGGCACGATGACTCCCTTGCGTTCCCAATGGATGAGATCGTGCGAAGTTGCAAGACAGAGCTGCGCGTCCTTGGTGTTGTACCCCGTGTAGGTCAGGTAGAACGTATCCCCGAATTTCACCAACCTCGGATCTTCTACCCCACCGTTCTTTTCGTAGTCGGCTTCGGGCGACAACACCGGTTCGGGACGGCGCGTGAAATGAATGCCGTCGGCACTTTCAGCGTAGCCAAGCCGCGAAGTGCCATGCGCGTCCTGGGCGCGGTAGAGCATCACAATTTTCCCGTTGTACATCGCTACGGCGGGGTTGAATGTGCCGGTGGACTCCCAGCCATCGTCTTGCGGCGACAGAATGGGAGTCTGGGAAGCGCGGCTCCAAGAGCCAAACGGCAGCTTAAGATCGGCTGCCAGGACCAGACAACACGAGACGACCACAACAAACAGCGATCCGAGATAAATTCTGCGGCGGATGTTCCGGCGAATGTTCATGCGTTGCGAATTGTAGACCGAATCACCCGTCTTGCGACACGTCAATCGCCGCCTTGTCGCGACAGCCGTCTAGGCATTAGCCTCTTTACTATTGTGCTTCGTCCGTCTCAAACCAACGGTTGTCACTTCCGATTGCTATCGATTTGGGTTCTAACAGCGATCATTGTCCTGACCGTGGCGTTGCCTTTCGAAGCCCAGACATCAGCGGCCAATTCGGCAGCAACCAAGGCCTATGAGAGCGGGATAGCGGCCATTCGCGCGGGAGACGCCGTTAAAGCGCAGTCGGATCTTGAGAAAGCGGTAAAACTGAATCCGGGCAGTGCCGAGATGCAGTTGGCTCTCGGCCAAGTCATGCTCCAGAGAGGCGACTACGACAGCGCTATCACGCACCTGCAGACCGTTATTCGTCTGAAGCCCAATCTTGCCGCCGGACATCTGGCTCTCGGTCAGGCGCTCTCGGCAAAGGGGGCATTGGATGAGGCCATCGCTCAGTTGCGTGAGGCAGCCAAGCTTGCTCCCAAGGACGCCGACCCTCATCGAGGCCTGGCGCGGACGTTCAGTGCACAGAAGAAGACACCAGAGGCACTGGCAGAAATCAAGGAAGCTGTGGCGCTAGCTCCGAGGAGTGCTGAAGTGCACGACGAACTAGGTGCTGTGCTGGCGCAGATCGGCGAAAACGCCCAAGCCGGGCAGCAGTTTCAGATAGCGCTGCAAGTCGATCCCAAGTATCAACCAGCGCACTTCCATCTCGGCGTAATACGGATGAGCAACGGCGACCTCGCAGGTGCCCAGAAGGAATTGATCACCGCCTCTGAGCTGAATCCCAAAGATGGCCTGGCGTTCTACTACCTAGGGGACACATATCAGACTGCCGGCGACAGGGACGCCGCCCTTGCGGCCTACGAGCAGGCCGCAGCACTGTTGCCCGATTCAGCCATGGTCCAGAGGCAGCTTGGATTGGCCCTGCAGCGGACCACTGAGGTCGAACAGGCCGCTGCCGCATTCAGGAAGGTAACGGAGCTTACGCCCAATGATCCTGATGCATACAACAACCTCGGCCTGGCTCTGATGCAGCAGGGCGCGGGCGCAGCCGCGATTAAGGCATTCAAGGAAGCGATCCGGCTTCGCCCTGACGACGCTGGGTTCCGGGGAAACTTGGGGACCATCTACCTGCAGCTTTCCGACTTCGAAGGTGCCATTGGCCAGTTGCAGCAGGCGCTCATCATGGCGCCGAACGACGCGTCCCTGCACTATGATCTCGGATTGGCTCTCAAGCTGAAGGACAATTTGCCGGCGGCTATCACGGAGATGAACAAGGCGATCGAACTCGATGCGAAACTGGTGGATCCTCATTACACGCTGGGCATTATCTTGTGGCAGCAGGGAGAATTTCCATCCTCGGTTGAGCAGTTGCGGAAGGCGCTGGAGCTCAAACCTGATTACGCCGAAGCCTACTACACCTTGGGGACGGTATTGAAACAGATGAATCAATTGCCGGAGGCTGCGCAGGCGTTGCGCGAAGCCATCCGCTTACAACCTCAGTTCGCCGGTGCCCACACTACGCTGGCTGCCGTGTTGCGACAAATGGGCGACGCGGCGGGAGCACAAGCCGAGAGCCAGCTTGGTGATGTACTCGTCAAACAGAAGATCGGATTGCAGGCAGCCACCTTCGACACCAATTCAGGCAAGCGCATGCTCGATGTCGGCGATCTCGATGGCGCAATTTCGCAATTTCGCAACGCAATAAGAGCTTCACCATCGTATGCCCCTGCGCATTATCAACTGGCGACTGCTCTGTCGCGAAAAGGCGAGAAGACAGAAGCGGCGGAAGAGTTTAAGAAGGCCGCGGAGCTGGATCCGACGCTAAACCCGGCACCATGAAAAATTACTAGTCGGATTCCCCCGCGAACCCGAATTTCAAGCCAAATCGATTTTGTAATAGCGGGAAGATTTTTCCCAGCAAATTTTGACTGCTCGTACAAATCTATTATTGACAGAAATCAACAACCCCCTTGACATCAGCACTTTCCGCAATATAGGTTTACAGACGCTCTAGTCGGGGCGGGCGGGGGTTGCCCCATACCTGACATATCCGGAGCTTGGAACTTAACTGTGGACGGCATCGCCAGCAGCATCTTTGCTGAATTCGATTCACGTTGCGCCGCGGGTCCCTGTTTCTTTTTTGATGCACGCTCTTCTCTTCTTCACTTCAACGTAATTGGTAACTGTTTTCAGCAACGAGATGCGGTGGTTTCTCGAGCCGTGCGGCTATCAGGCCGCATCGCCGGAACTCGACTGCGGAGGGTGAAATGACGAAACGGTGGGTAGTACTAGCAGCAGTAACTATTCTTGTTCTTGCGACGGCTTCGATCCCAGCCTTGGGCCAAGTCACGTCCGGTACGATTATTGGAACCGTAACGGACCAGCAAGGCGCGGCGGTGGCGGGTGCAAAGGTGACGGTGACGGACGTGGCCAAGGGCACATCCGACACCACGACCACCAACGACTCGGGAAACTACACCGTGACGCACTTGATTCCAGACCTCTACACGGTCAAGATTGAGGCGTCAGGCTTCAAGACCTTCCAGCAATCAGGCGTTACGGTGGTGGCAGACGCTACGCAGCACGTTGATGCTCATTTCCAAGTGGGGTCGGCGTCGGAGACCTTGGAGGTTACGGCTGAAGCTCCGCAGCTACAGACCGATAATGCGGACGTCGGCGTTTCGTATAACGAGCGCTATGTGGAGAACCTGCCGATCTTGAACCGCAACTTCACGCAGCTTGAGTTGTTGTCGCCCGGCACCCAGCAATTGGCTGGTTGGAGCCATGCAGCAACGGAGAACCCGCAAGGCGGTCTGCAGATTTTTGTCAATGGCCAGCACTTCAGCGGCACTGGTTTCCAGTTGGATGGAACCGACAATCAGGACCCCATTCTGGGCATTATCGTTATCAATCCCAACCTCGATGCGATTACTCAAGCTACCGTCGGGTCTCAGTTTTACGATGCTGAACAGGGGAAGGCTATCGCCGGTCTGGTAACGGCTCAGACCAAGTCTGGCACCAACGAGTTTCACGGCAGCGGCTTCTGGTTCCGTCGCACGGATGCCAACGAAGCGCGCGATCCGTTCACTCAGTACGCTCCCAATTCCATTACCGGAAGGTACATTCCCTCTGACAAATGGAACCAGTATGGCGGCACCATCGGCGGCCCGATCATCAAGAACAAGCTGTTCTTCTTTGGCGACTATCAAGGTACGAAGGAAACCACCGGTGTCACCAATGTGCTCACCGTCCCGACACCCACAGTCCTCAGCACTTGCACCCAAACGACGGGCTTCTGCGATCTGAGTCAGTACCTCGGACACGTTAGCGGCGGCGGCCAGGTGTACTACCCCAACGTAAACAACACGGCTTCGTTCACAGGCGCCACACCCGTTCCCGGCAACCTGATCCCAGTTTCCCAGCTTTCCCCACAGGCAGTAGCCGTTCTGAAGGCGTTTCCACAGCCGACCGACCCTACCGCGCTCCTCTCCAACTATGTTGCTTCTGGCGCGGGTTCTTACCTGCAGAACAGCTTCGACACGCGCATTGATTACGACTTGAATCAGTCGAACCAGATTTACGGCCGCTTCAGTCTTGCCTACTTCACCCTGTCGGGAACTCCCTCCCTCTCACAGCTGGGTGGCGTAGGATTCGGTCCGGGGCCAGGTTTGGCGGGAAGCTCGAATATCCACAACTTCAGCTTGGCCTCAGGGTGGACCCACACCTTCAGCCCGAGCTTGTTGATGGACGTTCACTTCGGCTGGTTCAAGTACAACCCGCAGACAGCCTTCTGGGACCAGGGCCAGACACCAATGACGGGGTTCGGCATTCCCGGCCTCAATCTACCCTCGCAACCGCTGCTGACCTCAGGGTTGGCGTACTTCAACTTGGGTGGTAGTAGCGGAACAGGTAATCAGACTATTTCTGACTTTGGTAACGGTCTTGGTGTGCAGCGTTGCAACTGTCCTTTGACGGAAAGAGAGAACCAGTGGCAGGCGGTGGTGAACTTTACCAAGATTCATGGCAACCACGCCTTCAAGTTTGGCGGCGACGTCCGTTATGCCACCAACCTGCGCGTACCCAGCGACGAAAACCGTGCCGGCCAATTGACCTTCGGTCAGGCCGGTACTGGGAACGGCAACGTCGGCGGACTGAACTTGGCGACGTTCTTGTTCGGCGATGTAACCTCTTTCTCGCGTTTCGTCAGCAGCGTGACGAACGCCACCGACCGGCAGTGGCGCATGTTCTACTACGGGCAGGACACTTGGCGCGTCACTCCCAAGCTGACATTTAATTATGGATTACGCTGGGAGGTGTACTTCCCCGAATCGGTTAACGCCAAAGGCAACGGTGGCTTCTACAATGTAGTTCAAGGCATCGGCCGAGTAGCAGGGTATGGACCCTACGGTCTGAACGGCAACATCGGCAACGACTGGCACGCCTTTGCGCCTCGCGTTGGCTTGGCCTACCAGTTGTATGACAAGACCGTCATCCGGGCGGGATTTGGCATCAGCTACGACATGGGCGTCTTCGGGTCGAACTTCGGTCATAGCGTGGCCCAGAATCTGCCGGTGCTGCTCTCACAGCAAGTCAATGCGACCGGCGCTTCCAACAACTATGCGCCGGCGTTTAATCTCGGTCCTGGTGGGTACCTGAGTACTCTGCCGGGCGTGACGACCGGTGCGCCCGCAGGGGTTTTCCCGGCAATTCCGGCAAGTGGCCAGTTGCCGCTACTTGGTCCCACCAACAACGCTAACCCCTACGTCCGTCCTCTGAATCAGACCCTACCCGCAGTTGCAGTCTGGAACCTCACGATTCAGCAGCAGTTCGGCAAGAACTCCAGCCTGGAAATTGCGTACATTGGAAACGTGGGCAGACATGGGTTTGCAGGTGATGGTCCCAGCTACAACGTCAATCAACAATTCGTCAATGGTACTTACCCATTTCAAAATAGGTTCACATATCCTGGATATATCGATCCGGCGACTGGTCAGACGCTCGTTTGCTGCAATACGAGTATCGGCAACTATTTAGGCAACAATGCCAACTCCAGTTACAATGCCCTGCAGGCGAAGTTCAACCAGAACTTCTCAAACGGCCTGCAGTTCGTCACTCACTTCACCTGGTCAAGAGCGCTGCACTACGACAGCAACTACTTCGCAGACGTTCCGTCCGTCGCCTACGGTCCCGACGACCAGAACCGCGTCTTGGTGTGGGTGTTTAGCGGCGTGTATAACTTGCCGTTTGGTAAAGGCGCGAAGTATGCCAGTGGCGCAAGCACGGCCATGAATGAAGTCATTGGCGGCTGGCAAATCAGTTTCACCAATAACTGGGGTAGTGGGCTGCCATTTACGCCTTCTCTAAGCAGCTGCCCTAACAACTCCTCGGGGGTCTGCCGGCCTGATAAGGGAACTGGAGTCTTCAATTTGGGCCCCAGCGGCCTCATCCACCCAGCGGGCGGCGGCGCACCTTACGTCCAGTACTTCACCCCGGTTGTTGTGGGCGGAGTCTGGCTCAATCCAGCACCCGGAGCGATCGGCAATGTTGGTTTTGACGGGCTGTACGGTCCCAGCGACTATACTGCCCAGGCTGCCATCATGAAGAACTTCCAGCTTACGGAGCGCTTCAAGTTCCAGTTCCGCATGGACGCCTACAACCTCTTCAACCATGTTGCGTTGGGCTACTCCAATAACCAGGGTGGCGGTGGAAACTGCGTGGCCTCGCTCTCGCCTCAGAACGCGTGCGGTGGCAGTAGCGGTCAGATTCAAGACATCCTGTATGGATCGACGATGCGTCAACTGCAGTTCGGCTTGCATCTGTTCTTCTAGCGACAGGGCCGCTTAAACGGCGATGTTTCAGTCGCTAGTGCGACAGATCTGGAGGGAACGCGAATGTTCCCTCCAGGTTTTCCGATCTGACAGGTACCTAGGCTTCAATAGGCTCTATCCGTTCCTGCCCTCGCAGCCCACCAGCGGGGGCTTTTTTATGCCTTGCCGGGAACCCGGTGATGAGACGATAGGGCGCCGACGAGGTTCTTGGAACGCCGTGATAAAAATCACGAGGCTGGTGTAAGCTCGAAGGCGCGATATGTATAGCAAGCGAACGACTCTTTGGTTCCTGGGGACCCTGATCCTCATCGTATTGGGGTTTGCGTTTGTTATTACTCAGCCATTCATTTATCCATTTGCGGCGGCCATAATCCTTGCTGTCGTCTTCTATCCTGCACACCAACGGATTTTGGGGTGGACAAAAGGAAAGC
>Ga0207928_1000062_pt1 | contig 10450 bp, 9 predicted proteins | sample NGESurshal072012_9_FD_184457 | JGI IMG/M metagenome (GOLD analysis project Ga0207928, IMG submission 184457) | Arctic peat soil microbial communities from Barrow, Alaska - NGEE Surface sample 210-2 shallow-072012 (SPAdes) | ecosystem: Environmental > Terrestrial > Soil > Wetlands > Peat ... | reverse complement strand
GAAGAAACGTTGTTTCACGAAATGAAAAAAGAATCGACTTGACTCCGACCGGCCTTCTCATGGAAGGCCATTTCACTCACAACCCCCTGATCGCTATCCGTTAAGGCGTCCTATAACTCGCAAATGAGGTGCATTCACGTGATGCAGCATTGGGTCATGCGGTTGAAAACAAATGAGGTCACGTCGCGTGGCCTGTCTGAGAAGAATTAGGAAACCGCTACTCTATCCATCTAGCTACGGGGCCGACGAGGAATTGCCCCATTCTCTCACGTCAATTGGTAGCGGAAACACGCGCAATCGCGTGCTGGAGAGTGCTGGAATCTCGGCCGCGACCCATTCGCTCAGGGCTTTGCGGCGAGATCGTCCAGTGCGAGATTGAGTTCCAGGACGTTCACCCGCGACTCGCCCAGCAGACCCAGATCGCGCTGATACGTATGCTTGTCGATCAAGTCTCGCAGTGCAGACTCGGGGAGTCCGCGCTCCCGGGTCAAACGGGGAACCTGAAACTCCGCGGCGGCAGGGGAGATTTCCGGATCCAGTCCTGATGCCGAGGTAGTGATGAGATCCACCGGAACCAGTTGCGAGGGATTCTCCTCGTGCAGGCTTTTCGCATCGGCCTGAATGCGGTCCATCAGCTTCTGGTTGGTGGGCCCGAGGTTCGTCCCTCCAGAGTTGGCGGCATCGTATCCGTTACCGGCTGCCGAGGGCCGCGAATGAAAGTATTTCGCCGAAGCGAAAGGCTGCCCAATGATGCGTGAGCCAATCGCTTGCCCACTGCGATAGCGGATCTGTCCATTGGCCTTGTCCTTGAATAGAACCTGCGCCAGAGCGGTGATGAGCAGCGGATAGAGCACTCCCAGCAGAATCGTCGTGGCGATGGTCATCAGAAATGCGGTGATCAGATGCTTCTTCATAAGAGTCCTTAGGCCAGATGGGCGGCCGTGATAAGCATGTCAATAATCTTGATGCCCACGAAGGGCGCGATTAATCCGCCCACTCCATAGATAAGGAGGTTGCGGCGCAGCAAAGCCTCGGCGTTCATGGCACGGTATTTCACGCCGCGCAGCGCCAGGGGAATGAGCGCAATGATGATCAGCGCGTTGAAGATGACCGCCGACAGTACTGCCGATTCCGGCGTCTTGAGGTGCATGATATTCAGCGTGTTGAGCACTGGGAACGTGACGGCGAACATGGCGGGGATGATCGCGAAATACTTGGCGACGTCGTTCGCAATGGAAAATGTGGTGAGGGCGCCCCGCGTCATCAATAATTGCTTGCCGATTTCGACGACCTCGATGAGTTTGGTGGGATTGGAGTCGAGATCGACCATGTTGCCGGCTTCTTTAGCGGCCTGCGTGCCGGTGTTCATGGCAACGCCGACGTCGGCCTGCGCCAGAGCGGGCGCGTCGTTGGTGCCGTCCCCGGTCATGGCGACTAGTTTGCCTCCGGCCTGCTCGCTGCGGATTAACTTCAGCTTGTCCTCGGGCGTGGCTTGAGCTAGAAAGTCGTCGACGCCGGCCTCGCGCGCAATGGCGGCCGCGGTGAGCGGGTTGTCGCCAGTGATCATCACCGTGCGAATTCCCATGGAGCGCAGTTGAGCGAAGCGGTCACGGATTCCACCCTTGACCACATCTTTCAGATGGATGACGCCCATGGCGCGCCGGTTCTCAGACACCACGAGTGGCGTGCCGCCCGACGACGCGATGCGCTCAACGGCGGCTCGTACTTCCGGCGGCATGGCCGAGTTGATCTGTTCGAGGTGACGCACGATCGATTCGGCAGCGCCTTTGCGGATCTCCCGCCCATCGAGATTGACTCCGGACATTCTCGTCTGCGCGGTGAACGGAATGAATTCCGCTTCGTGGGCGGCGAACTCGCGGCCTCGCAGATTGTATTTCTCCTTGGCCAGTACCACGATCGAGCGGCCCTCCGGCGTTTCGTCGGCCAGCGAGGAAAGCTGGGCGGCGTCCGCCATCTCGGCTTCGGTGACTCCCGGTGCGGGCAGAAACTCGGTGGCTTGCCGGTTGCCGAAAGTAATCGTGCCGGTCTTATCGAGGAGGAGCGTGTTCACATCGCCGGCTGCCTCGACGGCGCGTCCCGACATAGCGAGCACGTTGTGTTGGACCAGTCGATCCATCCCGGCGATACCGATTGCCGACAGCAGGCCGCCGATCGTAGTAGGAATCAAACACACCAGCAGAGATACCAGTACGAACACCGTCTGCGGCGACCCCGAATAGATCGCGAACGGCTGCAGCGTGACCACGGCTAATAGGAAGATGATGGTCAGTCCTGCGAGCAGGATGTTCAGGGCGATCTCATTCGGCGTCTTCTGGCGCGCCGCTCCTTCGACCAACGCGATCATGCGGTCAAGAAACGTCTCGCCGGGGTTCGAGGTTATCTTGACCTTGATGTAGTCGCTGAGGACGCGGGTTCCGCCCGTGACTGCCGAACGATCGCCGCCTGCTTCGCGAATTACAGGCGCAGACTCGCCCGTGATGGCAGACTCGTCGACGGACGCTACGCCCTCGACGATCTCTCCGTCTCCAGGAATCAGTTCCCCGGCATCGACCGAAACCAGGTCACCGGCGCGGAGCTTCGCGCTGGGGATCTCCTCGATCTTGCCGCCCGACACAATGCGCTTGGCGATGGTTTCCGAGCGGGCGCGGCGCAGCGTTTCGGCCTGTGCCTTGCCGCGCCCTTCCGCCATAGCCTCGGCGAAATTGGCAAACAACACGGTGAACCATAACCACAAGGTGATCTGGAGGTTGAAGCGGAACGCCTCGTGCGGCCGGAGAATCAACAGCACGGTCGTGATTACGCTGCCGATTTCGACCACGAACATGACGGGATTCCCCATCATGTTGCGCGGGTTCAGCTTGAGCAGCGAACTCCAGGCGGCGCTGCGGACGAGATTCAGATCCCAAACCGACTTGTGATGGCTTGCCATAGGCTCCTAGAAAGTCTTTCCAACGTGCATGAGAAGGTGCTCAAGAATCGGCCCAAGGCTCAGGGCCGGGAAGAACGTGAGTGCGCCCAGGATCAGGATGACGCTGATCAGGAGCAGCGTGAACAGCGGGGTGGTGACCGGAAATGTCCCAAGCGATGGGGGAACGTACTTCTTCTGCGCCAGGTTGCCGGCGATAGCCAGCATCGGAATGATCATCAAAAAGCGGCCCACCAGCGTGGTGATGCCCGTCGCAGAGTCGTACCAGAGCGTGTTGACTGTCAGTCCACCGAAGGCGGAGCCGTTGTTCCCAGCCGACGATGTGAACGCGTAGAGAATCTGGGTCAGCCCGTGCGGGCCGGGATTCGATATGCCTCCGGTCCCAAAGCCCTTGACCATGGAGATTCCCGTAAGCGAGAGAATGATGAGCGGGAAGACCAGCGAGACGAGCATGGCCATCTTGACGTCGTAGGCCTCGATCTTCTTGCCCAGATACTCCGGGGTGCGGCCGACCATCAGCCCCGCAATGAACACGGCCAAAACGACGTAGATGAGAATTCCGTACATGCCGGAGCCGACCCCGCCAAAGATCACTTCGCTCAGCATGATGTTGACCAGCGGCACCATGCCGCCCAAGGGTGTGAAAGAATCATGCCAGCCGTTGATGGCGCCGCAACTGGCGTCGGTCGTCACCGTGGCGAACAGCGCGGAATTCGCGATGCCGAAACGGGTTTCCTTGCCCTCCATATTTCCGCCGGACTGAAGGGCCGTCGCGTGCTGCGCAACGGTCGCGGGATAAAGCGGGTTGCCTTGTGCCTCAGCCCAGTAAGCAACGGTCACCCCGGCCAGAAACAGGATTGCCATCGCCGACCAGACCGCCCATCCGTGAGCGGGAGAGCCGGTCATCCGGCCAAGCGTATATGTCAGCCCGGCACCGATGGCGAAGATGCAAAACATCTCGAACAGATTCGTGAGCGGGGTGGGATTCTCAAACGGGTGTGCGCTATTGGCATTGAAGAATCCGCCGCCGTTCGTACCCCATTCTTTGATGATTTCCTGCGAGGCCACCGGACCCTGCGCGATCGTCTGCGTTGTAACCGTATCCATGACCGGTTTGCCGCTGGCATCCACCACTCCTTTGCCGTCAGCGCCCACTCGTTGCACCTGTTGCGGCTCGACCAGTTTTACGGTGTCGTAGGGCTTCAGATTCTGCACAACCCCTTGCGAAACCAGAAACAGCGCTCCAATAATGCAAAAGGGCAAAAGCACCCACAGGCAGCAGCGCACGAAGTCGACCCAGAAATTGCCGAGCGTATTCATCTGACGGCGCGCTATCCCGCGGATGAAAGCGATTGCCAGCACGATGCCCGTCGCCGCCGAGGCGAAGTTATGAAATGCGAGCCCAGCCATTTGCGTGAAGTAGCTCATGGTGGTCTCGCCGGAATAGGCCTGCCAGTTGGTATTGGTGGTAAATGATGCGGCCGTATTGAAAGCCAGGTGCTCGGGCGTCACTGCCCCGAAGTGCTGCGGGTTGAGCGGTAACATGCCCTGAATTCGCTGGATCAGATAGAGCATGAGCATCGACACGGCGCTGAACACCAGCATGGTGGTCGCATATTCGGTCCAGCGCATCTCGTGCGATTCATCCACCCCGGTAACGTGATAAAGCAGGCGCTCAACCGGGCGCAGCACGGGATCGAGGAACGTACGCTCGCGGGCGAACACTCGCGTGATGAATACGCCAAGCGGCTTCGTGACAGCGAAGATCAGTCCTAGAAAGATCAGGATCTGCAGCCAGCCATTGAGAGTCATTTCAGAATTTCTCCGGACGCAACAGCGCGTAGAACAAGTACACGGTTACCGCCGCGCTGATGATGAGCATGATGAGAGACTGTATGTCCATGGCATCCTCCTGCTTTCTACTTCAGGCGATCGCAGAAACGCACGTACGCGATTGATACGGCGAAAAATGCGATCGTGACCGCAACCCAGAAAATATCCTGCATCAGTCATCTCCCTGGCCGATCTCGCGATCGCGCCTGTATGGAATCAGAGGGCAATCCGCTTGTTGGTTCTCTCTGTAGCTTTCCGCTGCGGGTGAGAGATCATTTCTATGAGTTCTCCTCGCTGTCGGACTGGGCTGAACTTCGCAAAGTGCACTCTGACAAGGCCGTGAGGCGAGCTCTTTCCCTCCATCACAAACGCTGCCAGTACGCGCAGCAGAAACGCCACAGCGCCGATACACAGTATTGCGAGTGTAACCCTCATAGAGCCGCCGGCGCACCGTTCTCTGACACGATTTCAAACATGATTGTTCCTCTCCGCGCGTAAGACGGGCCTCAAGAGTTCATAAGGAATTCATAAAGACAATCGGCCGCCCGAGTTCGAGAGCTTGCTAGCGAAAGTGCTGCCGAAGGATGCTTAACAGCCCCACTCTGCTTCGCCCGGGTTGGCATAGTACCTGCGACTTGTGCCGGGCTGCGCGGGTGCGGTCGCTAGTTCCAGGAGTGCCAGACGGGCCGCGGCCACCATCAACTTGCGCTCGTTCTGCGAGGTGCGCTCCCAGGAAGAGGACTCTTCCTCGCTCCCGTGACCGTAGACATCATGAGCTAGAGCTTCGCGGTAGTGATGAAAGAGCCTGGCCAGTTGTTCTGCGGAGACATCCTGAATCGTTGGCATTCAATCCCAACCTTTCTGCCGTTGCGTAACTCCGTAACGTTTGTGGGCGGGGGGATTAACGTTCAACCCTTCCGCCCATGATTGATTGGATAACTAAGAACGTAAGGATTGAATAAGAGGTTCGTAGAATGTTCGTAAGTTGAGGCATTGGAGTAGCTCCGCTGTCTCGGTGCGCCCAGGCCGCGCGGGCGAATGTACGAGACCCTTGCACAAGCCGCGAGAACCTACTGCGAGCGACAAAGCTCGGCCTATTCTCCGGGCTCAAACCGGTAGCCAACCCAGGGCTCGGTAACAATGTAGCGCGGCGCCGAGGCGTCCGGCTCCAACTTCTTGCGCAACTGGCCCACGAAGACCCGGAGGTATTCCACCTGCTCTGTACTTTGCCCGCCCCAGATTGCGGCCAAGAGGGTGCGGTGGTTGACGACCTTGCCGGGACGCCTCGCGAGAAAGACGAGCAGATCGAATTCCTTGGGAGTAAGTCGCACTTCGTTCCGCCGGACGGTCACTTTGTGGGCCGCAGTATCGATGCGAAAATCGCCAATTTCGATGACCGGGTCTGCAGGCTCGCCTTCGGCAGGAACGCGGCGAAGATTGGCCCGGACTCTCGCCAGGAGCTCGTTCATGCCGAAAGGCTTGGTGACGTAGTCATCTGCGCCGGCGTCAAGCGCTTCCACTTTCTGATGTTCTTTATCTCGAACCGAGAGAACGACGATCGGAATCTGGGATGTTGCGCGAACCGTGCGGCACAGCTGCACGCCGTCGATCGATGGCATTGACAGGTCGGTGATGATCAGGTGGGGCGACCAGTCCTTCATGATCTCCAGAGCCATCTCTCCGCTGTTGGCGATGCGGATGTCATAGCCCTGCGCCGAAAGACTGGTGCGCAGGACGCGCGTGATCTGCGGTTCATCATCCACCACGAGAATGTGCGGACGGTCCACCATCAGCGAGCCTCCTGCGTAACGATGTGGACATCGACGGAAGGCGAGTCGCGCAGAAATCGCTGAATGGCGGACATGTAAAGATATCGCTGCCAACCGGTGCGTGCGGATCGACCGAAAATCACTTGCGTAATGTGATGCTCGCGCACCAGTTGCGCGACGCCATCGGCGATGCTTCTTCCGGAACAGCGCGCGACATGGGCGCCGAGGTTCTCTGCGAAACGTATATTCTCCGCCAAAGTCTTCTGATCCTCCGGACGCGTATCGCGGCCAACATCGATGTAGAAAACGTAGAACTCGCCACCCATGGCCTGCGCCATGCGTGAGCCCCGCGCAATCAGATATTGAGCCGCTGGATTCGAACTGACACAGACTCCGATGCGCTCGCGCACGGTATGCGCCGGCTGCGTGCCGTCCTTATCCAGGAACGCGTCGAGACTGCGGTCGACGACTCCCGTAACCTGCCGCAGAGCCAGTTCGCGCAATGCAATGAGGTTGCCAGGCCGGAAGAAATGCGAAAGCGCGCGCTGGGCACGGTCTACGGGGTAAATATCGCCGCGCTCCATGCGCTTCTGCAGGGCCTGGGGCGTCAGATCTGCGAGCACGATTTCGTCCACCCGCTGCATTACCCAGTCCGGCACGGTTTCTCGAACCTGCACACCCGTAATTTGCTGGATCGTGGGGCCAACGCTTTCGACGTGTTGCACGTTCATCGTGGATAGCACGTCGATCTTCGCCTCCAGCAGCTCCATGACGTCCTCGTAACGCTTGGCGTGCTTGCTGCCCTCAATGTTGGTGTGGGCCAACTCGTCCACGACAACGACCGCCGGCTTGCGGGCCAAGATGGCGTCCACGTCCATCTCTTCAAACGTGGTGCCCTTGTACTCGAGTTTACGAGGAGGGATGCGGTCGAGTTTTGCCGCGAGTTCCGCGGTGGCCTTGCGGCCGTGGCTCTCCACCACGCCGGCGGCGACATCTTCCCCGCGACTGGCGCGGCGGATGGCCTCGCTCAGCATGCTGTAGGTCTTGCCCACGCCGGGCGCGTAGCCGAGAAACAGCTTGAAGATTCCCCGCGGCTTGTCCGGTGAAACTTCGTTGAGCCACTCCTCGGGCGTCTTGGTCATCGCAGCTATTCTCATTCGCCGCGTCGAAATTGTCACGTCCATCGTACAATGCGGGTGTGAAAATCGGGGCTCGCACGCAGGCCGTACGCTACGCACTGGTGGTCGCCGCGATCGGCGCGATCACGGCCGTCGATTTCAAGCTGCACCTCAATCACACCACCGTGGCGCTAATGTTCCTGGTGACGGTGCTGCTGACCTCGGCCTACTGGGGGTTGCGCTACGCAGTAGTGATGGCTGTGGGAGCCACTGCGGCCTTCAATTTTTTCTTCCTGCCTCCGGTCGGAACCTTCACCATCGCCGATCCCCAGAACTGGGTGGCCTTGTTCGCCTTTCTGGTGACGGCGCTCGTGGCCAGCAATCTCGCCGAACGCGCGCGCCGCGAGGCCGAAGGCGCGAAACAACGCCGCCGCGAAGTGGAGCGGCTTTTCGGTCTCAGCCAGCGCTTACTGGCGTCCGAGAACGTTCTCGAACTGCTGAATGCTCTTCCCCTCTACGTGCAGGAAACGTTCTCCGTTAGCAGCGTCGCTGTGATGGCTGCAGACCATCCTACGGTCTATCGCTCCACGCTCGATGCCAAATTCGACGAAACCGTATTGCGCTCCACACTCCTCCGCGGGGAGCCCAGCACGCAGGCAGGCGTATCGTACGTTCCTCTGCGCCTTGGAATGCGCACGGTAGGAGCCCTCGCCGTCACCGGCGATGAGCTTTCGCGAGAAACCTTGGACGCGGTGGGAAGCTTGGCTGGCCTGGCGATCGAGCGCGCCCGCGCCCTTGAAGCCCTCAGCAAGAACCGGGCCGAGCAGGAACATGAGCGCCTGCGAACGGCCTTGCTCGATTCGGTAACGCACGAGTTCCGCACTCCCCTGACTTCCATCAAAGCCAGCGTCACGACGCTATTGTCGGGCGCCGGTCTCGATGACCAGGGCCGGGGCGATTTGCTTACCGTGATTGACGAAGAAACCGATCGCTTGAACCGTCTGGTGGGTGAAGCTGCGGAGATGGCGCAACTCGATTCGGGCATGTTCAAGCTCGACCTGCAGCCGCACGCCATCGGCGACGCGCTCCAGCCAGCCCTGGAAGACGCCAAAACTTCGCTCGAGCATCATCCCGTCGAGGTTACGGTCGCACCCGACGTGCCCAACGTGCTCATGGATGTGCAGCGCATTCGCGAAGTACTCATGCACCTGCTGGAAAACGCCGGAAAGTATTCCGACCCTGGTGTCCCCATCAAAGTGACCAGCGAAATCAAGGACAACCAGCTCGTAACCAGCGTCGCCGACCGCGGGCCCGGCATCGATTCTTTCGAGCAGTCGCTAATTTTCGAGAAGTTCTATCGCGGGCAGCACCAACGTTACACGGCGCCCGGAACAGGCATGGGCCTCGCCATAGCCAAAGTAATTGTGGAGGCCCACGGGGGCACGATCGGCGTCGTCAGCCAGTTGGGCAGCGGCTCGGTATTCTCGTTCACGTTGCCGTTGGAAAAACGCCCTTAGTCACCACGAATGGGAAGGGCTCGACTTCCAGTCGGGCCGTAATCGCCGACAATCACGCTCGGCCTCAGCCGCTGGGTGTCTCCCTCTTCGGAAGATTGCGTTCTTCTAGATCCTGTCACGCCGAGGCGGATGCAATGTACGCACGAAAGCAATCTTGCCGGCTCCCGCTAGGCTACAATTCAGGTGCATTTCCAGAGCATCCAGGCAAATACGAACTCTATGACTGCTGACACGGCAACCGGCATTCCCTCCCTCCTCGACGACAAAAAGATTCATTACAACCGCTTTCTCCTGATCGTCGCGGGCCTCGGGGGCCTGCTCTATGGCGTTGACGTCGGCATTATCGCCGGTGCCCTGCCGTATATGCAGGCAACATTCGGTCTGAGTTCCGGTCATCTGCTGACCGCTGGCCAGCTATCCCTCGTAGTGGCGGCCGTGCTTCTCGGCAGCGTGATCTCGACGCTATTCGCTGGCCTGCTCGCGGACTGGATGGGCCGCAAGTCTCTCATGGCTCTCAGCGGAGTCATGTTTGTCATCAGCATCCCTATGATTGCCCTATCTGAGGGATACAGCCCATTGGTGTTTGGGCGACTGTTGCAGGGCGTCAGCGGTGGCTTCATCGGGGTCGTCGTTCCGCTCTATCTTGCGGAGTGTCTGACCGCGTCCAACCGCGGCAAGGGCACGGGCGTGTTCCAGTGGCTGCTCACGCTGGGGATTTTTAGCGCGGCCCTTGTTGGGATGTATTTCAGCATCCGCGTGGACCAGGTTGCCAAGCTTGGCGACGCGGCCAAGCTTCTTGATTTCAAGAATACGGCCTGGCGCGGCATCTTCTGGGTGTCGTTGCCGCCGGGAATCTTGTTCGTCATCGGCAGTCTCATGGTGGCGGAGTCGCCGCGTTGGCTTTTGCGGCGCGGCAAGAAAGACGCTGCCTACGCAGCGCTTCTGCGTTCGCGCACGACGGCACAGGCGGATCTCGAACTCAAGGAGATGCAGGAAGTCCTTGCCACCGAAAAGAAAGGTACGGACGGAGCCAAGAGCAACGAATCCCTGCTGCGCCGAAAATACGTAGTTCCATTTGTGCTCGCGTGCATCATCCTGGCATGCAATCAGTCGACCGGGATCAACTCCATCATCGCGTACAACACCAACATCCTTTTGCAGAGCGGGCTTTCGGACGTCGCCGCGCACTGGGGCTACGTCCTGTTCACCTGTGTGAATTTCGCGATGACTTTCGTTGGAGTCATGTTGGTGGATCGCAAAGGTCGC
>Ga0207928_1000061_pt1 | contig 10467 bp, 7 predicted proteins | sample NGESurshal072012_9_FD_184457 | JGI IMG/M metagenome (GOLD analysis project Ga0207928, IMG submission 184457) | Arctic peat soil microbial communities from Barrow, Alaska - NGEE Surface sample 210-2 shallow-072012 (SPAdes) | ecosystem: Environmental > Terrestrial > Soil > Wetlands > Peat ... | reverse complement strand
TTGAGTGTCTGGGTGGTAATGGACGAGGGCTCGGCCTTCACGTTGACCGTCTGCTGAACGGCTGCCGGCCGCAAGGTCACCAGCACGTCACGCACGTTGCTTACCTGCACCGTCACATCGGAGCTGGCTTCGGAGAAGCCCTTCGCATTCACGATGACGCGGTAGTTTCCCGGCTGCAAATCAGGGACCCGAAAATCGCCCCGGCTGTCCGTCGTCACCTGTCGTTCCAGAGACGTGCCAAGAGAACGAACTATTACGGTAGCAGCCGCAACCCGGCCATGCGTGGCATCCTGCACTTCGCCCTGCAATGTGCCCGCTGGACTTTGGCAATAACCGGAAACAGTCAGTAGGAATACGGCGAAAAGAACCACCACCGGCGCGACTGCCCACGAACGCTTGTTGCCTAATGCAAATCTCATCAGAGATCCTGCTTTTCGGAAGAGTTATCGCGCGCCCACCCTCTAAACTATCTGGCTAGTTTCGACAGCGACACCCGCAAGTACGAAACTATCCAATGGCATCGACCTACTACCATAACCGTAGATGTATGTGATTTCACCGCGGTGGTCGGCCCGTCCTCGACGCGATCGGCGGTGTTCGCCGGTCATTAAAATCGTGAACGCAGACGATCGATGGCCTCTCTGTTACCTTATTCATCTACCTCGGAAGGAGGCTGCCTTGTCGGATTCCTCGGCACCACTCAACTCATCGGGAAGGCCCCTGACTGTCCTGTGTCTCGCCAGTTATTTCAAGGGCATTGAGTTCATGCAGGAGTGCAAGCGACAGGGATGCCGCACGTTGTTACTCACATCCCACAGCCTCGAAGGCGCGGACTGGCCGCGAGAGTCTCTCGACAACATCTTCTATGTCCCCGACGTGGACAAAACCTGGAAGCTGCAGGATGTCTTGCTGGGAATCAGCCACCTGTCGAAGACCGAGGTCATCGACCGCGTTGTTCCCCTGGATGACTTTGACGTGGAAACCGCGGCGACACTGCGCGAGCATCTGCGCGTTCCCGGTATGGGCGATACCACGGCCCGCTACTTCCGCGACAAGCTGGCGATGCGGACCAAGGCCCGCGATGAAGGCCTTCCGGTACCGGAATTCATTCACATCTTGAATCATCAGAAGCTCAACGAGTTCATGCAGCGGGTACCTGCGCCTTGGGTGCTCAAGCCAAGATCGCTAGCCGGATCGATTGGCGTCAGGAAAATCTCCAGTGCGGATGAGTTCTGGTTCGCCGTTGACCGGCTGGGAGATCAGCAGTCTTTCTATTTACTCGAGCAGTATGTGCCCGGCGATATCTTCCACGTGGACACCATTACCTACGAGAAGGAATTGCTGTTCTCGATTGCCAGCAAGTACGGACGGCCGCCGATGGACGTTTCCCACGAAGGCGACATTTTCACCACGCGGACTTTGCCGGAAGGCTCGGATGATGAAGTCGCCCTGCGCGCGCTGAATCAGCAGGTGCTCAAGGCGTTCGGGATGGTGCGCGGGGTGTCACACAGCGAGTTCATTCAGGGTCGCGATGGAAAGTTGTATTTTCTGGAGACGGCAGCCCGGGTTGGCGGCGCCCACATCGCCGATCTCATCGAGGCCGCGACCGGCATTAATCTGTGGGCGGAATGGGCGAAAGTTGAAATCGCGGGAGGAAAGGCCCCTTACCATGTACCACCGGTCCGGCACGATTTCGCCGGACTACTGATTTCTCTCGCCAGGCAGGAGCATCCGGATACGTCCGGCTACCAGGACCCCGAAATCGTCTGGCGAATGGAGAAGAAACACCACGTGGGTTTGATCCTGCGCTCCACCGATCCGGCGCGCATCGAGCAATTGACGCACGACTACGCACAACGCTTCCGGCAAGACTTCTTCGCCTCGCAACCGCCCAGGGAAAGACCTTCGAGCTAGCCAAGGTGAAATCCCGGCGGAAGTTCCTACGCGTGATCGTAGAAGCGGAAGAACAGCGCCTGCTTCGATACCGGCTCCGCTTTTTGCACAAGGCCCGCCATCTGCTTCTCGCTAAAAGGCGTGAACTCGCGGGCCAGTTCCACGTTGTGCTCCAACTGCGCCACCGAATCGCAGCCGATGATCACGGTCGAGACCGGCAGCGAAAGCGAGTAGTACATAGCCTGCTTCATATCGAGCGTGCCCGGGGTCGGCGCCAGCACCATGCCTTCCCAGGAATGTTTCTGCTCTTCCATCGGCGGCGGTGTCCACGAGGAGAGGATGCGGCCGCGCGCGGGTACCTTCATCCCGATGATACCCATCTGCTTGTCCACTGCCAGCGGCAGCAGTTGATCGGAGAAGCTGAAGTGATGCGGATCGGCGGCGTTGACCGCCATCAGGATGGTGTCAAACGGATAGCGATGGATCGCCTCGATCAGTGGCTCGGGGCGGAAGTGGCCCGTGATGCCGAGGAAGCGGACCGTCTTCTGGTCGCGCGCCTCGAGCAACGCTTCCATCGCGCCGCCCTTGGCGAAGATCTGCTCAATCTCGCTGTTCGAACCGATGTCGTGCAACTGCCAGAGGTCAAGGTGATCGGTATTGAGAAGCTTCAGCGATTGCTCCAGCATGCTGAGTGAACCTGCTTTGGTGCGCTCCCGCGTCTTGCTGGCAAGAAATGCTTCGCCACGCCGCTTCTTCATCACTTGCCCGACATAGCGTTCGCTCCAGCGCTGCGGCCCACCGTAAATCGACGAGGTGTCGATATAATTCACGCCGAGGTCGAGCGCCTTCTCGATGATGGGAACCGCGACCGCTTCGTTGTCGGCGCGCTCGATGGCGGCCTGCCCGCCCAGGCTGAAAATACCAACCTTGTAGCCCGTCTTACCCAGGTTGCGCGTGGGCATGGCGTTCTGCGTTGCTGGATTCGAAGGCATCGCCGGAAGCGTCGCGGCCGCAGCCGGCATCGCCGCCTGCGCGACTAGTCCAGCGGTAATCGCACCGCCCGCCTTAAGAAACTCGCGACGGTTCGTGGATGAGGGGTTGCCGCCATTCTTCTGATCCATAATGACCTCGCAGAAACTACCTGTGCGCTGCAAACTCACCCGCATTATACGCCGCGTGTTTGCAACCGGTTGGCTGGTGACCTGGCACGACTAACGCTGATGAGCAGGAAAATCCTCGCTCAGAAATGCGCCCATGAAATCATGCTCTCCACTTTTCGGCTTCTGCGCAACCACGAACCTGCACCGTTCTTGCGGGAATGCGACAATACAGAACTGAACCAAAACTATCGCGAGCGAACTGGGACGCAAGATAAATGGTTGCCGGCAGGGGATTCACTGATCGATCGCTTACGTCGGACGAAATCCGTCAGATCGTCAGCACCGCCACGAGCGAATTGCAGATCGACGACAAGCGCGTGCTGATCATCATTCCCGACGGCACCCGCACGATGCCCATGCCGCTCATGTTCGAGATCCTGCAGCAGGAGTTAGGCAGTCGCGCCGCGGCCTGCGACTACCTGGTCGCGTTGGGAACGCATCCCCTCATGCGCGATGCCCAACTCTCGACTCTCATAGGTCAACCCGTCGTCAACGGAGTGTGCGGGGCCTCAAAGGTCGTGAATCACCGCTGGGACCTGCCTGACACGTTTTCTGAGCTGGGGAAGATTCCTAAGGAGGAAGTGGTTCGCATCTCCGGCGGCTTGTTGGACGAGGCCATTCCTGTTCGCATCAACCGCATGATTCTCGACTACGACCGGGTCCTGATCTGCGGTCCGGTCTTCCCTCATGAAGTGGTCGGCTTCTCGGGCGGCAACAAGTATCTGTTTCCTGGAATCGGCGGCCCGGAGATCATCGGATGGACGCACTGGCTGGGCGCGCTGCTCTGCAGCTACGAGTTGATCGGCACCCTTTCGACGCCAGTTCGCGAAATAATCGACATGGCCGCGGAGTTGGTAAAAGTACCTGTCGCCTGCCTGTCGTTGGTAGTCACGGAAGAGGCTGTGTCGGGAATGTACTTCGGTGCGGCCAAAGAGGCGTGGCGTGCCGCAGCCGATCTCTCCGCGCAGACGCACATCATCTGGGTCGATCAACCCTTGCAGCGCGTGCTCTCCGTGATGCCGACCCTCTACGACGATCTCTGGACTGCCGCCAAGGGTATGTACAAGGTCGAGCCGGCAGTCGCCGACGGCGGCGAGGTCATCATTTACGCTCCACACATTTCCGAGGTCAGCTATACCCATGGCCCCGATATCGACAAGGTCGGGTACCACTGCCGCGACTATTTCGTGAAACAGTGGGACAAATTTAAAGACGCTCCGCGCAGCGTGCTGGCACACTCGACCCACCTGAAAGGAAAGGGATCGTACGACCCTGGCACCAACACCGAAACTCCGCGCATCACTGTGACACTCGCGACCGGCATTTCCGAGGAACGCTGTCGAAAGCTCAACCTGAATTATCTGGACCCCAAAACCATTGACCCCGAAAGCTGGAGAGATCGCGAACAGGAAGGGTTCAGGCTAATCCCACGCGCGGGGGAAATTCTCTACCGGCTCCGCAGTCCCGGCGAATCTTAGTTGCCGGCCGACAGCGCTTCGGCAATCGAAGCCACTCAGGCGATGGCATCGATCAACGAGCTACTGATTCACCCCGCTCGCCAGAAACCCGCCATCCACGACCAGCACTTCCCCATTCACGTAGCTGGCCGCTTCTGAAGCAAGAAAGATGGCGGCACCACAAAGCTCCTGCACATCGCCAAAACGCTTCATCGGGATGCGCGAAAGAAACTCCTGACCTCGCGCCGTGCCTTCCAACAGGCTCCGATTCAAGTCTGTAGGGAACACCCCAGGCGCGATGGCATTCACGCAGACGCCTCTCGGTCCCCACTCCAGCGCCAGCGACTTGGTCAACGAGGCCACAGCAGCCTTACTTGCCGCATAGGCCGCCACTTCGTAGAGCGCGACAAAGCTCGCGACGGAGGCAATGTGAATGATGCGTCCATAGCCGCGCTCCAGCATGTGCCGCCCGAAGACCTGTGCCGCGCGAAGCGTCCCGGTGAGATTGGTTTCGAGGATTGTGTTCCAGTCGGCTTCCGCGAAGTCGAGCGTCGGCGCCCGCTTGGTACGTCCTGCACAATTGATGAGGATGTCAACTTTACCGAACGCTTCGATCGCCTGGGAGAGAACTTGTTCCAGGCTGCTGCGATCCTGAACATCTGATGGGCAGCGCAATGAGCGGCGGCCCAGCCCTTCGATTTCAGACGCGGTCTGCGCCACCAGGTCCGCGCGCCGGGACGTCGGAACTACGTCGGCGCCCGCCTCAGCGAACCCTAACGCGAGCGCGTGGCCAATGCCGCTGGTTCCGCCAATTACCACTGCTGTTCTTCCGGATAGATCAAGAGTCTTGTATGCCATTCGTTTTCCGCCCTGACAGATTTGGAGACACAGTCGCACTGAATCATATCGAATCCGTGCGAAGCATAGTCGCATCTGGAGATCGTCCGCATCTTCTGTCGAGTCAGCCCTAGGCCAACCTCGACAACCGTGCATCAGGCAGTTATAACTAACTTCCAACTCTCCTCGAGGTCGTTGCTCATGCGTCGTTGTGTTGTCATCTTGCTGCTTCTCGTCTCGGCTCTGTCCGCCTTCGCACAAACCAAGCGCCCGATCACCGACAAGGACCTCTTCCGCTTTCAGTGGATTGGCGATCCCGAGGCATCTGCTGACGGCTCTCGTGTGGTTTTCGTGCGCGTGACCGTCAACGAGAAGAAAGACAATTACGACACCACGCTGTGGATGGTTTCCACTTCGGGTCCCGATGGCCCCATTCGTCTTACCAATGGAAAGCGTGATTCCGAGCCGCGTTGGTCTCCCGACGGCAAGTGGATCGCGTTTGTCCGCGGGAGCGCCGAGCCCCCAAAGGACGGCAAGCCTCTGCCGGCCGAGATCGCGCTGCTTTCGCTGGCTGGGGGCGAAGCCTGGGTTATCACCGACCTGCCGCGCTCGGTGTCGGGTCCGGTGTGGTCGCCGGATGGGAAACACATTGCCTTTCTCTGCGACGCCAATTCCGATGATCTGGCGAAGAAGCAAAGGAACGACCCCGCGGGCGAACCGGAACACGAAAGCGACGTTAAGGTAATCACACGCGCGATCTACCGCTTCAACGGGCAGGGGTACCTCGATCCGAAACACCACAAACACATCTGGATCATTGACGTCCCATCGGGCAGCGATTCCAAGGCCGCTGCAAAGCAGCTCACCCAAAGCGAGTTCGACGAAAACGAACCTACTTTCACTCCCGACGGCAGCCGCATCATCTTCCACACCGTCCGCAGCGCCGAGCCGTATTACGAACTTTCCACCACGGACATAATGTCGGTGCCGGCTGTGGGAGGAGCAGTCGAATCCCTGGCGAAGGTGAAACTCGGCGGCCTGCTGGGCGGCCTCAGTGGCATGACGCTCTCGCCGGACGGAAAACACATCGCCTTCATCGGCGCGGTGCAGGAGCCGGTACGATCCTATTCCCAACCTGATTTGTGGGTGCTCGATCTGCAGCCGGGAGCGGCCCCGAAGAACCTCACTGCCGACTACGACTACGACGTGAACAGCGGCGTGGGCGGCGACAATGGCTCACCGCGGGCTCCCGGTCATCTGTCGCCGATGTGGAGCAAGGATAGCTCCCACCTGCTCGACGTAGTCGCAAAACAGGGACGCGCGATCCTGGTATCCGTGGACGTGAGCAGCGGAAAGGTGCAGGAGCTTTCACGCGGCAGCCAAGCGGTGGCGCAGTTCACCTCGTCCGGCGACGGCAAAGTAGTCGTGATGAATGTCTCCACGCCAACCATGATCGATGAGCTGTTCGTGTTGAATCAGGACGGTTCGCAACGCCAGATCACGAACATCAACGGAACTTTGTTCTCGGACCTCAACCTGACTGATCCAGAGGAGATCTGGTACACCAGCTTCGATGGTAGAAAGATCCAGGCCTGGGTGCAGAAGCCACCCGACTTCAACCCCGCAAAGAAATATCCCTTGATTTTGAATATTCACGGTGGTCCGCACGCAGCCTATGGATGGATCTTCGATCACGAGTTTCAGTGGATGGCGGCCAAGGGGTACGTCGTGCTGTATCCCAACCCTCGCGGCAGTACGAGCTACGGCCAGGATTTCGGCAACATCATCCAATACAAATATCCCGGTGACGATTACAAGGACCTGATGACCGGCGTGGATGAAGTCTTGAAGCGCGGCTACGTCGATGCCAACAAACTGGGCGTGACCGGAGGTAGCGGTGGCGGACTGCTGACTGACTGGACCGTCACCCAGACTCATCGCTTTCACGCTGCGGTCGCGCAGCGTGATATCTCGGACTGGACTTCATGGTGGTACACCGCCGACTTCACGCTCTTTCAGCCCAACTGGTTCAAGGCGCCGCCCTTCGACGATCCGCAGGACTACATCAAGCGTTCCCCCATCACCTACATCAAGAACGTCGACACTCCGATGATGTTCATCCTGGGCGATGTCGATTGGCGCACTCCTCCCAGCAGCGGTGGAGAACAGATGTTCCGCGCACTGAAGTTCATGCACAAGCCAACCGTCATGGTTCACTTCCCTGGCGAATCGCACGAACTCTCGCGGTCGGGACAGCCGTGGCACCGCGTCGAACGCCTCGGCTACATAGTCGGGTGGTTCGACAAATGGCTGATGGGAATTCCGAATCCCGAGTTGAGCATGCCGTCAAAGGAGACGGCTGCTTCAGCGAAACCCGCGACAGAATGAGAAAAGTGTGCGACTGTTTGCAGTTGTCGCCCAATTTTCTTCTGTCACCGTTATTTAGAATCAGTGGGTTAGGCAAAAATACCGCAAACCCATTGATTCAAATAGAGTTATACGTATCCATGTCATTTCATTGGAGTTAAAGCGTCGCTTTTGGCTAGTTTTGAGGCAATGTTGACGAGCGCGGTCACGGCCGCAAACAGACTTTCGGTTGTCAAAGAGCTCCAACTACTCCATAGCCAGACCGTAGTGTGAAGGCGAGAGGCCAAGACACACCACTCCCTTTGCGTCACGAACCATTGATAACACGAGTGGACTGGAGATAAATAGGACGCAGGACACAGCGGCAGGTGATAACAGGGTCTCTGCGAAGGCAGCCGAAACCGTCGAGAGAGTCCAAAGCCTAGCCAAATATATTTGAAATTTTCGAATTAACGCGCTTGCGCGATCTTCTGAGTAGGGTATCCAAGGACCGTTCGGATCCGACCCGAGTCACGATCGGTGTAGATGAAGGCAGGCCCGTCGATACGATAGTGGCCCTTCCATGGTTCAGGGTCACCGTCCCGAGCCAGGGGTGCGGCCAGCTGGTCGGTGACGTCGAGCAGCCAAGCATCTCCAGTATCGGTGGAAAATAGGACCAGTTGACCGATGGCGACGACGCGGCTGTCGTGATCGGCAGCCTTCGTCTGGATGTAGCGAACCTCGTCGGCGAGGCGGAAGCGCTTGCCCTCCACCCATTGCTTTCCTGCTCCGTGTTGGCTCCGGCTGCGACCCACCGTCTCTTCTCCCTGGCGAGTATAGTGCGGGAGCATGGAAGAATTCACCCAGTTATTCGGAAATCTGCTGGCCTTTGTCTACCACTGCTTCGACCGCATCGTCATCCACGGCTACCTGAGCGGTCTGTCTCGACCGGAACAAGTGGTCTATTTCTTCCGTGACGTTCTGGGCCTGCCGGTGGTGAGCAAAGAAGTGCTCCGCCAACGCACCCGCGATTACCAGGACTGGGTGGAGGCCTACGCCCGCAACCATCACCTTCCCATGGAGTGGGCCGAAAAGGGAGTGCGCAAAGAAGATTACGTCTCACCTCGCCTGCGCCGTCTGGTCAAGAACAACGAGTACGGGGTCTATTTCATCTTCAAGAGCATGGAACAGGGCCGGACTTTCCGCATCAGTGTCCCGAAATATCCCACCCAGGACCCGAACTACCGCATCCTGGCGCACCAACGCAGCCGTTTCACCCATTACTACTTCTACATCCGGGATGAGGTTCTGGGACCGATGGTGCTGCGGGTGGCCTCCTTCTTTCCCTTTCACGCCACCTACTGGCTCAACGGCCACTCCTTCATCGAGCAAGAACTGCAACGAACCCACATCGGCTTCCATAAGAACGACAACGCGTTTCTCGCCGTTGACGACGTGGCCGCACTGCAAGCAGCGGCTGACCGGCTGAGCCCGCAGATCATCCGTAAACAGCTCGATTACTGGACCTTTCTCCTGGGACCCAAGTTCTCCAAAAAAGAACGTAGGCAGATGAACTTGTCCCGCTTCTACGCCCTGTCGCAGATTGAGTACTGTCGCAACTTCATCTTCAAGCGCCACTTTCCCATTCACCAGATCTTCGAGCGCAGCTGCGAAATCGGCCTGTGGCGTTTGACGGCACATCGCATCAGCGAGATCTTCGGCGTCCGGCTGAACAAGCGGCTCCGCGGCAAGCTGGCCACCGTCATTGATCAGATCGAGCATGGTCATCACGTTTTCCGCGCCTACTGGAAGAACGCTTTTCTCAAGCAGTACGAAAAGTTCTCGCGCTACCTGCGCAATGAGCTTTGCTCCAACAATCTGCGCGACTTTGGTCTAAAGAAAGGCCTCGATCATTTGGACGCCGTGCGTACCCGTTTCCAGACCATTACCGACCGCTTTGCCGGCTTCCAGGCCCAGTGCCTCAATGTCCATGTGGACTTCCCACTGTTGCAGCGCTTGGCCCTGCCTATCACGCTGGGCTCCGTCCGTTATCCCGGAATCAAAATCCACGACACCCGTATCATCCGCTTACTGGAAGTTCTCCTCCATGGCGGCAATACCGTCGGCGGCTGGACCACCAAACAAATCCACCAGGCTGTCCTCACCAGCTTTCAGCTTTCGCCCAAGACCTACGGGCTGAACCAACTCCGCTACGATCTGCGCAAACTGAAGGGGCACGGTCTGCTGCAACGCGATGGCACCCGCTATGCCTACCGACTGACCAGCAAAGGCATTCAGGTGGCGCTCCTGTTTCTGTTCTTCCACAAGCGCTTGTGCGGTCCCTTGGCCAACAGCCGCTTTCACCACACCCCGGACCCAGCTCACGCGCCCGACAGCAAACTCGAGGCCGCCTATCACAAAGCCGACAAAGCTATCCAGAACATCGTTGACTTACTGGCTGCCGCATAATCTTACAGATTCAAATGTTGAAGTATTTTTGTTTACGATCTTCGATCCAAGAATCTAAGATGGGAAGCCACACGGAACTGGCTCGATCTCTGTTATTCCTCACGTGGAAATGTCGCAATATCCAAACTGAAAAGGCCATCACTCCTGCCGATGAGACGGCCTCAAGAAAGTCATCTAATACCGGTTTTACCGCGATTAGTAACCGGAAGTGTGCGTCCAGCGAAGGCTGGCATGAACAGTGGGTGAGAGTCCCACCGGGGTAAAAGTTCAAGCCCCGTAGCTTGAATAGCAGGAAGGAAGGAAAC
>Ga0207928_1000058_pt1 | contig 10652 bp, 11 predicted proteins | sample NGESurshal072012_9_FD_184457 | JGI IMG/M metagenome (GOLD analysis project Ga0207928, IMG submission 184457) | Arctic peat soil microbial communities from Barrow, Alaska - NGEE Surface sample 210-2 shallow-072012 (SPAdes) | ecosystem: Environmental > Terrestrial > Soil > Wetlands > Peat ... | reverse complement strand
TGGAGCAAGCGAAGCCACAAGCCAGCGAAGCACAGCAGATGGCTATCGAGAAAGCTCGGCCCCACTTAGTCGCGCTGGCAAATGAAACCAGCGAAGCGCTCGACTTGCTCCGGGCCGGAAGGGAGAACCTGTGGCAGGCTCAGTACAAAGAGACGGTTGCTGACCTGTCCAGGCAAGCGGACATTCTCTATCAAACCGTAGACACAATCGTGAACTACCACAATGCGGATGACCGCCTCGACAAGTTGGAAGCTTCACACACTGGGTCGGGTAGTTGATGCCGGACGATTGCGGAAACGATAAAGGGGGCGGGCTGGTGACGCTGATACCGAATCAACAACAGCAGCCCTCTCCCGTTCGCAGTAGATTTTAGAACCTTGGGACCTGAATCGAGATGAGTTTGGAGGATGCAATGAAAACCATAGTGATCTTGGCAGTCTTGGTTTTAAGTTTGACGACTTACTCAGACAACTGCACCGCGCAAGACGCGCAGAACAATAGCGCACTGTCAACTCGCAATACAGCGCTGAGCCAGAAGGGAGTTGACCGCATTATCAAAGAAGTGCACCACGAGCTGGTGATGCTTCCGTTCTATGGCGTATTCGACAATCTGCTGTACAACGTTTCGCCGGATGGCACCGTGACCTTGCTGGGTGAAGCGAGCCGTCCGACGCTGAAGTCTGACGCCGAAAGAGCGGTGAGAGAAATTGAAGGTGTAGAGCGAGTGGACAACCAGATCAAAGTGTTGCCGGTATCGCCCAACGATAGTCGTATTCGGCGAGCGATGTATCGCAAGATCTTTGGGCACAGCGTGCTCTCGCAGTATCAGCTACGTGCCGTTCCGCCGATTCACATTGTCGTGGACAATGGCCACGTGAAGCTGGAGGGCGTCGTGGCCCGCCAAATGGAGAAGCAGGTCGCCGGAATGCAAGCGAATAGCGTGTCCGGTGTGTTCACGGTGGAGAACAATCTGCGAGTGGAAAACGACTAGAGCGGCTGGTTCGAGAGGAAGTCGGTTTCGCGAAGACTGCCTTAAGGAGGGTGACATGAAAGCGCTGGAAGTGAAACAGCAGATCGCACTCAAGAACATTCTGTTTGCAACTGATTTTGAGGCGTCGGCCAGCCGGGCTTTGCCATTTGCAGTCGCGTTGGCAGACAGACAGGGAGCGAAGTTCTACGCTGCCCACGTCATACCGCCGGGGGCCTACGCCCTGGCTCGTCCCGAAAAGATAGATCTAACCTTGGCGGAACTCCAAGCGCACGCGAGCCGTGCGCTGAATCAGATCATCGACCCGTTACGACAACATGGTCAGTGTTGCGGGACGCTATTGGGATGTGGAGACGTCCCCGACGTGATCGTGGAATTCCTACGAAATCACGGTGTCGACCTAGTGGTAGTGGGCACAAGTAGTCGCGGCGGACTGGGCAAAGTGCTTCTTGGTTCAACCGCCGAGGAAATCATTCGTGTGGCGCCTTGTCCAGTGCTGACGGTCGGACCGCACGTGACGCCAGGGGCGTCTGTCGGAATTCGCAGCATTGTTTGCCCCACGGATTTCTCGCACGGGTCGTTGCGAGCAGCAGAATTCGCCGTCTCGTTGGCACATGAATATCAAGCGGATCTAACACTGGTACACGTAGTCGAAGGAGTTCTCACAGAGTCGCCGGATCGCGCAATACAGCTTACCGAACAGCGCTTACGACAAATGATCCTCTCCGGACCCCAGCTACTGTACGGGCCGAAAGTGGTGGTAGAGATAGGGCTGGTAGCTGAGCGCATCCTGGCCGTTGCGAATGAATTGATAGCCGACATCGTCGTCATGGGTGTGCGGGGCGCGGGAGCCTTCGCGCAGACGGCAAGTCACTTTGGCTCGATTGCGCACAGGGTGGTAGCTCTCGCTTTGTGCCCGGTGATGACCGTCGGTGACTTGCAGAAAGCTGATAACGATTAATTGAAGGAGGTACCCTTATGGACTCGGCAACGATTCTGGTATTGCTCCTATGCGCGGGCGTTGTAGCTCTTCTTATATGGTTTGAAATCAACTCTCGCCGAACCAAAGCCAGTAAGACGGTGCAGTCCGCGGGTGTGCAAACGTTAGCGAAGGAAAGCCAGACCACGAGTTGACGCTAACCGCGACAAAAGGAAGGCTGCATAACCTCAACCAAAGGGAAACGCAAAGGAGTTCATCATGACAGATCGTTCCATTATCGTTACTGATGGCGACGTGGATAGGCTCAGGCGTTTGGTCCGGGCTCTCAAATATTCTCTCTTTCGAGATCAAAGGCAGCTCGAACTTCTCGATCAGACGCTGGAGAGCGCCGAGGTCAGGCCTCCTAGTCGAGTTCCCAAGGATGTAGTCAGGATGAATTCCCGCGTCCGCGTTCTCGATTTTGATACGCGACGGAAGGAGCTGTACACGTTGGTGTTTCCTGAGGAGGCAAACATCTCGCTGGGCTTTGTTTCCGTTCTGGCGCCGCTGGGGATTGCGCTGCTCGGTCGCAGAAAAGGGGACGTCATCGAGGCGAAAGTTCCCGGAGGGATCAGGAAGTTGAAAGTCGGGCAGGTGTGGCATGGACCTGAAATCACGAGGAAGGGAGTGCCGGACGGATCAAGGCGAAGAAAACTTCACTCGCTTGAATCAATTCCACGCATTGCTGTAGCCGCCTAGCACGTTATGTCCCATCCAGCGATCATTCCGACCAAAACAGCCATCTCGCCTGCCAGAGACACCTACATCGCGGCAGTGACCGTGATCGCAATTGTTGCACATTTGATTCTCCGCTACGGAACCCATGTGCCAGCACCGATCTATCTGGGTCCGTTATTCCTTGCCCTGATAGTCGGAGGGATTCCAATCCTCTTGAGCCTGGGCAAAAAACTCTGGCAGCGAGAGTTCGGTTCGGACTTGCTGGCTGGAATCTCTATTGTGGCGTCCGTTGCAATGGGTGAGTACCTTGTGGGGTCAATCATAGTCTTAATGCTTTCAGGCGGGACCGCGTTAGAACAGTTCGCCACGCGCAAAGCATCCTCCGTTCTGGACGCCTTGGCGAAGCGTGTGCCGCAGGTTGCGCACCGCCAACGTGGAACATCAGTTGAGGACATCAAACTTGAACAGGTCCAGGTAACCGATTACGTCATCGTGTTGCCTCACGAGATATGTCCGGTCGACGGAGTCGTCGTGGAAGGGCATGGGGTAATGGATGAATCCTATTTGACGGGTGAGCCCTTTGAGATCTCAAAGACTCCGGGTTCGAAGGTTTTGTCCGGAGCGATCAATGGCGACATGGCCCTGACTATCGAAGCCGAGAAACTGGCGGTCGATTCGCGATACGCCAAGATCATGCAGGTGATGGAGCAGAGTCAGGACAAGCGCCCACAGCTTCGCCGCATTGGAGATCGCATCGGGGCCTGGTATACGCCCTTGGCCATGGGTGTTGCCGGACTGACCTGGCTGCTTACCGGCGACTCCTCCCGTTTTCTGGCTGTGGTTGTGATCGCCACTCCATGTCCTCTCATCCTGGCAATCCCGGTGGCGGTGATTGGCGCCATCTCGCTCTCCGCGCGGCACAGCATCATCATCAAGAATCCCGCTGCCCTGGAGCAGATCACAACCTGTCGCACGCTCATTTTCGACAAGACAGGGACTCTGACCTACGGCCAGCCTCAGATGACCGGCGTGTTGTGCGGACTCGGTTTTACTAAGGATCAAGTCTTACAAGCGGCCGCCAGTCTTGAACAGTTTTCCAAGCACCCACTGGCAGGCGCGGTGGTGCGGGCCGCGCACGACTCAAAGCTGGCTTTACTAGAGGTCAGCCAGATGCAGGAAAAACCGGGAGACGGCCTTCTTGGTACGGTTGTCGGCAGAAGCGTGCGTATCACCGGGCGCGGCAAGGTAGACGCCAAACTGCTGTCCTCATTGCCTCCCCTTGCTTCCGGACTGGAGTGCATTGTCTTTGTAGACGAGCAGTATGCCGGAGCATTTCGTTTCCACGATGCGCCTCGTCAGGACACCAAGCCCTTTGTCCACCATCTAAGCCCGAATCATCAGGTGAACCGCGTTCTGTTGGTCTCCGGAGACCGAGAGTCGGAGGTGCGTTACCTAGCACAGGAAGTCGGAATCTCTGAAGTCTATGCCGGACAAACACCAGAGCAGAAAGTTGCGATTGTAGAGGAAGAAACCAGGAAAGCCCGTACCCTCTTCATCGGCGACGGAATTAACGACGCCCCCGCACTCATGACGGCGACCGTGGGTGTAGCGTTTGGAGCTAACAGTGACATAACCTCCGAGGCCGCTGACGCAGTGATCTTAACCGCGTCATTGGGCAAGGTCGATGAGTTGATTCATGTAAGTCACAGGATGCGGTCCATCGCACTGCAGAGTGCTGTCGGAGGAATGGCGGCCAGCGTCGTGGGTATGATCGCGGCCGCGCTGGGCTACCTGCCTCCGCTGGAGGGAGCCATCCTGCAAGAGATCATTGATTTGGCCGCAGTAGCAAACGCGGTTCGCGTGGCGCTCCCCACTCGAAACCTGGCTGATTTTTGAGGATGTACTTCTCGCGCATCATCGGGCCGCGCGTCGTACGTGTGCAAGTAAGGAGGAATGCGTGTCCGAGCCCAGCAACAAAACAAGGAACCGGGCGGCCCTTGTGTTCTTACTTTGCTTGACAGTCGTAGCTCTCTGTTTCTGCTATGTGCTGATTGCCCCTTTCCTCAAGTCAATCGTATTGTCGGCAGTCTTAGCCATTCTCTTTTACCCCCTGCACTCGCGTATTGTCCACCGAATTCGGAATCGCAATGTTTCTGCACTGTTGTCCACATGCTTGGTTGTTCTTTTCATTGTGTTGTCAGCGGCATTCCTTGGTCGGGCACTTGCAACTGGCCTGCGCGACATCTACCAGTCGCTTGGCAGCACGGGCGACGGAGGGGAACGCCTGAGCCTGTACCTGATTCACATTTTGGAGAGAGCGGTTGAACTGGTGAGCACCTACCTGCCGGTTTCGACCACCGATTTGCGGTCAGCAACAGTAAACCAGGCCGAGAAGGGAGTCTCGCTACTTCTTGGTCTGACGGCCGGCGCTCTTGGAAGCTTTACGGCTCTTCTCGCCAACGCGTTGATCGCGTTCTTTATTTTGTTCTTCTTGCTTCGCGATGGCAAGGCGATGTTGCGCCGCGCCGCCGTTCTACTCCCACTGCGCACAGATCAGACCAGAAGAGTTTTTGCTTTGGTGAAAGACACCCTGGATGCCACTGTGTACGGGACCCTTGCTATTGCAGCGCTGCAGGGTGCCCTGGCAGGTCTTGCCTTCTGGATCTTGGGGGTTTCCTCAGCAGGATTGTGGGGGATTGTTACTGCTCTATGTGCATTGTTGCCGTTTATTGGAACAGGAATCGTTCTTCTGCCAGCAATCTCAATGCTCTTTTTCAGCGGTCATTGGATCAAAGGCCTCATTCTCGTCACGTGGGGACTGGCAATCGTGCACCCGGTGGACAATTTGTTGCGTCCCCATCTAATCGGCAGCCGCACAAAGCTCTCTACCTTATTTGTCTTCTTTGCGTTGCTCGGAGGATTGAAAGCGTTCGGTGGCCTTGGACTGTTTATTGGCCCGATGATCCTGGCGATCACGTTAGCACTCTTAAAGTTTCTCCGCGAAGAGAAGCGGGCGGGGAGCTGGCGCGCCCGCGAGGAGCCAATTCACTGAATACAGCCCGGCACGTCTGCTCACTCAATGAATCGGCCGTATTCGCTAGGACGTCTTGTGATTAAGTCACATCAGCGATCCGTTCAGGTACGCGAACAATTAACAATGTAATCTGAACCCCCGGAGGGATCTTATGGTCGTCCAAAAACAAGTTCGCGGCCCATTCCATGAGATTGTGGTTCCAACAGATTGTTCGTCGAGCTTGGCGCGAGCTTTGGAGTTTGCTCTTGCGTTGGTTGGCCGTGGAAGCAGAGCCACCGCTGTTCATGCTATGGATTCGCTTCAATACAAGTTCGGACCACGAGAATCGAGCAAGGTACAGAAGCAGCAAGCCTGGGCCTTGGCGCAAGAATCCGTGTCTCGTTGGTTACAAGAGAGCAAACTTTTTGGCTGCGACACAATTGTCGTCGAAGGCGAAGCTGCCCCGGCAATTACCGCATTCGCGGCAGCGAAAGGCGCTGATCTTCTTGTACTGGCAACCTCAGCACGCCGCCCCGCCGCGCGACTCCTGCTCGGCTCCGTAGCAGAAGAAGTGTTTCGAATGGTCAATTGCCCGGTCTTTGTGCTTGGAACGAAAGCCGCTACAGCTAAGAAGCGAAAGCCCTGGCGGCTCCTGTTTGCAACCGATCTTGAGCCGCATTCTCTTGCGGCGCTCTCTCAGCTTTCCAACATAGGTGATAGGCTTGGCGCAGAACTCTCAGTCATTCGCGCCGTTCACCCGGACATCACATCCCGAACAGAACGAAACAGAATCAGGAAAGAAACAGTACAGAAGGTTGAAGCAGCGGCCGACTCCGCCCTTCGGAGGCGTATTAGGAAGATACACGTGGAGTTCGCACATCCTTTGAAGGCCATTGTGGGTTTCGCAAATCGCCTCAAAGCCGACGCGATTGTTATGGGAATTCGCAGCGGCGGCGAATTGACTCGCGCTTCAACCCACATCCCCTGGGCGCTAGCACATCGCGTGATTACTGAGGCAGCGTGCCCCGTTCTGACCATCCGGAGCTGATGTGGCGTAGATGTTGAGGAAAGATCGTTCACTCGTACTCCGAATGGGAGCACACTGCATCTAACGCGATTCCGAGAAAACCTCCCAAAGGATTGAGACGGTTGATCGGTGACGACAGGACGGCCCGGTGACAGTCTAGCCCCGATAGGTTTTACAACGACTTAACAGACCGCGGGGACTGCCAAAGTTCGCGGAAGTCGTATAAGACATCGCATTCTGTGGGTTGGGTTGTGGGTTGAGAAATTGGCACCGCGCCAGCCATCTTGCCCCACCTTTTGCTTCGTTCAACATCAAGGGGAAACGCATAACATGCTAACGGAAGAGCTTCCAATTTCCAGCGATCCGAGAGCTACTCGTTGGCGACCGAGTGGCCGACTTCCCAGAAGCCGACTTGAACTAAGCCGCTTTGCGGCGGACGCATTCGCGTGTTGCGGGGCCGACGGTCGAGGTGATCTGAGCTAGTTTGTGTCGCAGAGGAGGAACTCTCTGGGACCCATCTACGCCAGATCATGCTTGAAGAACTACGGCGCCGCAACTACGCCGAGTCCACCATCCAGATTTACATCCACGGTTGAGCATTTCAGTCGGCACTTCCATCGTTCGCCCGATCAGCTTGGCCCGGAGCAAATTCGCCAGTATCAGGCCGCGTTGTTCACGCGCTGGAAGCTGTCCCCCAACACCGTAATCCAGCGCTTGGCCGCTTTACGCTTCTTCTATGTACAGGTGTTGAAGCGCGGCTGGAGCGTTGCCGAGACACCGTATCCGAAGAAGGTTTAGCACCTGCCGCAGGTGCTGAGCCAGGAAGAAGTAGCGCGCCTGATCGACGCGGCCGAGTTTCCCTTTCATCGCATCCTGTTGATGACGCTGTATGCCACGGGCGCACGTCGCGCTGAAGTGGCGCACCTGAAGATCAGCGATATCGACAGCCAGCGGATGGTCATTCATATCCGGGGAGGCAAGGGGCGCAAGGACCGCGATGTCATGCTCAGCCCCAAACTGCTCGATGCCCTTCGCGTCTACTGGCGCGGGCTGAAGTGCAAGCCCACCGACTGGCTGTTCCCCGGCAATCGATGGCATACAGCGAGTCATCCGGTCTCGACCAAGGTTCTCTGGCACGCTTGCCAGCAGGCCGCCGAACGCGCCGGCCTTGAACACAAGCACATTCATCCCCACACTCTGCGCCACTGCTTTGCTACGCACCTGCTCGAAGCCGGCGCCGACTTGCGCACCATTCAGATGCTGCTGGGACATCGCGACCTTGAAGAGACGACAATCTATCTGCATCTGTCCCGGCGGCATCTCAGCGCCACCGGCAGTCCGCTGGATGCGCTCCCCATCCGAGGAGAAGGAGAGCCGACACAGAGCGCATGAACCGGCCTCCTCTGGAGGTGGCCGACATCGTTCGCTGTGCCGGGCAGTCCTTCCTTGAGCGCAGTCACAAGTGGATCAACGGACAACACGAAAAGGTGTTGCTGGCCATCACACGCTGCCGAACCGCAGCGCTGGGTGGACATCGCGATCAGTGCGCGGACTGCGGACATACTGCCATCTCTTACAACTCGTGCAGAAACCGGCACTGCCCCATGGTAAGACCGGGACGTGATTTGCTCACGGGCGGAGTGGAAGTGGATGAATGCTACGTCGGCGGTCTGGAGGAGGGCTTGCCCGGCCGGCTCAATTTGGATAAAGCACTGATTGTCGTTGCCGCTCAAGAAGATGGACCCGGGATCGGTCGGATTCGGATGCGCCAGATTGTAGACGCTTCGGCAGCAAGCTTGATGCCCTTTGTGCAGCACTCGGTAGAACCGGGCAGCGTCATTCACACCGACGGCTGGCTGGGATATCTGCCCGTGGAGAGCAAAGGCTACCAGCACGAGGTCGCGTTTCTAAAGGGAAAGGAGAAGACTCCATCGGAACTGATGCCACGGGTTCACCTCGCGATCTCCTTGCTCAAACGGTGGCTGATGGGAACCCACCAGGGAGCGGTCAGTCATAAGCACCTCGACTACTATCTGGATGAATTCACTTTCCGGTTCAATCGCCGCCGATCAAAGAGTCGAGGCAAGCTCTTCTTTCGTCTGGCGCAGCAAGCTGTGGCTGTCGATCCTGTTACCCGTCACCGGATAGTTCACCCGACCTCAGCGAAGGCCAAAGCCAAACCACAATCTGTGGGGTCTTGGTGGGTCAAGCGGATACCCACCTAAATGGATTCTGCCGAGGTGGGGGAGCTACACGCTCAACCGCATCAGCGCCGGGGAAGTTGAACTTTGGCTGAGATCACTGGCATTGGCGAAGTCAAGCTGCGCGAAGATCAGAAATATCATGAGCGTCCTTTTCAACCACGGAATTCGGCATGAAATCTGCAAGCACAATCCGATTCGATTAGTGTTTGAACCCGTGTTACCGCCGTGAAAGCTAGCCCTACTTTTCGATGTTGGGGCCTTGGGTACTTCCAGTGAAGCGCGTGCGCGGATCCTCTTATCGCGAGGGGCTCCCTGCGGCGACCACAAGAGACAAACGAAGACGCAACGAAATCCTCGCTAGTGTTTGTCACATTCACTTCTACTTGTTGCCGGCGATAGCTTGCCAGGCAGGCACTCCGGAACCACGTCCTTCAACGCGGGTGGTCACTGGCAGATCACTTTTTGCTGATTAAGGCCGATGATCGCCTTCTCGGGAAGGGCGGGCTCAAAGCGAGAGTAGAGCACCGAATAAGTCTCAGTGTTCTCGCCTGCTTTGCCCGAACTTCCTGTGACAGAAACAGCCAAGGTCCCGTCGGCGTTATAGAAGGTATCTTGCGAGCGGTTGGCTGCGTAAGCGTGAGTCTTCTTGAAGCCTGGAAGGTGAACGCCGTACCACACGAGGGCAGCGTCCACCTTGGAGTCATAAATGGCATAGAAGTCGGCTTGCATTTTGCTGTGGCAGACGTTCGACTCGGGTAGTCGGATGGGATCGTTTCCCAGATGGAGTCGAGAATCGGTGGCCGGATAGAGAGGAAGACCTGTCAGTGGGTCTGCCGTCAGTAGTTTCGTGCTGCTGCCCGCGATCAACGCGGAGCAGAAGGCCAGCACGATTGCAAGAATCATCGAAGTTTTCATGTTTTTGCTCTCCATCCCCCACGTGAACCAGCTTTGATCGCTTGCCATGCGTTGCATCGGTGCCTCTCTTATTACCGGTTCTTAGGGGCGACATTTAATGTCGATGCGAAGGTCGGGCGGCCCATTGGAATCCGGTGCCTCCAAGATTTCAACTGCATGCATGGGTTCGGGCTTCATCCACTCCACACTCCATACGCCGGGATGAATTGCCTCGTTCGTGCTCGGAATGTCCCGAACACTCCCGTCCGGACGACGGTAACGAACATGTGGTGTCTTGCCGCCTGCGTCCCAACTAAGAAGGAGACTCGGCCAACGGTGGTGATGCATCGGCACCGTCGTACCGGGCGAGACCGTGACCTCGAGCACGCGTACGAACTCGTTTTCAACAATTACCTTGTGACTTTTGGGTGCAGCTTGGACAGCGTCGAAACCGTCGGGGAAGTCCGATATATCCTGTCCATAAACGTAATAGTGCCAGGCAAAAAGAACAAGGCAACTTACGACGAATGCGGCGCATAGCGCTTGCCTTCTTGTATAGACCAAGCCTTTAGGATCTTTCATTCTGATAACGCTCCCGTCCTCTTGAGGAAGAGCTGCTGTTGAATGGCGCATCGACAGCTGCTTCAACTTTCCCGAAAAGGCTGATCCGGGCTATTTACCGTCACTATTTGCACCCTTCAGCGCTGCAGCGGTAACAGGTATGTGGGGTTTCTCTCAAGAGCGCCTCCGAAAAAATGGCGATCCCCTGGCGCATATCCCAAGTGATAACCGAGGCCGGTGTGATCTGAATTGTGACATCATCCCATGCGGCGAACACCGGACCTACACTCGCGTCCGCAAGTGCGGTT
>Ga0207928_1000057_pt1 | contig 10660 bp, 13 predicted proteins | sample NGESurshal072012_9_FD_184457 | JGI IMG/M metagenome (GOLD analysis project Ga0207928, IMG submission 184457) | Arctic peat soil microbial communities from Barrow, Alaska - NGEE Surface sample 210-2 shallow-072012 (SPAdes) | ecosystem: Environmental > Terrestrial > Soil > Wetlands > Peat ... | reverse complement strand
TGAAGAAATATTTGTTCTCTCGTTCGAGGGGGATCCCATAACTCTCGACCCGCATCAGTTCGGTGAGCCGCTTCACGGCCGCGGGCCTGACCTTCACCTGTGACAGGTAGTCCTCGGTGTACTTCATCTGGGAGGCGAGCCACGCCCGCGTGGCAGGACTCTTGGCGTCTTCCAGCCAGCGGTAGGGATCGGTGACGGCAACGCCATTGACCGTATCCGCGACAGGTTCCACTTTTGTCGGCGGTGGAGGAGGCAAGACAATTCCATTGCCACCCTGCACGATGGCGGCTTTGTCGGCAGCAGTAGAAACGTTGGCAATGCACAGCAGCAGAAGGGCGAGGTAGAGCTTGGTCATCATCGGAGTCTGTCTAGGATACAGCAGAAGATTGCAGTTTCGGGAACGGGACAACTTAGCGATACCATCCAGGTGCGCAGGCGGGTCGCGGTCCGTGCTGGGCCGCCACTCTCACTGCAGATTGGGACGACTGCTGGCCGTGAGCTTGGTTAGAGCGGTCCTGACCTGTCCCGCCTCGGCGCCGTTCGGACTCTCGCGCAGGTAGGTTTGGTACTCCGTGTACGCACCGTCCGGCTGACCTTTGTGCTCATACGCCTGACCTGCGACGAAATGCACGACAGAATAACCCTCGTGAGGAAGTTGATGGACTCTGCGGGCGGTCATGAGTGCGCCATCGTCATCGCCTGTTTCAATTTCCGTCACGCACATCATCGTCAGGGTGACCGGATTCAGCGGTTCCACGACCAGCGACTTCTTCAGCAGCTCTTCCGCGCGCGAATAATTTCCATCACGGACCAGGATGCGAGCCAGGTTCCGGTCCGCATCGGCATTGCGATCATTCAATGCCACCGACCTCTCAAATGCTGCCCGCGCCTTCTCCGTCTGGTTCATCTGGTAGTACATCACCCCCAGATTGTTGAAGGCAGTATCGTACGCGGGGTAGATGCTGACGGCCTTTTCGAACTGCTCTGCTGCTTTCGGAAAGTCGTTGTGTTCCCAGGCTTCCATGCCTTTGTGAAACGCCTTCTTTGCGTCCGAGGGAACTCGCAACTCGGCGGCCGAGGTTACCGCTGACGTATTCGACTTGGTCGTGTCTGCCGTGACATCGGTTCGTGGCTTCACGTGCAGGTACACCGTCTTGCTCTTGTCCATGTCGTCGACGCGAACCGACTCCGAGGTCGAGCCCTTGATCGGAGTCCCGGATGCGATCACCCGGTACACGCCCGATGCCGAAATGTGAAACGATGCCCGTCCATCGGAATCGGTGAATGTCTCTCCCACGGGAGTTTCGGATTCATTGCGCAGTTCCACCCGGATCTGGTCGCCGGCAGCCCGGTCATCCTCCATGGTTACGCGCACCGAAACCTCGCAGCTGGTCTGGCGGTTGGGGTTCATCCCTTGTGCCAGGCAAAGGGTTGGGGCCAAGAGGAGTAGAAATTGGGCAAACCGAACTGGAGTGAGCCGGAGCATACTGCCTCCAGGGCGCGACTCTCACCACGCTCTGTGGAGCAGATTGTACTCCAGTTGTTGAGAGCCAGTTGTCAAATTTCTGTAGATTCCAAGTTGCGCGGGTCACGAACAGAGGGAATTTGCCTGACAGGAAGGTTTCCAGCACCCATATCATTTGCCGATAAAACCTCGGGTTGCGAGCGAAAAAAAGCGGAAGCCCGCAACTGGCCTCCGCCCAATAGGTTCTGAGAAATCTAACTACGGCTTCATTGGCATATACATCGGCTCGTTAGGCTTGCCAACCTCGATCTTGTAGTCTGCCGGGACCTGAAACAGGGAAGCATCGGGGTCTCCGCGCGCAATGTTGACCAGCTTGGTGGTGACCGTTCCCATCATCGGATCGGTATGCACCGTCATCACGGCAATTTGCAGGTCAGGCGAGAACCAGCGCTCCGTCACAACTTCAATCGGCTTGTCGTTCCCAATGGCCCCCGCAGGGATGGTGCGGGTTACGCGAACGCCTTCTGCCTGGAGCCCGTTCACCGCCTTGGTTCCGAGTTGCTCTTTAGTTACCGCTCCGGGCTCGCCAGGATCGCCCATGGCTTTTACATGTTCTCCACGGCCTTCGCCCTGGTGCCTGGGCCCGTGGACTGGCATTTCACGAGCCGATTTGTTGTCTGGATTCAGCATGTAGCGTTTGCCGGCCACTGGGTCGGTGATCACCACCATACTGCGTTTCACATTACCGGTGGCTGGAGTAGCGAGATCCAAGCCGACTTCGCGGCGAACCCGGCCCTCCGCGTCGCGATAAACTTTTGACGTCGATTCATTGTGAATACGGTTTCCGTCGGCCAGGGTGGTTTCACGGCTGACGACGAAGTCTCCGCTCAGAGGCGCACCTTTTACGGCTTGACCCTCCCCAAACTCGCTGAAAAACATCTCTCCACCAGGACCCGGGCCATGCATGAACATCACATCGTGCGGCGGCGGGGGTGGCGGAGGAGCCGATTGCCCGACGGCCACTGCAACCGCGAACAGGGCCAAAACAAGAATCGAAATGGGCTCAAATATTCCAAGTTTCATAAATTTCATACCTTCAACCTCGAGTCCCCTGGCTTGCTTTTCACTGGTTCACAATTCGCATGGCTCGCACCAGGCCGTCATCTCCGACGACCACGTCGGCGATCACAGGCTGGCTGCCATTGCCATCCGCAGAGGCCGAAGCGCTCCCTGGCAATTCCATGCGAATGACCTGTTCTTCGCCCGAACAAATTAAAGGATCGCAAAACATCAATGCCACGAACCCCTGTCGGTCGACGGTCGTCGTCGCGGCTTGTTCGACGGCTGGCTGAGAACGTTTGGCAGCGAGCCCACCGCCCCTACTCGTGGAGGCGCTGGCAGACTTCGGCGCTATCTCAGTAGTCACATTCCCTAAGGATTCGGTCTTGCCAGCAACGGTTGTCACCCGAGGATTGACCGGCAGCGTCGAAGTCACCTGCGCTTGGACCGGCGTCGCCGGAGCTTGCCTGTCCCGCCACATCCGGGCCCCGAGAAAGATTCCGACGATGAGCGCGGCAGCCACCGCAGCATAAGCACCGACTTCAAAGAAGCGGCTGAGTTTCCATACCGCGGGCGCACCGCGATCGGGTGCGATGGCTGCTACCGGTTCGAAGCCCTGTGTGCGGAACGCTTCCAGGACCGCCAGTTCAACTTTCGGACCAGCTTCGCTCTGCGCGGTGTGGGCGCGCAGGACCTGCAGCGCATTGCCCAACAGGCGTTGCGACTCCATCCACTTGCCGCAACCACCGCATTCGCGCGCATGGGCCGACATCGGTTCGTCTTTCGTTCCCAGCAGGCGTAACTGCAATGGTGTTAAGGACTCCGCAGTCTCAATAAATTCTCGGCATGTCATGACAAGCACCTCGCAGCATCACCCGAAAACCCCGCTAACGCCGGAGCCGAGTTCTGCAGCTTTCTCACCAGCATTTCGTGCGCTCGATGCAGGCGCGAGCGAATCGTCCCAATCGCGCATCCCAGGGCTTCAGCGGCCTCAGCATAGCTCAGGTCCTGCAAATCGCACAGCACCACAGCCTCGCGATAATGTTCTGGCAACGACAGCACAGCCTTCCAAACTGCCTTCGACGTCTGCCCTCGCGCGATTTCGCCCACCGGATCGAAGTTCGTAACCAGCAGCGGGTCGTCATCCTCGGCGGGAGTCGTCATCGCCGCTTCGGAATGACTCTTCTCCATCGCGCGACGGACATAATTTCTTGCCACCCCGAAGAGATACGCACCCACGGCCCCGCGCGAAGGGTCAAACCCACGGCCCCTCTGCAGCAGGAACATGAACACATCCTGCGTCACTTCCTCGGCCACCTGCGGCGACCCGCTCATGTGCAGCGCGAAGCGATAGACAGGCCCCTGCCTCCGCCGGTAGAGGGCGGTGAAGGCGTCTTCGTTTCCGTCCAGCGCCTGTGCCAGGAGCTGTTCGTCGGTTTGCTCGGTCAGCAACGCCACCTCGGCGATAAAGCTGATGTCGTTTCCATTAGTATTTCACCCGGACGGGCGAGAAAGTTCCGCAGACTTTCCACCTGCTCCATGTTACTTACCCACTCACACATTAACCCCTTACGTAGACGGAATGTTCGTGATCGGCGACTGTAATTCGCTGAAAATAAAAGAAAACTTTTAACTTGACGGAATTTGTAAGGCCGCGACTTCGACCCCGCAAATGCACCGGGGAACTGGCGAATGAACCGAGCGGCCGAGCCGCGGCTGCGTTTGTGTGTAAACGGGGTGCAAGACCCGGGGATGTCTGTTTGGTTTTCCATCGGGATGCGCTCCCGCTAGATTCGCGGCATGATCGTCCCATGCCTGTACACTCAAGCAAAGACCACAATTTCGCAACCATCGCTCGACGGGTTGTGGAGCAAACGATTGGCGAGACCCTGACAGACGAACCTCTCTCCGACCCGAACGCCGTTAAGAATTCAGCATCCGTAGCACTTGGCAAGTTGGGCGGCGCTAAGGCCGGCAAGGCTAGAGCCAAAAAGCTGACAGCATCAGAGCGAGATCGTTAAGCCTGCTGCGATAAAGCGTTGGAGCGGCCAAACTTGAACGAAAACTGTTGAACACTTTCATCTTCTACGATTTCCATTATTCTGCTGGCGACATACATTCTGCCACGCTGCCTTCCGGTGACTTCCTGTAAGATTCCTTCCTGCACCAGCCTGTCGATATTGTGTTGTGCTGACGGCTGCGAATGTCCCAAAATCTTCTGTGCGGACTGTACTGTTACCATCGGGCGACTAAAAAGCTGATCAGCCAATTTAATTAGTGCTGCTGACGATCGGGAGGCCTGCAACTGACCTCTGTAGAGGGATGAAAGTTGTTGAAGCTTGTTGGCACGGACGATCGCATCTTCTGCTTGCTGAGCAACGCCACGCAAGAAAAAAATTATCCATTCAGTCCAGTTCCCGTGTTGGCTAACCTCAAGTAACAAACGGTAATAGTCACTCCTGTGGCGTTCAAAGAACGCACTAAGGTACAGCAACGGTTGTGGGAGCAGTCCCTCTGTAACTAGCATCAGGGTAATCAATAAGCGTCCGATCCTGCCGTTCCCATCTACAAACGGGTGAATTGCCTCGAAGTGGTAGTGCAATAGGGCCATTCGTACAAGTGGAGGGAGATCCGAAGGTGCATGTACGTACTTCTCAAACTCACCCAGCGCATGATTCATCTCAGCGACCGGGGGAGGAACATACGCAGCATCGACGATCTTGCATCCGGGATCGCCAATCCAGTTCTGCCTTTTCCTGAATTCTCCCGGTGTGAGTTCACCGCCAGGAACCCCGCGCATTAATCGTTCATGCAATTCGCGCATCAACCGGAGACTCACCGGAAGCTCCGCAACTCGTTGCAGCCCATATTCCAGAGCTGTAACGTAGTTGTGAACCTCACGAATCCCGGTATAGTCACTGCGGCTCTTCCCTGAGACCTCATAAGACATTAGATCGGAGAGTGATGCTACAGTGCCTTCGATTTTGCTCGAAAGAACAGCCTCCCGTCTGCTAAATGGACCGATCAGAAGATGGGGGTTTGGAAGCGTGCGGGCTCTTCCTGCCAGTTCGCTCAGACGCCTGTCCGCCTCGCTGATCTCCCGCGCCAGTTCCCAAGTTGCTTGAACAGTTGGCGGCAACTCGGCGGGAACAAACGACCAGCATCGTTCCGAGTTTTGTACAAACTGCGCCGACTTGTTTTTCCCAAAAGACGAGCGTTCCACTGCAATAAAACCTTGCTTATGCTACCAGAGCCTAATTAAAGTTTTCAACGCTAAAGTTATATTATCTATTGTCTCTCCGCACCGTCGGACATTGGCCTGTGGAAAACCAAACAGACCCATCACCCAGCCGTGCTCCAGCGAAGTCGGACCTCAACTCCGCGGATATCGTCATGCACGTTATCCTGAAGCTCCCTACCTTGGAGGCACCGCATCGGCAACCGCCAGAAACACGGCACCCACAAAAGCAAAAACAATCGCCATGGTTAACACGATGAGCGGCAGTGCAAAATACGTCCGGTTCCAGCCCACGCCGATGCGCGCCTGAGCCGGACTCGCCAGGTCGTAACGGACCGCATGATGGCTGCCAACCGGGAACTGCTCGACCCGCCGCAGGGTAGCTTCGTAATTCGTACTCTCGAAGCTGGTTAGGTCAGTTGTGATGGGATTGCCACTGACGGTATAGAGCACTTGCAGCTTCGCCCGGTACACCATCTCGTGACCGGCCGATGGCTCCGTCACCACTTCGCTGCGCAGCACTTGCGCCTCAACCTCGGGCCAGTTGCGCAGCACCTGTGCTTGCCGCCAGAAATACGGCAGGCTGAACACCACAAACAATCCGCAGAAGATGAAGTTGGCCGCTGCAATTACTCGCAGGGTTCCGCGCTTTTCGCTGCTCACGCCAGTCTCCTCACGAAGACCGCTTGAGGTCCTTCATCTCTTCGCGAACCTTGCGATATCGGCCGAGCAGATAGCCCAGGTAACCCAACTGGATCACCCAAGTAACGATATAAGCTGCCTTCAACGCTACCGCTCCACTCATCGCGAACCTCCCTGCAGGGCCAATTGCGCATGTGCGGCTTCCACAGTCTCTTCCATCCGCTGCAGGCGATAACGGACCATCACCAGCAGCAGTGCCAGGCACGAGAAAGCCAGCCAGTTCCACAACACGGCATGCCACATTGTGGGATCGAGTCCCGAACCTTCGCCCCCGCCTATCACCGGCGACGGATGCTGGGTGCGGAACCAGCGAATTGCCATGAACACGATAGGCACATCCACGAATCCAAAGATTGCCAGCGCCGCCGACAGCACTTGCGTCTGGCTGCCCGCGGCAAAACGACGCAGCACCAGGTAGCTCACGTAAATCAGCCATAGGACAAGCGTCGTCGTCAGCCGCGCATCCCATGTCCACCAGATGCCCCACACCGGCCGCGCCCAGATCGGCCCTGTTACCAGCACCACCGTGCAGAACACCACTCCGACCTCAGCCGACGCCACGGCGATGGCATCGCTGCCAGCGCTGCGTTTCCACAGATAAACGATGGACGCAATGAAGTTCACGAAGAACAGCAGAAACGCCGTCCAGGCAGAGGGCACGTGATAATAAAAGATGCGTTGCACATCGCCCATGGTCTGCTCCGTGGGAGCGACCACCAGCGCCTGGTAGAGGCCAAATCCCAGCAGCGCGACCGTAATGAATACGAAAATCCAGATAACACTTTTCATTCCGCGTTTAACACACTTTCGAACAGCAGCAGGCAGACTGCGGTGAAGACGACATCGTAAACCAGCAGTAACTTGATCCAGAAATCAGGCGAGGCCTCGCCCGTCAAAATGCCGGTGGTGGAATCCACCATCGCCACCAAAGCTGGAATCGAAATGGGGAAGAGAATCAGCGGCAGCATGATCTCGCGATTGCGGGTGCGGATCGACATCGCCGCAAAGAATGTTCCATTGACCACCAGCGCCCACGTTCCCAGCAATGCAACCACCACCAGCTGCCAAACCGGCCCGACCGAGCGTAGTTGATAGAACACCACGAACAGAGGCGCCATCAGAGCTTCAAGGATTACCACGAACAAAAAGTTGCCCAGAGCCTTCGCCATGAAAAGTGCATGGGGCGGGGCGGGTGACACCCGGTACGCATCCAGCACCTGGTTGCGCAGCTCGCGCGCCCAGGTCTGATTCAGCGCGACCACCGCAGCGAACAAGAACGCCACCCAGATCAATCCGCCGGCGATGAGCCGCGACTCTTCGGCCGTGGGGTTAAAGGCGAAGCTGAAAATCACCACCACCAGCAGCGAGAAGAACAGCATGGAGTTGATGGCGTCCTTCGACCGCCACTCCATGCGCAAGTCCTTCAGCAACGTTGCCCGGGTCACGCTCAACGTGCTCATCGCGTACTCCCCAAATTGCCGGCTAGAGGGACCGCATGCCTCGTCATCGTTTCGCGTTGCACAATCTGTCCCGCCGACATGTGGACGAACGCGTCCGCCACGCCTTCCATCAGCGGTGCCTGGTGCGTGACCACAAAAATTGTCTTGCCCTGGTCGCGGACGCGCCCCAGCACCGCCGCCATCTCGCGTGCGGAATGGACATCTACGTTAGAGAACGGTTCATCCAGCAGCATCAACTCGGGATCGTGTAACACGGCACGAGCCAGCGAGAGCCGCTGCCGCATCCCTTGCGAGTACTGTCCCACCCGCCGCGTAAGTTCAGGATCGAGTCCCACCATCTGCATCGCATTGCGGCAGGTGCTTTCGTCATGCAACCCATAGAGCCCGCCGAAATAGCGCAGGTTTTCCATGCCGCTCAGCTCGTCATAAAGCAGAGGAGCATGTCCCATATAGCCGATGCGGTGAGCAACTTCGCGCGCGGTCTTCGCTCCCAGCAGCGTAACCGAACCCTGGCTGGGCTGCATCAATCCCGCGACCACTCGCAGCAGTGTACTTTTGCCCGCGCCGTTGTCACCCACAACGACATACAGCCGTCCCGGCGCGAAGCTGTCCGTGATATCGCGCAAGGCGGCAAACCGCCCGAAGAACTTTACGAGGTTTGTGAGGACGATGACAGGCTGGCTGGACGAATCGGTTGTGCCTGTCATGGGTTGCGTTGCCGTGAGGCCGTCTGGCGGCAAGCTACTGGCCCTGGGTGCCAGACTGGGTTCCGCTCAACTCCGCCTTCTGGGGATTCTCGCCCGCCACCGGAGCCGCTCCCGGCTGCTTGGGTGCATACTTCGAGGCGCATTTAGCCTGGATGTTGGTCGCATGGAACACGCCATCGTGTCCCCACTTGCCTTCGGCCAGTGCCTGAGCATTGTCTTTAAAAGTGTCTGGAGGAGCCTCGCTGCCCGCGTAAACCACGGGAATCGTCCGCCCTTCTTCGGCCAGCAGAAATTCGAGATGAGTCCCCTGGCGCTTGATCGATCCCGGAGCGACGTTGCCGGCCACGCGCAGCCGCTTGCTGTAGGCGTCCGGGCCCATGCCGTTGAGTTCTTTGATGGTGACGTAATAACTTTTGCTGTCGCGCACTCCCGTGTAGGCGAGATAGGCCAGCGACATCACGATAACAACGATGACTGCGCCAAAGCGCAAATATCTGCGTCCCTGCACTGACATACTGCGTTAAACCTCGTGGAACAGGACTTCCGTCCGCAGACGGCGACCCGCCGTTCCCACTGACGTTAAGGATACTGCGTTTAGCCAACCGATGCTACGTGATTCAGATCACATCGACCTGTGACGGTTCAACTGGGAAGCCGACCTCGCTGGTTTCCCGGGAGGGGGGTATTGGGAGCCGACCCCTGCCGGGACGGCTCCCATGATTGCCATGTTCGTTTGAAGTTGTGGCTTTGAATTTGGCCCACAGTTACCTGACCCGCGAACCGAGCCCGGAAAACCGGCCATCGCAGGATGGTCATACCACTAAGAACTGCCCGTCGGTCAGTCTGTCTTACGCGACCGACTGGCCATGAATCTCTGCTACTGCCTGGAGCCAATCCTGTTCGGGAGAGCCTCCGTGACCGCCGCGCTGCAAAAACAACTCATAAGCGCGTACGCGGATCTTTTCTTCAATCGAATGCGATGACTTGATCTGTTGAACAGGGGCAGTCGTCACCGTTTCCACCACTTCCGTGCCATTTCCGGCTGCAGCTGGCTTGGCCTTGGTGGTACGTTTCTTCGGTGTCGTGCTGTCGGTAACCTTGGTTGCTTTCGCCATTTCTTCGTTCACTCCTGTTTCTGGTGATTAAGTTTCTGGTGTTTTGCAGTGGGTCGACGCCCCAACATCGGTTGCCACCCATTGCGTTGTTTCCATGATACCCAATCTGACGGGACTTTGCCGCATCGAGGTGCCATTTTCCTCAACATTAATCCGACTCGTAGCAGGAATCCGCGATTCATCACGAATCTGGCCTAAGTTGCTACCTTTGCAAGGGTTGTGGTGTCTAATGGTCTAGTTAGGAGTCACTGTCAGCTTTAGTCAATAAGTACGGGAACCAACCTGCTTCCGCATTCGTATGGATCATTAGGGTAGGGTGCAGTCCAGCGATGATATTTTTCGAGATCCTCCGGCAAATGTTACGTACCCTCTGGGCGCATAAGCTGCGCTCATTCCTGACCATGTTCGGGATCGCCTGGGGTGTGGGGTCACTCCTCCTGCTGGTCGGACTCGGCGAGGGATTCCGCTCCGGCAACCGCAAAGAGCTGAACTCTCTGGGCGAAGACATCATGTTCATGTTTCCCGGACGGGCCCCGGCGGTCGCGGGCAACATGAGTTCCGGTCACCCCTACAAACTCACCTTCCAGGACTATCTCGACATCCAGAAAGAAGCCCCGCACGTCCGCGCGGTGGCCCCGGTTCTGCAGCGCCAGGACATTCGCGAGGTCAGCGATTACGGCAACACCAACGGACAGGTTGTCGGGATTCCTCCGCATTTCAATACCATTCGCTATCTACCCCTGGCTGCGGGCCGCTGGCTGAACGAGGCCGACGACACTCAGAAGCGCTTTGTCTGTGTCATCGGCGACGAGATGCTGAAGAACCTTTTTCCGGGAGGCCGCACCGCGGTTGGCAACTCGATCTTGCTGAATGACATCCGTTTCGAGGTGGTCGGGGTCGTTCAGCGCGTGGGC
>Ga0207928_1000056_pt1 | contig 10674 bp, 6 predicted proteins | sample NGESurshal072012_9_FD_184457 | JGI IMG/M metagenome (GOLD analysis project Ga0207928, IMG submission 184457) | Arctic peat soil microbial communities from Barrow, Alaska - NGEE Surface sample 210-2 shallow-072012 (SPAdes) | ecosystem: Environmental > Terrestrial > Soil > Wetlands > Peat ... | reverse complement strand
CTTCTTTGCCGACATCCAGAATGGTCAACTCGCCCGGAACCCGCGCCAGCAACCGTACTTTTCCCGACAGGTCCGTCGCATACATCGATCGGTCGCCTCCGGTGCGCGTCGCCGTGAACCAGATTTCGTTGCCGTCCGGCGACCACGCCAGACCCTGGACGCTGTCCCATCCGTCGGACAGAGTCGTCTTCTTTCCCGCCAGATCCACCACGGCCACGGCCCCGCCGTCGTCCCCGCCTTGCGGGTGATCGACGAATGCGACGTTCTTTCCGTCCGGCCCCACGCGCGGATTCCCAATCCATCCGTCCGCGTCATACAGCACCTTCCCCAGCGGAAACTCCAGGCGCTTCCGGGCTCCGACCTCATGCACGACCACTACATTGGTTCCGTCCGGCGACCAGTCCGCCCATTCCACATCGTTCAGAATCTCGCGCGGCGCTCCGCCCACCAGGGGCACGCGTGCCAGAGTCCCGGCATATAGAAAGGATGAATCCCGGGGCTTGCTATGCAGAGCCAACAACATTTCTCCCGATGCCGACACCGCTAGAACGTCGGCGCCCTTCGGCTCCATCTGCTGCGACTGCGGACTCTCCGGGCGCGTCGTGTAGAGATCCAGCGGCTTGCCCTCCCAGGCCGCGCTGTAAATCACCGTCTTTCCGTCCGGTGCAAAGCGCGCCGAATGCACGATCCCCCGCCGGAACGTCAGCGGGTGATACGCTGCAAACTCGGTCTTGCCCGACCCTTTGAGCAGCAGCGCTCCAATTCCCAGTCCCAAGAGCAGAGCCAGCCCTCCCACCAGACCGGCGGCCGTCCACATACGTCGCCGCGGAACCAAGTCCTCGCGCGCCGTTTGTCTGGGAACGCTCGCCGCTGAAACGGCCGAAATGACGGACCCGCTGGCTGTCCGGATCCGCGAACTTTCCAGGCCACGCTTGATGCGCTTCAGATCGCCGCGCAACTCCGCCGCCGTCTGGTAGCGCATGTCGCGCTCTTTCTCCAGCGACTTCGCAATCAGATCGTTCAACTTCTCGGGAATTGCCGGATTCATCTCCGACGCCGGCGCCGGCATGCGGTTCAGGATGGCTTCGAAAACTACGCCGTTGCTACTTCCGGAAAACGCCATGTCTCCGGTTGCCATCTCGTACATCACCGATCCAAATGCAAAAAGATCCGTGCGCGGATCCAGTTCTTCCGCCCGCACCTGCTCCGGCGACATGTACGCCACGGTCCCGATCGTCGACCCCGGACTGGTCATCGGACCTTCCGGCGTCGTCATCGTATGTTCGGTACTCTGCGCCAGCTTGGCCAGTCCAAAGTCCAACAGCTTCGCCTGCCCGCGCTTGGTCACAAAAATATTGGCCGGCTTGATGTCGCGATGGACAATCCCCCTACTGTGGGCCGCGTCCAGCGCGTCCGCGATTTCGATGCTGATCCCGAGCAGTGTCTCCACATCCATCGCCCGCCCGCCAATGCGATGTTTCAACGTCTGCCCGTCGAGGAACTCCATCGCGATGAACGTGTGCCCATCGTGCTCATCGATCTCGTAAATCGTGCAGATGTTCGGGTGGTTCAGCGCGGAAGCAGCTTGCGCCTCCCGCTGAAAGCGGGAGAGGGCTTGCGGATCTTTCGCGACCTCATCGGGAAGGAACTTGAGAGCCACGAATCGCTTCAGCTTCGTGTCCTCGGCCTTGAAGACGACGCCCATTCCCCCTCCGCCGAGTTTCTCAAGAATCCGGTAGTGGGAAATGTTCTGGCCGATCATGCCGTTGGGGGCCTATTGCAGGCGCAGCTATCTTATTGATGCCGAGCGATCCGCGCAAGCAGCTTTCGGGATTCTCAGGCTTGATCCCTCAGACCGGCTTCCCAACTTTTGCACACGCGGTCACCTCCTTCGTTTACAGTATCCACGTTGAATCATCGCTTCGGCCAACGCCGGGGAGGGGACAGTGAAGAATCTGCTTCGGTCTCATCGCTCATCGAACGGCTCAGTTTCGCGACGCAAGTTCCTAGGGCAGACAGCCGGCGCAGCTATTGGCTTTTCGATCGTTCCGCGCCGCGTGTTGGGCGGCGTAGGCTATGTCCCGCCCAGCGATAAGGTGAATATCGCTTTCATCGGCGTCGGCGCCCAGGGCTTGCGCGTGATGCTTCATTTCCTGCATGAGCCCGACGTGCAAGGGGTCGCGGTCTGCGACGTGAACAAATCGGGTGCGAATTATCCGCAGTGGGACACGCACGAGTTCTGCAATTCCGTCCGCAAACTGCTCGGCGTCGACAGCGGCTGGGATTGGCTCAGCCCCGACCAACCCATTCAATTGAGCCACACGCTCGCCGTCACGAGCGGCGTCGCTGGCCGCGAACCTTGCCAGAAAATCGTCGACGGATATTACGGCACGCAGCAGCGCTCCGGACAATATCGCGGCTGCGCGGCTTACAGTGACTTCCGCGAGCTGCTTGAAAAGCAAAAAGACCTGGATGCTGTGGTGGTGTGTACCACCGACAACCTGCATGCGGCTGTATCCGCTGCGGCCATGAAGAAGCGCAAACATGTCTTTTGCCAGAAGCCTCTGACGCACACCATCTATGAGGCGCGGCGCGTTGCCGAAATAGCACGGGAAACGGGCGTCGCCACTCAGATCGCAGTTGCCAACCAGGCATCCGAATCCACTCGCTTACTCTGCGAATGGATTTGGGACGGTGCCATTGGCCCGGTGCGAGAGGTGAGCAACTGGTCGAGCCGTCCGTTCTGGCCCCAAGGCGTCGAACGGCCAAAAGATGACGAACCGGTGCCTGAAGGTTTGGATTGGAACCTCTGGCTCGGCCCCGCGCCGGAACGCCCATTCAACCATGCCTATCTTCCCTTTGTCTGGCGCGGTTGGAGCGACTTCGGCTGCGGTGCTCTGGGCGATATGGGCTCTTACAGTTTTGACACTATTTTTCGTGTCTTGAAGCTGGAGGCACCCGTGAGTGTGGAAGCGAGTTCCACCGACCGCTACGACGAGACCTACCCGCTCGCCTCGATCGTCCGCTACAACTTCCCGGCTCGTGGCGACATGCCGCCCGTGAAATTCAACTGGTACGACGGCGGCATGAAGCCCTCGCGCCCGGAGGACTTAGAAGAAAATCGTCCGCTCAAAGGCGACGGCGAAGAAGAGGACGAAGGACTCCTTTTCGTCGGCGACCGGGGCAAGATTCTTTGCACTTTCAATGGCGGCAATCCCAAGCTCATTCCTCAAAGCAAGATGGACGGCTACAAACAGCCGCCAAAGACGCTCCCCAGATCCCCAGGCAACGAACGCGAGTGGCTAGACGCCTGCAAGGGAGGCAACGTAAAGCCGGGTGGGAACTTCGAATTCGAAGGCCTCGTCACCGAGACCTTGCTCCTGGGGAACGTCGCGACACGTATGGGACAGAAACTCAACTGGGATCGTTCCAATCTGAGCGTGAGCTCCGACGTTGCACAAAAATACGTCAAACCGGAGCGCCGAAGCGGATGGGACCTATAGAACTTGCGCCACTGAATAAGGAGGCTTCAATGTCTGGGACTTCGAGAAGAGAGTTTCTGAAGAATGCGGCCACGTACACCGCCGCAGCCAGCTTTCTTTCCGCAGGCGCGCTCGAGCTTCGCGCCAATCCGCTGGGCATGCCGATCGGCTGCCAGACCTGGTTTGTCAGGGAAATGATCGCCAAGGATTTTCCGGGCGCGATCAAACAGCTTGCCGCTGCCGGATTCCAAACCATCGAACTGTGCTCACCCGGAGGTTACGCGGAATTCGGATTCGGAGGCCTAGCCAAATACAAGGGAGCGGAACTCCGCAAGATTCTGAGCGACGCCGGCGTCAGCTGTGTGAGCTCTCATTTCGGCATCGACGAACTGAGAACAGATCAGCCGCGCGCCATCGCCTGGGCCAAAGATGTCGGCCTCACCCAAATGTTGGTCCCCAGTCTGGACGGACCTAAGAAGCCCACCATGGATGACGTGAAGCGCGCTGCCGATGAATACAACAAGATGGGTGAGCAATCTGCCGGGGCTGGCATTCAGCAGGGACTTCACAATGAGGATTTCGAGCTCTCGATGGTTGACGGCAAACGCACCTACGACGTGTTGTTCGATCTCCTCGATCCGAAACTCGTGAAGTTTCAATTCCAGGTCTCCACCATCAGCCAAGGCTACGATGCCGCCGAATATTTCACCAAGTATCCGGGCCGCTTTATTTCCATGCACGTGCAAGGCTGGTCGGCCGAAACCAAGAAAGTGGCCCCCGTGGGACAGGACTCTCTCGATTGGAAGAAAATCTTCACTGCGGCGAAAACGGGCGGCATCAAGAATTACTTCGTCGAAATGGATCTGCCTATGATGAAAGCCAGCGTTCCTTACCTTCGCAATCTTCAGATCTGAGGAATCTGTTTCGCTCCACAGCGCCGAGGTCCCGCGAGACGCCCGCGCTCCAAAACGTTTCCCGTAACGTCACTTTGATTTCTGTTGCGCAATCCATTGATCCGTACGGGCCTCAAGCAGATCGAGCGGAAGCGTTCCCCCGTCGAGCATCTCGTCGTGGAATGCGCGAATGTCAAACTTGGCTCCCAACTCTTTCTGTGCGCGCTCGCGCAATTCGCGGATCTTAAGCTGGCCGAGTTTGTAACTGAGCGCCTGTGCGGGCCAGGCAATATAGCGATCCGTCTCTGACTGAATGGTAGGTTCGTCGACCGCTCCTGACTTGCGGAAGAAATCCACCACCTGATCGCGCGTCCATCCCTTCGAGTGGATTCCCGTATCGACTACCAAACGCACTGCACGAAAGAGTTCCGATGAGAGCCGGCCATAGTCCGAGACCGGGTCTTGATAAAAACCGACCTCCTTGCCGAGTTGCTCTGCGTACAGCGCCCAGCCTTCGATGTATGCGTTGAAACCCAGACCATGCAGACGAAACTTGGGCAATCCCTCAAGCTGCTGCTGCACGGAAAGCTGCATGTGATGCCCCGGAATTCCTTCATGGTAGGCAATTGCTTCGTCGTCGATGAGCGAGCGCTCCGCAAACTTAGAAGTGGCAACCACCACGCGGCCGGGGCGCTTGCCGTCGGGCGTGCCCGTCACGTAGTGCGTTGCGGCCGCGGCCTGAAACGCGGGAATGGCTTCTACGGTGACCGGCGACTTCGGCAGCAGAGTAAAGAACTGCGGAAGTTTCGGCTCCATCTGTGCAATATAGCGGCGGAAATCGTCGAGAATCTGGTCCCCCGACGTCGGAATGTACTTGGGATTGGTTTTCAGAGAGGACCGGAAAGCGGCAAGATCTGCGAAGCCCTCCTTCTTGGCGATAGCTGTCATTTCAGTCTGGATGCGGTCAATCTCCCGCAAGCCGAGTTGGTGAATCTCGCCCGGCGCCATGTGAGTGGTCGTCCGGCCATAGATGTCGTTTTGATAGCGCTTCTCCCCATCCGGCAGAGAAGTGATCGAAAGCGCGGTGCGGCCCGCGGGCGCGTATTCTGCTCGGAGAAAGCCGGCGAAAGTCTTATACGCAGGGATGACCTCGGTATTAATAGCGTCGGTAATTTCCTGCGTTAGTCGCTTCTGGTCTTCCAGAGAGATGCTCTCGGGATATTTCTTTGTCGGAAGCAGAAATGGGTCTGCATCGATAATGCCCTCACACTGCACCGGAAGCTTCTCCAGCAGGAAGCGAACCGGCATGAGCTTATCCTTCATGCCGGCGCGCAGCACTTCGGTGGTCTGGCTGAGCACACGCGGGATCTGGTGAAGACGGGCGATGTAGTCCTCATAGTGCTTCACAGAATCGAACGGAACCGAAAGTGGCAGGTCCGCGAGACTCGTGTGGACGCCGTTCTGCTGGTTGATTGGCATCTCGTATTCCTTGAGATTGAAATCCGCGATGCGCTGCTGGAGAACCCGCACCAGAAGGTCGTGGGAAAGCTGGTCCTGATCGGAGAAACCAGCAGTGGAGATAGCCTGAATCCGCGACAGGAAGCTCTCGTCGGACCTGTGATACGTGGCGATAGCGTCGAGTGAGCGCTCCGCGAGTTTGTCGTTGTAGCGGTAGTCGCCGAACGCGGTAGCACGCTCAGGAAAGTTGCGGAGATCCGACTCGTACTGCTCCTCGAACAGCGCATTCTGAGACGCAAGCCGATCAGCAACCGGCTTGACGTTTTGGGCGAATACGCAACTCGCTATCGCAAGGAAGAAACCTACCCTTCGGTGAAGGCGCATAGATCTATGCAGGGTATCAGAGGAAAATCAATATGGGCGAACGGTTTTAGCGACTGCCCTTCTCTTCCGTACTAGGCGCTGGGTGCCACCGGTAAAAGAATGGAATACGCTGAGGTGGACGGTGACTTTGACCATGTCCCCAAGGGAGGCGCCATCTGCCTCAAGAATCGCGGAAACGTTGGCGATCGTCTGCTCAGTCTGTTCTTCAATCGTCTTGCCCACCAGTTTTCCGCTGGACGGGTCAAATGGGCCGGTCCCAGTCACAAAGATGAAATCGCCGGCCCGCCATCCCTGGGAGTACGCGCCACCCGGGGGCGCGCCGCGCTTCGCTTGCTCTGATTCTCGTATTTCGCCATGTTCCCTCGACGCCCTGCTCTCCCAAAGACTCAAGAAGCTCCGCGAATGTTAACCAAACAGGCTCAGGCGGAGATCACTTGCAGCCCTAGGCGCAGGATGTCGGGTCAGAGTGTCTGCCCGGAAGAATGTTGCAGGGAGTGGTGAGCGCGGCAGGACTCGAACCTGCGACCCATGCCTTAAAAGGGCATTGCTCTACCAACTGAGCTACGCGCCCACAGCCTTCAAATTTAACACATTCGGTTGGACAGTAGCGCCGCGGGATCGAAGGTCTCACAATGTCGCAGCTACGGCAAGACACTGAAATTCTTGTTGCTGGTCAGGGGACCCGCAGGCGTTGTCACAACAACCGCGCCAGTCGTCGCGCCGCTCGGCACAACCGCTGTCTTCTAAAGGTCACAACTGGCAACAACACAAAGGCCGCCCCCGGGAGGGCGGCCTTCGCGTTCACTTATCCCCACCGCACTACTTGACGAAGTTAATCACGCCGAAGTACCCATTCGTATCGCTGGGCCCCGCCGTAAAGAACAACTGGTTCGTCTTGCCATTCAGAGTCGATCCGCCACCGAACTCGAGTCCCCACAGTCCGCTGATCGCAATCGCCTTCCCTGCCGAGTTCTTCACGGTGCCCATGAGTTTGCCGGTGGTCAGGTTATATCCATTAATGTTTCCCGTTGTCGTGTTGTTCGACACCAGCAGCGCTCCGCTCAGCGTCCCAAAAGTTTTCGGAGCCACCGCCAGTCCCCACGGCTGGTTCAACGGCTTGCCCTGCGCAAACCTCTTCACGAACGTTCCGTCTTCGCCGAAGATGTCGATGTATCCGCCGGATCCGCCCGTCTGGCTCGAATACGTGACATAGAGCTGTCCCGCGATATCCTGAATGCCAAATGGAGCAAATCCCGCCGGAATCGTGGAATCGGTAAACGACTTCACCAGGTTAAAGTTTCCGTCATAAACATCCACCTTATTATTGGCGTTGTCGGCCGCGTACAACGAGTTCCCCGAAGCGTGGCTGGTAATCGCCAGGCCCGTATAGACTGCGCCTGCCTGCCGTACTCCAATCAAGGCATTGTTTGGCTCAAAATCTGACCATCCGCTGATCGTTCCATCCAGCGTGGCAAACAAAAATACCGACGTCCAGGTATCGATCTTGAATTGCGTCGACCCGTTGTAAACCATCCCGGTCGGCGAACCGGAGCCCGTTCCCGAGGATGAGGGAATCACCACCTGTAGGCTCTGCAAGTTTCCGCTTCCATCGTACAGCGTCGACCATCCGTTCGCTTCGTCGCTGACCCAGAACGCGCCACCCGGCGCATACGCCAGCCCCCACGCATTCTGCAACAGAGGATCCACATGCTTTGCTTTTCCCGTAAGGTTCGAATCCAGATAGGTGAGTGAATAAGACTGAGCCACGGCCGCGCCAGCCAACATCAGCACGAGCCCGCAGCAAGCGGCGAGAGTAAGAACACGACGAACAGAACTGGGCATGCAACATTCTCCTTGGAACACAATTTTGGGGGCTCCCGAACTGACCTACCCGACCACTGAAGAGCTAGCCGACCAACGGCGGGCCAACAACATGCAGATTCGGCTCCCAATCCCCGACCTGCCAGCCCCCGAATCCTAGGCCTGATGCCGCTTCCCATTTGTCACCAGCTTGTCACCAATTTGCACATTTCCTGTCGCTCCTGGAATCGCCCTTCCATGAAAAAGCCGCCCCGGCAGGGCGGCCTCTTCGTGTTGATGTGGCTGTGGGTTTCCGGATCTCGGGCGCGGATAGGCTGGGCCAAGCCCGGCTGCCTCACCACTGCCCCTCACTGAACCAGCGTGATCTGCCCGAACGTCCCACTCAGATTATTGTTCGGCCCCGCGGTAAAGAAGAGCGAGTGCGTCCCTCCATTATTCGAGCTCCCACCGCCAAACTCGATCCCCCACAACTGGTCAATCTGAATGGCCTTCCCGCTCGCGTCTTTCATCGTACCCACGAACTCCCCGGTAAGCGCATTGAACCCGTTGATCACTCCGCTCTTATTCAGGTTATTCGTGACTAGCAGCGTGTTGCTGAGCGTTCCAAAGTTGTTAGGCGCGGCCGCGAAACCCCAGGGCTGGTTCAGCGGAGACCCTTGCGTCAGCCGCTTCAGAAACACTCCCGTTTCGCTGAAGATGTCGATGTATCCCCCGCCGCCGCCCGACTGGCTGGCAAACGACACAAACACCAGCCCGTGGACATCCTGAATCCCGAACGGAGCAAACCCCGTCGGAATCGTCGGATCGGTAAAGGAACTCACCAGGTTGAAATTCGCGTCGTACATATCAACCTTGTTGTTCCAATTGTCGGCCGCAAAAAGGAAATTCCCCGACGCATTGCTCGTGATCGCCAGCCCCGTATACACCGCTCCCGAACCTGAGTTATTCACCGCAATGATGGCCGAGTTCGGGTTCGATTACGGCGCCCACCCGCTGATCGTTCCGTCCAGCGTCGCAAACAGGAAGATCGAAGCCCATCCTTGCACCTGGAATTCCTGCGATCCGTTGTACACAATTCCAGTCGGAGAACCCGCTCCTTGCCCGCTCGCTGGTGGCACGGTCACCTTAAACCCTTCGTTCACACCAGCTCCCGTATAGAGAGTCGACCACCCGGAGCCGGCGTCGCTGATCCAGAACGGTCCGCCCGGCCCGTACGCCAGCCCCCACGCATTCACCAGCAGCGGGTCGGTGTGCTTCGCCTGTCCAGTTTGATTCGAAACCAGATTCGTGAGTTGATACTGCGCCACTGCCGCGCTCGAAACGAACATCAGCGCAATTCCCAGGGCAAATGTGAGAGTAATCATGCGACGCTGCATGTGAAGCTCCTTTGTGTGGCCAGCTCAAAGGCAGGGGAGTGACGGTGCAGCTTTCCTTCGCACACAAATCACAATGCTCTGACTGGCCACCGCAATGCTAGGCCGCACACCAGCCCCCGATTGTCAGCGCCATGTCACCAATTTGCACATTTCGTTCCCATCTGAGCGGGCATGTGGGGAGTTGTTCCTGTCGGTCCGGGTCCCAGACCCGGACGGGTCGAGCAAAGCTCGGCTGCAGGTCGGAAGCGCCGGGTGCCCCATTTCTCGCGTCCTTTGCGAGAAGTGGGGACTTTGATCCTGAAAGAAGTCTTCGCCGGAAAACAGCCGCTCCGCTTGACACCCAGCCCGCCGAACTGCCAAACTTCTCTCCCGCGCCGTTCCACAAAACCCTTGATCAGCGCGGCTTCCACCATCTCTCAGGAGGTTCCCCTGTGTTCCCGATCGCGTCTCGCTACACGCCCACGTTCCTCGCTCTAGTCCTTGCCGCCGCGTTGGCTCCCGCGGCCTTCGCTTCCGGCCCCTACGTCGTCGGATCGTCCAACACCGTCACTGCCGACCCCAACATCACCCGCCCGACCACGACACCGTGCATTGTCCAACTCATGAGCAATGCCGAGTTCGACAACTTCAATCCCTATTCCTTTACCTACGCGCCGCCCACCGATTGTCCCGGCCCCTGGGCCAAGGTTGTCTTCACTGCCGACATCAATGTCACCGCCGGAGTTCAATTCGACCGCACGGCCAACTTCTGGCTCGGACCCACCAACATCTATTTCGGCACCACCGCCGAACCATCCTCGAACCTCGGTCCCTCCTGGCACGTCGAAAGCGATCTCACCGACTACTCACCGCTCTTCATGACCGCCCAGCAAGGTACTGCGGACATCGGCAACCTCGTCAACAGCACGTACACGGGAATCATTTTCGCCAGCTCCACGCTCGAGTTCTATCCGTTGGCCCAAGGCCAAACGGCGCCCGTCACCGCAAACGAAGTCCTGTCTCTCTCCGCCGGACCCACCGGAGGCACCGTCACCCTCTCCTCCAACACCAGCACGCTCTCCGGCACCTTCACTCTGCCCACCAACATTCAGAACGCCTATCTCGATGTCTATGCGCAGAGCCAGTACGCCGACGAATTCTGGTACACCTGCGTCCCCAACGACGTCTCCAGCGAACTCTTCAGCTGCGGCAACACCGGATTCCGCGAAACCGAAATCACCATCGACGGATCTCCCGCCGGCGTCGCCCCAATCTTCCCCT
>Ga0207928_1000055_pt1 | contig 10685 bp, 10 predicted proteins | sample NGESurshal072012_9_FD_184457 | JGI IMG/M metagenome (GOLD analysis project Ga0207928, IMG submission 184457) | Arctic peat soil microbial communities from Barrow, Alaska - NGEE Surface sample 210-2 shallow-072012 (SPAdes) | ecosystem: Environmental > Terrestrial > Soil > Wetlands > Peat ... | reverse complement strand
AATTTATCTCGGCTACATTCGCGCCGGTGTTCTCGGGGCGACTGCGGTGGGCGTGGCGTTTGTCTTGCCATCGTTCCTGATGGTTCTGGGGCTCTCCGCAGCCTACGTGCGTTTCGGTGGGCTGCCCTGGATGCAGGGAATGTTTTACGGAATCGGCGCAGCGGTGATCGGGATCATCACCCGGTCAGCGTTCAAACTGACAAAACTTACGCTCGGCAAAGACAAGCTGCTGTGGGCGATATTCGCGATTTTGGCAGTCTCAACGGCGTGGACTTCGCGGGAGATCATTTGGCTCTTTCTGCTGGGCGGAGTAGCAAACCTGTTCACCAAGGCTTTTCCTAGCCGTCTACCTGCCAGTAGTACAGTGTCGATGCTCCTTGCGCCAGGAACACTAGCGATGTTCGGCGCGAGCGGCACTTTGTTGACGATCTTCGTCTACTTTGCGAAGGCTGGGCTCTTCGTATTCGGAAGTGGACTCGCTGTCGTGCCCTTCCTCTACGGTGGAGTGGTGCAAGGGCATCATTGGCTGACCGATAAACAATTTGTGGACGCGGTGGCCGTGGCAATGATCACGCCTGGACCTGTGGTCATCACGGTCGCTTTTATCGGGTACCTAGTTGCGGGCATTGCAGGCGCAACAGCGGCAGCTCTCGGAATATTCTTGCCCGTCTACCTTGTCGTTGTGCTCCTGGCACCCTCCTACAAACGGTGGGCAAAGAACCCGCAGTTGAATGCGTTCGTGCGGGGCGTGACAGCGGCCGCGACGGGCGCGATAGCCGGCGCGGTCGTGGTTCTTGCTCGTCGCTCAGTTTACGATCTGCCTACCATGTTGATCTGCTCTGTCAGTCTTGCCGTACTATTTCGCTGGAAGATTCCTGAGCCGGTTCTTATAGCCTGCGCGGCAGTAGCAGGGCTCGTCCTACGGCACGCGTGAGAGCGACACGAGCCCCTCTGAGATGGAGAGGACATTGAAAAAAGCATGTGGTCTTGGTCTTGGCTTGGTGCTGGTTGTGGCGTTCACCATACGAGTGTGTGCTCAGAAGAATTCGCCTCCTCCGAATGCGGCTCCGCTCGTGTTGACTGGAGCCATCCCCTTGCCCAATGTGAAAGGACGCATTGATCACTTTGGGTTCGATCCGGTGCATAACCGGCTTTTTGTTTCCGCGCTGGGAAGTAACACGGAAGAGATTATTGGAATCGGTGCCCAGACAGTGGTGCATACGATTTCTGGAGTACCGACCCCGCAAGGCGTTGTGTATTCGCCCGAGACTAACAAGCTGTTTGTTGGAAGCGACGAGGGAAAGCTGTACGTCTACGATGGCACCACATTCGATCCGATCACATCCATTGACTTTGGGGATGACGTAGATAACCTTCGCTATGATGCGGCGGAGAAGCGATTGTACGTCGGCTACGGGGACGAAAGGACGGGTGCAATCGCGATGGTCGATGCCGCAACCAATAAGAGACTCGACAACGAGTTCAAGCTGGGCGCGCATCCAGAATCATTTCGGTTGTCGGCCTCAGGCCCAAATATCTATGTGAACCTGCCGGACTTGAAGCAGATCGCCGTCATCAATCGCAATACTCACTCTATAGTGCGCTGGCCGCTGACCTTTGAGAGCAACTTTCCCATGGCGTTGGATGAGACTAATCACCGGCTCTTCGTCGCCACCCGAGTGCCTCCTCGACTGGCTGTGTTTGACAGCAACTCGGGCCACCAGGTCGCGGCGCTTCCGACCGTCCAAGACTCGGACGACTTGTATTACGACTCCGCCCGCAAGCGCGTGTACGTCTGCGGCGGCGAAGGCTACATCAGCGTATTCGAGCAAGAAGACGCCGATCACTACAAGCTTCTCGCCAAAGTTCAGACCGCTATAGGAGCCCGAACCGCCGGGTATTTCGGAAAGGGCAGGAAAGGCTTCGACCGTTTCTACTTGGCTGTTCCGGCTCGCGCCGACCATGGCGCCGAAGTGTGGATCTATACGGTGCAGGACTAGGCCAACGAACGAAAGACTGCGCAACGGATCATTTTCTTTTGCTCGGTTCCATGATCCGCAAAAGAGGATTGGCCATCGATATTTTGGAAGGGAAAATAGACCGAGTGGGGAGACCGTGTGGCGCGTGCGGCATGGAAGGCGAGCCCATGGTAACAAGGGTTTTTCGTCCTCACGAAAAACGGTCACGTTCCCGACGTGTAATGTAACTATTGTGGTATCAGTCATATACGTTAATACGCACGGGGCTTGAAAGGCGGACCTCCATCATTATAGTGAACGAAGTAAGACAGCCGCGCGCGGGCGTCGCGACCGTCGTCGCCTCGGGCAGAGGAGGAGACCTCGCCGCAACACCACAATTCTGCGGCACGACATCGACTGTTCAAATTCGTAGGAGAAAGCCTTGAATCATCATTGACAAGAAAAGTTGTCAATGGTACCGTCTCCTCGTGCTCGACCTCCAAGTCATCGATGATCCGGCAGCGGCGACGGCGGCTTTGGAGCCGATGCGGGGTCGACTCCTCTCCGAGCTGGTCGTGCCGGCCTCGGCGGCGACGTTGGCCACGCGGGTTGGCTTGACTCGGCAGAAAGTCAACTACTACCTGCACGGGCTGGAGGCGAACGGGCTGGTGCGGCTGGCCGAGGAACGCAAGTGGGGCGGGCTGACGGAACGCCTGCTCGTGGCGACGGCCGCTTCCTACGTCGTTTCGCCGAGCGCCCTGGGTCCGGTCGCCGCGGATCCCAATCGGGAAATCGATAGGCTGTCCGCGAGCTATCTCATCGCCCTGGGCGCACGGGTCGTCACAGAGGTGGGCGATCTGGTTCGTCGTGCGAAAGAGACGGGCAAACGCCTGGCGACCCTGGCGGTGGATACCGAGGTTCGCTTCCGGTCGGCGACGGACCGGGCGGCTTTCAGCAACGAACTCGCCGAGGCCATCACGAAACTGGTTTCGAAGTACCACGATGAATCCGCCCCCGGCGGCCGCGCGCATCGCCTGGTGGTCGTGGCGCACCCTCTGCCGCAGAAATCCCATCCCAAGGAGCCATCATGAGCGTGAAGAAAGAAGCATCCGGACGCCGTTCAGTCCAGGTCGAAGTCGAGGTCCCCGGCACGCCGGAGGAAGTCTGGCAGGCCATCGCCACCGGGCCGGGTATTTCGTCCTGGTTCGTGCCGACTGAGTTCGAGGAGCGCGACGGGAAGCCCGTTGCGGTGAAGTTGAACTTCGGCCCGGGCATGGAGTCCAGTTCCGCCGTGACGGCGTGGGATCCGCCGCGGAAGTTTGCCGCGGAGGCTCCTGGCTGGGCCCCTGGCTCGCCGGTCATCGCGGACGAGTGGAGCGTCGAAGCGCGTGGGGGCGGCATCTGCGTCGTCCGCGTGGTCCATAGCCTCTTCGCCAGCACGGACGACTGGGACAACCAGCTGGAAGGACCCGAATCCGGCTGGCCTGGTTTCTTCCGCATCCTGCGGATTTATCTCACGCACTTCCGCGGCCAACGCTCCGCGATGATGCAGTGGATGGCCCCCGCCGCGGGAACCGAAGCGGAGGCCTGGGAAACGCTGACCGCGGCATTAGGACTGAAAGGCGTGAGCGCGGGGCAACGTTGGACCGCCCCGGCGGGCGTCCCAGAGCTGGGCGGCGTGGTGGAGCACGTCAGCCAGAGTCCGTACAACGCGCTGCTGCGGCTCGACAAGCCGGGGCCGGGCACCGCCGCTCTTGGCGCCGTGAACTTCGGCGGCCAGAGCATGGTCACGCTAAATTTCTACCTCTACGGCGATCAGGCGGCCGGGACCGTCGCCCGCGAGACACCGCTCTGGGAAGCCTGGGTTCAAGAACGCTTCCCGACTCCGTCGGAGACGAGCAAGAGCGAATGATCGCGTGGTCATGCCGTGAAGCAGTCCGGGCTCATCGCGAGGTATGCTTTCGTCTCCGCTGCTCGCTCTCCTTTATGATTTCGGTCAAATCCACGACCGGCCGTATCTCAATCGGTCCAAGTCCATACTTAAAGCCGGGTTGCTGTGAGACAAGCTGAATGGCATGGTTGAGGTCTCGCGCCTCAAGGATCTGAATGCCGCCGAGCTGTTCCTTGGTTTCCGCATAGGGGCCGTCAGTCGTCGCGACTTTGCCGTTTTTCCAGTACAGGGTCACGGCGGTCTCCGGAGGCTGAAGAGGTACTTCGGCGACAAGATGTCCGTTGGCGCGCAGATGGTCGTTGTGCTCAAAGCAATCGTCGAGCACTGCGTGGCGCTCGTCCTCGGTCACCCTTCGAATTTTCCTGGCTCGATGAATCCCAAGCAGATGTATTTCATCCATTCCTCCTTGGTTCCTGTAGTGGCTCAGTTTGAATTCTGAATCTCACAAGGCGTCATCCCGAAGAGCCCGCGTTTTTACCAGCGGGCCGAGGGATCTCCGCTACGACGCTGTGTGCCACGGGAGATCCTTCGCTTCGCCTGAAGAACGGCTACGCTCCCGCACCCATCGCTCGGACCAGAGTCTCAGGACGCAGAGTTTCCGCGATCCGTCCAAAGTACAACCGGTAAGAGCGGTGGATTCCATACATGACCGGGAAGACCGCGAGTGCCAGTCCCCAGCCCATGTGTGAACTGACCGCCTGGACCATCGTTGTCACTCCCGCGCTGACCACGTAGTACGGGAACGAGAGATGCGCCAGGCTCCACCAGATCTGTCCTGCCGCCTTGCCCTCGCTTACCGCTACTATCGCAGCCACCGGAGCGGTCTGCCCCAGGAACAGAGTCGCTGTCGCCAGCGCCAGTCCCAGTGTGCTGGAACTCCACTGCATGCCTTGCCGCCATTCGGCGTGAAACATCAGGCTCGCCAGACAGCTGGCAAACGCCATCATGCTGATGTTGAACGCCACCTGCTGCGGGTTGAACTTCGCGCCCTTCCGCGGCCAGCACTGCACCACGGTTGAAACGCACGCGACTACCACCGCCTCGGCAGAGCTCAGAGTTACGACTGCCGTAAGCAGAAATGGCAGATTGACCGACATGTTGCCGTTAATACCCGGCAGTTTTACTTTCATCCGCGACGTAATCGCCGCCAGTGCCAGAACTGCCAGGGCAAAGTAGGCGTGCAGTGTGTGGCTCACGAATCCCGCATATCCCGCGGTGATGACCGAGGCCAGCATCATTGCGCCGATGAAGGTCTTAATTCGCCGTGTGTTGTTCATATAGATCGTCTCCTTTCGTTGAGTTCACACGGCTAACTATTGCTCATCGTCTCCAGCATCAGTGAAGGCACCGTTGGCAGTCGACACCGACGAACCCCAGACTACGCTGGTGGCCGAAGTGCTTGTGCCGGTGCTCGATCCCCAAACCACGCTGAAGGCACTCGTTGTATTGTCGCTCCAGGGCATCGAACTACCCCAGACGACCGACGAACCCCAAACCACGGACGAACCCCAAACCACGGACGAGCCCCAGACAACCGACGAACCCCAAACCACGGAGCCCGGCAGAATCGTCGTGTTCCCGTTCACCAAAGAGACGGTGCGGGTGGATGGGTTGTAGACGACTGAGGGAGACAATGCAGAACCAACGGTGGCCGGAGCCACATCGGTGTTCGCGATGGCCGCCTGCACGTCCACGTATCCCGAACCGATCGAGAACAGGTCATAGAACTCGGTGAAGTTTCGTGACAGATGTGGAACCCAGGCGACGGTGGAGGTAGGAAGCGCCTTGTAGGCGGTCTTCATCAGGCGCGCCTTCACTTGATCCGGGGACAGAGCGCTGTTCTGGTTCAATAGCAAGGCCACAGCTCCGCTGACCACCGGGGTTGCCATGCTGGTGCCGCTCAGCCGGAAGTAATCTTTGTTCCCATCAGTTCCGGCCACCAAATCACCGGGGTATGAAGCTTCCAGTGTCGCACCCGGAGCCGACAACGAAAGCACCGCGTTGCCGTCAGCCATGATGTCGGGCTTGACCACGTGATCATAGGTCGTCGGGCCCTTGGAACTGTAGCTGGCTTTCTGGTCGTCGTTGCGGGAGTAAGTGTTCATGCTCTTCATGGCGCCGACGGTCAGCACATAAGGATCATTGCCGGGAGCGGTGATGGTGCCGAAGCCGTTGCTCCCGTTGACGCTGAGGCGTCCGTAGTTGCCCGCTGCCACGACAACAACAATCCCGCTCTTCCACGCCGCTTCCACGGCCTGGCAGAGAGGATCCTGCGTGTAGCTGGAGGGAATACCGCGCCCCAACGACAGGTTGATCACGCGGATGTTATAGGTGCTCTGCAGAGTGATGGCAGCCTGGATGGCGGCGATAACCGTGCTATCGCTGCCGGAGCCGTTTGCATCGAGAGCGCGAAGGTCGACAAGGCTGACCCCCGGCGCTACGCCGGCAAGCCGGCCCGCTGAAAGATAACCGTTGCCGCCGATGATCCCAGCCACATGCGTACCGTGGCCATAGAGATCATACTGAGCGCCGCTCGCATTGGTGGTGGGCGTGCCCGTGAAGTCCTGGTGGTAGACCACGCGCGACGTGGTTTGCGTGGAGTCCCACAGGTCGGGATGATTGTCGTTGATGCCGCTGTCAATCACGGCGACGCCAATGCCCGCCCCGTTGTAGCCGGCGTTCAAGGCCGCGCTTACGTTGGAGGCAGCGTCCGCATAGTCATCCATGAGCTGCATCGGATGGTCGATGGTGACAGACGCGATCTCGGGATCAGCCTCTAAGGCCGCCAAGGCGCTGACTGGAATGGTGAACGCCGCGCCCTTAATCATGTGCAGTCTGGCATGCAGTCGCCCGCCCCGGCCTTGCATGGTGGCGTAGTGGGCGGCTGATGGCGTCTGCTTGTATTGCACGATGACCTTCACGGTCTGGCCCTTTGCGGATCCCTGATGGGCCTTCGCCAGAAGGCTCGAGAGTTCGGGAGCGATCCGCGATAATCGCCCGCCCGTTTCGTCGGCGGTGGGATTAGTCCAGCGCTGTCCGAATGCCATCCCGGTTGCCAGGAGAAGCATCAAGCTCAAACGCTTGCCCCAAGCAGCGCTGTGTCGTTCTCCGCGCCCCTTAGGTTTCACTGATTTCTTTCTGTGCTCCATAAAATCTCACCCTGCTTTCTTGAATGGGGGGAAAGATCGCGCTTGTACCCACTCCCGCTCTTGCACGGGAGCAGCCAATTGAAACGCTGTAAGTGATTGGTTCTATTGGAGATTTCCGAACTTCATAACGGCCGGTTGGGCCACTCTGTCCCGACAAGATGGGCGTGGGACAGTCTGTCCCACTTGGTCCGGGGAGTGAAAGCGATGCCGATTCCTGCGCTTTGAGGAAAGAGGAGTTGAATTGAGAGAGAAGAACCGGCAGGAAGGAAACCGCTGGCGCCGTTTTCTAAAGGGATGCAGCTTTGCCCGCGGCGAGCCGCTGCGGCATTTTCGGCATGGCTGCCATCAGGCGCTGCGTGTACTCGTGGCGGGGACTGGTCAGGACCTGCTGAGTGGTGCCGGTTTCCACGATCTGCCCTTCGTGAAGGATGGCAATGCGGTCGCAGATCCCCGCTACCGACGCGAGATCGTGCGAGATGTAGAGGATCGACATTCCCGAACTGCGGTTCAGTTCGCGAAACAGAGCCAGGATTTCCGACTGCGTAATCACGTCGAGGGCGCTCGTAGCTTCGTCGGCAATCAGTAGTGCGGGACGATGCATTACAGCCATCGCAATCAGCACGCGTTGCGCCTGTCCGACGCTCATCTGGGAAGGATACTTGCGAAGGAATTCATTGTTCGAAGGCAGACTCACGCTCTCCAGAGCTGCCCGGATTGCACTGTCACAATCGGCTGTCGGTCCCGTAGCATGCGCCCGCCAAGCTTCGTTCAATTGAGTGCGAATCTTCAACGCCGGGTTGAGCGACGAAAGCGGACTCTGCAGGACGAGCGCAATTTTTCGTCCGCGCAATCCGCGCAACTCCCGTTCGCGCAGCGTCAACAGATCACAGCCATCGAGTACGATCGCACCCTCAGCTTGAACCTTCTTGCGATCGAGCAGGCCCAGGATCGCCATCGCCAGGGTGCTCTTGCCCGATCCGCTTTGCCCCACCAGGCCGAGCACTTCGCCCCGCCGGATTTCGAACTCCACGTCGCGCAGCACGGGAGGCTTGTCACCGTAACGCACCGAAACGCGCGCGGCAAGTAGAACGTCGGGTTGGATGCTGTCTGCCATCCTCTGTGCGCCTCAGTGTCAGCGGTGGTGGTGCATCTGGAGCTACTTCACCGAAAGCCGCTCCGCATTCCAGTAGGTTTGTGGCACCAGAATCACGGGGCTCGCGCCCTGCACCGTCGCTGCAACCGCCGACAGCGCATTCCGGTTCACCAGATAAAGGAACGGTGCTTGCTCAACTGCAATTTCCTGCACCCGGTCGAAGCTCTCCTTACGCTTCTTCGGATCGGCCGACGAAGCCTGCGCGCGCATCAGCCGGTCAATCTCGGCTTCCCACGCGGTTTCCGGAGTCTTCTCCGAAGGGTTCCACTGGTGATTTTCGGATGAGCTCAGCCACACGTTCATCTGCTCATTCGGATCAAGTCCTACGTTGGTGAGTCCGAGCAGGATCGCCTCGTAGTCGAAGGTCTGCGTCATGCGCTCGATCAGGGAAGGGAAGTCGAGCGTCACCAGGTTTACGTGAATGCCGATTTTCTGCAGGTCTTCCTGAATCATCGTCGCCATGCGCTCGCGGTATTTATTCCCCGAGTTGGTGATGATGGAAAAGACCACAGCGTTCCCGTCTTTGTCTTTGAGGGTTCCATTCTCCAGCCGGAAGCCTTCGCCTTGCAGCGCTTTCAGTGCCGCATCCGGCGAATAGGAATCGCCTTTCAGCTTGGCATTGAACCAGAACTTGTTCGCGGGAGATACCGAACCCACGGCTGCCTGCGCGTGTCCGCGAAACACCACCCGGGCCAGATCCTGGCGATTGATCGCCTGGGAAACTGCCCGTCGAAAATTCGCTGACCGGAACCAGGTCTTCTTGTATGCGGGCAGAGGAGACTTGCCCACTTCGTTGAACCACATCTGCTCGCTGTCGAGCGACGGGCCCGCATCGTGCACCAGTTGAGGGGACGTTGCAGCCAGTTTGTCGAAGTACTCGCTATCCAGAAAATTGATCAGGTCGATTTCGCCGCGCTTGAAGCGCAACATTTCCACATCACGATTCGGCTGAATATCGAGCCGGATTGAATCCAGATACGGGAGCTTCCGTCCCTGTGCATCGGTCTTCCAGTAGTTCGAATTGCGTTTGAGCAGCACCGTCGCGCCAGCCTTGTAATCCGCAACGACGAACGGCCCCAGCACCGCCATCTCTTTCTTGGCGGAGTGTGCCGAGAGAATCGCTACCTGGTCGAAGGCACGGTCGAGTCCGGCCACCGCGGCCGGGAACGTGATCGAAATCTGGGTGGCGGAAAGGACCTTCGTTTCGACGTTGCCCGGACCCGAGCGGAATGCGTCTCCCGTAGGCGAATGCAGCGCCGGATCCATCAACTGCTGTACGGTGTAGGCCACATCCTCGGCGGAGAACGGCGTGCCATCGGAAAACGAAACGCCGCTGCGCAGTTTGAAGGTGATCTGCTTTCCGTCTTTCGAAACCTTCCACGATTGGGCCAGTTCGGGCTCCAAAGCCTGCGTCTGCCGGTTCATGCGCAGCAGCACGCCTCCAGCAGCAAGCCAGCCGATATGCTGATCGCCACCTTGGCGCGTAACGCTGTCGGCCGCGATGTGCATTAACTGCGCGTGGATGTGAGTGCCGTTATCAACGCTACGACGGCAGCCAGATATTGCTGGATCATTTCTGTGTGGCCCTGATCCGGGACTTGAAGCACAGTGGCGTGAGCGTAAGCTGCCTGCTGCCGCGAGCGGCCGGCGTACCTGTAGCCGACCACGACGTCAGGCTCGACGACGATGCGCTGATGCGCGGCGAGATGAAGGACGAGGACATTGGTGCAAAGTACGCGTAGCCCATCCGCTGCAGTGTCGTCGGCGGTGATACGAGACGGTTGGACCTACGACGAGCAGTTCCTGACGCTGGCGCAGGAAGCCGGGCTGCTCACCATCATTCGCACCCTGTCGTTCCACAACGCACAGTACAAGGAGTGGAGCGCAAGGCGTCGCGTCGTGAGTTTCGGGGGCCGCTATGATTATTCACGCAACGAATTGCAGGCCGCGCCGCCAATTCCACCGTTTCTGTATGCGCTGCGCCGCCAGGTGGCCGCATGGTCCGGGCTCGCCGAGGAAAAGTTTCAACACGCGATGATCGCCGAGTACCAGCCAGGCACGCCGCTCGGCTGGCATCGCGACGTCCCGGCGTTCGAGGAGATTGTGGGGATATCGCTGCTGGGCAGTGCGCGCCTGCGGTTTCGCCCATACCCACCGCGGCCGGGTCAGCGAACCCTGTTCGCGATCGAACTTGCGCCCCGCTCCGTCTACTTAATGCGCGCTTCGGCGCGCTGGGAATGGCAGCACGCCGTTTCCCCGACGAAGCAATTGCGCTACTCGATTACTTTCCGCACGCGCTCGTCCCTTCAGCCACCTTCGCGCTGATTCGCGCGCTCCTCCAGCAACGCGGACAGCGTATTGATGTCGATCGGCTTGGTAAGATGACGATCGAAGCCGGCGTCCAGGGCCCGTCGCCGATCGTCCTCATGACCCCATCCTGTGACCGCAACCAGCATGGTGCGCGCAGCCCACGC
>Ga0207928_1000052_pt1 | contig 10781 bp, 8 predicted proteins | sample NGESurshal072012_9_FD_184457 | JGI IMG/M metagenome (GOLD analysis project Ga0207928, IMG submission 184457) | Arctic peat soil microbial communities from Barrow, Alaska - NGEE Surface sample 210-2 shallow-072012 (SPAdes) | ecosystem: Environmental > Terrestrial > Soil > Wetlands > Peat ... | reverse complement strand
GAGCCATGACACCGACGATCGAGGAAGGCCGCTCTTCCCACGGCAGGTTCACGGCTCCCGATACGATCTCGTCTGCAGTGGGAAAGTAGAGGAACGAAGGAAGTAGTGGTTCGGCCCGCACTTCGCCGGGCGCCGTAAGTTGCGCAACATCGAACGTGTGGATGCCTGACGACTCGGCTGGTCCCGCGCCTTCAGTGGTGTCGACATAAGCCACCGCCGAATTTGTGGTGCCCAGGTCGATGCCAATCAGGTAGCGGGACGGGCCAGCCATCACAACCTCGCCATCACCCGCCGGTTCGTCATTGGTCGCTCTTCTCGCGGATGTTCAGTTCGAGCTTCCAGTGATTGGCGTTGTCGCGCGAAACACACCAGAGTTCCAGCGTGCCGATTTCAGTGACCCGTGACTCCAGGCGCACCGGCAACACGGTTCCTTGCTGGCCTTCGAGCGTAAGCGTCACTTCGAGCGGGCTGAGTTCCTCGATGTCGCTGCCCCAGTTTTCCAGCAGGTCGCCCACATGGTCCTGCTTGCGAATAGTCGAACTGAGGAAGCGGAACTCTGCGGGCTCGCCAACTACCAGGCCGAATTCACGGCCCGGCACGAGTGCCTCGCTGCCTTCCTCCATCCCGAAGGGCACGACGCAAAGCGCCTTGAGCGGGGCTTCCATTCCGGGGACGGCGGGCATCGCGGTTTCGATCCCCACATAATAGGTACGAGAGGCGCCACTGCGGATGCGCACTCCTTGTCCACGGCGGGCGCGTCCGTAGTAGGCGGCGCCGCGTGCCACTGCATGTTCGAGGTCAGGTGCGTCCAAAATTTGCGCGGCACCAAGCGCTTCGAATCCCTCAGCGACCAGCCAACTGCTAAGCACCTCGACCAGACGCCCTCGCAATACATCTGCCTTCATGACGCCGCCATTGAAGAGAACCTGCGTCGGGCACGCCAGGCCACTGCGTCCTCGCCGGATGCTGGCGGCCTCCGGACTGTTCTGCACCTGCTGCGACAAAAAGCGCGCCAAGTGTTTGGTGACGGCCGCATCCGCGGCATAGGGCAGACCGAGTTCCTGAAAGCCAATACGGCGTTGCCGGGCCGGCATCTCGTCGCTTGCCACCTTGGGGAAAAAGCCTTCGACGAGAACGCGGTTCAAGTCTTCGCGGAGCAATTCCGTCTTGATGGTACCCCCAACCAGCTTGCGACCTTTGCCCAGCAAAGTGACATCCTGCTTCTGGCTCTTGGGATGTTCGAACAAGTACTCCTTGGCGGCGCGGCACTGGTGCCATAACGCCTGCAACTGAAAAGTGTCGGTCTTTTGCCCTTCGGCCTCCAGCTTCTGTTGCAGCAACCGGGCGAGAGCGAGGTCCATGTTGTCGCCACCCAGCAGGATGTGCTCTCCAACCGCAACGCGCTTCAGCGCCAGGTCGCCATCTTCTTCGGACACAGCGATGAGACTGAAGTCGGTGGTCCCGCCGCCGACGTCGCACACAAGGACCAAGTCCCCGACCTTGATGCGCTGGCGCCAGCTATCGCCCTGGCTTTCAAGCCAAGCGTAGAACGCGGCCTGCGGTTCTTCGAGCAGCGTCACGCGCTCGAGTCCCGCCTGCTCGGCCGCGCGCCGCGTCAGCTCGCGCGCCTCCTCGTCAAACGAAGCAGGCACGGTGAGCAGAACATCTTGCTCTCCCAACGTGAGGCCTTTTCCGTCGGCGGCGTGCTGCGTATCCCAGACCGTCCGAAGGTACTGCAAATATTGCGATGAGACTTCAACCGGCGAAAGTTTGCTGACCTCGTCCGGAGCCTGCCACGGCAAAATAGGTGAGGTGCGATTGGCCGCAGCATACGAAAGCCAGGATTTTGCGGACGCGACCAGCCTTCCGGGATTCTCTGCGCCGCGCTTGCGCGCCAACTCGCCAATCACGAACTTCGGATCGGCATCCCAGGGCAAGCTGAGGCTGCTCTTGGGAAAATCCAGTTCGCCCGGAATATAGAGAAAGGATGGAAGCAGCGTTCGGTCAGCCACTTCATTGGGATTGACCACCTGCGGAATGGCGCCGACTTCGATGCGCGCGCTCTCGGAGGCGGCAGCAGTATCGCAGTGGGCCAGCGCGGAATTGGTGGTGCCTAAATCGATACCAACAATGAATCGTGAGTCCAAATAAGTCTCCTGTGGCGAACCATGCGCCACGAAAATTGCTTTGTTAAGTTGCGAAGCAGGTCCCGCTAAGGGATCTCGACTTCTGCCGGGGCCACGATCGCTCTGCCCGAACCCTGGGGCAGCGACGGCAGGTTTATCTCGGTGACGCGCCAGCCGCGATGACGCAGCAGTCCGCGAAGCGGCGGTTCTCCTGCGACGTTCCCCACCAGCTTGATGGCCGCCGGATCGAACCCCACGGGTACGGTGACTGGCTGATCTTCCTCGGAAGAGAGCACCGGCTCAAGCTTGAGGTAGCGATCGAGCACCTGACGGCACGAAGCGTGAATACTGCGCACGGCCGCCCCGAGTTGGCTGTCGGGATAGGGAGAGACGTCTTCGGTCAGGAAGTCCACCAGCCGGCCATCGCGCTGGAACAAGGTGAGCAGCTGGACCGCCCTGTCCAGCGATTCAGGCGCTGGCTTATCACCTAAGCTATTTACTGCTGGTGACTTAGAGACACTGAGCGTCTCCAAAATGTCCTGCGGGATCATCCCCTGAAACAGCAGTGAGAAGAAACAGCGAAATGCAAATGATAGCCGGGTTGAAAATCCAATCATAGTTATGTCTGCTCCGAAGCCGAGCTGGCATTACACCTAGGAAAAGCCGATGTATCAAGGGAAACACACTGTGGGAGGGTTGTACAAGCTGGGGGCGTACGGGCATTCTCGAAATTCGCTTAGCTCAACAGATAGAACAGTTTACGCGTTGATCGAGCCTGAAAAGAAGCGGCCTTGCCGCCAACCAGAGCACCGAATGCCCGTAAATTTCCGGCACTGCAATCCGAAAAGTGCACTACGGCCGACCTGTCGATACCAGGCTTTCGCGATACCATTCGAGTGTACGGCGGAGTCCTTCTTCGAGGGTAAAGCGCGGAGCGTGTCCCAATTCCTTCACGGCCGCCGTGGTGTCGGCCTGCGAGTCCCGCACATCACCTGCGCGCGAAGCACGGTAAAGCGTCGGAATCTCAACACCCTCTATCTTTTGCAGCAAGTTCCAGACCTGGTTCAGAGAGTACCGATTGCCATTTCCGGCGTTGAATACCTTGCCCGCGACTCTGGGAGCTTTCGCCGCTTTAATGACCAGGTCGACGACATCTTCGATGTAGGTAAAATCGCGTGTCTGCTCGCCGTCTCCGTAAATTGTGGGCGAAGTACGCTCCAGCAGACTCGTCATGAACACCGAAATGACGCCTGAGTAGGGACTGCCGGGATCCTGCCTCGGTCCATAGACGTTAAAGAAGCGAAGCGAAGTTGCGTCCAGCCCATAGCAGGAAGAAAAGGCGCTGCAGTAATATTCGCCCATCAACTTCTGCGCGGCGTAGGGTGACTTGGGGTTGGGCGACATAGTCTCAACCTTGGGCAGAACTTCCGTATCTCCATAGGCGGACGATGAGGCGGCATAAACCACCTTGCGAACTCCGCCCTCCACACAGGCGCGCAGGACGTTGAAGGTCCCGTCAACATTGGATTCGTGCGATGGCACGGGATCAACAATCGACTTTGGGACAGAGGGAATCGCCGCAATGTGAAACACTGTGTCGGCGGCGGAAATTACCGGACGAATGGCATCGAAGTTGCAAATATCGACTTGGTGGAAGACGATCTGAGATGACACCTCTGCCAGGTTCTGCCGGCGTCCGGTAGTAAGGTTGTCAAGCACCTCGACCGATCCGTCGCCCAACGCTAGCAGGGCGCGAACCAAGGCGGACCCGATGAAGCCCGCTCCCCCGGTTACGACGTATTTCTTCATGATCCTTCAATTTTTCCTTCAGGCAAATTTGAGGTTTCTAATCTTATTGTACTGTGATTAAGGCATTGAGAATTGGGCGTTTGCGAGTATGGCAGGGGTGCCCGGCCAATCGTTGGGAGTTCGATCGGCACGCAAACCGCTCGCTGGCAGTACGCAAGCTGAGACTCTGGTGCGGAACGCTGGAGAGTGCATTGAGGCCATTTGGTGATATTCTGTAAGTTGCCATTTTTGTCGCGCATCGGGCCACTCATAAGTTAGCTCCTGACGCTTGGAGTTAGCTTGGAAATGAAAGAATGAGGGATCGATGCGTCGGATTCGTCCGGCAGATTAGGATACCCGTTCGCACCGAAATGCAGCCGCTTCATCTGGCTCACCCCAGACTTTGCGCAATCCGGCTTCCCTGTTACGAACTGCTGACTTTTCGTGCGGTTATGCGTTACCCTATCAATCGCTCAATGCCACAGACTAAAGACGACTTTTGCCATTGTTCAACGTCAACTAAACGGAGAAAGTGATTAAATTGGCGCTCGAAACTACAAACTCGACTGAAAACCCGGTGGCCGTAGCGTCAGAAAACGCCCCAGTCGAAGGCGGAGGGGGCCCCAAGCCGCCTACCCTGTGGGAGCGTATTCAGACCTTTGGCAGGCAGCTTCAGAGCTTCGGGTGGCGCACCTGGCTGCTGGTTGCCGTGATGATTGGTCTTTATGGTCCGGTCCTGGTGCGCCTCGTGCGCCAGTGGAACAACGATGCCGACTATTCGCATGGGTTCCTCGTCCCGTTTCTTTCGGCGTACTTGATTTGGCAGCGGCGCGACAAACTGGCAGAAGTGGATCGACGTCCTTCCAACTGGGGCCTGATCGTCGTTGTTTTTTCCCTCGGACTGCTGTTCCTGGGAAGCCTCGGCGCCGAGCTTTTTCTCACCCGCATCTCGATCATCTTCACCATCTGCGGACTCATTGTTTACTTCTCGGGATGGCGTTTGCTGCGGGCCCTGGCGTTCCCGCTGGCATTTCTGCTGTTTGCCGTACCGATTCCAACGCTGATCTATAACGAAATCGTATTCCCGCTCCAGTTCATAGCTTCGAAGTTTGCCACCAGTGTTCTGGAAATGCTCAACCTGTTCCCCATCATGCGCGAAGGCAATGTACTGATTATGCCCGGAATGCGCCTGGAGGTGGTGGAAGCCTGCAGCGGCATCCGCTCGCTCATGTCTCTGCTGGCATTGGCAGCCGGTTACGGATACCTGGCGGAAAAGAGCGTGCCCGTCCGCTGGTTCATGTTCCTGGCCATGGTCCCACTGGCGATCGTCAGCAATGGTACCCGGGTCATGATCACGGCCCTGATGACCAATTACATCGGCCCGCAGGCGGCGGAAGGCTTCATGCACGAGTTCTCAGGCTGGGTCATATTCGTAGTGGCAACGGCCCTGTTCCTGGCGCTGCACAGCCTGACCATCGTGGTCCGCAAAAAGCTCGGATGGATGCCGAAAGACGCTGCCGTCGCGGCGAAAGGCCAGGTAAAAGAATGAGTAACGCAGTGCGATATTGGACGATGATTGCCGTGCTACTGGCCGCCACGGCCGGCGTGGGCTTCCTCTCCCACGGAGAGTCAACTCCGCCCGCCCGTCCGCTGACGGACTTTCCCAAGGACATCGGCAATTACAAGACGGTCGCCGAGATCCCGTTTGACCAGGAAACACTGACGATCTTGGGCGTGACCGACTATCTCAACCGGGTGTACTTCTCTCCAACCCAGGGCGAACTCGGTTTGTATATCGGATATTTCCGCACCCAGCGCACGGGAGCCCAGATACATTCGCCCAAGAACTGCCTCCCCGGCGCGGGATGGCAGCCGGTGGTTTCTGAAACCTACCAACTTGCGCTGGATGACGGCCGGAAAGTTCCGATAAACCTTTATGTGATCCGTAAAGACCTCGACCAGGAAATCGTTCTGTACTGGTACCAATCGCACGGCCGCGTGGTGGCCAGCGAATATTGGGGCAAGTTCTATATGGTGTACGACGCCATTCGTTTGAACCGTACCGACGCCGCGCTGGTGCGCATCACGGCCCCGGTGCGCAACGGCGATCTGGACGCTGCCCGGACCCAGGCACTTGCGTTCGCCAAACAAGCTTCAGCTGATGTTGATCAGATTATCCCCCGGTGACCCAGGAGAATTCATGCGGAATCGTTATGTCATTTCCATAGCCACGGCGCTGCTGGCCGTCCTGCTTGTTGGAGCAACCGGATGCAAGAGCAATCCGGAAAAGGCCAAGAAAAAGTATCTCGAGAGCGGCCTGAGTTACGTGGACAAAAAGCAGTACGATGCTGCCGTTATCCAGTTCAAAAAAGCCCTCCAAGTCGATCCCCGATACGCCGATGCCCACTATCAACTCGGACTGGCCTATCTCCGTCAGCAGAAGGTGAAGGAGGGATATGCCGAACTCCGGCAAGCTATCGATCTCGATCCTAAGAATGTGAAGGCACAGCTGGAACTCGGCAATATTCTATGGTCGGTCAAGGAATTCAAGCGGTCGGAAGACGCCGCCCGCAAGGTCATTGAACTCGACCCCAACAGCCCCGAAGGATACACCCTGCTGGGCACTGCACTGTTCGCGGAGAAAGATCCGGAGGGAGCACTGCAGGCCTACAACAAGGCAATCGAACTGAAACCGAATGACGCCGGCGTGTACTTGAACCGTGGCGTGCTCTACACCAGCATGAAAAAGGATGCTGAGGCCGAGGCCGATTTCAAGAAGGCCGTCAGTCTGAACCCCAAGAACCTCGAGGGGTACTCCAACCTGTCGCGTTTCTATCAATATAAGCAGGAGCCGGCCAAGGCTGAGGAAGTGCTGCAGGAGGCCATTAAGAACGATCCCGATTCGCCCGCGAACTACCTGCGGCTGGCCGGCATGTTGCTGCAGGAGAAACGCCTGGCCGACGCCGAAACCGTAATCGGAAACCTGCGCAATCGGCTTCCCAAGAATACCGATGTTGCCGGTGCGATCGCGGAATTCTATCTGGCCGCGCGCAACCCCGACGCTGCCATCAAGGAATATCAACGTGGCCTCGCCATCGATCCCAAGAATCAGAAGTTGACCGTCGCGTTGGGCGACGCCTATTTGATGTCGGGCCACGTCGAGGAAGCCACCAAGCTCGACGAGCAGATGCTCAAGAACAAGCCCAACGATGTACCCGGTCGCATGTTGAGGGGCCGTCTGGAAGCCATCCGAGGTGACTTCCCCACCGCCGTCACCACCTTCCGCGGTGTGGTAAAGGATTCTCCCGAGGACCCGCAAGCCCATTATTTTCTGGGCCAGGCCCTGCTCAAGACGGGAGACTTGAACGGTGCCAAGACTGAATTCCAGGAAGCCATCAAGCGTAATCCTGACAATCCCCTTTATCTTCAGGCCCAGGCCGAGGCCTACCGCGAATCGAGAGATTTCACCACCGCGAAGGAATTAGCCAGCCGCTTGCTGAAGCTGAACCCCAATAACCCCCAGACCCACTTCCTGCTCGCCAGTATCGACCTGGGAGCAAAGGAATACCAGTCCGCGCTGGAAGAGCTGTCAATCGTAGCCCAGGCCGCTCCGAACGACCCCACCGTCCACCTGAATATGGCTTTCGCCTACGGGGGATTGAAGAAATATCCCGAGGCAGAGCGCGAGTTTCAAACCGCGATGAAGTTGAACCCGCAGTTCGACGGCGCCATGGGCGAATACGTCGCGATGCTCTTTGGGCTTAACCAGGGACCGAAGGCACTGCAGGTGGCCAACCAATATGCCACTGCCAACCCAAACCGGGCAGCAGCGCAGTTCATTTATGCCTCTGCCCTGGCCAACAGCAAGAAGCTGGACGAAGCAATTCCAGAATTTCAGAAGGCCATTCAGCTCGACCCGAAAGCGATTTTGTCGTACATGCAGCTGGCCCGCGTCTACGAAATGCAGAACAAGCTCGATGATGCGCTCGCCACCTTCCAGAAGGCGCTTGCGGTTGCTCCCAACAATGTCGCCATAGTGGGCGCGATCGGCAACGTCTATCTGGCCAGGAATGATCCTAAGACCGCCCAACAGTACTTCGAAAAGGCGAACACCCTGGCCCCCCATGATCCGTACATTCAGAACAACCTGGCGTGGGTCTATGCTGTTCAGGGCCAGAACCTCGACGTAGCGTTGTCGTTGGCGACGCAAGCCAAACAGGCCGCTCCCGACGCCATCGCCATCAACGACACTCTGGGTTGGATCCAGTACAAGAAGGGGAATTACGTGATCGCAGTCGGGTTGCTGACCGAGGTCGTGAACAAGCTGCCGCAGAGTGCGGAATACCGCTACCATCTCGGCATGGCGCTCAACGCCGCCGGACAGAAGGATCGCGCGAAGGAAGAGCTGAAAAAAGCGCTGCAACTGACTCCACCGCTCAACCATGACGACACCGGTCAGGCCCAAACCACGCTTGCCAAGTTGTAGCCAGCGAAATACTTCCCTGTTCTCACCGCGGCCTGAGGAAACTCTCTTCAGGCCGCTAATTTTTGGCGGAGATCGCCCCGGCACACATCTGGCGCATCTTCGATTTGGTGTAACCCCATAACCGCGCTTCAGATGTGAAGTTTCAATAGGTTGTTGTCGGCCCAGAAACTTTGGGGATTATCACCTTGAAACAAGGTGGTCATCGGCGCAAACTCTGTGTATCCAGGGATTCCCCGATCACGCGGAGGTGTGGCCAAGTGAATCTAATTTCCAGCGTGGTGAGTTGGATTGCAATTGCAGGCGTCTTTGTCGTTGTGTGGGTTATCTTGCGCCGGGAGCGCATTCTTTCCGCACTGGCAATTGTCGGAATCGCTGGAATTTTACTCTCGAATCGCTATTTGTGGCATCTTGGGCGCCCCCATTTAGACACCGTATTGCCGATTCTCTCCGACTTCGTTCCTATTGCTATGGCTTTGGTGGGCATTATTATGTCCTATAAACAGCCTAAGCGCGAAAGCCACCTATGGACAACCGTCATACTTCTTAGCGCAGGCTTCATTGGAACTGGCATTCTTTCGTGGACAAGGATTAGGAACGAAGCGGCGCACAAGAAAGAAGTAGAGACATTGTCTAATAAAGTAGATGCTGTCGGCACTCAAAACTCTTCCATACTTGGTCAAATAGTTTAATTAAAACCCACCGGAGAGTCTGAGCCCGAGGATATTGCGCGTAAACAACACATCCTATATCTTCTACGCAACGAGTATATTCTCGGACACGAGGTAACTCCCGGCATCTTGGCGGGCGCTGAATATCCTCCAGAAGCGTGGATGAACGCACGACTCAAGCAGTTAGGACAGAGTTGGCGTTTCAAGGCTGAGAAGCCCCGCAGATACCAAGACCGGAGCCTACCAGATCATCCAGACTCCTCCCCCTATACAACAAGTCATAACCTCGTCAAGGAGTCTCATTAATCGCCTGTATGCAAGTTGGAAGCAGGCACGAAATCGACAACAGCGCCTAGCTGAAATCGGAAGAAGTAACATCTCGTTCTATGAGATCGATCGATTTGTTGAAGAATATGACAGGGGAGTACAAGACCGAAGTAATCGCAACGCGCAAACTTCTTATGGGCTATCAGTCTCGTCCAAATTAGCTCCGCTGTGGTGAGCGCTGGCGGGGAAAAAGAAGGCTGAGAGTCTCTGATAAGTTGAGTTTACGAAGACCAACGAGTCAGAGGAGGACTCAGCCTTGAATAGAGTATGCAGCATTTTCTCGCAGATTTTGCAGCTCATTTCACGAACCGGGTTTGACACAGCAGCCCGTAAACATAAAGCCGAACGGCATGCGCGTGGCTTCAGCAGTTGGGGACAGTTCGTCGCCATGCTGTTCTGCCAACTGGGCGGGGCCAAGTCGCTGCGGGAGATTTGCGGCGGGTTGGCCGCCAGCGAGGGGAAGTTGCGGCATTTAGGGTTGCCGCAGGCGCCTGCGCGGTCCACGTTGGCCTACGCCAATGAGCACCGTCCGTGGCAGTTATACGAAGAGCTATTCCAGCAGCTTCTGACCCAATGCCAGGGGTTGGCCGCGCAGCAATCTGCGGGGCGACACAAGTTCCGCTTCAAACACAAGCTGATCAGTATGGACGCGACGGTGATCGATCTGTGCGCCAGCGTTTTCGATTGGGCGCGATTCCGCCGGACCAAAGGCGCGGTCAAGTTGCATCTACTGCTGGATCACGATGGCTTCCTGCCCTGCTATGCGGTAATCACCGAAGGCAAACAGCACGAGATACGGGTGGCGCGACAACTGCACTATGAGCCCGGGACGCTGCTGGCCATTGATCGCGGCTACACCGATTACAGCTGGTTTGCGGATCTGAGCCAGCAAGGCGTGTACTTTGTAACTCGCATGAAGGACAACGCTGATTACATCGTGGTGGAAGAGCGAGAATTGCCGCACCGCAAGGGTCTGCTGCGCGACCAGGTGATTGGATTTTACCGGCAGGCACGGGACGGGGAGGAATGCTATTTCCGCCGCATCGAGTTCTACGACGAAGAACAGGATCGGGTGCTGGTGTTTCTGACCAACCACTTGACGCTGGCCGCCGCCACCGTGGCGGAGGTGTACAAGCAACGCTGGAAAATAGAGCTGTTTTTCAAGGCCTTAAAGCAAAATCTTCGCCTGAAGACCTTCATCGGGACTTCCGCCAATGCCCTGAAGACGCAAGTTTGGGCGGCGTTGATTGCCATATTGCTGATCAAGTACCTGCAGTTGAAGGCCACCTTCGGCTGGTCGCTTTCCAATCTGGTGGCGCTGCTGCGGCAGCAGTTGTTCGTCTACCGTGACTTGTGGGTGTGGATCGATCATCCCTTTCAAGCCCC
>Ga0207928_1000050_pt1 | contig 10797 bp, 7 predicted proteins | sample NGESurshal072012_9_FD_184457 | JGI IMG/M metagenome (GOLD analysis project Ga0207928, IMG submission 184457) | Arctic peat soil microbial communities from Barrow, Alaska - NGEE Surface sample 210-2 shallow-072012 (SPAdes) | ecosystem: Environmental > Terrestrial > Soil > Wetlands > Peat ... | reverse complement strand
CGAGCTTCGGCGACGAGCTTATCTGGCCAAGCTCCAGATGCGAGTGCAACAAGCTGCAGCAATTGGCGCCGCTGCGGTTCGCGGGAATGGGCAGGTCTCGCTCTCGTCAGGATCGTGGATAGCGCTCGGCCCCATGCCCCTGGCATCCGATGCGACTGGCAACGGCACGCAGGATTACCACCAGGTGTCTGGAGAGCAACGCTGCCGCAGGCAGCTACAACATCAACATCACTACCCAGGACACTACCGGAGCGCCCAACCACACTTTTGCGGTCGCGATGACGTTGGCGCAGGATTTTGTCGTCACCACTTCGACCGCAAGTCAGAGTGTGACGGCAGGGCAGACCAGCGGTCCTTATAACTTGACGATCCTGCCGGTGGGTGCCACGTTCAATGGAGCCGTGACGCTCGCATGCTCCGCTGGAATGCCCGTGCAGGCCCAGTGCATCTTCAATCCTTCCACAGCGGTAACTCCGGGAAGTGCTGCAGTCGATGTTGTAATGAGCATTTCCACCACAGCAAAGCGAGGCAGTCTGCAGTTGCGTTCAAGCCGCGCCTCGGTTTTTCTGCCGTACGCGCTGTGGTTGCTGTTGCCTGGGATGGTGCTGGGCTGGGGTCGATTGAATACTTGCGATGCGAAGCGCAAACGGCTGAGCTTGCTATCCATCACGCTGCTGGTTTTTGTTATGGTGGGTCTCTCTTCCTGTGGCGGAGTCAGCACGGGCGGCACGACGCCCCCGGGCGGAAATCAGCCTGTCATCTATAACATTACGGTGACCGGCACGTCAGCGGGAACGGCGCCCGACGCAGGGCAGAGCGTGCAAGTCATTCTCGTCGTAAACTAGAGCATCGCGCGATAGCCGGCGGCTGAGACATGGCTTGCGCGATCGTAATCGCAAGCTCAATGGCTGATTCCCGCTACAACGTGGTCATCATCGGCGGTGGTGTGGTGGGGCTCGGGGTCGCGCTCGAGATCACGCGCCGCTTTCCGCGGTTGCGCCTGCTGCTCCTCGAGAAAGAAGACCGCGTGGCCCGCCATCAGAGCGGCCACAATAGCGGAGTGATTCACTCCGGCATCTACTACAAGCCCGGCTCCATGAAAGCCCGGCTGTGCGTCGCCGGAGCAGCGGCCATGGTCGAGTTCTGCAGCGAGCATGGGATTGCTCACAACGTCTGCGGCAAAGTTATTGTTGCAAGCCATGCCGAAGAACTGCCACGCCTGGAGGAATTGCGCAAGCGCGGAGAAGCCAACGGCCTTACCGGCGTGCGCTTGATCGGTCCAGAGGAGTTGAGTGAAATCGAACCTCACGCCAGCGGGCTGCAAGCGTTGGTGGTTCCATCGACGGGAGTCACCGATTATGCTCGGGTCTGCGAGAAATACGCGGAACTGATTTCCGCGAGCGGTGGCACCGTTCTCACTTCGGCAGCGGCTGCGGGGATTCGCCGGATGGCCGATGAAATCGTGATCGAAACCCCACGCGGCGCATTCTCCACGAGTTCGCTGATCAACTGCGCCGGACTGTTTAGCGACCGCATCAGCCGAATGGCTGGCGACGATCCGGAGGTCATGATCGTTCCGTTCCGCGGTGAGTACTACGATCTGGTACCGGAGCGGGCCGCGCTGGTGCGCGCGTTGATCTATCCCGTGCCCGACCCACGCTTTCCGTTTCTCGGGGTGCACTTTACCCGGCGCATCAGTGGGAAAGTGGACGCCGGGCCGAACGCCGTGCTCGCGCTGGCGCGCGAGGGCTATCGGCACAGCGACATCAGCGTACGCGACCTGGCTTCCTCGGTTGCGTACCCCGGTTTCTGGCGCATGGCGGGACGGCACTGGCGCAATGGACTCGAGGAATGGCACCGGTCACTTTCCAAGCCGGCCTTCGTTCGCGCATTACAGCGCTTGCTGCCGGAGGTAGGCGCAAAGGATCTTTTTCCCGGCGGCTCAGGCGTGCGCGCGCAGGCGCTCAAGCCCGACGGCGCGTTGGTTGACGATTTCCATTTCGTGCCATCCGGTAAAGTGCTGCACGTCCTCAACGTGCCATCGCCGGCGGCCACGGCCTCGCTGAGCATCGGCCAGGCTATTGTCGACAGTGCAGCTGGCAGTTTGGGCCTTTCCTAGAGTTTTCTTTACTGCCTCGTCAGAAGGCAAAGCTCAGTGTCATCTGGACCTGCCTCGGGGCACCAATGGTTTTGTTCACAACTCCCAGTCCTGCCGGAGCGTTATAAAAGCTGCTGGGCGGAGTTCCCACAACCGGGAACTGGTTGTAGAACGCGTTCTGCGACACGTCATCGATGGGAATATCGAAGCTGGCGGTGTTGGTCACATTGAAAATGTCCAGGCTGTACTTCAGCGAATAGCGCTCGGTAAGCGCCGTGGTTTTCACGAAGGAAACATCGGCGCGCTTCTGCCACGCCTGGCGGAAGATATTCCGCTGGCCGCTGGTGAAGTTGGTCTCGTAAAGGTCGCCCGCGGGAATGGCTCCGCCGAGATCTCCCGGGCTGAGCAGCGGCAGAGTGAAGCAAGAGGACTTGAGTGCTGGAGTGCTGAATGCGCCCGAGGCGCCCGTCAATGCGTTCTTGGGCGTGCAGCCGGGAGCGAGCGGAACGATCGGATTCGTGATGCCGTCATACACGCTGTAGAAGATGCTGCCGACTGCGCCGGTGTAATCGATGATGCTATACGGCTGCCCGCTTTGTACCACCGTAATTCCATGGATCGCCCAGCCGTTTGCGATCTTTCCCTTCAGAGAGGACGCGCTGAAGAATCGGGGCAGTTCGTAGGAGTAGCTGAAGTTGAAAACGTGAGTGCGATCGAAGTCGGACGATCCGTAGGCCGAGCGCAAGTTCAGCGGGTTGTTTCCATTGAAAAACAGACCCATGCCGCTCTGCTCATCCAGCGCGTGGGAATAGGTGTAGGAGAAGCCCACCTGCAGTCCATGGCTCATGCGCTTTTCGATGTGCGTCTGCAGCGCGTTGTACGCCGAAACGCCAGCGGCTTTGTAGGTCTCCGACTCTGCCGAGTAACCGAGATAGGGCACTCGCAGATCCACGTTACCGCCTTCATAGTTCGCGAGAAACGGTTGTCCGTTCGGCAGGTTCTGGAAATTGAAGCTGGAATCGACCAGGGTGTAGCCGTAGGTATAGGACTGCGGAAACTGAGAGTTCGGATGGATGACGTTGGTGGGAGAGGCGATTCCCGGTTGATTGAAGGGAATCGGGATGACTCCATGACGTCCGAGGTTGCCGACGTAGCCGACTTCGAACATCAGATCGTTGCGCGGCTGCCATTGAATGTCGAAAGTCTGATTGATGGTGTACGGCAGCTTGTTGGCGCGGTTATAGGTGGCAAACGAGAACAACTGAGCGCCACTGGCGATCGCCGCCTCGTTGGGCAAGTACTGCGTAATATCAGCGGGATTGCCACTGGGAGCGGCGCCGAGAGAAGGACCCCAAGGGCTCGAAAGCGAATAGCCGTTGGAAGGACAGGTTGGAATGTAACCCAGATAGTAAAAACTTGGAGTGCAGGCTTGGGCGTTCACGTAGGGCGGAGTCTGGTTCACTCCGAACGGCCCGCCGTTGATCACGCCTTCAGCGAATCCGGGAGAAAGATAGGAATACAGTTCACCGCGGTCGTAGTAGAGCCCCATTCCTGCGCGCACCACGACTTTGTCGTTGAACCTTCTGGGGCTCCAGGCGACGCCCACACGTGGTGCAAGTCCCCACTGGCGTCCGGTAAGGGTCGTGTTGCTCACACCCTTCGTCGGAAAAAGCTTGTTGTTGCCCGCGATGATGAAGCCGTTCGACGTGATCGTGTCGGTAGCGTCGCTGTAAGCGTAGCGTGCTGGATCGAAGTTAAAGATGCGCCCGTCTTTCTCGGTCAAGCCTCCGTTCCAGTCGAAGCGCAGACCGGCGGTAAGGCTTAGATTCGATCGCAACTGGAATTTGTCCTGGATATAAGCGCCTGCCTGCCCAGCGCGGTAGTAGCGGTTGGCGTTGCCCTGCAGGAACTTGGTGGTCGTGAAATCGTCGTTGGTGGTGACCAGTCCCTGAATGAACTGAGAGAAATCCGCCGACGAAATGATGCCCTGATTCGTCCTTCGGTCGCGAGTATTGAGTTGGGTATAGGAGTAGCTGCCGCCAAAGGTGAGCGTATGGCGGCCGCGGATCCAGATGGCATTGGCCGAGGGCATGATGCGGTTCTGAAAGACTCCAGTGAATGCGCCCTGCGAGGCGGCGCCTTGGCCGATGGTCAGAAACTGAAGATTGGCGATCCCTCCCGGGTTGGCGGTCGCGTTCCCCAGGCCCAGCGGATCGACGATGGTGATTCCGGGAAAGAAAGAGGAGCCGAAGGTGTTGATGCCCAGCTGCTGCGGAGTGAAGGGCTGTGCGATCGTGCTGTAGACCTTCTCCCGCAGGATGCCGAGCACCTCCGTGACGCTAAGGGTGGGTCGAATTGACTGTGTATTTGTGAGGGAGGCCACCTGGCTCCCAGCGTCTAGGTGCTGGGCGAATCCCGCAACACTCGAATACGCATAAGGCGCGATGCTGGGATCGTGCTGGTAATAGTACTTGGCCGACACCGTGTCCTTCGTACTTTTGTTCCAATCGAGATTCGCGACTGCCTGATCTGAAAGGAAATATGCCGTGCCTGGGCTGATGGCATTTTCGGGAAATGCCGGCGTTGGAATCTGGCCGTCGGCCGATGGAATCATGTACTGGCCATTGGGTAGCTTTGCCTGAAACAGGGAAACCGCGACGGGGTTCACGTCGCCGTTTCCGGTTAGGCTCGTTCCCCAGATGTCGTTCGAGATCTGGGCCAAGCCCTGGGGTGTGCGGTTTGTGTCGGTAAGCTCGGATGGAACCAGCATGCGCGAGAGCCCGATTTCCTGGTCGGACGAGTGAACATGCTGGTAGCTTACGAAGCCAAACAACTTGTCCTTGATGAGCGCCCCACCCAACTGGCCGCCGGCGGTGTAGCGATGCAGTTGAGGAACCTTGTCATTGGCAGGAAGGTTCAGATCCTGCTTGTTGAAGAACGGCGCCGCGTTCAGCCAGTCGGAGCCGCGATGCACGAAGCCTTCCCCATGAATCGTATTCGTTCCCGTGGCGGTACTCATGTCGATGTGTGCGCCGCTGGTCGAGCCTTGTTGCGCGTCATACATGGAAGTGTTGACACGAAGTTCCTGGACAGTCTCCGGAGCGGGAGAGGGCAATGCCTGCCCGATCGCCAGGTACACGGAAGCCGTGCTCTGAATGGGTGCCGCGCTGGTGCTGGCAGCGTTCGCCACGCCGGTATTGTTGACAATGCGCGCCGACGCTACCTGACTGGTGCTCTTGCCGTTAAACAGGTTGCTGGCATCGACGCCGTTCAGCAGGAAAGTATTGCTGGTGTCGCGCTGGCCATTGGCCCAGATCGGCTGGTTGCCCAAGCCGGTGTTGGCGCCCGTTCCGCCGCCCAGTTCCGCATTCACGCCGGGCGAAAGAATCGCCAATCCCGTAAAACTCCCCGTGGGTAAGGGGACAGCTTGAATCTGCGCATCTTCCAGCACGTAGCCGTTGGTGGTGTCGACCGCGTTCATCACGGGCGCGGCCTCGACGTCAATGGTCGTTCCCACCTGGCCAACTTTCAGAGCCACGTTCAAGGTTGCGGTTCGATTGGCCTGCACGAGGATAGAGGGCAGTCTCTCGGTTTGGAACCCGTCATGGGCGACGGTGACGGTGTAGGTGCCGATGGGCAGGTTGACGAAATCGTAGGCGCCATTGCCGTTTGTTTTTTGGGTACGCGTGAGCTTGGTCTGGTCCCCGACGATGGTGACGGTAGTGTCGGGCAGCACGCTGCCGCTCTTATCGGCGACGGTGCCGGTAATGCCGCCCAGAGTCTGCTGCGCCAGCGCACCGAGAGAAAACTGAAACAACAGAACCAGTACGAAGATGCCCAGCTTCATCCTAGTTGTCATGAATGTGAACCTCGTCAGGGGTAGAAACACAACTCCAGAGCAGCCGTGAACGACCGCAAACTACTGTGTGACTCTGTACGACGTAGTTACAGAGCTGGTTTGCTCCGCATCTTGCTCTGCACTGCCAGGCTGGAAAACTATGCTGCCCAATGTACGCGAACTGAGGCAAAAGGGAAAGGCAGAGACGCAATGAAAATTCTTTTGGCCGGAATCACTAATTTTTATGGCTCTGGTGCCCTCCCGACGTCTGCGCTTTGAGCTAGGAGTGCTTTTTTGCTTCGCGCTCGAACCACAAACCATCCGAGCCCCATAGTCAAGTACGCCAGGTAGATGTAAGGAAGCTTTCCGTACGGCCCTTCCGGCACGGGATAGAGGTTGCCGACCAGAGCCAGCAGCATGGCCGCCGCAGCCAGCCAGGGAACGATCTGCGCGCCGCGAGTGTATGCGTCATGCTGCCGCAGGTAGCGCGGGAGGGAAACGCACACCAGCGCGTAGGCGACGATGAAACCATAAGTCGCGAGCGCACCCAACCATCCATACACGTCCAGCCCACTGGAACCGCGGTACGCGAGCACAGCTACCGGCAGCACGGCCGCGATGCCCGTGATTACCACCGCACGGCTCGGGGTCTGATTACGGGCGTGAGTGGCACGCAGCGAGTCATGGGCAAGCCCATCGTGCGCCATGCGCAACAACACGCGAGCCGCGGCCGTGATGCAGGCCAGAGTGCCGGCGAACATACTCACCAGCGCACCAATATCGATCAGTATCCCGAGTACCGGCACGCCGCCCACCCGGGCCAGTACATGCATTTGATCGGGGGTAGTTCCCAGGTCTTGGCCTACGATGTGGAAGCCCAGGACTTCGGCGTACGCGCAGATCGTGAAGAAGGCTCCGGCCAGAACGGCACTCTGAATCACCGCGCGGGGGATTGTCTTCAGAGGATTGCGAGCCTCAGATCCCAGAGTCGTTGCACTCTCAAAGCCCACAAAGCTAAATAGCGCTAATACCAGACCGAGGCGGAGTCCGCTGCCGGTCATGCCGCGCAGATGGAGTTCATCCTGATCCCAGTGCCAGCCGTGATGAAAAAGCAGCAGGACGACGACAATCACGATCACCGTGACCGATGCCGCTTCAATCCAAAGCATAAGGCGCGCGGAAATCTTCACGTCGCGATAGGCGATCCAGATGGAAAGTCCCGTGACCAGCAATGACAACAATACCGCCGAGAAAACGTGTCCTGTAGCATCGCGCAGCAACAGGTTCGCGTAGTGATAGAAGCCGCCAATCACGCTGGACCCCGTGGCCACATAGGCCAGCAAGAGGCTCCAGGCGACGGTGGCGGAGAGCCACGGCGGAAGGGTCATCGATGCGTATGTATAGAGCGAACCAGGAGAAGCCGAATGACGCGCGAAGCGGGCAATGCACAAACCGACCAGAAAGATCGCGACTGTCGCAAGAACGTAAGCGAGCCAGGTCCCGTTGCCCGCGAGCGCGCAGACCAGGGGAATCGTAGCGGCTGGCGTTGTGGTCGGCGCCATGGTGGAGACGGACTGCGCCAGAGTCTCCATGGGCGAGAGAATTCCGCGCCGCAAACCGTAGTCCGCGTTTTGGGATTGCCCCGACGGAGTTGGCTCCATTCGGTAGGCTGCTCCTTCGTCAACTAAGTTCGATTGGGGTGGGATTGTACAACACTGTCCCGGCGCGTCACGGCGCATGAGCCCGACCTAGAAGAAAAACTAATTTGTGGGAAATGAAAAGACGTTCGTGAGCATGGGCGCCTTCGTGCTAGTGTGAATTTCTGAGTCCGCTGATTCGTAGTGGACAGTCGTTTGGAAGTTTCGCGGTGGCTTGGTGGTTCGTATGAGAGCTTGTCCCAATACCGGATGCGTGGCGTTTGGCCGGATCGTCTACTCCGTGGCGACTCGGTGCCCATTGTGCAGGTGGGACTTGAAGAACGCGCTCCCAGCGAGTGAGACCGTGGCTCCGCCCAAATCGGACAGGCACCTTCCCGCTGCCCGCTAATCGCTCTCGGTCACCTTCCAATATCTTCGTTCCAGAGATCGGTGTGCGCGCTGATGAATTCGCGCATCATGCGGACGCATTCCGCATCGTCGAGGACGACGACGCTGGCGCCGTGTTGCCGGAAGAGATCCTCTGCGCCCTGAAAGTTCCGGTTCTCTCCAATGACAACGCGGGGAATACGGAACAGCAACGCCGTGCCGGTACACATGATGCAGGGACTCAGTGTGCTCACCAGCGTGAGCTCAGACCAATCACGCCGGCGGCCTGCGTTGCGCAGGCAGACGGTCTCGGCGTGCGCGGTAGGATCGCCACTTTGTACTCGCAGGTTATGTCCTCGGGCGACGATTTTCCCGTGCTTGTCCGCCAGAACGGAGCCAATAGGCAAGCCTCCTTCCCGCAGTCCAGTTCTCGCTTCTTCGATAGCCTCGAGCAGTAGCGCCTGATCGTTCATGGTCCTCCGAGCCTTTTCTAGCGCAGCCTGTAGCGTTGCAGCTTACCGGTCGCTGTCTTTGGGAGTTCCGAGAAGAACTCGATTGCGTGCGGCCGCTTGAAAACAGGCAAACGCTCGAGAACGAATCGTTGCAACTCCGACGCGGTCTCAGCACATCCGGGTTTGCCAACGCGCAGCACAACGCAAGCCACGGTCTTCACGAGCCCGTCTCCATCTTTCCGTCCGACGACCGCCGCTTCTTGTACGTCTGGATGCTCGAGAAGCTGGTTCTCGATCTCGACAGGACTGACCCAGATGCCGCTGACTTTCAACATGTCATCGGAGCGCCCTGCGTACCAGAAGTATCCGTCGGCATCTTGATAATAGCGGTCGCCAGTGCGGAGCCAATGGCCGCTGATCGTGTCTTTTGATCTTTCGTGCTGGTTCCAATAACTCGCGCAGGCGGCATCCGTTTTGACGAGCAAGTCCCCCATTTCGCCGGGCACGACAGGCTGACTGTTTTCATCGACGATGCGAGCATCAAATCCTGGAATAATTGTGCCGCTGGATCCCGCCTTAACAGCGCCCGGACGGTTTGCGATGAACATATGCAGCGCCTCCGTGGACCCGATGGCATCAAGAATCTCAACCCCGAAGCGATCTTTGAATCGGTGAAAGATAGCCGCAGGAAGACATTCGCCCGCAGAAACGGCATGGCGAACGCAAGAGAAATCCGGAGTGGAGCCTCCGTCCGGCTCGTGTGCCAGCAGCTTCGCAAAGTTCGAAGGCACGGAGAAGAAGAGTGTCGGACGGAATCGCTCCACGGTATCGAAAACGCTTTGTGGTCGCGGAGGCCCGGGTAACAAAATGCTGGTGCCTCCAACCGCCAGAGAAAAGTAGAGTCCGTTGCCCAGTCCGTAGGCGAAAAAAAGCTTCGCCACACTGAAGAAACGGTCGTGTTCGGTGGCGCCGAGGATCGCTTTGGCATAGCGCTCGGCGCAAACAACCATGTCATGCTGCAGATGCACGCAGGCCTTCGGTCTGCCGGTGCTTCCAGAAGAATAGAGCCAGAAGGCAGCATCATCTTTGCTGGTGCGCGCTGCATTGAGACTGGCGGAACTGTTGTGGATCCAAGTGGCGAATGACTGCGCGCCTGCTCCTTCTGCGCTTCCAACAACGATGATCTTTTCCAGGTAGCCGCGTCTTTCCGCGGGAATTGCCTGCAGGTGAGTGAGAAGAGAATCACTGACGATCGCAACGCGAGCTCGCGAGTTGTCGAGCAGGAATTCGTAGTCGGCCGGCTTCAGCAGGGTATTGACCGGGACAGGCACGGCTCCGATTTTGATGGCACCGAAAAAGCTCGCCGCAAATTCGGGAGTGTCCAACAAGAGCAGGAAAACGCGTTCCTCGGGCCGGACGTCCAACGCTCGGAGAGCGTTGCCCACCCGATTGACCGATTCGAAGAGCTGGCGATAAGTAACGCGTAGATCTTCGCATTCGATGGCGACTTTGTCGCCGCCGCCCTCGGCAATGTGCCGGTCCACAAAGTAGGACGCCGCGTTGAATTCCTCGGGAAGCGGAAATGGCGAAGTGGTCATGAATTCGAGACGACCGATGCGAACGCGCGTCTATTTCATCCGTACGGGTAAAACTCCAGACTCAACCGGTGTGACCTGTCGTGCGCATGGCCATGATTTCTTTAACCGCGCGATGCCCCTGATCGATGGCGATGTTCGTGTAAGCGTGCCCATCGGCATCTGAGTTCGCAATGGTAATCCGGCCAAACGGTTGCCTCCCAATCACGCAGGGACGCTCTGAATCCGGGCGGTCGAGCGGTTCAAAGAGGCGATTGTATTCGTAGGCATAGCCGTGGGGCCACCGATTTACCGTGATGGCTTCGATGTCTGCGGCCGCATCGAATCCTCCGGCGGACAGCATCCGTCCTAACTGATCGCGCACCTGAAGTTCGAAGGTTTCGAACTTTGTCCCGAACAGTTCCCACCGTCCCGCCCGGTACTGGTCTTTGCACGGCAGCCCGGGCTGACATGGGGTACGCAGCAAATGCAGAACGCACGGCTCTTCGGGCGAGGCCGGAAACTTGTAACCACCCATCGACACGGGGTAGTCGAGAGCGATGTTCGAAAAGTAAGCGCCCGGAGCATAGATGGAACTTAACCCCAGTTTCTGAAACGATTTCCAATTCCTGATTTGCACATTCACATAGATCAGCGGAATTTTTACCGCATAGGCGAGGGCTTCTTTTTGTTTGTCCGACATTTCCGGGCACAGATAAGGGATCACCATGTTGATAAATGTACCGATTCGAGAAATTGATCAGGCTCTCGTCTCGGCTTCTGTAATGCCAGTCGAGATAAGAACTGTTAA
>Ga0207928_1000049_pt1 | contig 10856 bp, 10 predicted proteins | sample NGESurshal072012_9_FD_184457 | JGI IMG/M metagenome (GOLD analysis project Ga0207928, IMG submission 184457) | Arctic peat soil microbial communities from Barrow, Alaska - NGEE Surface sample 210-2 shallow-072012 (SPAdes) | ecosystem: Environmental > Terrestrial > Soil > Wetlands > Peat ... | reverse complement strand
AAGATCGGGCCCGATGACTGCCTTTTGCAATTCTTTGACAACCGCAGTTCCCAACCCACAGCTCAACCCGAATACTCAGGTGCCATTTCCGCTACCGTGCTAGTGTCCCGTCTCATATAATAGTTGACAACATAGCGGAATCGTAGTTCAATCGGGCATGTTCGATACGGCTGCTGCCTTGGCCCTGGACGAAGCTCAGAAACAGCAATTGGAGGCGTTGGCGCGCGCCGGTTCTACCCCGCAAAAGATGGCTCGCAAGTGTCGGGTGATCCTGCTGGCCAGCCAAGGCGTCTCGAACTACTCCATTGCCCAGCAAACCGAGCTCTCGCGGCCCACCGTCCTGGCCACCCGGGCCGCCTTTTCCCAACAGGGAATGGAGTCGATCCGCCGGCCGGCGAAGCGTAAGCGGTCGCGGCCCAAGCTGACCCCGGAGTTGGAACAGAAGATTCTGGACACCACGTTGAAAACCCGACCGCCGGATGGCACCCACTGGAGCGTGCGTCTGTTGGCCCGTCAGTTGGGAGTCTCGCGTGCCATGGTGCATCGCGTATGGCAACAGCATGATGTGCAACCGCACCGGGTGGAGAAGTTTAAGCTGTCCAACGATCCCCACTTCGAGGAGAAGGTGCGCGACGTGGTCGGACTCTATCTGAATCCGCCAGATCGAGCCTTGGTCTTGTGTGTCGATGAGAAGAGCCAAATTCAAGCCTTGGATCGAACCGCCCCCATTTTGCCCTTACGCCCGGGATTGCCCGAACGCCAGACCCACGACTACAAGCGATACGGCACCACCACGCTATTTGCCGCCTTTAATATCCTGAATGGGAAAGTGATTGCCAACTGCCTGCCGCGCCATCGTGGCAAGGAATTTCTCCGCTTCCTCCGGCAACTGGAAAAGGAAGTTCCTTCGGAGGTAGAAGTTCACCTCATTTTGGACAACTACAGCACTCACAAGAGCGCTGAGGTGCAGGCCTGGCTGAAGACCAAGAAGCGTCAGCGCTTCCACTTCCACTTCACTCCCACCAGCAGCTCTTGGCTCAATCAGGTGGAGCGCTGGTTTGGACTCATCACCGAGCGCATGATCCGCCGTGGTACCTTCCGCAGTGTCCAAGAATTAGAGGCAGCCATCTACCAATGGCTCGCCCACTGGAACGAGAAGCCCCAAGCGTTCTCTTGGCGGGCCTCTGCTGACGTCATTCTCGACAAAGTACGCCGTTGTAAAGAATTAGCAGGGACACCACACTAGGGACACTTTGTAAACCATGTCCCGGGACTGGACACTTCGCTTGGATGGGGCACCCCCGTCGTCGCGGTGCGAAGAGAGAGCGGATCCCTCGGCTATGCCTCGTGATCACAAACATAAGCAGAGGCGAAGTGGGCTCCGGCGGGGTGACGGAGGGGAGAGTCGATCAGCGGTGGGTCGTCGCGGCGCGAAGAAAGAGCAGATCGCTCGGCTACGCCTCGTGATGACAAGACCGGAAGGATGTCGCGCGACGCCGGGGCTGAAGCCCCTCATTGTGAGTGGCCGTATTCACCGGGCTGAAGCCCGGTGCTTCCACCGGAGAGCAGCAGGTCCCCCCACTGCGGGAAGGATGACAAACCGAAGCTGGCGGGGGATTTGATGGCGGGTAGGGCTCGGGATGAAGTCCTCCAGGCCCACCCTTTGCTGCGCAAGAGATGGGCACCCAAAGTGCCGTCCCCGGGGGACTTGGATTTTTATGGGCGATGCCTACCCAGCCTTGTAAGGCTAGCTGGTTCTCCACCTACGACCGACGTTCAACCACGGCCACACTGCCGCCTCAGCACACGAACCTGTGCGCCGCGCCGACTCCTCAGGCGTTCGACTTCGACGAAACCTTGACCGGCTTGGGCTGATCGGCCCAGTGGCCGCTGAACAGGTGTCCCTTGTGTTCTTTGGCCATGGCGGTGAATCCCATTACGCCCATGACCAGGAAGATCAGGAAGAAAACCACGGCGATTACGAGGACTGGCATACCTCACCTCTACGCCCATTTTGGGACGGAAGTGACCTGAGCGCTGTGATTGTAGTCACCGGTGGATGTGAGCCTGTGCCGGAGCGAAAGGGGGCGTAAGCGGGAAGGGGAGTGAGTTCAGGGAACGACTAGAGCATTCTTTAGGTATTGCTTCACTCGGACTGGACCAGCATGTGCCGCCGGCTGAAGCCGGTTCGGTGGAGATCTAAGGACGCGTTAACGCCGCGCTTCAGAGGCTGTTACGAAACTCGCGCGGGAATCCAGCAAGACTCTAGGCGAAAACTGGAAGCAATGAGAAGATGCGCTTGCGAGTGCGAGGGCATTTTGCATGGCTTACATTCTGGGAGAAGCGCGGGAACAGGTCACGACGTTTCCCGTGACCTTGGAGGAGTTGATTCCGGCCGACCACCTGTGCCGAGTGATCGAGGCCTTCGTCGATCGACTGGCGATGGCGCAGTTGGGATTCGTGCGTGCGGAGCCAGCGGAGACGGGGCGGCCGGGCTACGATCCGCGCGATCTGCTGAAGTTGTACCTGTATGGGTACATGAACCAGGTGCGTTCGTCGCGGCGGTTGGAAGCCGAATGCCAGGGCAATGTGGAAGTGATGTGGCTGTTGGGACGGCTGCAGCCGGACTACAAGAGCATCGCGGAGTTCCGGCGGATGCATAGTGAAGCGGTGAGCGAAGCGGGCTGCCAATTGGTGGCTTTCGCGCGCCACGTAGGACTGGTGCGGGGTGAGACCGTGGCCATCGATGGTTCAAAGTTTCGCGCCGTGAGCAGCGCACACCGGGTGCGCGAGCGCGATGCGGTGAAGCGCTATCTGGAGCAACTGGATCGGGCCGACGAGCAGGAAGAATGGGTGATTGACCCCAACGCGGTGGCTGCGGCGCTGGAGAAACTGAAGCAGGATCGCGAGCCGGAAGCCCGTTTCATGCGTACCCACCGAGGGAGAACGACCAGCCTACAACGTGCAGTTAGCGGTGGATGCGGAACACGGGCTGATCGTGGCACAGCAGGTCACGACGGAAAGCAACGATGAGCGCAGCCTGCTGCCTATGGCCGAAGCCGCCAAACACGCCGTGGGCGATCCGGCGTCGCTGAACGTGCTGGCCGATGCCGGTTATTCCAACGGTGAGCAAGCCCAAGCCTGCGAAGCACAAGGCATCGTGCCCCATGTGCCGGTTCAGCGCGGCGTGAACAATCGGGGAGATGGCAGCCTATTCGACCGCAGCCAGTTTACATATGACGAAAACAGCGACACCCTTCGCTGTCCGGCTCAGCAAATCCTGCGCCGCAAACAACGACAACCCCACAAAAAGCGGGTGGTCTATATGGCTTCGCCGCAAATCTGTGGGAGCTGTCCGTTGAAGTCGCAATGCACCAACGCGCCACAACGTTCCGTGCAGCGTCATTTTTACGAAGAGGCCTTGCAGCGCATGCAGCAGCGCGCGAAGGCAGAGGTAATGCGATGGCGCCGTTGTCTAGCGGAACATCCCTTCGTTGCGCTCAAGTACCACATCTTCGGCCATCCACGATTCCTGCTACGCGGACGGATGGGAGCGCAGACCGAAATGAGCCTGGCCACGTTGGCCTACAACCTGAAACGCATGCTGAAAGTGCTGGGTGGAGTTGCCTTCCGAACAGCGCTGGCCTCCTAACTAAACAGGCGCATCTGCAAGCCACAACCCCGCCGCCTTAAAGCAATCTCGGAAAGCTTCCCCGAAGGTTAAAGATGCCTTTGTTCTCTCCGTGCTCGCGTGTTTCGTAACAGCCTCTGAAGCGCCGCTCTACCTTCCTACCAAATCGTAAAGTGATCTAATGCACTCGGGTCACACGTCACTCGCGGGCCGTGCGCCATCTGCATTGGATAGCTACCGCCATGAGGCGTGCGAATCCGCGATCGTACTCGCGACGGCCGGAAGGCCGCCTCAGCCGACCTTTGGACGAATCAGTCCGCCAGCGCGGCGATCTGTACGTCCAGATCTGCCAGTGTGCGCAGCATCAGTTCGTTAAAGCGCTCGTTCGTGCTGTTCTGCAACTGCTGCACCACCCGGCTGCGCGACAACAGCAGATCTTCTTTCTTGATATGGTTCTGGGCTTGTGCTGCTTTCAGGGCCCGCTTGGCCTTCGAAGGCCTGGCTGACCGCGTCTCTTCTATCTGGTCTATCTGAGCTTCCACTGATTTGCTCTCCCAACCTCGTGCCATGTCCTTAATTATAGTTCATGCCTGCCTGGCCTTTCACGTAAAACCTTGAATAAAATCGGTTCTCTTGCAACCAAAGTTGCATTCGCGAGCAGCGCTCGTGCCTCCCGAAACCGATGTGAGGCGGGCGGCCCCAGCTTCCAATGAATCTCACTGGTCCATCAGAAGCCGGGGCCTGGCGGAGAAGCGACTAGGGGGAGCGGAATTGCGGAGGTCGATCTTCATCGTCGCCGTGCCATCGCGCCGCGAGTGCCTCGGCTACTTGCGATAGCAGGCCGTCAACCGTAAACGGCTTCTGGATGTAATTCCCTGAAATTTCTCCCGTGGCCGTCCGCAGCATTTCGCTGTTGGCGTCCCCGGTCATGAACACCGTAACCAGCCCCGGCCGCGACTTACATACTTGGTGCGCCAACTCGGGACCGTTCATCCCTGGCATCACGACGTCGGTCAGGAGCAAGTCAATCGTTGTCGAGCGGTCCGCGGCAATACGCGTGGCCTCGTCCGGACCTCTAGCTTCGAGCACGCGGTATCCCCCCAACTCCAGGGCCTCGCGCGTAACCTCGCGCACCGCCGGTTCGTCTTCCACCAGCAGGATCGTTGCCGGCATCAATTGCGGCCAACCGGCGGTCCCATACGTCTGCTGCATCTCTGGATTCATGGCGCCCATCGCAACTGCAAAATTCGCTCGCATCACGCCTGTCTTGATTGCACGTCGGTCACCATCCCGGCTGCGGCCCGGCGTACCTAATCGATCCAGCATGTTGCGAACAAAAAGCGAAACAAGCGAACGCCCCGCCAATTCCGCAGCGGGAAATCCTCCCCTTTTGGTCCACCCATTTCGGGAACCACGCTCCGTCAGCTTCGACCGACCACTCCGGCTTGGATGGGAACAACTTGTTGATACACCACAACTAGCCACCGAGCGCTAGCCACTTTTCGCGGTGGTATCCTTATTTACTGATACTGACTGATTTCGGCCGGATATACCGCGCCTCTGAAGGACTTCACCTTGCTTATGACTTTCCGATTTCGCAGGCACTTTGTCCTGCTTTGCGCCACCACGCTTCTCGCTCTCGCCATCGCTGCTCCCGCCGACCTGCTCGCGGCTTCCTCAAGCGCTCCCGCCTCCGACGCCGTCAACCTGGACGTCATGACGCAAATTCGCCAGGAGGGCTTCCACAACTCCAAGGTCATGGAGATCGAGGGCCAGCTCACCGACGTGATCGGCCCGCGCCTCACCGGATCGCCTGCAATGAAGCGCGCCAACGACTGGACGCGCGACCAGTTCACCGAGTGGGGCCTCGCGAACTCGCATCTGGAGAGTTACAACTTCGGACGCGGCTGGTCGAACGACTTCACCTCAGTCCGCATGGTTGCGCCGCAGGCTTCGCAGCTACTCGCCTTCCCCAAGGCGTGGACGGTCTCGACTAACGGCGTGCTGCGCGCTTCGGTGGTGAAGGCCAAACTCGCAACCCAGGCCGACCTCGACAAGTTCAAGGGACAGCTCGCGGGAAAGATCGTACTGAACGGCGACATGCGTGAAGTCAAGCCGCAGTCCAAACCGGCGCTTGAGCGCTACGACGACAAACAGCTCGCCGACATGGCGCAGTACGAAATCCCCAGCGAGAAGCCGCGCTTCAGCCGCGACGAGATCGCGCAGCGTGTTGCCTTCCAGAAGACCCTCAACCAGTTTCTGATGGACGAGCACGCGGCCGCCATCATCGATCCCGGTCGCAGCGGTGAGGCCGGCGTCGTCTTCGTGCAAGGCGGAGCCGGGTACAAGCCCGGCGATCCTGCGGGCGTGCCCGCGATGGTCATGGCCCTCGAGAACTATGGACGCATCTCGCGCCTGCTCGACCGCAACATTCCAGTCGAGTTGGAGATCGACGTCCGCAACCAGTTCTACGATTCCGATCTCAACGCCTACAACACGGTCGCCGAGATTCCCGGTACCGACAAGAGCGGCGAGGTCGTCATGCTCGGCGCGCATCTCGATTCCTGGCACGCCGGAACCGGCGCCACCGACAACGCCGCCGGCAGCGCCATCACCATGGAAGCGGTTCGCATCTTGAAGGCCATCGGCGTGAAGCCGCGTCGCACCATTCGCATTGCTCTGTGGAGCGGGGAAGAAGAAGGCCTGCTCGGTTCGCACGCCTACGTGAAAGACCACTTCGGATCGCACGCCGAGCCTACCGATCCCAAGGAACTCGCCATGCCCGCGTTCCTGCGCAAAGACGACACTCCGCTCAACCTTAAGCCCGACCAGGCGAAGGTGTCAGCCTACTTCAACATCGATAACGGTACCGGCAAAATTCGTGGCGTCTATCTGCAGGAGAACGAGTCGGTGATGCCCATCTTCCACGACTGGATGCAGCCCTTCACCGACCTCGGCATGTCCACGCTGACCATGCGCAACACCGGAGGCACCGACCATCTGTCGTTCGATTCGGTGGGGATTCCGGGCTTCCAGTTCATTCAGGACCCGGTGGAGTACGAGACGCGCACCCACCACTCGAATGAAGACGTCTACGAGCGTATCCAGCGCGACGACATGATACAGGCGGCAGTGACCCTCGCTGGATATGTGTACGACGCAGCCATGCGAGATTCGATGTTGCCGCGTAAGCCGTTGCCCAAACCAGCGCCAGCAAAGCCTGAAACACCGAAACCGGAGGCTGCGAAAGAGTAGTAACCGCTGGATGCCCCATCCTTGTTGTGCAGCAAAAGGGTGGGATCAGAAACTGGCAACTGCCTTGTTCGTCATCCCCCGCGCCTTCCTTGCGGAGGCGCGGGGGATCTGCTCTTGCTCGAAATTAGGAACTTGAAACCATTTTTTGGTTTGTCATCACGAGCCCGCGCCAGCGGGTGAGGGATATGTTTTTCTTCCTCCTTTTCAGCGCTCCCCTCCGCCGTAATCGCTCGCTCGATCGACCGGCGGCCGGCAATGAAAACCAAAACGAACATTCCGGTTTAGTCCCAAAATGGAACTGCAAAGCTAAACAATCCTCGATTCCAATTTGGGGCTGGACTCTGCGTAGTTTTGGGTCAATGTTACTAGCGTAAGCGGCAGAAATATCCCGTCCTTCTTTGGGACACGCGAGGACGAACAGCAGGAAAGTCGGCCGGATTGCCTTGAGCCGATGTTTCGTACGATCTTCTCGGCCCGGGAACATATCCACTACGAAAGTTGGAGAAGACTAGACGATCCGCGCGTACCCATGCGGGAGCACCCTTCCATAGAAAGGACTCAATCATGCGCGCCTCGAGTTTCTGGGCTTGGATAATTCTGATCTCAATCTCTCTTGGGACACTCGGAATAGCACAGACCCCGACTAAAGCCAAAGTATTTGTTTAGCGTCTTGATGCGTCCTCAAGAAAGGTACTTGTGCCAATGCGACGAGTGGCTAATCTGGGCGCATGGAGTGGTTGGCTGAGGAGAATGCTCGACTGCGGCAAGAAGTAGCGGAGTTGAAGACCATCATTGAGCGCTTGGAGCGCCGGGTGCAAGAGTTGCAGCGGGCTCTGGAAGAGGCGCAGCGCGCCGGGAAGCGACAGGCGGCGCCGTTCTCGCGGCGCAGACCCAAAGCCCATCCTGCCAAGCCTGGGCGGAAAGCGGGGGCCCGGTATGGTCGCCGTTGTCGGCGCCCGATTCCCCAGAAGATTGACCAAAGCTTGGAAGCGGAACTGCCGGACTGCTGCCCACACTGCGGCGGCGAACTGGAAGAGACCAAGATCGAGAACCAGTATCAGACCGAGATCCCTAAGCCACAGGTAGAGCGAATCGAGTTTCCTATTCACTTCGGCCGGTGCAAGGGTTGCGGGCGACGGGTACAGGGACGGCATCCGCGCCAGACCTCGGATGCGGTGGGCAGCGCGGGGTCGCAACTGGGGGCGCGGGCAGTGGCGCTGGCCACCGAGTTGAACAAGGGATTGGGGCTGTCGTATGGCAAGACGGCGGCGGTGTTGGACACGGCTTTCGGGTTGCAAGTGAGCCGTGGCGGTTTAGCGCAAGCCTTGCACCGGGTAGCGCAGAAAGCCGAACCCACCTACCAAGAGTTGGTGCAACAAATTCGTGGCGCGCCCAGCGTGACGCCGGACGAAACCGGCTGGAAGGTGGGCGGACGGCTATGGTGGATGGGGGCCTTCTGTAGTGCGAACCTTACGGTCTATGCCATTCAACCGGGCCGCGGATACGCGCAGGCGATAGGTGTCCTGGGGGCTGACTTTGACGGGTTTCTGGTGCGGGACGGATGGATCGTTTACCAACGTTTTGCTCGCGCCTTCCCTCAGACCTGCTTGGCGCATCTACTACGGCGCTGTCGGGAAATGCTGGAAGTGGCCCGGCCCGGGGCGGCGGAGTTGCCGCGCACGGTAAAAGAGATTCTCCAAGCCAGCCTGCAGTTACGGGATCGTCGGGATCAGAACCAGATCAGTGAACGCGGGTTGGCGATTGCCCGCGGCCAGTGGGAAGCGCGTCTGGACCGTACCCTGGACCGCAGCTATCGCTCGCCGACGAATCGACGCTTCGCCAACCATTTGCGCAGGGAACGGGAGGCGATGTTCACCTTCCTCTACTGCCCGGGATTGGAGGCGACGAACTACCGGACCGAACAAGCCATTCGTCCCATGGTAGTCACTCGCAAGGTCTGGGGCGGCAATCGTACCGCAAATGGCGCACATACCCAAAGCGTGTTGGTCAGTATCCTACAGACCTGCCGTCAGCAGCTCCGACCAGCCACCGGATTCTTGGAACGATTGCTCCATCTGCGCACACCCCAAGCCTTGGACTTGACCCCGCCCGCTCCCCGCTAAACAAATACGATCTGCGCAACAGCATCAACGAGGGATACATCATCGGTCCGAGGGTGGTGGCCAGCGGTCCGGGAATCTCGATCACGGGCGGACATGGCGACCTGAATAATTATTCTCCTGAAACCAGCGTGAGCCTGTTTCCGGCGGAGCGTGATTACCAACTCGCCGACGGCGCCGACCAGGTGCGGCATGTGGTGCGCGCACAGGTGAAGTATGGCGTGGACGTGATCAAGATCATGGCTACCGGTGGAGTGTTGTCGAAGGGCGATAGTCCGGGCGCTCCGCAGTTCACGTTGGAAGAGCTGAAGGTTGCCGCGGATGAAGCGCACATGGCGGGACGCAAGATCGTCGCCCACGCGCATGGAACGCAAGGCATCAAGAACGCGATTCTTGCGGGCATCGATTCCATCGAGCATGCCAGCCTGGCCGATGACGAAGATATCCAACTGGCCAAGCAACATGGCACGTACTTCGACATGGACATCTACAACGACGACTACCTGCTGGGCAAAGCGATTGAGTTCGGATTGCCGCAGGAAAATGTCGACAAAGAAAAGATGGTTGGCCGCGCACAACGCGAGACTTTTCAGAAGGCGGTGCAAGCGGGCGTGAAGATGGGGTTTGGCACGGATGCGGGAGTCTATCCACACGGCGAGAACGCTAAACAGTTCGTGACCATGGTTAAGTTTGGGATGACTGCTCCACAGGCGATCCGCACGGCTACGCAGAATTCCGCCGATTTGATTGGCCGCTCGAAGGATGTGGGCACGATCGAAGTTGGGAAGTATGCCGACATCATTGCGGTGTCGGGCGATCCGTTGCAGGACGTGTCTATCCTGCAGAATGTCGGATTCGTGATGAAGGGCGGAGTGGTTTACAAAGACAAGCTGGCGGGTACGGCGGTCGCGGAGTAGAGCGGGTTCCTCGTGTGGGTGAGAATATCTGCCGTCCCCGGGGGACTCGATTCTCTTTCCACCTTTACCCAGCACTCCGCCTGCGGCTGCGTGCTGGGCTAGACTATGCCTCCCCTACGGGGATGGCTTTTCTGGTCGATTCGTACCACTATCGCAGCCCAAACGACCCAGACTTCACGCGCACAATCAAGCTCGCGACTGTGACGGGTATATTGGCCGCGTACGGCGCTGGAGCGTCGCACTATCCGGCCGGGCACCGAATCACAGTACTTCTAAAACGAATTTAATGCGACGTCCCGAAGCCCTTGCGGCGTTGCTGACTGTAGCGGGCGAGCGCGTCTTCGATGATGGGATAGGTGTGTTGCGCGGGCGAAATTTCGTCAACCTCAACGGCTTTGCCTTCGAGCTGTTTGTAGTCGAGAAAGAAACGCCGCAACATGCTCAAGCGATGCTCGGGCATCTCGCCAGCCTCGCGATACGAATTGAATTCCGGGTCCTGGGTGGCGACGGCGATAATTTTGTGGTCCTTCTTGCCGGCGTCGATCATGGTCATAAGGCCAATAGCCCGGGCATGGATGATGGTGAGCGGTACGACGGCTTCCTGGCACAAAACCAAAACGTCGAGCGGGTCATCGTCTTCGGCGAGAGTTTGTGGGATGAATCCGTAGTTGGCGGGATAGTAGACCGCGGAATAGAGCACGCGATCCAACTTGATGAGCCCACTTTTCTTGTCGAGTTCATACTTAACGCTCGATCCGAAAGGGATTTCGATTACAGTGAGAAACTCCTGCGGCAGATCTTCGCCGGGAGAGATGTCGTGCCAGGCATGGGTCATGAGAAGTCAGCTCTTTCGCAGAGAATAAAACAATCCACAATCGATTGTATCGGAGAGAAGCGGGCGGAAGTTTAGGGCATGCCTATCGAGGAGAAGCG
>Ga0207928_1000048_pt1 | contig 10889 bp, 13 predicted proteins | sample NGESurshal072012_9_FD_184457 | JGI IMG/M metagenome (GOLD analysis project Ga0207928, IMG submission 184457) | Arctic peat soil microbial communities from Barrow, Alaska - NGEE Surface sample 210-2 shallow-072012 (SPAdes) | ecosystem: Environmental > Terrestrial > Soil > Wetlands > Peat ... | reverse complement strand
CGGAGTTCGCGAAACTCTTCGCCGCCGACGGGCACGATGTCGTCCTCGTTGCTCGGCGACGCGACAAGCTGGAGGCGCTGGCGAGCGAGATCGACAAGCAGCACGGTGTCCGCGCCACAGTGCTCGCGGAGGACCTCGCCGTATCTGAGGCGCCGGCGCGCATCGCGAGGGCACTCGGCGACCGCGGCTCGTCATCGAGTTTCTCGTCAACAACGCTGGTTTCGGTACGACCGGGCCCTTCGTCGAGGCCGATCTCGGACGTCAACTCGCCTTGGTGGCTGTGAACGTGACGGCGCTCGTGCATCTGACCCGACTCCTGCTACCCCCGATGATCGCGCGCAAGAGCGGTCGCATCCTGAACATGGGCTCGACCGCCGGCTTCCTGCCGGGTCCGTTCATGGCCGGCTATTATGCGTCGAAGGCCTTCGTGAACTCGTTCACGCAGGCGCTCTCCTACGAGCTGCGCGGGACGGGCGTCACGGCAACGGTGAGCTGCCCGGGCCCCACGGCGACGGAATTTGCGTCCGTCGCCGGCGTGGAGACCTCGCGTCTCGTCCATGGAGGCGCAATGGGCGCGGCGGAGGTCGCCGCGCACGCCTACCGCGCGATGATGCGCGGGCGCCCGATGGCCACCCCTGGAATGAAAAACAAGCTGGGCATGCAGGCGCTCCGTTTTGCGCCTCGGTCGACGGCGATGTCCATGGCTGCTTCGCTCAACCATTCGACCGAGCGCCGATGAAAGCGCTCGAAGGTGCTGCAAGGGACGCGCTCCGGGAAGCAGGGCTACCGGCATCTCGCAGGGCTCGGGCGGCGTCGTGGGTCGCTACTCCTTCGACGCAAGGCTCTTTTCATCCTTCCTTCTGTGGGCCCGACAATCGCTTCCTGTAGGCCCGACAATCGCTTTCGGCTTCTCGGCCTATCGGGACGCCCCGCTCGCGCCTAGTACTGCGTGCCCGAAGTTCGTGAGGGGATCAATCGACAGGAGCGAGGACCCAGGGAATCACGGAGACGAGGGTGTGGAGCAACGGTTCGAGGGGGCCGCGGAAGCCGGTCTTCTCCCAGCGGCCTGTGTGGGTGGCGCATTCGAGGGTCCAGAGGTGGACGGCGACCCTTCGCAAGCGTGCATGCGGGAAGGGGTCGTCGACGGGGCCCGATTCGAGCACGAGGAGGTCGGCGCGCTGGCGCACGCGAAGGTGGCCGAGTCCTTCGCGCTCGGCGAGGAAGTCGCGGACGTCGTCGGCGTGCATCTTTTCGGCTTTGCGGGCAGGCATTGCCCGCCGAGCGTAGCGTCAGGCGGCGTGGCGCTTGAACCGTCCGCGGAAGGTCCAACGGAAGGGGTGGGCCTCGTGCTGGTTCCAGTGGTCCACGAAGGCCATGACGTCGCGGGTCAGGTGCTCGGCGGTGGCGAACGAGCCGTGGCGCAGCAAGCGCCTGGCCATGATGCTGAACCAGATCTCGACCTGGTTGACCCACGAGGCGTGCAGCGGCGTGTAAACGAAGCGGAAGCGCCCGCCGTGGCGGCGGTTGAAGTCGGCCCACCGAGGCCCGCGATGGATGTTGAGGTTGTCCCAGACGATCGTCACGTGGCCCGTGGGGTAGCGCTTCGCGACGCGCTCCATGAAGGCGAGCAGGTCTTCGGCGCGGCGCTTGACGGTGCATTGCCCGAGGACTTCGCCGGTATGCGGGTTGAACGCGGCGAACAGGGTGCGGGTGCCGCGGCGGATGTACTCGAACTCCCTTCGGCCCGGCCTCGCTGGCTTCGGCGACTTAAACGGGTGCTTGTGCTCCAGGGCCTGCATCCCCGTCTTCTCGTCGACACACAGCACGGTGTCGCCGGGCGCCGGAGCGGTCAGGTACAAGCTGCAGATCGCACGGACCTTCGGCCGGAAGTCCGGGTCCGGGCTGTGCAGCCAGAGCCGGATGTGATGCGGCCGGATCTCCTCGACGGCGAGGATGCGACGGACCTCGGACTTGCTCAGCCACCAGCCCGTCGTGCGGTGCAACGCGCCGCGGAGGGCTTCGAGCGTCCAGATGTCGCGGAACGCCACCTTTGACTTGGCGGGTCGGTCGCACGCGAGCTTGATCAACTCCATGCGGACCATCAGCGGCACCAGCGCCGGCCGTCCCGAGCGATACGCGTCCCTGAGCGTGGTGACCTTCGGGCGAGCCCGGAAACGCTCGCGCCACTTCCTCACGGTGTTCTCGGACACGACCAGCGACCTGGCGATCGCCGCGTTGCTCCACCCGCGCTCGGCCCGCAGCACGACCCGCGCGCGCTGCACAAGGCCTGCGCCCGCGCGGCGCGATCGGACTATCCCCTCAAGCTCACGGCGCAGCCGAGCGCGCAACTTGATACGAGAGGATGCTCTGCCCGCCACGTCGCGAGCGCAAACGTCCCACAGGAGCGTAAATTCCCGCTTTTGTAGCCTTTCTCATCCCCGCACGAACTTCTGGCGCGGCGTACTAGTTTGGCTAGATCGGATGAACCGGTGGTGCGCGGATCGGCCCGCCGGGCGGTCGCGAGCAGCGGCTCGGATGACTGGCTCCACCAATCACTACGGCGTGTAGCATAGGAGCGATCCGTCGCGCCGTTCGGTGCATCGGCTCTTCACAGTAGTAGTTCCCTCGGATACGTAGAAATCGCAGGGGACGCCCGGTGTGGGACAGACGCCGAACGGCTGATGCGACTGTGGCCCGCGGCCCAGGCTCTCCTCGCAGCCTGCACTCAGCGCCAGGGCGAGCGCTGCAGCCAACGCTTTAATCACGCTCCCCGCGCGACCCGGCGAGGCGAGGCGGCGGAGGAGGGCCACTCGGCCGGCAGAAGAGCTTTCCTGTAGTGTCGCCGGAGGTGCAGGTGCCTTGTATCTCCCTGTCCCGGATCTGGACGGAGCAGGCGTCTCCTTCTCGCTTCGAGTCGCAGGCGGCGTAGGCTTCGGGCGGTAACGGCGGCGGTCCCTCGGCCGACGCTTTGCCCATGGTCGAAGCCAGCACGGCGATCGTCGCGAAGAAGCCAAGTGTCCGGTAGAGGGCCGTGGGAACGGGTGAATGGGTCATGCGATACTCTCCCTCGTCTTCGAGCGTGCGCGTTCTTGCGCATGCTCATGGGAAGAGCGTTCGGGGGGGACCAGCGATTCCGGCGGAAACAGTGCGCAACATCTCGCCAGCGCCGCAAACTGGCCTTCAGCGTTCGTCCGGCGTTAGCACGTAACCGACGCCGCGCACGGTCTTGAGACGGCGCGGCTTGCGTGGGTCGTCTCCTAGTTTGTGCCGCAGCCGGCACACATGGACGTCGATCGAGCGCTCGAAGGCATCCTCTGCGGAGCCGTGCATCAAGTCGAGCAGCTGCTCTCGGCTGAGGACGCGCCCGACGCGCTCCGTCAGCACGCGTAGCAGCGCGAACTCGAAGGTCGTCAGGGCCAGCGGCATTGCGTCCAAGGTCGCCGTCATCGTCTCGGCGTCGACGACGAGATTTCCGACCTGAAGGCGCGCCTTGACGGGACCGGCCCTGCCGCTCGCGCGCCGGGCGTGCGCACGAATGCGTGCCAGGAGCTCTCGCGATGAGAACGGCTTGAGGACGTAGTCGTCGGCGCCGCCCTCAAGTCCTATCACGCGATCGGCTTCCTCCGTCCGCGCCGTGACCATGATGATCGGGACATCCACGCGTTCACGCACGGCGCGGCACACCTCGACGCCGTCGCGGCCAGGAAGCATGAGATCCAGCAGCACCACGTCGGGCCGTGCTCGCAGCACCTCCTCCAGCGCGAGGTCGCCTCGCCGGACGAGCGATACCTCCACCTCGTGGGACGCGAGATACTGGCTTGTTAGTCGGGCGAGCCGTTCGTCGTCTTCCACGTACACGACCAGGAGCTTCCTTTCTGGCCGAGCCGGATCTGCCGTGGTCATGTGCTAGCCGAGTATGGCACCGGGACGCGCCGGCGGCTCGCGCCGCAACAAGGCGAAACACGGCGCTACACGAGGGAAGGAATGGGCAGCGTGAGCCGGACCTTCGTGCCTCGCGCGACCACGCTCGTCGCCTGGATGGTTCCGCCATGAGCGTCGACGATCCGTTTGGCGAGCGTCAGCCCGAGCCCGACGCCCCCCGCTTCCCTGGAGCGGCTGCGCTCCGATCGGAAAAAGGGGTCGAATATCTGGGGCAGGTCCTGCGGCGAGATGCCGATGCCCTGGTCGCGTACCTCGAACACAACATGGTCGCCGGTGGTCTCGGCGCGAAGGACTACCGGCGCGTCCGGATCGGGCGAGTACTTGTCGGCGTTCTCGAGGACGTTGTCGATGGCGCGCCGCATGAGCACCGGGTCCGCGCGCACCGAAGGCAAGTGCGCGAGCACCTCGACGTTGATCAGGCGGCGCGGATGGCGCGCCCTGAACCGCTCGGAGGCCTTCGCGCAGAGCGCCGCCGGGGCGACGTCCTCAAAGTGCAGCGAGAGCGAGGAGGACGATGCGACGCCGGCCGCACCCTCGATTTGCAGGCGAGCCGTCGTCATGACGTCGTCGATCAATGCCTCGAGTTCCATCAGGTCAGTGTTGACCTCGACCAGAGAGATGCCGCCGGTGCCGTCGTTCGACTCGGCCGCGATGTCCAGCGCGACGCGGATCCTCGTCAAAGGCGTCCGGAGCTCGTGAGAGATGTTCGCCAGGAGCTCACGCTCGGCTTGCAAGAGTTTCTGGAGCCGCTCCGCCATCTCGTCGAAGGAGCGGCCCACGTCCCCGACCTCGTCGGTCCTCTTCAGGCCCGTACGTGCCTTTAGGTCGCCGGCGCCCAGGGCGCGCGCCGTTTGAGAGAGCGTCTGCAACGGCCGGACGATCCAACGCGCGGTCAGGAACGAGCCGACGCCCACGATGAGCAGACCCCCGAGCAGAAAGCTGAGAAGAGGCCGCGCGGGACTGGGAGGGTAGGGGAAGCTGTCGGCTGGAAAGCACATTTCGGCGGCCGCGTGTCCATCCGCACGCACCAAGACGGGCTCCGGAAACACGCCCCACCGTCCGAGAAGGAAGCCCACGCCTGCCACTGCGGCCCCGAGGAGCATGAGTTGCACGAACCCGATGACGTAAAGCTTCCAGGCAAGCTTTCCGTGCGCACCAGTCATCGGCCCCAGCATGGCACCTGCACGCCCCGTCCGGAAGGTTCGGTAACAATCGAAACAAGCAGAGGTGAGCTATCGGTGGGCATGCGGGGCGTCACTCGAATCGGAGCGCCTCAATGGGATCCACCGCCGCCGCCTTGCTCGCGGGGTGGAGGCCAAAGACGACGCCCGCAAGCGCGCTGAACATGATCGAGACGGCGACGACTGCGGGCTGCACGTGTATCGGCCAATGGAGCCGTTCGGCGACCGCTGCCGCCGTGGCGACGCCGCAGACGATGCCCAGGAACCCCCCTGCGACCGACAGCGCGAGAGCCTCGACAAGGAACTGGAGGAGGATATGCCGCGGCTGAGCGCCCAACGCCATACGGAGACCAATCTCGCGCGTCCGCTCGGTGACGCTGACGAGCATGATGTTCATGATTCCGATGCCCCCGACGACGAGCAACACCAGCGCCACGCTGGCCAGGAGCCTCGTCACCGTCTCCGTCCTTTGCTCCTGCGCCGCGACGATCTCGCTCATGTCGTGCACCGAGAAGTCGTCTTCGCGGTCCGGCGGGAGGTGGTGTCGATTCCGAAGGATGGCCGTGATGTCGTTCTCGACCAAGCCGGTCTCACCCGACCGAGACTCGGCCGTGCTCCCGACGCGCACGACATGATCGATGGGGTCGGCGTCTGGACCGTAGAGCCTGTCGACGAGGGTCTGACCGAGGACGATGGCCTTGGCGGCAGCGTCCACATCCGCTTGCGCGAGCGGCTCGCCCCTGGTCATGGGCCAGCTGCGCATTTCAAAAAACTCCGGCGAGGTACCGGTGAGGCTCGTCGTCCAGTGCTGGTCGCCAGCGTTCACCGCAACGTTCGCTCTCAGCTCGGGTGCCACGGCCTCGACCGAGGCGAGGTCGCGCTGGATGGCGGCCAGGTCTTCCCACGTCAGCGTCGGCATCGACCCGAACCGGCCGTGGACGCCACCCATGCTGGTCGAGCCGGGCAAGACGATCACGAGATTCGTACCCATGGAGGCGAACACGTTCTCGAGGTTCGCCTTCGCGCCCGCACCGATCGCGGTGATGGCAATGAGCGCGCCCGCGCCGATCAAAACGCCGAGCGTCGTGAGAATCGTGCGCATCTTGTTGCTCCACATGGAGCGCAGGGCGATCCGCAGCGTCGATGTCGCGTTCATGCGGCCCCTTCGATGCGCCTCGAGTCGAGCGCGGAGCAGGAAGGTTCCTGCGGTAGGTCGGACACCATCCGCCCGTCGCGCATCTTGATGACGCGGGAGGCATAGGCCGCTACCTGGGGGTCATGGGTGACCAGCATCAGGGTCAAGCCGGAAAGCCATAGTCTCCGAAAGAGCCCCAGCACCTCGACGGCCGTCTGCGAATCGAGCGCACCGGTCGGTTCGTCGGCGAGCACGACCATGGGGTCGTTGACGATGGCGCGAGCGATCGCGACTCGTTGCTGCTGTCCTCCCGACAGCTGGTTGGGGTGACGCTGAAGCTGGCCCTCGAGTCCGACGCTCAGCAGCGCCCGAACTGCGCGGCGGCGGCGCTCGCGTCGCCCCACGCCGGCGTAGTCGAGCGGCAGCTCGACGTTCTCGAGAGCGCTTGTTCGCGCCAGCAAGTTGAACTGCTGGAAGACGAATCCGATGGTCCGGTTGCGGGCGCGCGCGAGCTCGGCGTGCTTCATGACCGACACACATCGTCCCGCCAGATCGTAGACACCCGTGGTCGGTCGATCGAGGCAGCCCACGATGTTCATCAAGGTCGACTTTCCCGACCCCGACGCTCCCATGACCGCAACGAATTCGCCGACTGCGACGCGAAGCGACACGCGGTCGAGTGCGCGAACCGTGACGTCGCCTCCCCGGTACTCCTTCGTGACCTCCCGAAGCTCGAAAGCAACGCTTTGCATGGGGACCTCAAACACTGGGTGGGGGTCGTCCGGGCTGGAGGGGTGCTCTGGGAGCCGACGACGCCGAGCCCCGGGTTCCTTGCACGACGACCGGCTGGAGCGCTCCTGCGAGCCCGTTGCGTGGTCGCTCACGAGGCCCGATCGCGCGTCCGCCGGAGGGCGGCAGGATGGGTCGCACACGCGCAGCCCATCGAGATCATGATCCGGTGTCACAGTCGTCATCGGAAGCAAGGTAGAGTGGCGATCCTGAGCGGCCGTTGCGGGCATGTTTCTTCGTGTTGCGCGGCCATCACTGGCGCGTCGCCTCGAGCGAGTAGGCCACGGTGCAGGGCAGCGTCGCGTACGATCCGCCGGCCGAGGCAAGCTGGTCACCGCAGTTGACGCTCGTCGTGATCGTTGTCGCGACAGCGAAGGCGTAGGTGAACGTTCCCGTAAAGCCGCTAGGGGTCGAACCGGTCGCCAGCGTCAACGCGATGGCCTGGGTGTCTTGCAAGTAGCAGGCACCGGCGCCCGCCTCGCTCGCGTCCACGTTGGCCGTGATCGTAGTGGTCAGCGTGGCCATTCCCAACGCGCTCAAGGTGCCTGAGAGCTGGCTGGACCCGCTGGTGTCCTCCCAATAGAGCGTCGTCCCATCCTTGGAGAGGTTCACCGAGAAGCTCCATGGATTGCTCGCTCCGAGCGAAGACCCACATGTGTTTGTGCTTATCTTGCCCGTGACGTTGTATGTCCCGAGTGCGGTGCCCGGCAGCGAGGTCTGGGCGGTGCACGCGGCTACGAGCGCGCATGAGCCGATCGCCACGCCGGCGTGTCTGCGAGTTGCGGGACGGCGGTAGCGAGGACGGGGCAGCGCGCGAGGCATGGGACGACTGTCGCAGCCGACCCGTGCCCCGAGATTGCGCGCGTGTTACGGAGTGTTGCGGTGACGCGCCGGCCGGCGCACCGATTGTTACAGTGTGTTTGCGACGGAATGCGGGGGCGACGACGTCGGCTATGGGCTCGAGTGCGCCCGCACCGTCGCGCGCCAGAAGGGAAACCAGTCGCCATGATCCAAACGTCGCTAGACCCCGTTCGCCTTGCGCTCGGACGCTATCTCAATGTTGATCCCGAGGCCGTGCTGCCCGGCTACGACCTGCGCGCGGACCTGAAACTATACCCCTTGGACCTCGTTCTCATCGCGCTCGGGCTCGAGCGGGACGGAGGCTCGGAGTTCCCGATGGCATGGCTCGATACCGTCCATACGGTCGCCGAGCTTTCGGCCATTACCGTCGCATGGATGGCGCGACGCAGCCGGCGCCGTTGCGCATCGCGTGTGGCTGCGCGAGCCGAAGAGGCGTAGCCGCACAGGCGGCGTCAACTCCGCCTACGAGGACGGCAACGTTTGGCTTCCCGACGGCGGGGTGGGGCCATTTGGGGTGCGACTGTTTCCGACGGATAGCGTTCCGTCCGTTCGGGCCGGCAGTGAGCCCACTTGGCGAGTCTTCTCGGTAGCTCAGAACTCGCAGCCGGGCGGTTCTGATTCTGAGTCTCCGTGCCTCTCCGGCGTGAGTTCGTGGTTCGTGGCGCCCTGCTCATCGCGTGCGGGCTTGAATCAAGCTGACCCAGGCGGCTGGGCGAGTTGCGATCAAATCTGCACCCGCTCGACCTCGGCTTGGGCGGTGACGCGGCTCTTTCGGACGTACAGGCGCGTGGTGCGCGCATCCGCGTGCCCGGCCAAGTCTTGGGCTTCCTCGAGCCGCCCGCCGTTTTCCTGATGCAGGGTGATGCCCGTGGCGCGGAAGGAATGATTGCTGATGGAGGCGGGGAGCCCGGCGTCGGCGCAGCGGCGTTTGACGGCGCGGAGCGCGTCGTCAATGGTCATCGGCTCGCCGGAAAGCTTGGCGCTTCGCCCCGGCGCGGTCTGGAATAGCGGCCCTTTCGCCCTGGGCTCGAAGCCCGCCGCCGCGACGTAGGCGCGCAGGAACTCGCGCGCCTTGTGGTGGCAAGGGATGCGGCGTTCCTTGCCGCCCTTCTCGTGCAGGACCAGCGCTGCTTGCTCGCCGCTGTCGTCGAAGTCGCGGACGGACATGCGCACGGCCGCGCCGACCCGGACGAAGCCGTAGAGCATGACGGCGAACAGCGCCCGGTCGCGCAGCGCCAGGACGTGGCCGTCCTCGGCGGCCGCGTCGAGGGAGGCAAAGAGCTTGCGCGCTTGCGCGCGCTCGAGGACCGGGGTCTTGCCTTCTGTGACGACCAGGCGCGCGGTGCGTACGGAGAGCGCCGGGTTGTGCGTGAGCACGCCGCGCTCGGTGAGGTAATCGAGCCAGTGCCGCAGCGCCGAGGCGGTGAGCTTCACGGAGGCCGGAGAGACGTCCAGCCCTTCGAGGTACGCGCTCAGCGTCGGGGGCGCGAGCGCGCGCAGGCCCACGCCCTGGGCGTGGCACCACGCGCAGAAGCGGAAGACCGCGCGGCCGTAAGCCTTGCGCGTGTTCGCGTTCGGGAGGCGCGAGGCGAAAAACTCGAGCGTGAAGCGCGCCGCTGCCTCGCCCGCGTCCGCGATGACGGGCGGCAGCGCCATCGAGACGCCGCCCGGCGCGTGCACGACGACGGCGAGCGCGCTGGTCGGGGCAGGGGACGGCGTCCGGGCGGGGGTCATCCTGCGACCGGTTCCGCGCTGGCGGTTTGCCGTAGCTGCTGAAACACGCCAAGCCTGTCGATGATCTGCCAGTGTCCGGTGATGCGGTCGCCGTCGAAGTCATAGACGGTGGCCCCCGACATGTGGAGCGTCCGTCCCGAGGGCGGGAAGCCCGCCAACTCGCCGGTATGGGTTGCCGTCCAGAACCAGGTCGCCACGACGGCATTGCTGTCGGCGAAGAGCTCCTTCAGCTCGAAGTGCTGGTCGGGGCACGGCGCGAGCGCGCGCCGCAAGCGTTCCTTGTATTCGGTGAGGTCGAGCACCTTGCCGTGCCACGGGTCACCGGGGTCATGGCGAACCGTGTAACGCGGGGCGAGGTAACGGCCGGCCGCTTCGACGTTTCCCTCGTTCCAGACCTCCTGGATGAAACGCGTCAGGAGCTCTTTGCGGTTCATGGTCATCCGGGTCCCTTTTCTGCTGGATAACGTCTTTTATCCACCCCAAACCTACGCCCGGGCGTGGGCAGGGGGCAAGTGTTCAGCTATGGTGCGCGCGAACGATTTGTTGGTCATAATGGTCACGTGCTCAAAACCTCGCTCGCCCATGCCAAAGCCCACCTGTCCGCGCTCGTCGACCAGGCCGAGCACAAGAACAAGCGCATCCTCATCCTGCGCCACGGCAAACCGGCCGCCGCGATCGTGCCCGTCGAGGTGGCGGCGCCCACGCAAAAGCGCACGACGCCGATGAGAGACGAAGACGCCCAGCGCAGCGTGCTCGCCTTCGTGCACGAGTTCAGCGCCGCCGAGCCGGAGACATCCGCCGTCGAGGACCTCTTACAGGGCCGCCGGTGAAGTACGTCCTCGACGCCTCCGTGGCCGTCAGGGAGAGCCTGGCCAGGTCGGACCGGGTGGAAGCGCGCTGGATCCCCTCCGCGCATGGCGCGGTGCATCTGCTTGATGATGTCCCCCCGCTCGCCGAGATCGCGCAGGTGCTTCTCCCATCCTTCCACGAGCTGCCACGCGCTCGGCGAGATGCGCTCGGCGCCTCCCATCCGCTCGATGTGCTCCAGGCGATCGACCAGGTGCTGTGCCTCCGTCTCGTTGCGCGATCGCTGCAGTACCGTAAGGACGTCGACCTGACGATCGCTCGCGACGCGTTCGAGCTCGCGGTCGAGCGAGGTCCATCTCTCCTGGGTCACTTCCCGCTCTCGTGCGCGCCGGATGTCCGATTCCAGGCGCGGCCCCAGATGCTCGGTCGCGAGCTCCTGC
>Ga0207928_1000047_pt1 | contig 10996 bp, 8 predicted proteins | sample NGESurshal072012_9_FD_184457 | JGI IMG/M metagenome (GOLD analysis project Ga0207928, IMG submission 184457) | Arctic peat soil microbial communities from Barrow, Alaska - NGEE Surface sample 210-2 shallow-072012 (SPAdes) | ecosystem: Environmental > Terrestrial > Soil > Wetlands > Peat ... | reverse complement strand
AACCTTCCACATGCGGTGAGTTACGTCATATTCATCGCGCACTTCGACGTCGGGCGGTCGGCTCTGCTGCAGGGCCGAGTCAACGTCACCCGCCGGATCGCTGTACAGCATGAAAATCTGTCCAAAATGCGATTGGGTAGCCTTCAGCACATTGAGACGGTCTGCTTTGGGCTTGCTGAGGGTCTGCTCGTGGCGGAAGACAACTTTCTTGTCGTATTCCTCAAGCTGCCCTGCGGCAATGAAGCCGCGGCGCTCGAGTTGAGTTCCCGCCGGGTCTCCAGGGACATTAAAGGTTTGCGTGTAGAGATAAATGCTGGGTTCGGCGTCCCGCGCCAGAACATGCTCCGCCCGCCAGTGTTGTAAATTGGCAGCGGCTCGGGTGTACACATTGTTTCGCTCGTCGTCACCCGGTTCGGCCTTTCCCAGGATGACCCGTACCAGGTTGTAGGGACTGGCCGCATAGTAACGGTCCTGCATGGCTGGAGAAATCTTGTCGTAAGGCTGTGTAACTACTTGAGCGGGAGACACCTTGGCTGGGTCGTACCGCAGGGCTTTAAAAGGGTATATTTTTGCCATGGGAATCGGGTTCCCGACGCGCATTCTGAATGAAAGCTGCACTCGGAACGAATTTCGATTGTAGCAGTTTGAGAAAACGAAACCCGCGCGATTGCAGCAACATCAATATGCATTGAAGGTCCGGAATTCAGGCTTTGGGGGCAGCGGTAACGATGACAAGGTTGATTGCAACCTGTGATACCATTCAGCCCACTTGCGTAGAGGTTCCTATGGCCCGCGGTGGCAGTAACGGAGTCGGGTCAGCCAGCTCGATGATTCGGCCCTGGGTTGACTTCGATGCGGCGGGACGTTTTAGCTTCTGTCCCGTCCATACTTTGTTGTGCCTGCGTAACAGTTTCGCCGTAATGGTTGCCGTGCTCCTCCTCAGCGCGTGCAGCGTCGTGCCCGCATTTGCCCAGAACGAACAATCTGACATTCACGTAGTCCCACGCGAGCAAAAAAAGGACGCCAAGCCAGACCCCACGGTCATGCCACCGGCAATTGCGGCCGAGGCCAAGTCGGCTGGAGTTTCGGTAGATCCGTCGCTCAAAACCCACACGAAGCCTATCCGCAAAGACGTTGACCTGGTACTGGTGCCGGTGACCGTTACCGACCCCATGAACCGGCTTGTGACCGGCCTGGAGAAGGACAATTTTCTCCTCAGCGACAGCGGCCAACCGCAGGAGATCAAGCACTTTTCCAGCGAGGACGCTCCCATATCGTTGGGCGTGATCTTCGATATCAGCGGTTCGATGGCCAACAAGATCGATAAATCTCGCGATGCGGTCGTGGAATTCTTCAAGACCGCGAACCCCGAAGATGAGTTTTTCCTTGTCACCTTTTCCGAAAAGCCAGAGGTGCTCGCCGACTTCACCACCTCCATCGAAGACATCCAAAGCAAGCTGGTATATGCCACTCCAAAAGGGCGGACCGCGCTGCTGGACGCCATCTATCTGGGCATGAACCGCATGCGCAAGGCCAAGCACGAGAAGAAGGCACTCCTCATCATCTCCGACGGAGGCGACAACCATAGCCGCTACACCGAAGCCGAAATCAAGTCGATGGTCAAGGAGGCGGACGTGCAGATTTACGGTATTGGCCTCTATGACCGTGATTTCAAGACTCCCGAAGAACGCGAAGGTCCCCAACTGCTGGCTGAGGTCTCGGATGTCACGGGCGGCCGCACCTTCACCATCGGAAACACCAACGAACTGGCCGACGTAGCCACCAAGATAGGAATTGAATTGCGCAACCAGTACGTTCTCGGATACCGTCCCAGCAATCCAAGTAGGGACGGCAAGTGGCGAAAGATCAAAGTGAGATTGAATCCGCCAAAGGGCCTGCCGCCCCTGCACGTTTACGCCAAAACGGGATACTATGCACCCACGGAGTAGAAGCTTTTTCGTTCTAGCCGTCGCCTTAATTTTCCTGGGAACTCTCACTGTCGGACAGACTTCGACGGCTCCGCCGCAACCAAAGCCGGTCGAACCAACTCCGTCCGCCGCACAGGGACAAGCCCCAGCTGAAAAGAGCGGCGATGTCTTTGTCTTCCGCAAGGAAGTTGACGAAGTTACGCTACATGCCACGGTTGTCGACGACAAGCACCACCTGGTCACCGACCTCGACCGCAACTCTTTCACGGTTTTCGAAGATGGTCAGCCCCAGAAGATAACTGCTTTCCGGCGCGAAGACATTCCGGTTGCCATGGGAATCGTGATCGACAACTCCGGATCCATGCGTGATAAACGTCAGGCCGTGAATGCAGCCGCGATCAATTTCGTTAAGTCCAGCAACCCGCAGGATAAGGTCTTCGTCGTCAATTTCAACGAAGACTTCTTCCTCGACCAGGAATACACGTCGTCGATTCCCAAGCTTAAGGACGCGCTCGAGCGGATCGAAGCCCGCGGCGGGACCGCCCTCTACGACGCGGTAGTTGCATCTTCCGACCACCTCAAGAAGTCAGGATTGCTGGAAAAGAAAGTCCTGCTGGTGGTCACCGATGGCGAAGACAACGCCAGCCGCGAGTCCCTGGAACAGGCCATTCGACGCCTGCAAGAGGAAAACGGTCCAACCGTTTACACCATCGGATTGCTGGGCGAGGAGCACTCCAAGCGCGCGCGCCGTGCCCTGCGCCAAATGGCCGAGGAAACAGGTGGCATTGCGTTCTTCCCCCAGAGTGCGGCAGAAGTGGACTCCATCACCCAGCAGATCGCCCATGACATCCGCAATCAGTACACCATCGGATACAAGCCGTCCAAGCCGCAGAGCGAAGGTGGATTTCGCACCGTCAAAGTGGACGCCAACGCGAAAGGCTACAAGAATCTCCAAGTGCGAACCCGCAGTGGGTACTACGCCGGCCAGAGCCGGGCGGCCTCGGATCAACCGGCGGACAAAGCTGTCGCCAAATAATCAGCGAAAAGAGCAGCTCGCGATTTACCCCTCGGATGGCGCCAAACGATATTCTTAGGCTTCGACGGGACCGGCGTCGTTGACCGCGGCAATCGCCATCACGTACCCTTGTCAGTCAACACCGTTAACATCAAGGTGCTCATGAAAACTGCTGAAATGGCCTCTCTCCGGGTGGCGGAGGAGATCACTGAACTGGTTGGTGAAACTCCTGTCCTCCACCTGCGCAAAATTGTCCCCGCTAACGTCGCGGACGTCTACGCCAAGCTCGAGTATATAAACCCCGGCGGCAGCATAAAGGACCGCGCTGCTCTTGGCATGATTCAGCGCGCCGAAAAAGACGGGCGCCTGCAACCGGGCGCCACGATTTTTGAAGCCACTGCCGGCAACACCGGGGTCGGACTGGCCCTCATCGGCTGCACTCGCGGCTACAAGGTTGTGCTGGCCGTCCCAGAGCGGTTTTCCCAGGAAAAGGTCATTCTCATGGAGGCGCTGGGTGCTGAGGTGATTCGCACCCCTCACGCAGAGGGAATGCAGGGCGCGATCGATCTGGTGAAAGCACGCGCTGCCAAGACCCCCAATTCCTGGGTTGCCGCGCAGTTCGAAAATCAGGACAATCCCGGCTTCCACTACGAAACCACAGGCCGCGAATTCTACGATCAATTGCAGGGACGGGTTGACGCCGTGGTGATCGGTGCCGGTACCGGCGGCACCTTCACCGGCGTGGCGCGCTATTTCAAGGAACGCAATCCGCATGTGCTGGCGATTGCCGTCGAAACCCAGGGGTCTATTCTCGGCGGTGGCCCGAAAGGGGAACACGAGATCGAAGGTATTGGCGCCAGCTTCATCCCCGCGACCTTCGATGGCACACTCGCGGACGAGATCATCGCGGTCAGCGATCACGACGGTTTTGACATGGTGAAGAAGCTTGCCGCGCAGGAAGGCGTGCTGTCAGGATCGAGTGGCGGAGCCAACGTGTTCGTGTCGATTGAAATCGCCAGAAGGCTGGGTCCAGGCAAGCGGGTCGCAACCATCATTCCAGATTCGGCGGAGAGATATCTCTCCAAGGACATATTTCATTTCAACGGATAGCTCGGAACCCTCGAGTTGACATACCTTCAGGACGCGGATAGCAGCAGCCTCTTCAGAACAAGGCTAATAAAAATCCATGACCAAAAAGCAAGCCGGTTTCGCCACGCGCTCGATCCATGTTGGCAATGAGCCTGACCCGTCCACCGGAGCGGTCGCGCCTCCGATTTTCGCCACCTCGACCTATGCGCAGGAAGAGCTGGGCAAAACCAAGGGATACGAATACTCTCGTGCCGGGAACCCTACACGGACGCGGCTTGAGCAGAACCTGGCATCGCTGGAAGGCGGCGTCGCGGCGCGCGTGTTCTCCAGCGGAATGGCTGCGGTCTCGGCGCTGGCGAACCTCATGCAAGCCGGCGAGCACATTGTCGCGTCGAACAATCTCTATGGCGGCGTGCCTCGCCTGTTCAACCAGGTGCTGGCGAATTTCGGACTGGAGTTCACCTACGTCGATACCACCGATCCGCGCAACGTGACCAACGCTATCCGCAAGACCACGCGCTTCGTGTACCTCGAGACGCCCACCAATCCGCTGATGGGACTGACCGACATCGCCGCGGTCAGCGACATCGCACATACGCGCGGCTGCCAGGTGGTGGTGGACAACACTTTCATGTCTCCATACTTCCAGCAGCCCATAAAGTTTGGCGCTGACATGGTGCTGCATTCAACTACGAAGTTCCTCAATGGTCATAGCGACGGGATCGGCGGCGTACTGGTTTGCACCACGCAAGATCAGTCTGAGAAGCTGGCGTTCGTGCAGAAGGCGGTCGGGGCAATTCTGTCGCCGTTCGAATGTTGGCTGGTATTGCGCGGTGTCAAGACGCTGGCAGTCCGCATGAAGCAGCACGACCAGAGCGGACGCGTCATCGCCGACTATCTCAGCCAGCATCGCAAGGTGAAGCGGGTCTTCTATCCCGGTCTCAAGAGCCATCCTCAATATGAATTGGCGTGCCGCCAGATGTCGGGCTTCGGCGCATTGATCACGTTAGAGACCGGTTCACTTGCCAACGCCAAAAAACTCCTGAAGCGGGTCCGGATTTGTACTCTCGGCGAGTCCTTGGGAGGCGTCGAGACCCTGATCTCGCATCCTGCCACGATGACCCACGCTGCCATCGGCGCCAAAGGCCGCAAGGAGATCGGCCTGACTGATGGCATGGTGCGAATTTCAGTCGGAATCGAAGATGTCGAAGACCTGATCGCTGACCTCGACCAGGCGCTCGCGGGGATCTAAAGCCGATTCGGAATCGGTCCGCTTGGGTGGGTCATGTAATCCGAATTTCCCTGGTTAATTCGCGGTGGTCGCGTTCTTGCGGAGTGAACGTCTCATTGTCGCCCCATTTTCAGAGGTTTTTCGGGATGACACACTGCTCAGTGACGCATGCGATTGACCCGACTTTTCGCAACGTGTTATAAAGACTCGCTTCATGTGTTGCGTTCTTAATCTGGGCAATGCCTGCCTGGAGGACGAATGCAAGTATTCCCGACGCGGCCAAACCTCATCACTTCTGTCTTGAAGTGGAAGCGCGTTTTCCGAGATTTGAGCAGGTCAACCTATGGTTTTCAGTCGCGCTCGATCGGAACGCAACGCCGAAGACCGTAGTGGCCTAACCTGCTGGATGCTCATGGGTCATATGCTGAAACTCATCGCGGACGGTCGCGTGAGAACGCAATTCTGTGCGGATATTTCATGGGGCGATCCCGAATCGAACCGGGCGTAACCCATCGGAGGACTTTTATGCAAAGCTGGCTCGCCACCTTGCGGCGGCTCTCATTAATACCTGGATCCATATCGCGTTCGGTTATGGTAATCGGCGCAACTCTGACTGTTCTCATGCTGAATGCCTCAGCCGCCTTGGCCCAGCCGACTGAAACCGCTGGCGAAGCGAACCTGCAGCTTCCCGATCTGAGTTCGGTCACCTTTCTCGGCATGACGGGGCACAACCTGCTGCTGATCGGCCTGCTGTTCTGCGTGTTTGGACTGGTGTTTGGGCTGGCGATTTATATGCAGCTCAAGAACGCTCCGGTGCACCGGTCGATGCGCGAGATTTCCGAATTGATTTACGAAACCTGCAAAACGTATCTGATCACGCAGGGGAAATTCATCCTCGTTCTGTGGGTCTTCATCGCGGTCATCATCACTGCGTATTTTGGGTGGCTGGCTCCCGTCCCAGGGAAGCCGATTGCAGTTACGCTGCCGGTCATCCTGTTCTTCAGCTTGGTCGGCATCGCGGGCAGTTATGGCGTGGCCTGGTTCGGCATCCGGGTCAACACCTTTGCAAACTCGCGGACGGCGTTCGCCGGACTGCGCGGCAAACCCTATCCCATCTATGCGATTCCGCTGAAAGCGGGCATGAGTATTGGCATGATGCTGATCAGCGTCGAGTTGCTGATCATGCTATGTATCCTGCTGTTCGTGCCGGCCGATTATGCCGGTCAGTGCTTCATCGGATTCGCGATTGGCGAGTCATTGGGTGCGGCCGCCCTGCGTATCGCCGGCGGCATCTTTACCAAGATCGCCGACATCGGCTCCGACCTGATGAAGATCGTCTTCAAGATTAAGGAAGACGATGCCCGCAACCCGGGCGTCATCGCCGACTGCACCGGTGACAATGCCGGCGACTCGGTTGGTCCCAGCGCTGACGGCTTCGAAACCTACGGCGTGACCGGCGTGGCGCTGATCACGTTCATCCTGCTCGGCGTCAAAGATCCTCATGTCCAGGTGCAATTGCTGGTGTGGATTTTCGTGATGCGCATCATGATGCTGGTTTCCAGCACCGTGGCTTACTTCCTGAACGAGGCAGTAGCTAAGGCGCGTTATGGCAATGCCGACGAGATGAACTACGAATCGCCACTGACATCCCTGGTGTGGCTGACTTCGATCATCTCCATCGTGCTGACCTACATCGTTTCCAAGGTGATCATTCCCGACCTTAACGGCGATCCCACGCAGTGGTGGAAGCTGGCGACTATAATTTCTTGCGGTACGCTCGCAGGCGCGGTTATTCCTGAACTCGTAAAGGTATTCACTTCGACGTCGTCGGGACACGTGAAGGAAGTGGTCACGTCGGCGGAAGAAGGCGGCGCATCGCTCGACATCCTGTCGGGACTGGTGGCCGGGAACTTCTCCTGCTACTACCTGGGCTTCACCATGGTCGTCCTGATGAGCATTGGCTACGTCGTGAGCACTTATGGACTCGGCATGCTAATGCTGGCCCCAGCCGTGTTCGCCTTCGGCCTGGTAGCGTTCGGCTTCCTCGGCATGGGGCCGGTGACGATCGCGGTCGATTCCTACGGTCCGGTGACGGACAACGCGCAGTCGGTGTATGAATTGTCGTTGATCGAGCAGGTCCCGAACATCGAGGCCGAACTGAAGCGGGACTACAACATCGACGTCAACTTCGAGCGCGCCAAGCACATGCTGGAAGAAAATGACGGCGCGGGCAACACCTTTAAGGCTACGGCGAAACCGGTGCTGATCGGAACCGCCGTGGTGGGCGCGACCACCATGATTTTCTCCATCATCATGGCGCTCACCAAGGGGCTCACCGAGAACGTCAACAAACTCTCTCTGCTGCATGCTCCGTTTGTACTCGGACTCATCAGCGGTGGTGCCATCATCTACTGGTTTACCGGCGCCAGCATGCAGGCGGTCACCACCGGCGCTTATCGAGCGGTGGAGTTTATCAAGAAGAACATCCGTCTGGAAGGCGTCGAGAAGGCTTCGGTGGAAGACAGCAAGAAGGTGGTCGAAATCTGCACCAAGTACGCGCAGAAAGGCATGTTCAACATCTTCCTCGCGGTATTCTTCGTGACCCTGTCATTTGCCTTCGTGGAGCCGTTCTTCTTTATCGGCTACCTGATCGCGATTGCCATCTCGGGCCTGTACCAGGCGATGTTCATGGCCAATGCCGGCGGGGCCTGGGACAACGCCAAGAAGATTGTTGAGGTCGAACTGAAACAGAAGGGAACACCGCTGCACGACGCAACGGTGGTGGGCGACACGGTGGGCGATCCGTTCAAGGACACTTCATCGGTGGCCATGAATCCGATCATAAAGTTCACCACGCTCTTCGGATTGTTGGCGGTGGAACTCGCGGTGCAGTTGACGGCCACGAGTGGCACGACCTTCGCTCACATTCTGGCGGCCATCTTCTTCTTGATCTCGTTCACGTTTGTGTGGCGGTCGTTCTACGCCATGCGCATCGTGAAAACCCTTTAACAGGCATTTCGCAGGCAATTCAAACGCCATCCCGCGTGGGATGGCGTTTTGCTTTTGCACAAAAGTTTCCGCCTAAGTTCCTTCTCGAACGCGCGCCCGCCAATTGTGGTTACTGCCCTTTCATTTTCTCCTTCACGCTTTTCGCCAATTTCTCGATCTGTTCGGCTTTTTTGATAACGTCAAGCGAGATGATGTTCTCGTTGGTCTTGTCCACGTACTGCTTCAGTTCGGTGGCCAGGTCGAGCAGTTGGTCGGTATCCTTCTTGAGGTCCTGCTGGCGCTGCAGGTTCTGCTTCTTGATCATTTCGCGTTTCTGATCAAGGGTCCACTGGTCCTCGGCCTCGCGCTGTCGCTGACGGCCGGTTGTGGTGATATCGGGCGTCTGGGTAGGATCGGCGACTTGCGCCAGCGCGCTGGAGCCAAGAAGCGCGAAGAGCAGCAGCGCTCCCGCCAGGTTGAACTTGAAAGCTTTTCGCGTCACTACAAACCAATTCATAGCATCTCCGAACTGATACGCTGCGCCGAACCCATGCTCCCGTGGCCCGCACGATCTGTTGGCTTCATCTCTGCACTCATAACGCATTGCTATAATCGCCCCAACGATGATAATGCCTGCGGTCAAACTTGCCCTGGGAGCCATTTGGGCCCCGCACCGGTTTATCGAGGTGCTCGACGACTGGGGCGACGATGCCTTCGATTTCCTACGACACCAGGTTCCAAGAATTGTTGCGGTACTGGTCATCGCTTTCGTCCTCAGCCGTCTGCTCAAACTGGTTTCGCGACATCTGGGAGAACTCAGCAATCGCCAGGACCTGCCGTCGTCGGTCCGTTCCCAGCAGCTTCGTACGCTGTCGAGCGTCATTTACAGCGTCGGAGTCATCGTCATCATCTTCATTGCTGCGATGCAGATCCTTCCTCTGTTGGGAATCAACATGGGACCACTGCTGGCCAGCGCCGGGATTGCCGGCCTCGCCATCGGATTCGGCGCGCAGGCACTGGTCAAGGATTTCATTAACGGCTTCTTCATCCTGGCGGAGAATCAATACGACATCGGAGACACCATCCGCATCGCGGGTGTGCAGGGTGCGGTGGAAAACGTGACGCTGCGGCGGACCGTGCTGCGCGATTCCGACGGCACCGTCCACACCGTCCCCAGTAGCGAAATCAAAGTGGTCAGCAATCTCACGCGCGATTGGACTCAGATCAATCTGCACGTTTCCGTGGCGTATGGCGCCGATAGCGAACAGGTGATCGGACTGCTGAAGCAGGTGGGTGAAGAGATGGCCAGTGACCCTAACTTCGGCGACATGATCGTCGCCCGCCCGGAAGTCGCCGGCATCGAGAAGGTGAGTGGCAACGAAGTCGACTACCTGATGCTGATCAAGACCAAGCCCGGGGCGCAGTACGCAGTCCGGCGCGAACTACGGCGCCGCATCAAATCGAGTTTCGAGAAAAACAATATCGACCCCGGCGATCCCAGCCGGGTGTTCGTGACTGGTATTGCAAAATCCAGTTAACGACAGGGTTGGATGCGCTATTTCGTCTGGCCGCCCAATCCCGCCCACTTCTCCAGGAGCTGAATGGTCGCGGCGAAGTCGAGGTCGTCCCATCCCTCTTCGCTCGACAACTCGTAGATCTCGTCCACGGTTTCAAGGGCTGGCAGTTTTACGCGCACCTCTTTGGCGGTGTCGAGCAGCAAGTGAATATCTTTGTGCATCAACCGCAGGGGGAAGTTGGGCGAGTAGTCGCGCCGCAAAACGAAAGGCGCTTTGTAATCGACCACACCCGAGCGGATCATCGATGCCTGGACCAGTTCAACCATCTTCTCGGGGGCGACTCCAAGTTTTCTGGCCAACGTCATACCTTCAGCGAATCCTTCATAGATCATCGCTATCTGCAAGTTCATGCAGATTTTAGCTGCCTGGCCTTTCCCAGTATCGCCGACGTGAATTACGGTCTTGCCCATGGCCTTGAACAGAGGTTCCATAGCTTGGACCGTCTCCGCCGGACCACCCACAATGAAAATAAGCTGTCCATTTTCGGCCCCGATTTTAGAGCCGGTCACGGGTGCGTCGATCCATTGCACGCCCTTTTCGGCGACGCGTTGGGCGAAACGCAAAGTGGCTGACGGCGAGATGGTGCTGGAGTCGGCGATCACCATTCCTTCGCGCAGCGATTGCTCGATACCGTCTTCAGAGAACACCAGACGTTCGACAGCCGCAGTATCGGCCACGCACATCCAGACAATCTCTGCATCCTGGGCCGCATCGGCTGGAGAAATCGCCGTCCTGGCTCCATCGATGTGTTGCCGAGCCGACCGGTTCCATACTGAAACTTCGTGCCCCGCTTTTACCAGGTTCGAGGCCATCGGCCGCCCCATGATCCCCAAACCAAGAAACGCGATTCGCATGCATCTCTCCTTATGACCGCACTTTGATTTAAGCTGACTGGCTGGAGAAGGTCAAGGAAGCTCTTCACCAAGCGGGCGCATCGCCAGGCGGTCCAGCGGCGTCTAATACATTGACATCTCATGATAGGTATAAGCATCAGGCGCAAGGCCCGGCAATTCAGCACGCTGGTAGGCCGCTCGGCCGTGACTCCCCGCAGCGGCAACAGTCGTAAACCGGTTTTGGCTACCCGGGAACAACTCGGAGTTACGTTCATTGGGCACTCCAGTTTTTTTCTGCAAATCGGCGGCAAGAACATACTGGTCGACCCGAACTT
>Ga0207928_1000046_pt1 | contig 11013 bp, 7 predicted proteins | sample NGESurshal072012_9_FD_184457 | JGI IMG/M metagenome (GOLD analysis project Ga0207928, IMG submission 184457) | Arctic peat soil microbial communities from Barrow, Alaska - NGEE Surface sample 210-2 shallow-072012 (SPAdes) | ecosystem: Environmental > Terrestrial > Soil > Wetlands > Peat ... | reverse complement strand
CAGCCCGCCGACAGAAGTTCCCTGCTGGAAGCAGACCTGGGTCGCCGCGGTGCCCGCCAGCATCGCGCTGCGGTTGTAGGCGCAGGCGTCCGCACCGACGAACGTTGTTCCGCCAGCGAACATGTTGAACGTTTCGTAGTAGGCGTCCGACCATACGCTCATCTTCGGATAGTCGTCAAAATTCGAATACTGGAACGAATAGCGGTTGTAGGTTCCGGTGGCGTCGGAAGTGGTCGACACCGCGATGCACTGCAAGTATGGCGTCGTCGAAACCGAGAATTGGCTGAAGATCCAGCGCTGGGCAAGTTTGTCGTACAGCACGATCGGGTCGCCGTCATTGTTTGTCTGACAGCCACCGCCGAACCCGGACCACAGCGTGTTGCCAGCGGTCGGACCCGCGACTAACGCACCGGTGGATTTATTGAAGACGGCGAACGAAGTGTTCACCCATTGCACATACTGCGTGGCCCCGACGGTTCCTTCGGTATCGGGCGGAGCGCTGGTCACACTGAAGCCGTACTGCCCATTGCCCAGACCTTCAAAACTCTGCGTCACTGGAGGCGTTGGCGGAGCAATGGTGTTGACCTGCATCACCGGATCTTCCCCGGTTTGGGCAAGTCCGGGAGGAAGAGGGATAAGTTTCATGGGCTCGACCGGGCGCCGCTCGAGCGACGGTGGAGGAGCGTGTTTGATCATTTCTGAGAGCGGCGCGGAAACGTCGTGATGAACATCGCGCCGCACGGTTGTGGGGCCGGACTGGGCAAAAAGAGAAACGGTCAGCGACAACATTACCGCCAGCGCGAGGCGCTGCACGATAACAGGGTTTGGTGTCGACATGTTCTTCCTCCTGGGCTTTCGAATACGATCCTTGTGGCTCATTCAGGACGACGCGGCGATTCTTGCGGCCAGTAACACGCCTTGGGTTGGAGTCCCGCAACATGACTACTAGTCAAAATAGTAGGCATGATAACGGAGGTGAATTGTTTCGTTTCGAATTTATTTTTGAGCTGTGAAAAACGAACAAGGTTCCCGAATCGGGAAACTCCGGACGGTCGGTTGGGAGGTCGTGAGTTACCCAAGGATCAATGGCTACGCCTTCCGGCTGCGGTTGATCGCTTCCCTAGCTTCCTTATCCGCCGTGCGCCGCCGGTCGGTCTCGCGCTTGTCCCAGAGCTGCTTGCCCTTGGCCAAAGCCAGTTCCACCTTGACTCTCCCATTCTTGAAATACATCCGAGTGGGGATCAGGGTCAGGCCTTTTTGTTGCGTCTTCCCGATCAGCTTGCGGATCTCTTCGCGATGCATCAGCAGTTTGCGGGTGCGGAGGGGGGCATGATTGAAGATGTTGCCGTGCTCGTAGGGACCGATGTGGGCATTCAGGAGCCAGACTGCATCGTCCTTGACCAAGCCGTAGGAGTCCTTGAGGTTGGCGAGGCCGCCCCGGACGGATTTGACCTCGGTTCCGGTGAGAACCACCCCAGCCTCAAATTTTTCCAGCAAGAAGTAGTTATGTGAAGCGATCCTATTAACGGCAGCGTCCCGGTCGCCAGCGGCGGTGGGGTCCCGGTGCGGAGATTTCTCCGGGTTGGGCTTCGTCTGGTGCGTGGATTGGCGGGCCATTGGGTCGAGTTCGGTTTCATCTTAGCAGGAGGGTGTTGGAAGGGTCTTGGTCGCCAATTCTTCGGGAGGAACCTTGATGCGTGCGCTCCAGATTTTCGTCCTCTCGGGCTTGGGCTGTCTGGCACTGGCGCAACAAGGTCCGCCAGAGTGCAAAGCCGTGACCTATTGGGGAGTTACGGGCTGTGAACCCACCGCTCAAGGCGAGTGCATTAAGGGTTACCACAAGCAGGCCGCCTGCCCTACGAATCCTATGATCAAAGCGCCTTGCCGTCTGCTGTGTGTGGCGGATGCACCCAAACCAGATGGAGCCAAGAAGAAGGCTCCTGCGAGCGCAAGCCCGGGAACCCACTAGTCCTACGACCAAAGAGTGTAACTCCCGTGTGTGCAAGCACATCGGGAGGTGGAAAGGCCGATGCTATAATCGCGACACCGAACGTTTTTTCGTGTACTGAGCGGATTTTTCGCGCCAAAACCCTAAGGGGCGCGGCGAAACCCGGGAACGCTGTTTGTCCGCGATCTGTAATAGAAGACTGTAATAAGAAGGATCATCTCGTGAGGATTATCGAATGAGACGCCTGATGCGCCCGGCTCTATTCCTGCTGCTGGTCGCGGCTGTAACTCTGCCCGCCATCGCCGACAAGGTGAAGGACCTATACGCCAAAGGCCAGGATGCAGAAGCCCGCCAACAGTACGAGGTGGCCTACGGTTTTTTCAAGCAGTGCTACGATCTCAAGCCCAAAGATCTGCGCTACCGGGCATCTTTTGAACGCATTCGGTTCGAGGCTGCGGCCGCGATTGTTCACCACGGGCAGAAGCTGCGCGAAGACGGCAAGCTCGACGAAGCCGTGGCCGAGTTCCAGAGAGCGCTTGGGATCGATCCGTCGTTATTCATCGCCAAGCAGGAACTGAACCGCACGCTGAAGATGATCAACGACCAGCGAAATCCTCAGCCGCAGGCCGCCGGGCCGCCCGTCGGCCTGGAGCGCAGGGTCCACGATGCGGCGGGACCGGTGGAACTTGCGCCCATCTCGAATATCCCCATCACGGTTAAGCTCACCGACAAATCCGATACTGTCTTCCGGACCATTGGCCAACTCGCCGGAATCAACGTCTTATTTGACCCCGACTACACCCCCCGCCAGATCAAGGTTGAATTGAACGGAGTCACGCTGGAAGAGGCGCTGGAGATCACAGCACTGGAGTCGAAGACCTTCTGGCGGCCGGTCACGCTGAATACGATTTTCGTGGCGCAGGACAATCCGGCAAAGCGCAAGGAACTGGAACAGAGCGTCCTCAAGACTTTTTATCTTACGAATCTCTCGGCGCCCACCGAATTGCAGGATGTGGTGAACGCGATTCGCGCCGTGCTGGATGTGCAGCGCGTGCAGCAGTTGCTCTCACAGAATGCCTTGGTGGTGCGCGGGACGCCCGATCAGATCGCGCTGGCGGAAAAACTGGTGGAGGATCTGGATAAGGCGCGTCCGGAAGTGATCGTCGACATCGCCATCATGCAGGTCAGCAAAGACAGGTCGCGCACCTTGGGATTGAGTCCGCCCACCAGCGCCACGGTTACGCTGCAGTCGAACCTGAGTTCCACGACCACCACGAACGGTACGACGACGACAGGGTCCGGAACCACCACCACCGGCTCCACGAACGGACTGAACCTGAACACTCTGGGCAATCTGAACGCGACCGACTTCCAGGTTACGATCCCCTCCGCCAATCTGTCGGCGGTGATGAGCAACAGCGACACAAAACTGATTCAGAATCCGCAGATTCGCGCTCTGGACGGGCAGAAGGCTTCGCTCAAGATCGGTGACAGGGTCCCGGTGGCGACCGGATCGTTCCAGCCGGGGATTGGTGGTGTCGGCATCAACCCGCTGGTGAATACGCAGTTCCAGTATCTGGACGTGGGTGTCAACATCGACATCACTCCGCACGTGCACGCCAACGGTGAGGTCACACTAAAGATTTCGATGGATGTTTCGGCGGTCACGGGCCAGTCGAACATCGGCGGCATCAGCCAGCCCATCATCGGTCAGCGCAAGATCGAGCATGAGATTCGACTGAAGGACGGCGAGGCCAACTTGATGGGCGGAATCATGGAAGACCAGCAGACCAAATCGCTGAGCGGGATTCCGGGACTGGCGCAGATTCCGATCCTCAAATACCTGTTCGGACAGACCCAGCAGGATCATTCGGAAAACGAAATTATTTTTGCCATCGTGCCGCACATTATCCGTGGCACGGATGTGAGCGAGATGAACCAGCGGGCGATCGACATCGGCACCTCGACCACAATCGAGTTGCGCCATTCGAGCAAGCCGCAGGCTGCTCCGACACCAGCGCAACCGGTCGCACCTGCCACACAGCCGCCAGCAAATCAGAGGCCGGCGAGCGCTGCTCCCAACGCGGGCGGGACGGCTAGCTTCCTGTTTGATCCGCCAACCATTCAGGCAGCAAAGGGCAACACATTTGTGGTGAATCTTCTGCTTTCCGGCGCGCAGAACGTGCATTCGGTGCCGGTGCAGTTGAACTACGATCCGAAAATGCTGCAACTGGTGAACGTGTCGAATGGCGGTTTCCTGTCCCAGGATGGCCAGGCAGTAGCCCTGGTGCACCGCGAGGATGAAATGGTGGGCCAGTCGACGATTACGGCGACGCGTCCGCCAGGCGCGGGCGGAGTCTCGGGCCAAGGCGCAGTCGTGACACTCACTTTTCAGGCGAAAGCAGATGGACAGACTCCCCTGACCATCACCCGCGGAGGAGCGCGCGATCCCGGCTTGCAGGCCATCACGGTCAACGGGGCGCAGGCGTCGGTCACTGTTCAATAAGTCTGAGCAAAAGAAGACCATAGGAAAATGATGGTACACAGATTCCATTCCGGGCCGAACGCGAAGCCCGAACGGGGGTTTACGCTCCTTGAGTTGATCGTCGCGGCGACCATCCTGTCGATCCTCACGATGATGGCGCTCCCGCTGGCGCGAGTCACGATTCAACGCGAGAAAGAAAAGCAACTCCACAAGGCGCTTTGGGATATGCGCGACGCCATTGACCGCTATAAAGACGCGGCGGATCGGAACGCGTTTCAGACCAAAGTCGACAGTGGCGGCTATCCGCCCGATCTGGAGACTCTGGTCAAGGGAGTTGAAGCGCAAGGCGGCAAGAAGCTGCGTTTCCTGCGTTCTCTCCCTGTGGACCCTATGACCAAGAGCACGGAGTGGGGGATGCGGTCGATGCAGGACGATCCCGACTCTGACTCATTTGGGGGACAAAGCGTGTTCGATGTTTACACCAAGTCGGAAGGCACCGCACTCGACGGAACGAAATACAAGGACTGGTAAATGCTGCGTGGCGTGAACAATTTGAAACGAAGCGGACACCCGGCGCGCCTTTTCGCTCGCGGCACACTGGGGCGCGTCCGCGGTTTCACGCTGCTGGAGTTGATGATCGTCATCAGCATTATCATGATCCTGATGGCCGTGGCTGTGCCCGTCTATAACCAGTCGGTCGTGCAAGCTCGTGAATCCGTCCTGCGATCGAACCTCAGCACGCTTCGCTCGGTCATCTCGCAGTACACCCTCGACAAGCAGAAAGCTCCCCAATCGCTCGACGACCTTGTCCAGGGAGGCTATCTCCGACAGATACCCGTGGATCCCATGACCCGGCAAACCAACTGGGAAGTAAAAGAGGAAGATGTGATGATGTCGGTGGACCAGCAGGAGCCTGGCATTTGGGACGTCCATTCGGCCGCTAGCGGCATCGCCAGCGATGGGACAGCCTACAGCACCTGGTGAGTGCGGGCCCTAAATGCGCAGCAGCGCAGCCATTGAGCGCTTACGGTGCAGCCATCCGCGTATCCCCGTCTGGGAATTACCCGCATCATCGGTGCAACCCAGGGACTCGTCTATCTTCAACATTTCAAAACTCCGCTCAGACCTCTGATAACATCCTGCAAGAGAGCGCGGGAGGACTGATTGCCTGAGAATAGGATTCCCGAACGAAAATTCGGCTTCGCCGTTGAAGAAAGTTTGCACCTTCGCGTGTTAGGCATCGTACTCGCCGGCGGCAAGGGAACCCGGCTGTTTCCCCTCACGCGGGAACGGGCCAAGCCTGCGGTTCCCTTCGGAGGCAAATACCGGATCGTCGATTTCGTCCTCAGCAACTTCATCAATTCTGGCATCAACTCGATCTACGTGCTTACCCAGTTTCGCAGCCAGTCGCTGCTGCAGCACTTGAGCGAGGGATGGCAGTTCGGCGGACTGCTGAAGAACCACTTCATCATCAACGTGCCGGCCCAGATGCGTTCGGAAAACGAGAGTTGGTACCAGGGAACGGCCGACGCCATCTTCCAGAACATTAACCTTATTGAGCAGTCTGACCCGCACCTGGTGGCCATTTTCGGTGGCGACCACGTCTACCGGATGAACATCGCCAGCATGATCGACTTCCACATGGCCCGGCAAGCGGAAGTGACCGTCGCCGCCATCCCCTGTGCCAAAGAGTACGCCGCCGAATTCGGCGTGATTGAGACCAACGAAGACGGACGCATCCTGGCCTTTCACGAAAAGAATCCCAAGGCACCGACGATGCCGGGCGATCCCAGCCGGGTCTATGCCTCGATGGGCAACTACATCTTCTCGACGGGCACTCTGGTGGAGCTGCTCAAGGCCGACGCGAAGGCCCCCGGCAGCCATCACGATTTCGGGAAGGACATCCTGCCCAAGCTCGCCGGCAACGCGCCCATCTTTGCTTACAACTTCGAGGCGAATCGCATTCCCGGTGAGGCCGAAGACGCCGTCCCCTACTGGCGCGATGTCGGAACCATCGAGGCCTACTACGAAGCCAACATGGACCTAAACCACATCAAGCCGGAACTTAACCTCTACAATCGCCAGTGGCCGGTACGCAGTACCAGCTACCCCGATCCGCCCGCCAAGTTTGCTTTCGACGAAGCCAATCGCCGCGGCGAAGCCCTCGACAGCATCGTTTCCGGGGGGTGCATTCTTTCCGGCGGCGTCGTGCGCAAGTCCGTTCTTGGACGCGGCGTTCGCGTCCACACCGGCGCCCTGGTCGAAGGTTGCGTGATCATGGACAACTGCGACATCGGGCGCCACGCCAAGGTGCAGCGCGCCATCCTCGATAAGAACGTCCGTATTCCGGAGGGCACGCAGGTCGGCTACGATAACGCCGCCGATCGCGCGCGCGGATGGCACGTAACCGATTCCGGCATCGTCGTCATCGGACGAGAACACAGCCCGGTGCCGGTGGCGGCGCTATTCTCCTGAGCCGCGCCGGAGACTCGGACTGTTGGCGCACAATTCTGCCTTCGTGTCCCGATGCTAGAACGACAGTCGCGCACTCAACTGAATCTCTCGACCCGGCGTCGTCGCCTGAGTGATGGTTCCAAACTGCGGCGTATTCACGAAACGGTCTGGTGTTCCCAGATTCGTGTGGTTTAGCGCGTTGAAGAATTCGCCACGGAATTGGAACTTCGCGCGCTCGGTCAGGTTGAAGTCTCGCACTAGCGCCAGATCGAGAGTCTGCATTCCCGGACCGTACACGGAATTCCGTCCCACATCACCGAAGGTATACGCAGGAGGCGCGACAAATGCGGCCGTATTGAACCAACTCGCGGCCGTGCGTGTGCCAGAAGTGAAGATTGGCTGCCCCGTCAGATTGGCGCGGATCGGATTCTCTCCCAGCACCGTACCCGCGTTCGCGGTATCCCCGAAAACTGAAATCGTGAACGGGAATCCCGTCTGTACCTGGTAAACGGTCGAGAGGTGCCAGTCTTTGCTGACCGCCCGCACCACGCCGGAACGATCCCAGACGGGAAGATCGTAGACCGCGCTGATGGCAAAGCGATGACGGACGTCGCAGGCTGGACCGCGTTCCGCATTGAGATTACTGTCGTTCTGCGGGATCGACGATTCGAACATGGGCGAGCGAAAATCCGGTGCATTGCTCAGATCCTTCGCCCAGGTGTAGTTTGCCAGGAACGTGAGCCCGTGAGAGTAGCGGCGACGAACGTTGACGTAACCTGCGTCATACCAGCTTTGCGCCGTGTTTTCCAGCACGTTGATGGTGCTAACCGGAAAGCAGATCTGACTGGTCGGGCAACCGGTCGTGGGCGGAGTGTAGGTCACGCCCGTCGGTAGCACCGAGCCCGCGACGAAACTGATCTTCGGGAACGGACGCCGCGGCCCGATCGCTCCCGCTCCGGGAGGCGCGTTGTTGATCAGGTGCGCGCGCTGCAGGTGCACGCCGTGCGAGCCGAGATATCCGATCTCGAGCGTGGTCTGATGCCCGAGGCTCCTCTCCACCGAAGTACTCCACTGCTCGATGTATTGCGAGGGAGCGTGAGGATCCATCGCCGTGAAGCTCACCGTGGTCTGACCCAACACAGCGGGAGAGAAGTTAAGCTGGTTCGAGAGGATCGAGGCGGACGGCGTGAAGTTGTCGCTCTGCTGCGTTTCCGGGAATACGTAGGGAACGTTGTGCCGCTGATTGCACCATGTGTTCATGTCGACGGGTGTGAAAAAAATCCCATAGGCTCCGTGCACAACGATGCCATGCTCCGGAAACGCCTTCGAGATACCGAAGCGCGGCGCGAAGTTGTGCGGGTTGGGATATTTCAGGCCTTTGGGGAACCCTTCTTGTCCGCCGATGAATGCCGTGGGAACGCCATTCACAAAGGTGAGATTGGAGTTGGTATAGCTGATGTCGACCAGCGGTTCCATGAACTCGTAGCGCAATCCCATCTCAATGGTCGTGGTAGGAGTTACGCGAAAGCTGTCTTGCACAAAGCCATCGGCATACCACTGGCGAAGCTGCATCTGCGGAATGCCCGCCTGGCGCTGCTTTACGGCCGGCAGGCCCAGCAGGAAACTCGCGAGGGCGGAACCCGTGCCATCATTTGTGCCGTTGTCGGTGGTGAAGCCGTTGGTGAATTGGTAGTAGCCGCGGTTCTGAAAGAATCCCCACATCGGCCAGATGTACTTCCGGTAGCTGCCGCCGAATTGCAGCGTGTGACGCCCGTGCTGCCAACTGAGCGTGTCGCGCCCCTCGGCAAGTGTGTCCCAGGCCTTCATTGGAGTCGCCGAGTAGTTGTCTCCCATGGGAGAGTAGCCTTGCACATTGAAGAACGGAGCGCCGAAGGCACCAGGACCGCCAAAACCCACGCCCTGAATGCCAAGCTGAGTAACGATGTCGTGGGTGTAGGCATTCTGGTCGTAGCGATGCATAGCCAGACGCGACACGGTGATCGCAGCTGTGTTCACCAAGGTCGGGCTCAGGACGCGAGTCCAGGCGATATTGCCTTGCTGCGCGAAGTTGTCGTTGTATGAACCAAATCCCGGCAACAAAGTTCCAACGCCGCCGGGTGGCATCTCGCCGGGCATGAATCCAGTCTCCGCGCTGAGCGAGTAACGCCCGGTGAGGGTATCGCCGTGGGAAAGATTCTGATCGATGCGGATCGTGCCCTGGTTGTTGACCTCGAGTTCGTTGCGAGCGTCCATGAAATTGTTGCAATCGACGCCTGCCCCGACCACGCTCGGATTCCCCATTGACGCTGCACCGCAGGGCATCATTCCAGCCATCACATTGGGCTGAGGAACATACTGCAGCAAGAAAGTTCTGGCAGCCGAGTTGATCTGAGACGGAGGAATTACGTTCAGCACACTGTTGTACTGGAATTGAGCCCGGCTGTTGGTGGGATCATAGATGTTCACGCCTGTCTGGCTGAAATCGCCAGAGATTTCCTGCGGCGTGGGGACCGTATCGATCATGGTGTCGGTCATGGCATGGCGGAATCCTTCGTAGTTGGCAAAGAAGAAAGTGTGGTGGTGAAGGATCGGTCCGCCGAACGACCCGCCAAAGTTGTTCTGCACCATGTGGTTGTTGCCCATGGTTTCGAAGGTGGTCGCGTCCATGGCGCCATTGCGCAGGAACTCATAGACCGTTCCGTGAAACTGATTGGAACCGGAGCGCGTGACGATGTTGACCTGCCCGCCTCCTGCACCTCCCATCGCCGCAGAGTAGCTTCCCGTTTCCACCTTGAATTCTTGAACGGCATCGGGTGAGGGACTGAGATTGAGCGTGTTGAAGGTGGGATCGGTGTCGGTGGTTCCGTCGAGCAGGAAGTAGTTCGCGTTGGGCCGGTTGCCGCCGATGCTGACGGCGGAGCGTTGTCCTGGCCGCCAGTACAGGGGATTCATATTGCCCGTTTGCGCGCCATGGCTGACGTGCGCGCCGGGCACGGTCAACATCAAGTCGATCAGCATGCGGCCATTGAGTGGAAGATCGTGCACAGCGATGGGTTCGATGACTTCGCCCACCGAGGAATCGGTGGGATGAAGGGCGGGCGCGACGTCGCCGACATCGACGACTTTCTTTACAGAGGCGACTTTAAGACTCAGGTTCAGCACCATCTGCTGAGCTACTTCAAGTCGCAAACTTTGGCTCAAGGTCGCAAACCCGGAAACCTGCACCTTAAGAACATAGTCACCGGGGAGCAATCCGGTGATCTCGAAACTTCCCTGGTTGTTGCTGGGGACTCGGCGCACCGCTTGCGTGCTGGACGACGTCAGTTCGACCTCCGCACCGGCAAAGGCTTTGCCCTGCGGGTCGTTAATTGTGCCGCCTAACACTGCATAGTTGCTTTGGCAAAACGCTGAAGCGGAGACCAGGCAGAAAACGAACAGCAAATTGCGCACACCACACCCCCAGAGTAAACGCTTGTGCGACCCGAGATCGCGGACAGGCTTCCGCGCAACAACGTCGCCGAAAACGTGCAAGCTACGTTGATCGAGCATTGAAACTTGAGAGGGCGGCGTCAGGCAATAATCAAAAAGAATTAGAGCCCACTTTCACACAATTCCGGGCGCCTCAGAACGTCGTCGAGAGCAACAGGGCGACAACGCACCGCAGGTTGGACGCACTTGCGCTGAGGAAGTAACATCTATCCATGCCCGTCGAAACGGAAACCCAGGCCCCTACGTCAATTCGCGCGCCGCGCGGCAACTCCATCACTTGCAAAGGCTGGCAGCAGGAAGCAGCCATGCGCATGCTCATGAACAACCTTGATGAAGAAGTCGCCGAGCGCCCGCAGGATCTTGTTGTCTACGGCGGAACCGGGCGTGCGGCGCGGAGTTGGGAAGCTTACCGCGCCATTGTTGAGACCCTGAAGAACCTGGAGAACGCCGAGACATTGCTGGTGCAATCGGGCAAGCCCGTGGGCGTATTCAAGACGCATGATCACGCGCCACGAGTGCTCATCGCGAATTCGAATCTGGTGGGCCATTGGTCCAACTGGGAGAAGTTCAACGAACTGGAGCGCGCCGGTCTTATGATGTATGGGCAAATGACCGCCGGTTCCTGGATTTATATTGG
>Ga0207928_1000045_pt1 | contig 11022 bp, 6 predicted proteins | sample NGESurshal072012_9_FD_184457 | JGI IMG/M metagenome (GOLD analysis project Ga0207928, IMG submission 184457) | Arctic peat soil microbial communities from Barrow, Alaska - NGEE Surface sample 210-2 shallow-072012 (SPAdes) | ecosystem: Environmental > Terrestrial > Soil > Wetlands > Peat ... | reverse complement strand
CGACGGTGGCGGTGATCCAGCCCGACGCCAAGATCCTCAATGCGACGCTCGATTTGCCGGGACGGATGGAGGCCTATTCCCGTGCGCCGATCTTTGCCCGGGTCAGCGGTTACCTGAAGAACTGGAGCGTCGATATCGGCGCCAGGGTCAAGGCCGGACAGGTGATCGCCGAGATCGAGGCGCCAGACCTCGATCAACAGTTGCTGCAGGCCCGCGCCGATCTCGCCAGCCAGCAGGCCAGCGCCAAATTGTCGGAAGCAACCCTGACCCGCCGCAAGTCGCTGATCGCGTCGAATTTCGTCTCGATGCAGGAGATCGACGAGCGCACTGCCGACCTCTCCAACAAGAAGGCCGCGGTCAATTCCGGCCAGGCCAATGTCGAACGCCTTGAGGCGCTCGCCGCCTACAAGAAGATATCCGCGCCCTTTGATGGCGTGGTGACGTCCCGCGATACCGATGTCGGCGCGCTGATCAATGCCGGCGGCGGCACCGGCCTGCCGATGTTCGTGATCTCCGACATCAGCAGGCTCAGGGTCTATGTCAACGTGCCGCAGAACTATGTGCCGGCGATCAGGCTCGGCGCCAAGGCGGTCATATCAGTTCCGGAATATCCCAATCGGACATTCCCAGCGACGGTCGAGGCCTCCTCGCAGTCCGTCGACGTCGGTTCCGGCACCACGCGGATGCAGCTTGGGCTCGACAATGCCGATGGCGCATTGATGCCCGGCGGCTATGCCAGCGTCCGCCTCAGCCTGCAGCGCGACACCGCGCCGCTGCACATCCCTGCGAGCGCTCTCATGTTCAATCAGAGCGGCTTGCGCGTTGCGACCGTGGGTCCGGACGACAAGGTCCTGTTCAAGACCGTGACGATCGCGCGCGACCTCGGGCGCGACATCGAACTCGGTTCCGGTCTTTCGGTGGAGGATCGCGTCATCGTCGCGCCGCCCGATGGTCTCGCGGACGGCGATCCGGTTCGCGTCGCCGGCGCCAAGGGCCGGCCTGCGACAGCCTCAGGCAAGCAGGATGGCAAAGGCTAGCGCGAGGAGCGGCTTCGCTGCGGTCATTTGCTGTCGTTGCCGCGCGCCCGGCCAATCATGAGGGCAGGTGTATCGCGAACTAGCGTGCTCATCACAAGGCCGAGATCGGACATCCGGCGCGCCGACAAGGGCGTACAGATTGCGCCGTTGACGACAGGCAATCGACGGCGTGGTCAAGCCAGGATGGAGCGGTGGCATGAGCAGCGTCTATGTGTCAATGACCGGCCTTCGTCCGATCGGAGCTGTGCAGCTGCCCCGCTTCTGGTGGCATACGCTGCGCTCGCTGGCGCAGGCGCGGCGCGCGCCGGGAAATCTGCACGTCGCGACCAACCGCGTCGGTGAGCACTACCACACGCTGACGGTTTGGACGGACGAAGCCAGCATGCGCGCCTTCCTCACGGCGGGCGCCCACAGGCTGGCCATGAAGAGCTTCCGCGCGATCGGCAGCGGCAAGACCTGCGGTTTTCTCAGTGAGGCGGTTCCGGAGTGGGACGCGGCGTATGATTTGTGGGTCCGCCACGCGCGGGCCGTGTAGCCTTGCATCTGGCGTTTCCGACGAACGCTAACCCGCCCGCCACTCCGGCACGCCATCGTCCCCCATCGTGATCGCGCCGGATGATCCCACCGGCGTGCGTTCCATGGTCATCAGATGCGCCAGCGTCGCGGCATCCTGCGCCGGCACCCGCGCCAGCGTGCGCGCATTCTGCTCCGTGCGCAGCATCACCACGCCATGCTCGACCTCGCCGTTGCGGCCGAACAGGACGGTATAGCTTTCGACCATGCCCTTGCCGCTGGCCTCGGTGACGAACTCCGGCACCGCACCCTTGTTGCGGTCGGCTTCGGCCTGCACGCTGGTCTCCTGCGACAGGGGTTGGCGCAATGGCGTTCGCGACAGCACCAGCGCGTGATGCTTGGTGACGAAGCCGCCCTGGCCATAGAGCAGGCCGAGCTTGGCGCCATCGCGCAGTCTGCGCACCATCGCGCAGGCCGCGTGCGTCATATAGGTGTTGAGCGGCGCGCCGAAGAAGGTGAGCCCGCCGGTCACGGTCGGCTGCACATCCGCGCCCAGGCCCAATGTCCGCCGCGCCATCTTCGGCACGCAGGGGAAGCAGCTGTAGAGCTCGATCGCGTCGAACGCGCGGCCATCTCCGCCGACCAGATCGAGTGCCGCCTTCAGCAAGGCGTTCTGCGGATGGCTTTCATAAAACTGGTCGCGGATCAGGTAATCGCGCGGCTCTTCCGCTGACGCCCCGCCGATCGGATAAACCAGACGATGCTCCGGGATACCGGCGGCGCGTGCCTTGGCGAGACTGGTCAGCAGCACGGCGCCGCCCATGTTGACCATGGGATTGGCGACCATCAGCTTGGTGTAGGGCCAGGCGATCAGCCGGTTGTCCGGCGATGGTGTTGTGATCTCGTCGGGCGCGACATGCCGCTTCAGCCAGGCGTTGGGATTGTGCGAGGCGGCTTCCGAATAGCGCGACCACAATTCGCCGGATTCCGCCATCGCCTGCCGCGGGGTCTGGCCCCAATGCGCCGCACTTGCCGCCTCATAGAACGGATAGACGGTGACCGGGCGGAATACGCCGAGCTTGACGGCCAGCGGTTTCTGGAATGCCGCGCCGCGCTTGGGCTCCTCGACGTCATGCGCAAACGGCGTCCATGGCAGGGCGACCCCGCCGCGCTCGGCCTTGGTCGCGGTCGACTGTGCCTCGGCACCGCAGACGGCGGCGACGTTGCATTCGCCGCGCGCGATACGCTGCGCCGCTTCATGGATGTAGCGGATCGGGCTCTCGCCGCCGACCGGGCCGTAATAGGCGTGCGTGGGCGTGATGCCGAGGCGTCCGGCGAGCTGCCGTTCCGGCTCGCGGTAGCGCCAGCTCAGGAAGTTGACGACATCGAGCGAGCCGATCTCGCCGAGCAGTCTGCAGCCGGAGTCGGTTTCCGCGCGTTTGAGTGCTTGCTCCAGCAGGTCAAGCGGCTCGAGCCCGGCGACGATATCCCTGGGACGATCGACGATTTCGCCGACACCGACGATGACGGGAATGCGGTCTTCGGGGAGGGGGGACGTTGTCATCGTTTTCTTGCTTCACTTTGCATTGTCAATTCAGACGAGGTCTCGCCTCCCGTCATTGCGAGGAGCGAAGCGACGAAGCGATCCAGTCTTTCCCTTTGTGGCAATCTGGATTGCTTCGCTTCGCTTGCAATGACGGCGGTGAGAGAGCCTGCAGTTTCATTCCGTCATTCCGGGATGGTGCGCAAGCACCAGACCCGGAATCTCGAGATTCCGGGTCTGGTCCTTCGGACCCTCCCGGAATGACCGTGGATTATTCCGCCACCAGCGCATTCATGTGCTCGACCGCTTCCGCAAAATCTTCCTTGAACTCCTGCACCACGGCGCCGGCGGATTTCACGCTGTCGACGAGACCGACGCCCTGGCCGACGAAATAGCTGACGAGATCGCGGGCCTTGGCATTGCCTGCGGCCGCCGCACGGTCGATCGAGTTGAAGGCGTCGCGGCTGATGATGCTCTGCAGTGGCATCGGCAGCGCGCCCGGGCAGTCGGGCCCGCGGTCCCAGGCGTCGGTCCACCCCGAACGGAGTTGTCGCGCGGGCTTGCCGGTGCGGCCCCTGGAGCGCACGGCGTCGCGCGAGGAGGCCGCGATCATCTTTTCGCGGAAGATCTCGGAGGTCTCGGATTCCACCGTGGCGAGCCACACCGAACCGGTCCACACGCCGGCCGCGCCCATCGCCATGCAGGCCGCCATCTGCCGTCCTGTCATGATGCCGCCCGCGGCGAGCACCGGCACGTCGCGGATCGTCTTGATCGCCTTGATCACCTCGGGCACCAGCACCATGGTCGAGACCTCGCCGCAATGGCCGCCGGCCTCGGTGCCCTGCACCACGAGAATGTCGACGCCGGCCGCAACCTGGCGCAGCGCGTGTTCCTTGGCGCCGACCAGAGCCGCGACCGGTACGCCGTGGGTCTTGCCCATGTCGATCATGGCCTTCGGCGGCACGCCGAGCGCGTTCGCGATCAGCCGGATCGGGTGCCGGAACGAGGCCTCGAGCACGTCCAGCGCGCATTGGGCGTCGAACGGCTGCGGCTGATTGGCCGGGATCGGCGTGGTGGTGAGTTCGATGTCGTACCTCTTCAGAAGCCTGCGGGTGAACTCGCGGTGCTCAGGCGACACCCGCGCCTCGAGGCTGTTCCAGGTGACGTCCTTCTCGCCCGTCGTCGAGATGTTCTCGGGGATCAGCACATCGATGCCATAGGGCTTGCCGTCGACGTGATCGTCGATCCATCTCAATTCCTGCGCGATGGTCTCGGGCGTATAGATGGTCGCGCCGAGGACGCCGAAGCCGCCGGCGCGGCTCACCGCGGCCACCACGTCGCGGCAATGGCTGAAGGCGAGCAGCGGAAACTCGATACCCAGCATCGCGCAGATCGGCGAATTCATCCTGTTTGCTCCCTGTGGCAGCGTTTTGCGCTGCTCATCTTGTGGTACGGCAAATCGACGCTAGCGCATCCGGGGCCGGGGAGCCAAGCGGCTTCGGCGCGAACTGTCTTGCGCGCAGGCGTCAGCGATGTCGCGCAATTCCGCGCAGTAAAATATGCATGCGACCGCGTCGGTATTGTCTCTTGCGCTTTCACGGGCCGGGGAGAATCCTATGTCTCAATGATAAGAATTTGAATCGAGGGAGTGCTGTTCATGTCTGCGGTGCGATCGAATGCTGCCAAGATACCGGCCGCAGAGAGTTACGACGTCGTCATTGTCGGCGCGGGGTTTGCTGGCCTTTACATGCTGCACCGGTTGCGCGGCCTCGGACTCACTGCGCGCGTCTACGAACAGGGTGATGGCGTCGGCGGCACCTGGTACTGGAACCGCTACCCGGGCGCACGCTGCGATGTCGAAAGCATGCAGTATTCCTATTCGTTCTCGGAGGACCTGCAGCAGGATTGGGACTGGAGCGAGCGCTATGCGCCGCAGCCGGAAATCCTGAAATATGCCAACCACGTCGCCGACCGCTTCAAGCTGCGTTCCGACATCCAGTTCGGCACGCGGGTGGAGACTGCTGCGTTCGACGAGCGCGCAAACCGCTGGTCGGTGACCTTGTCCAACGGCAAGACAGTGGCGGCTCAATTCGTCGTGCTTGCGACCGGATGCCTGTCCAATGCGCGCATGCCCGACATCAAGGGCCTCGCCGGTTTCGACGGCCAAGTCTATCACACCGGCAACTGGCCGCATGACGCGGTCGATTTCACCGGTTTGCGCGTCGGCGTGATCGGCACGGGGTCGTCGGCGATCCAGTCGATCCCGGTCATCGCCGAACAGGCCGATCATCTCACCGTGTTCCAGCGTACGCCGAACTACTCGATTCCCGCCCGCAATGCGCCGTTGACGGACCAGGAGCGTGCGGCGTTCCGCGCCAAATATCCCGACGTGAGGCGGTTTGCGCGCGAAGTGTCGCGCAACGGCATCTACACTGAAATGCCCGACCGTGGCGCGCTCGACGACGGCGACAAGGAGCGGCGGTCGAAATACGAGGCGCGGTGGGCCAGGGGCGGGCTGACCTTCATGTCGGTCTACAACAATCTCGGGCTCGACAAGGCGGCGAACGACACCGCCGCCGGATTTGTCCGAGGGAAGATCGCGGAGATCGTCAACGACCCGGAAACCGCGCGGCTGTTGCAGCCGGACTCCTATCCGATCGGGACCAAGCGCATCTGCATCGATACCGATTACTTCGCGACCTTCAACCGGCCCAACGTCACCCTGGTCGACATCCGGTCGAATCCGATTCAAGAGATATTGTCCAATGCCGTGCGCATGGCCGATGGGACGCAGGTCGCGGTCGACGCGCTGGTGCTCGCGACCGGCTTCGATGCGATGACGGGCTCGGTCGCCAGGATCGATATAAGCGGCCGCGACCGGCAAACGTTGAACCAGAAATGGGCCGAGGGGCCCAAGACCTATCTCGGCCTGATGAGCGCCGGCTTTCCCAATCTCTTTCTCATCACCGGTCCGGGCAGTCCCTCGGTGCTGTCGAACATGATGGTGTCGATCGAGCAGCATGTCGACTGGATCGCGGAGTGCGTCGGCTTCATGCGCGCCCGCGGGCTTGCGACGATGGAGGCGAAGCGCGACGCCGAGTTGACATGGGTTGCCCATGTCAACGAGGTCGCGCATGGCACGCTCTATCCGCAGGCCAATTCCTGGTACATGGGCGCCAACATTCCCGGCAAGCCGCGGGTGTTCATGCCCTATATCGGCGGCGTCGGAGTCTACCGGCAGATCTGCAATGACGTCGCGGCCAAGGGCTATGAGGGGTTCGTGATGGCCGCGGCGGAGCGGGAAAGCGCGGCTGCGGCGTTTTGAACGGCGAGCCGCACTAGCTTCGACCATCAAGTGGGTGCAGATTGAATGTCGGTCTGGCCAAAGTCGCTACCCTTGTACAGGAGGGGCGTCGGGCCAGCACGGGTCTGGTCAATTGCGTTCAAATCAAGGGATAATTCGCAGGTTTGATCTATCACAAGACACGATTCCTATTTGCTGCGAAACTTGGTTTTCCCGCCAAAGCAGGACGATAGGTGTGCCAAGCTCGAAAGCGGCCATATTTGATCCTAAGGCCTTCCTGGCAAACGCCGGAACGGGCAAGAAGGTTCTGACGATTCGCAAGGGGCGAAAAGCGTTCTCCCAAGGCGACCCGGCTGACACCCTGTTTTATCTTCAGCAGGGAAGGGTCAAGACCGTTGTCTTGAACGACGACGGCAAGGAAGCGGTTGTCGCCATCGTTGAAGCGGGACAGTTCTTCGGTGAGGGCTGTCTGACGGGGGAGAGGCTGCATACCGGTACGGCGTCGGCCCTGGAGGATTGCGTCGCCACCGCCATCGCAAAGGACGTGATGACCACGGCGCTTCGCGAACACCCCAAACTCTCGGAGATGTTCATCGCGTTCCTGCTGGCCAGGAACGGCAGAATGGAAGCTGATCTGATCGACCAGTTGTTCAACTCCAGCGAAAAGCGGCTGGCGCGGCTGCTTCTTTTGATGGCGAATTATGATAATGACGGAACTCCCGAACTTGTCATTCCAAAAATCAGCCAGGAAACCCTTGCTGAAATGATCGGCACGACGCGTTCGCGCGTCAGCCATTTCATGAACAAGTTCAGGAAATTGGGTTGCATCGAGTACAACGGGCAAATCGTGGTCCACCCGTCACTGCTGCACGCCGTCCTGAACGACAAGTTGCGAGGAGACCAACAAATCTAGCGATGGCCCCGGCAGGGCCGGGCGCATGGTCTGTTTTGAACAGACTCTACTGCGCTACCGCCGATAGGTTTGAAATCACGCATTGCGCTTCGGCTCCGTGTCCTCGGAGCCCAATCAAATCAGTCACGGGGGGCAAGATCGGGTGGTGGGTGGAGCAGAGGGGACGACGATGCTGAAACGACAGTTCTCTGACACAAAGGACGCCTGCGCGCTTGCCCAGGCGATCGTGGACACCGTCCGGGAGCCGTTGCTGGTGCTGGACCACGACCTCCGTGTGGTCGCCGCCAGCCGTTCATTCTACCTGACGTTCTCCGTGACGGCCGATGATGTCCTGGGCAAACCGATCTATGAACTGGGCGACGGTGCCTGGAACATTCCTGCGCTGAAGGCATCGTTGGGCGACGTCCTTTCCAAGAAAATCGTCATGACCGATTTCGAGTTGGAGCATACGTTTCCGGTCATAGGACCCCGTGCGCTGCGCTTGAACGCCCGCGAGGTTTTCCATGAAGGTGGAGCGCACAGGACCGTATTGCTCGGTTTTGAGGACATCACAACCCAGCGCGACCTGGCCCGCCGGAATGACGAGCTCCTCCACCAGAAAGATGTGCTGCTCGAGGAGTTCCAGCACCGTGTCGGCAACAGCCTTGCGATCATCGCGAGCATCATTTCGTTGAAAGCAAGGTCGGTCGACTCCGAGGAGGCCCGGCGTCACCTGGACGACGCCCGCGACCGCGTCATCTCCTATGCAACCGTCCAGCAGAGTCTCCACACCTCGGCGAATAGCGGCTTCATCGAACTGGGGCCGCATTTCACGAAACTGTGCCAGGCGATATCCCGTTCGATGATAGGTGACAATCAGCGGATCAGGATCGAAGCTCACGGCGGCGGACGTGCAACAACCGGCGAAGCTGAAAGCCTCGGATTGATCCTCACTGAACTTGTCATCAACTCGCTCAAGCATGGCTTTACCGAGCAGACAACGGACGGGTTGATCACGGTGGCCTATACGGCCTCCGAAGACGGCTGGAAGCTGTCGGTTTCGGACAATGGGATCGGCAGCAAATCGAATGCGATTGATCGACCCAGGAGCGGGCTCGGCACGGGCATTGTCAAGGCTTTGGCAAGACAGCTCGGCGCCGAGGTCACCACCGCGGCTGGTCAGCCAGGCACCATCGTATCTGTGGCCCGCACAGCCATCGTGACACGCGCCGGGTCTGCTGGAGCGGATGCGATGTCGGCCGCGTCAAGGATGGTCGGTGTCGCATGAAGCGCGCTATCGCCGGTCAACTGGCGACGTCGTGAGCGTTGCCGTCCGGCCGCAGCGTCATGATCATCGCCCCGTCAGCCCCTGAGCTTTTCCGAAGCCTCCGATCACATCGCGATCGCGACGGGCCGGGTCTCGTGCACGACGTCGCGATAGTGCTGGATCGGATACGGTCGCCCGATCAGGTAGCCCTGCACCTCGGCGCATCCTTCCGCGGCCAGGAAGGCAAGCTGTACCTCGGTCTCGACGCCTTCGGCGATCACAGGCAGATCGAGGGCCCGGCCCAGCCCGAGAATGGCCCGGATGATCGCGGCCGAGTGCGGGTTGCTGCCGATCTTGCCGACGAACGTTTGATCGATCTTGATCTTGTCGAATGAGAACGATTGCAGATACGACAACGACGAGTAGCCGGTGCCAAAGTCATCCATCGCGATGCGGACCCCGAGAGCCTTGATTTTGCCCAGCAGAGCGATTGCACGGGAAAAATCAGCGATCAGGACGCCTTCCGTGATTTCGATCTCCAGCCGCTTCGGGTCCAGGCCGGTTTCGATCAGGATCGCAAGAATGGTGGTCGAGAGGTCGCCGCGCCGGAAATCGACCGGCGAGAGGTTGACCGCGATCGAGAGCGGGTTGGTCCACGTTGCAGCCTCGCGGCAGGATTCACGCAATACCCATTCGTCGATCGGTCCGATCAGGTCGGTTTCTTCGGCGAGCGGAATAAAGACGCCGGGTGAAACCAGTCCGCGCTGCGGATGATGCCAGCGGACGAGCGCCTCGAAACCCACGATCCGGCCATCGCTCCTCGCCTGGGGCTGGAAGTAGAGCTCAAACTCGCCCTTCTCGATCGCGGCGCCGAGATCGCGATGAAGCATGCGCTTCTCCTTGACCTGCTGATCCATGGTCGATTCAAAAAACTGAATCGTTCCGCGGCCTGCGGTCTGGGCGCGATGGAGGGCGGTGTCCGCGTGAGCAATCAGGGTCTCGGCGTCGAGTCCGTCCTGCGGGAAAATGCTGATGCCCGCGGAACAGCGCGCCTGCACGACGACGCCGTCGATCTCAAATACGTTGTCCAGCAGCACAGACAACCGCGTGCACATTTTTTCGACGGCACCCGCCTCGGGCTCGAGCATCGAGATCACGGTGAATTCGTCGCCACCGGGCCTCGCCAGGAAGTCGCCGGCGCCGCCCGCCTGCAATGTCTTCGCCAGCCGCAACAGCACGACGTCGCCGATGGACTGTCCATAGGCTTCGTTGATGTCCTTGAAGCGATCGATATCGATGCGGACGATTGCAAAAGACCTCTTGCCGGCAGACGCGTCGCTGAGCGCCTGCGCGAAGTGCTTGTTCATCGCCGCGCGGTTGGGCAGACCTGTCGCCGGATCGTGCAAGGCCAGATATGCGATGCGGGCCTCGTTCTGTTTGCGCTCGGTGATGTCGTCATGGGTCGCGACCCAGCCGCCATTCTGCATCGGCTGGTACGTGACGTTGACGAGCCGACCGTCCGTGAGCTCGTTGATCCGGCTGGTCGGCACCCGCGTCCTGATTTCGCTCTGCAACTGGGCCGCATGCTGCTCCAGATCCCGGAAGATCGTTCCCGCCGTCTTGCGGGCTTCGAACATCTGCTCGACGGTGCATCCCTCGAAGATCTGGCCCGGAGCGATGCGGTACATAGCCAGATAGCTCTCGTTCCACAATTGCAGGCGGTTATCGGCATCGAACATGCAGAGCCCCTGACCCATATTGTTGAGGGCGGCGTCGAGCTGCATATTGCGGATGTTCAAGCGGTGCTGGGATCGCCTGTCGAAGATGGCCCCGATCAAGCCGCCAATCACCAGCGTTGCGGTCACGGAGGCAATCGACAAGGCCAGGGTGACGGGCGACAGCAGACTGCCGACGGGCTCCGTTGCCGGTTGAGGAATGAGGCCGATCGCACCCATGGCGACGAAATGAAGCGACGTGATCGCCAGCGTAAGGAAAATGGCGGCACCGGCGGATGCGCGATAGGTTTCACCCCGTGTCAGGACCAGCAGGGCGGCCGCGCCAAAGCAGACGCCGAGGACGATCGAGGCGATCACCAGATCCGGCATCCAGACGATCTCCGCCGGGATCCGAAGCGAGGCCATCCCCATATAATGCATGGCGGCAATGCCGAAGCCGACCATCGCGCCACCCAGGATGGCCTGGCTGCGACGGTTGCCGAGCAGCGCGGTCGCAAAGCCGGCGGTGGTCATGACGGCTGCCACAATAAGAGACATCACCGTGGTCGCGATGTCGTAGCGGATCGGAAAGCCCGGCGTGTAGGCGAGCATGGCAATGAAGTGAGTGGACCACACGCCGCAGCCGGTCACGGCGCCGGCAGTCCCCAGCCACATCAGACTGGTTCCGCCGCCGTTGCCGCGGGCGCGCTGGAACAGGTTGACGGCCGTCAGGCTCGTCAAGAGGCTAACG
>Ga0207928_1000042_pt1 | contig 11191 bp, 6 predicted proteins | sample NGESurshal072012_9_FD_184457 | JGI IMG/M metagenome (GOLD analysis project Ga0207928, IMG submission 184457) | Arctic peat soil microbial communities from Barrow, Alaska - NGEE Surface sample 210-2 shallow-072012 (SPAdes) | ecosystem: Environmental > Terrestrial > Soil > Wetlands > Peat ... | reverse complement strand
TTGCCGGGATGGAAATCAGGCTCGCCGAGTTCCAGGTGGATGATGGAGCGGCCCTGGGCCTCCAGTTCTTTGGCTCGGGCGAAGACGGAGAGCGCGCCTTCCCCACTCATGACGGACATTCTTGAAGCAATCGATCGCATGGATCTCCGAATCAATGGACGGTAACGGCGCCCTCAGCGGCTAAAGCCGAATCTTTTTGAGGCTTTGCGGCCCGGCTGAAGCCCGGACCCTTCCCCAAAACCTACCCCCAAACATCACAATCCTTTATACATGCCGCCGTCGACCAGTACGGTTTGTCCGGTGACGTAGGACGCGCGCTCCGACGCGAGCCACACGACGGTCTCGGCCAACTCGCGAGGCTCGCCTAAACGCTGGAGCGGGGCGTCGGCGGCCCAGGCATCGAAAATCTCCTGTTCGGTCTTTCCCGAGGCGGAGGAGCGAGCTCTGGCCAATTCCTTTAGACGGTCGGTCGCGGTGAAGCCCGGCCCGACGTTGTTGACCAGAATCCCGTCTTTGCCAAACTCGTTGGCCAGACTCTTTACCAACCCCACGACCGCCGCCCGGACTGCGTTCGAAAGCACAAGATCGGCGACCGGCTGCTTGGTTGTAATCGATGTGATGGTAATGATGCGGCCCCAATGCTTCCGCTGCATGTGCGGGATGACTTCGCGCGCAAAATATACCGTGCTCAGGAAGTTCAACTCGATGGCGCGCTGCCAGTCTTCGAGCGTCGCCGCGAGGAACCCTTTGGCAGGCGGGCCACCGGCGTTCGTGACGCAGATGTCGACACTGCCGAATTTGCTCGCCACCGCTGCGACAAATCGGCTGACAGCGGACGCGTCGCCTACGTCAAAGGCCTCGGCCAAGACCTCTGCTTGGTGCTGCTTTCGAATAGTTTCTGCGGCCGCCTGCAGCGTCTGATTGTTGCGCGCGCACATGGCCACGCGGCACCCTTCCGCGGCGAAGGCTTCGGCAGTAGCCAGCCCGAGTCCCTGACTGGACGCGGCGACCAGGGCAACGCGATTTTTCAATCCCAAGTCCATAGGCGAATGGCGGACTGGGCATTATAAATGGTGCTCGCCGCGCTTTCGCTTGCCCCGGTCGAAGCGCGCAATTACTCTGGAAGCACGGGAGGTAGCCATGAAACGAAACACTCGTCGCCCGGAAACCGCGGCCGTACACGGTGCCGCTGACCTGGAAAAGAAAAACGGTCCGGTCGGCACGCCGATCTACCAGACCTCCACGTTTGAAGTCACCGACAACGACGAGCAGCAGCGCGTGACCACCACCGACCGCTACTACACGCGCTGGGGGAATCCGACGAACACGGTGGCGGAGCAGGCCGTGGCCGCGATCGAGGGCGTGGAGGCGGCGCGGACCTTCGCTTCCGGCATGGGAGCGATCACCACTACGATCCTGGCGTTGCTGAAGGCCGGGGACCACATCGTCGCGCAGCGTGACGTCTACGGCGGGGTGATGAAGTTCTTCTCGCAGTGGCTGCCGAAGATGGGAATCGAGACGACCTTCTTTGATACCAACGCCTACGATCAGGCAGCGCGGGCAATCCGGCCGAATACGCGGATGCTGTATCTGGAGTCGCCGACGAATCCGACGTTGCGCGTGGTCGACGTGAGGAAGGCCGCGGCGCTGGCACGGCAGCACAAGCTGATCAGCATGATCGACAGCACCTTTTGCACGCCCATCAATCAGCATCCGGCGGAGTACGGCATCGACGTGGTGATGCATTCGGGCACGAAGTATTTGAGCGGGCATGCAGATCTGACCTGCGGCGTGGTTTGCGGGCGGCAGGAACTGATGGACCAGATTTGGGAGACCCGCACGACGCTGGGCAATTGTATGGATCCGCATGCGGCGTGGATGCTGATCCGCGGACTGAAGACGCTGGCGGTGCGGGTGGCGCGGCAGAATGAGAACGCGCTGCGCGTCGCGGAGTTTTTGGGACAACATGAAAAAGTCCGGCGCGTGCATTATCCCTTCCTCAAGAGCCATCCGCATTACGCCATTGCGCGCGAGCAGATGAGCGGCGGCGGCGGCATGGTGACGTTTGAAGTCGAAGGCACTGGCGAGGACGCGCGCCGGGTCAGCGAGGCCATGCGGCTGTTCACGCTGGCAACGAGCCTGGGAGGAGTGGAGTCGCTGGTATCGATCCCAGTGCTGACCTCGCACGCCATGATCTCCGCCGAGCAGCGCGAACAGATGGGCGTGACCGAGCAGATGGTGCGCCTGTCGGTAGGGATCGAGAGCGTGGAGGATCTGATCGCGGATCTGGAGCGGGCGCTAGAGGCCGTAGGGAGCCGGCAGACGGTGCAGGTCGGGTAGCCTCTAGCTCTCGCTCAGGCGGAAGAGCCGAGGCGGTCGTCTCCCCATGAGAGGTGCTCCACATGAACATCGCGGAAGAACCCGGCCTCTCGCGAGGCCGGTTTTTTCTTATCGCCGTATTTTATTTAGAAGCTAAATCGCGCTCCGAACTGGAACTGGCGCGGCGTGTTGATTGTGTTTGTGATTTGTCCGAAAGGAAGGCCCTGCTGCGTCGCATCCGTAATGCTCGGCACGCTTGGGTATCCGAATTGCGGCGTGTTCGTCGTGTTATAGGCGGAGACATCGAAACGGAGTGCCTTCGTTTCTCCGAAAGAGAACGTCTTGTAAATGGAGAGGTCGAGATCGCGCGCGCCCTTGGTGCGAACATGGTCAAGATAAGCCGGTGCAGTTCCGGCAACGAACGGGCTGGCGGGAATGGAGAAACAGTTGTCATTGAACCATGCCGCTGGGGTATGCGGAGCTCCAGTCGATGGATCGCAGGTTAGGTCAGCACGCTGACCGAAGTATCCCTGGCCAATTCCCGAACCCGGTGAGGCGATCGGAACGCCTGTGCTGAGGTAGGCTATCGCATTTACGGTCCAGCCCCCCAGAGCTGCGTTTGAGATGCCACCCAGGTTGACGGCCCTGCCCTTGCCAACTGGCAAGTCGTACGATGCCTCTCCGGTGAACTGATACTTCACGTCCTGGGGGCTGACCGAGTGTTCAAGGTTAAGATTCCTCCAGTCCTGAGCTGCGCCATTGTGAGTCCCGACGAAACCCAAAGGAGGATTCCCGTCGTCTGTCATTATTTTTCCCCAGGTAAAGGTGGCGAGCGTCGTGAAGTGGCTCGTGAGCCTCTTCTGCACCTTGGTCTGCAGAGAGCTGTACTCGGAGTCGCCGGCGGGATAGCCGTGAACGGCCACGCCGTTGCCGAAGCCGCCATTGCCGAACTGCGGGTACTTCTCGAGCGATACATACAAAGGAACAGTGGGCGAGCCTGCCCACTGATTCGTGGCCGGCAGAATCGGATCCCATTGGTTAGGTACATTCACGCATGCCGGGTTGTTATAGACGCACAGGGAAGCGCCGTACTTCGCAATCGTGCCCAGATCGAGTTGGTTCAGATCGACGCTACTGAAGGGCAGAAAGAGGCCCCGGCTGCCGACATAACCGGCAGTCACCACCACCTGATGCGGCAGCTCGTACTCGATGGCGAAATTGAAGTTATAGACGGTGGGGGTGCGCTGGGAGCGCAGCACGGTATTCAACGCCGTACCCAGGTTATTGGCCAGCCCCGGCGGAGCGTTCGCGAATACGGGAATGACTCCATTGGGAAAGGGGTTACTCAAGGAATATGCACCGGTGAAATTTTCCGCCTGGCCGGCCACACAGGGGCCGCTTCCGGTGTTGAAGACCGTATTGCCGTCTGCATTGCTGCAGGTGGCATTCCAGGTTGTGCTTGAAGCGAAGCCGTCGCTGTTGTTTCCGGCGCTGGCGACGTTGTGCGTCGTGGGGCCGTAGTAGAAGCCTGCACCACCGCGCAGAACCAGATGGGCGACGGGCTGCCACGCGAAACCTAGCCGAGGCCCGAAGTCGTGGAGATTGGCCGTATACGGAGAACGATTGCTGCCGTTAACGTAAACTTCCGCTCCGGTATAAGCGACGCCGTTCGCTGTATTGGTGGCGTTCGGATTGAAGTACTCCTGGCGGTTGAAACGCTCGTTACGGCCGCCGAAGATGTCCCATCGCAGTCCGGCGGTGATGGTCAGAGCCTTCGAGGCGTGATAGGTATCCTCGACAAAGGCCGCATAGTACGGGTTGGACTCGGCGGCGAAGATGTCTTTGGTGAAACTGGGATAGTTGCCCTGATTGCTCTCGGTGCCGGGCTGGCTTCCCATGCCGATCAGGAGAGAAGCGAAATCGCTGCCACCTGAGACACTGGCAACCGTTTGATCCGTAGCGCTGACGTCGAACCCGTACGCACCCGCAGCGGCAGGAGGCTGGCCTACGTTGAGGTAGCGCTTCATCCACTCGAAGCCAAACGACATCTCGTGCTTGCCCCGAACCTTGGTGATGGTGGCGTTGACATCGCTGTTCTCGCTGGCATAGACGAAGTTGTTGTAGTCGGCAGTACCGCCGACGCCTCCGCCAACGTCATCAAAGAGGATGAAGGGCAGCTGTTTGAAGACCACCTGCGAGGCCAGCGAGGACGGAAAGCCCTGACTCGTAATGTTGTTACTCAGATACGATGATGGCCCTCCCTGATTCTCGAAGTGGCGCGTAAAGGAATAGCGCAAGTTCAGCACGGTCGAGGAATTGAGGGTAAGGTCGTCCGCTAGGAGAATGTTGCGTCCGTTGGTCACGTTCTGGGCATAGTCGGGGTCCCAGCCGCTGGGAAAGACGTTGGCTGTGGAGAAGATCAATTTGTCATAGGAGAATCGGCCGAAGATGCGCTGTTTGTCGCTTGCGTTCCAATCTAACCGGACGTCAAACCTGTGCCCATGGAACGGGTCCAGCCCCGGCATTCCGAAATTAGGGCTGACGTCGCTGGTTGCCGAGTCACACGTTGTCGGAGTGGGAATATTACACTTCGGCATTTTCGACAGATAGAGCAAGCCGATGGGATTCGGGTTGGTGATCATGTTCCCGGCAAACGGCTGCCGCGTTCCGATCAGAGCAGGGTTTGGCGCAGTAGCGGCGGTGTAATCGGGCTGGGTTGGGTCGTAAATGGTGAAGCCCATGGCCGAAAAGTCTCCGGTCCGTTCGGCGCTGGTGGGAACGGTATAGTTCTTGATGCCCTCGAACTGTTGCTGCTGCGTGTCCTCGTAATCCGCAAAGAAGAAGAGTTTGTCCTTGATGATGGGTCCGCCGATGGCTCCGCCTTCCTGGTAACGGTGGAAAGCAGGAGGAGCATTGCTTTGTCCGCTGGACGCCTGACTTTGCTTATTGAAATAGTCGTTCGCGGACAAGATGTCGGGCCGGAATACTCCAAACCCGTCGCCATGAAACTTGTTGGTGCCGGACTTGCTGACTAGGCTGATGACGCCCGCGGCGCCGCTCTGGTACGAGGCCGGAGTATTCTGGGTTTCGACCCGAACCTCCTGAACGCCGTCCTCGGGGATATTCATGGCAGGGATGATGGCGGCGGAGTTGTTTTCCGCAATCCCAATGGGGCTGCCATCGAGCATGTAGTAGACCGAGCCGACGATCGAGCCGTTGATCGTGGCGGAGGAGACGTCGACTCCCGGACGCCCAACCGAAATGTTCTGAACCGACTGCATCGAATCGCTCGAGTTGGGCGAACCGTTGGGCGGAGTCACACCCGCACTCAACTGGATAAGATCGAAAACGTTGCGGTACAGCAACGGGACCCGGTCAATGGCTTCGGCCGGGATCAGCGAGCCGACAGTAGAGTTGCTGGGCTCAACCAGTTCGACTCCTCCGGTAACGGTGACCGTCTCGGAGACAGCGCCGACTTGCAGGGTAATGTCGACCTCGGTGACTTGATCGACATTGACCGTGATTTTCTCTTGGGCGACGCTTTTAAAGCCCGCCTGGCTGGCGGTCACCTGATAGACGCCGGGATTGAGGGAGATGAAGGTGTAGAGTCCCGCGGAAGTAGTAACGGTGTGCTGCGTCACTCCGGTTGCGGGGTTTCGCAGTACGACCTGGGCGCCTTGAACGATCGCTCCGCCTGGGTCGGCGACCAGGCCGCTGATGCTGCCGCGGCCGGCCTGGGCGAGCGCGACGGAACCCGCGCAGAGGAACAAAACACCCACTGAAAGAAAATTCCGGACTGCCTTGACCACTGCGTTTCCGCTGTTCATGAACAGCCTCCCACTCCAAAGTCGCAACGCTGTACTCAGTCTACCGCTCCGGTATTGCCATGCACCGTGCCGACAATCGAGCCGGCTGGCTCCTCATTTTCGGGAAGACACTTCTCGCAGGCAGCGGGTGAAACCCTTCCGCCTGGTTATTAAATCGTATGAATAGTGCGTTTTTGGGACATCGACTGTCAAGAAAAAAGCGATGAAGTTGTGCACCGGATCACGCTGCATTCTGCAAAATCGATTCGTGCTGTGCGGAAATGCGATCGCCGCCGGGCCGGCACTCAGGCAGAAAACCTTACAAAAGGCTTCGTGTCGACTCGCGTACCACCAACTCCGGGGCCACCTTGCGATGCGTGGCGCTGATTTCGCGCTTTTCCAGAACGCCGTTGATGCCGTCCAACACAACCCCCACGGCTGACGCGCCCATTGCTTCCATGGGTTGGCGGACGGTGGTGAGCGACGGCGTGTACAGAGCCGAAGTGGCTACATCGTCGAAACCAATCACCGAGCATTGTTCGGGGACGCGCACGCCCGCCCTGGTCAGAGCGCGGATCGCGCCAAAGGCGCTCATGTCATCGAAGGCCAGCAGTGCGGTGAAGGGACGTTTCTGCTTAATCAGTTCTTCGGTGAGCTTGCAGCCCGATTCGAAGCTCGACATGGGATCGCGCGATTCGGGGAGTTCCACGATCAGACGGGAATCGAGTTCCAGTCCACATTCCTTGGCGCAGGAGCGGATGCCCCGCCAGCGCGGAGAGCTGTCGGTGAGCGCCTTGGGGCCGCGGATGAATGCGATCTTTCGGTGGCCGAGAGAGTGCAGGTGTTCGAGCGCGAGGTGGCCGCCCACCTCGTTGTCGACAATGATCGAACTGATCGAATCTGTTTTCAGTTCGCAGCCGATCATCGCCGTCGGGATGCTGCTCTTCTCCAGATCGCCGAGCAGGTTGATGTCGAGGAACAGCCAGTTGGCGAGAACGATCAGGGCTTCGATGCGGCGGTCGAGCAGCATTTCCAGGTAGCGCTCGAAGCGGCTGCGCTCGTTGTGCACGTCGGTCAGAATGGGAAGATACGACGACTGGTACAGCGTATTTTCGATGCCGCGCAGCACCAGCGTGCAATAGGGATCGGTCATGTCGAAGACCATGACGCCGACCGTGTGGCTGCGCTTGCTGCGCAGGGAGCGGGCAAACTGGTTGGGACGGTATCCCAGCTTCTGCGCCGCGCGCTCGATGCGCTTCTTCGTGACCGCGGGAATGTAGCGCGCCAGCGGCGCGTTGTTCAGCACAATCGACACCGTGGTCGAGGAAAATCCACTTTCCTTCGCCACGTCACGAATAGTTACCATCGCAGCCTTTGCGCCGGAACGGAATCGCGGCGGTTCTGAAGCTATGTGGGGACAGCCGCCCTCGGCTGTCCGTCGAGCAAAGCTCGACGATTTTGGGTACAAGCCGTCCATCAGATGATCCGAGATCGGGCCTTCGGCCCGACGGACAGCCGAGGGCGGCTGTCCCCACATGTTTCAGGTGCGCTTTCAGACTCGACGTTGCCGCTTGTATTGAAAGCGTACACTGGCGGACACTACAGCAGAGAGTAATACCAGTGTCAAGCGCACGAATCACGTCGATATGTTTTGTTTTGCTTCTTCTGGCAGGAATGGCGTTGGCCATTCCGCCGCGGCAGGCCACCTCCACGCCCGCCGAAAACGGATAGCGGCGTGTCCACAGCCGCCTCTGCGAACGCTCGCCCCGCCGATCCGGCAAAACTCTTTCAGCTTGGGCAGGACGCTCTCGCTCACGGCCGGCTCGACGACGCGGAGCGTGATTTCCGTGCGGTGCTTGAGGTGGATCCGCGATCCGGCGGAGCGTACGCCAATCTCGGCGTGGTCTACATGCGCCGGAAACAATGGAATAAAGCTCTCGAGGCGCTGCAAAAGGCGGAGCACTGGCTGCCCCAGGTCGCGGGAATCCGGTTGAATATCGGACTTGCCTACTACCGGCAGAATGAATTCCTCAAAGCGATTCCACGCTTCGAGTCAGTGGTGCGCGATCAGCCCGACGCGCTGCAACCCCGGTATTTGCTGGGTTTGTGCTACTTCTTCGCCGAGCGCTGGGCCGACGCGGCGGCCACGCTGGAGCCGCTCTGGGCGCAGGAGTCGACGCAGTTGCCGTATCTGTATGTGCTTTCGAACGCGGCCCACCGCGCGGGCCAGAAGGACCTCGATGACCGCGCCACCGCGCAGCTGATTAAATTGGGCGACGGCTCACCTGCTTACCATCTCTTTGTCGGAAAATATCATCTGAACCTCGACCAGTACGATGCGGCTCTGACGGAATTTCAGGCCGCGGCCGCGGCGGACCCCAAGCTTCCCTTCGTGCACTTCAATCTGGGGTTCACGTACCTGAAGCAGCAGGACTATCCGCGGGCCCGCGACGAATTCTTGAAAGACGCCGCCGTCGAGCCGGATCTCGCCCTCAACTACGACGAACTTGGAGATGTCTATTGGCTGATGCAGGACGACAAGAACGCCGAGAAGAGCTACCGCGAGGCGCTGCATCGCGATCCCCGGCTGGTGAGTTCGCATCTGGGGCTAGCGAAGATTTATCAGCGCCAGGAAAAATATGCGGCCGCATTAGTCGAGATCGAGGCCGCCGGCAGACTCGATCCCGAACGCACCGACATTCACTACGTGCACGGACAGATTTTGCTCCACATGGGACGCAAGGAAGACGCGAAAGAAAGAACTGGAAGCGGCCGTGCGCATCGACAACGAACACCGCTCCGCACGCGAGAAGCAGATGGACACCGGAAGCGTTCCCTCTCCAGAACTATTGCAGGACCCGCAGTGATAAACTCAGCGCATGTAGAGACGTTGCTGGCAACGTCTCTTTCTCCCGCAAACACAACCGCATGCTGCCGTTCCGGCAGGAGGTACGAATTATGAAAGGCATCCTGAAAGTTGCAGCCATTATCGTTGGCGTACTCATTGTCATCGCCATCGCAATTCCCTTCTTCATCGACGCGAACACCTTCCGCCCGACGCTGGAGACGGACCTCACGACGGCGCTTGGCCGACCGGTGAAGGTGGGAAATCTTTCGCTGTCGCTGTTTTCGGGCAGCGTATCGGCCGACGACATCTCCATCGCGGACGACCCGGTGTTCAGCAAGTCGGCTTTCGTGCAGGCCAAATCGCTCAAGGTCGGCGTGGAACTGATCCCGCTGATTTTCTCGAAGACGTTGAACGTGACCGAACTGACCTTGAAGCAGCCCGAGATCAACCTGGTGAAGTCGGAAAACGGCGAGAAGTGGAATTTCTCCAGCCTTGGCGGAAACAATACTTCTGCGGCCAAGCCAGCAGCTTCGTCGGGCGGCAATCCGAATTTGTCAGTGGCGAAGCTGAACATTAACGACGGGCGACTCACCGTATCGCGCGCGGGATCGGAAGTGAAGCCTCGTGTGTACGATAAGGTTACTATTGAAGTCACAAACTTCTCTTTCACTTCCTCCTTCCCCTTCAAGATGACCGCGCAATTGCCGGCGGATGGAAGTCTGAAACTGGAGGGCAAAGCCGGTCCCATCGACGCCGACAACGCCGCCCGCACCCCACTCGCTGCCAAGGTCACGGTGCAGAAGATGAATCTGGCCGAGTCGGGCTTTGTCGATCCCGCGGCGGGGATCTCAGGCGTGGCCGATTACGAAGGAACTGTCAGCTCCGACGGCCATGAGGCCAAGACCAGCGGCAAGCTGACAGCCTCGAATTTACAGGTCGTCAAGAAGGGATCCCCCGCGGGAAAACCCGTGCAGGTCACCTACTCGGTGACGCATGATCTGGCCAAAGAAACCGGCAGCGTCCCGCAGTGCGAGATTGCCATGGGCAAAGCCATCGCACACTTGAATGGCACCTACGACGGGCACGGCAAAGTGACTTCCGTCCACATGAAACTGAACGGACAGAGCATGCCCGTCGACGATCTTGAGGCCATGCTGCCAGCCCTCGGCGTCATATTACCTCCGAAGTCAACCCTCAAGGGCGGTACGCTCAATACGACCATGGCGATTGATGGTCCGGTTGATAAGTTAGTTACGGTGGGAACGGTGCGGCTGGAAAATTCCTCGCTCGCCAACTTCAACCTGGGATCGAAACTCTCCGCCATTTCCGCGCTGTCGGGAAAGAGTACCGGCAACGATACGACCATTCAGAATTTCAGTTCCGATGTTCGCGTCGCTCCCGAGGGGACGAAGGCCGACAACATCAATCTCACCGTCCCCGCAATTGGCGTGGTTACCGGAGGCGGCACGGTCAGTCCGGCGAACGAACTGGCGTTCAAACTGAACGCTGCCGTCGGGGGACTAGGCACGATCCCCGTCATGGTGACCGGCACGACCTCGGACCCGAAGTTTACCCCCGACATGAAGGGAATGGCGACGGGCCTGTTGAAAGGCTTGAGCAATGGAACCGCCGGCCAGCAGAATCCCGTGAACAACGTGATGGGCTTGTTCAAGAAAAAGCCGAAATAGGCTCACCCCGGGCAAGCCTTAGAAATCGAGAGCCACGCCGGTTCGGCGTGGCTTTTGTTTGCGTGATGTATTTACTATCACGAACATTTATTTTATTATCAAGAAATGAGCGCTGGTATACCCGATACGATTTCCGAAGGCCTGGGACGTTACTCCATCGGCGAAAAACTGCGCGCCATGCGTCTGCGCAAGAGCATGGGACTCGTGGAATTGGGCAAACACACGGGGCTCTCGGCGGCGCTGCTGTCGAAGCTCGAAAGGGGAAAGTTGTTTCCCACTCTGCCCACACTGTTGCGCATCGCGATGGTCTTCGGCGTGGGGCTGGACTACTTCTTTACCGACGAACGCAAGCGCCGGGTGGTGGGTGTGGTTCGGGGGAAAGAGCGCGTGCGCTTCCCCGAAAGGCCGGGCACGGCCGATGTGCAGTACTACTTTGAGTGCCTGGACTACCGGGCCACCGAGCGCAAACTGTGCGCGTTTCTGGCAGATTTTCAGGAGATTCCGGTGGAGAAGATCAAGCCCCACCAGCA
>Ga0207928_1000041_pt1 | contig 11291 bp, 7 predicted proteins | sample NGESurshal072012_9_FD_184457 | JGI IMG/M metagenome (GOLD analysis project Ga0207928, IMG submission 184457) | Arctic peat soil microbial communities from Barrow, Alaska - NGEE Surface sample 210-2 shallow-072012 (SPAdes) | ecosystem: Environmental > Terrestrial > Soil > Wetlands > Peat ... | reverse complement strand
TGCACCGACGTGAACCGGTCGGGCTTCAGGATCAGCTTGGCTTCGAGGTAGGTCACGCTATCCATGGGCGTGCCGTCGGCGTAGGACTGGCCCGGCGTATAGGTCTGCTGGACTACGGGCTCCGCGGCTTTTTTGCTCTTGTCCTTCTTGCCCTTGTCTTTCTTCTTCTTGTTCTTAGCGTCTTTATCTTTGTCTTTCTTTGCCATCGGATCTCCTAAAATGCTCAATGTCGTCGGATGGAAGATCGCGCTGCAGGATGACCACTGCCGTGAGGGACTCTCATAAACTCTAGGCGACCATCAGCATCCAGGGCCCAACCGTCGCCGGGCAATGTGTCAGGTTCCATCAGATTTGTGAAGTAGCTTTAACTTTGTACTCTTTCGCAGGGGGGTACGTCACTAGGAAAATAGCCATCAAAGAATAGCTGCTTACAGGACGGCGATGACCGCGGAAGTTGGGTCTTGCGAGGTCTAACCGGCTGAATCGTCGGAACTAGTCGATCTGCACCAGTTGGCCGGCGCCGACTGGAGTTTGGGGCGCCTGCAGGGTTTGCGGGGCCCGCCAAAAATCGAAGTACGAGACTTGGTGAACACACGATACGGTGCAGTGTGGCGCGCAGCTCTTCTCCGTCAGAAACTCACGCCGAATATCTTCCACCGTGTACTGCTCCAAAGGGACCCCGGGATATCCGCGCTGTTGTGAGCAGTAGTGCACCAGCCCGTCCTCGCAGATGTAAACGTAACGGGCGCCGGCGCGGCATCGCCACTGATTAGGCTTGCCGTGCGCAATGTTGTTCTGGAACCAGTTCAGTCGTGAGTAATTCTTCTTTTCAAGATTCTTCATCTTGAGAAAGACGTCGCGTTCTTCGTCGGAAAGAGGCTGCAACTGGCCTCCACCATCGTGGATAATGCCGATGGTCGAGGTAAGACCTAATTTCACCGCGCGCCGTCCCACCACCAGGGCATCGTGCGGGTTGCGGGTACCGCCCCCAACCACGGAGTTAATGTTCACGTGGAAGTCGGCATGCTCCGCCAGCAACTGCAGTTTCTTGTCGAGCACCTTCAGCGACTTTTTGGAAACATCGTCAGGCATCACGTTGTCGATGCTGATTTGCAGGTGGTCGAGTCCCGCGCGGTTCAGCCTCTGGATCCGCTCCGCCGTCAGCAAATATCCATTCGTGATCATGCCCACGATGATCGGATACTTCCGCATGTGAGCGATGATCTCGTCCAACTCAGGATGCAACAAGGGCTCGCCACCGCTAAGCGTAACGATGGTGGTTCCCAATCGCGCCAGATCGTCAATGCGGCGCTTCATGGTTTCGAGGGGGACTGGCTTGGAGAAATCGTCGTATTCGTTGCAGTACTTGCACGCCAGGTTACAGCGTCGAATAGGGATGATGTGCGCCATCACGGGGTGGTCGGTGGAGGCCACTCCCTTGACGATCATTGTGATCTCGCGGACCCGGCGTTTTGCGGCAAGAACGCGCCGGCGAACCTGTTTAAGCGTAATCGACATACCTTTGCCTTTTGATTACAACACATTGCCCTACGACTCAGGGAAGCCCCCGCCTTTGTTCGGGGAATAATCGCCCCCGAGTGGTGCCGCTAGGCCACCCGATGGCTTCGCGAAATCGCGCCCTCGGACCTAACTTCATGGTGTAGCGGAACTTGCATAGCGGAACATCTCACGCTAGCCAGTACTGGTTTATAATCAAGCATTCGATCAACCAATCCTGGAGTTTCTTACAAGCATGCTGCGATTTCTGCAAACCCCTGGCCCAATGAAGAAAATCATCCTGGGCGGCCTCCTACTTGTCATCTGCGTGATGATGGTCATTACCCTCGTTCCCGGCGGACTTTTCGGCGACTATTTTGGCGGCAGTGTGACCACCGCCGGCGTGCTGGCCAAGGTCGGCACCGAGGACATCAGCCTGCAACAGGTTGCCCAACGTGCCCGCATGATCGGGCGCCAGCAGTTCCGGGGCAACATTCCGCCGAGCATTATGCCGTTTCTGCTGCAGCGCGCAGCTGACGGCATGATCACCCAGGGTGCCCTGGCGTACGAAGCCGACCGCATGGGACTTGGTGCGAGCGACAAGGAAGTTGCCGACTACCTCCACCAGGGCCAGTTCGGCCAGTTGTTTTTCCCCGGCGGTAACTTCATCGGACAGCAGCAATACGAAGATTTCGTGCAGAACCAGTTCGGGCTGACCGTAGTTCAGTTCGAATCAGAACTGAAGAACCAACTCGCCCAGCAGAAACTGCTCGCGGCGGTGAGTGCGGCTGCGACCGTAAGCGACAAAGATGTTGCAGAGCAGGTTAAGAAACAAGATACCAAGGTCAAGTTTGATTACGCCGTCCTGACCCTCGACGACGTGAAGAAGCAGATCAAGGTCACCGACGTCGAGCTCAAAGCGTTTTACGACCAGAACAAGCAGCAGTATGTGAACTCCATTCCGGAGAAGCGCAAGTCACGTTACATCCTTATTGATACTGCCAAACTGGCCGCTTCGGTTCCGGTGACACAGGCCGACCTGCAGGCGTTCTACAACCAGCATCAGGACGAATTTCGCATCCCCGAAACGGTTACCGTCCGCCACATTCTGATCAAGACTCCGACGCCAGGACCAGACGGCAAGGTCGATCCCAAGGGCGTGGAAGCCGCGAAGGCGAAGGCCGAGGATGTCCAAAAGCAGTTGAAGTCTGGTGCGAGTTTCGACGAACTGGCGAAGAAGTATTCGGACGATCCGGGCAGCGCTCCCAACGGAGGCCTGCTCCCGCCTATCACCAAGGGACGCACCGTCCCGGAATTCGAGCAAGCGGCTTTCACCACGCCCAAAGGCCAGACGACCGACATCATCCGCACCAGCTACGGGTTCCACATTATCCGCGTCGAAGACAAGCAGAACGCGCGCGTCAAGCCGCTTGACGAAGTGAAGGCGCAAATCGAGCCCGCGATCAAGCAGCAGAAATCCGCGGCGACCGCACAGAGTCTCGCCAATTCCGTGCAGAGCTTGGCGCGTTCGTCTGGTATGGAGAAGGCTGCTGCCGACAAGGGCCTGCAGGTGACCACCACCGAACTTCTGGCGCAGACCGAACCGCTTCCCGGAGTCGGGACCGCGCAGGAATTGTCGAATGGTCTGTTCGCTGCCAAGAAGAACGATCCTCCAGCCACGGCGCAGACGCCACAGGGATTCGCGATTTACCAGGTCACCGAGATCGAGGCCCCGCAAACTCCCACGTTTGAGCAAATCAAGCCGCAGGTCGAGGAGCAGTTCAAGGCGCAGCGCGCACAGTCACTTCTCGCGCAGAGAACGCAGGAACTTTCAGACCGTGCTCATGCCGGACACGACTTGCACAAGGCGGCGAAGGAACTCGGCGCAACCGTGAAGACCAGCGACCTGGTCAACGCGACAGCGCAGGTTCCCGACGTCGGAGCCATGAGCGGAGCAGCCAATGTGGCATTTACGCTGGCCGTGGGCGAGATCAGCGGCCCATTGCAGGGTGGTGCGACCAGCGGAGTGGTGTTAGCTGTGTTGGAGAAGCAGGAACCGTCAGCCGCCGAGCTCAAGCAAAATTGGGATCGCGCCAAGGAAACCTTGCTCGATCAAAAGCGGCAGACGCTCGAAGGGCTTTATGTCCAGAACTTGCGCGACAAGCTCGAGAAGGAAGGCAAGATCAAGGTCAACAAGAAAGAAATGGAGCGCCTGAGCCATCTGAGTGAGGGCTCCTAGGAATCCTTCGCTCGGAGATGCGTGGCCAGCGAAGCGAGTCGCTGGCCCATCTTTTTCTGACGGCCGCAAGCCAGCATTTGAAGATTCGAATCTCCTGGCTTCTTTCTCAACATATTTACGCTCCACTCGATATCCATGTTCACCAAACGCTCATCCGGCATCCTGATGCATCCCACGTCCCTGCCCTCCCGTGGAGGGACAGGCGATCTTGGCCCTCCCGCGTATGCGTTCGTGGATTGGCTGGCCGCTGCCCAGCAGACACTCTGGCAAATCCTTCCGTTCGGTCCGGTGGGCTACGGCAACTCGCCATATTCCTGCACTTCGGCATTTGCCGGAAACGTGCTGATGATCAGTCTGGAACGTTTTGTGGAGCGCGGTTATCTTGATCCGTCTCGCTTATCGAATCTTCCCGATGCCAATGCCGCCGTCGATTTTGAGAGTGTCCGAGCGCTGAAGCTGCCGCTACTGCGTGAGGCGGCGCGCAATTTTCTGCACGGCACGTACCCCTTGGCCCGCAAGCGTTACGATGCGTTCTGCTCTGAAAATGAATGGTGGCTGAAGGATTACGCGCTCTTCAGCGTGTTGCGCGAACATTTCGGCGATCACCCCTGGAACTCATGGCCCGAAGAAATTGCCCGCCGCACGCCGGAGGCGTTGCTGCAGTTGCGTTCCGACTTGAAAGACCAACTGGCGCTGGAATGCTTCCTCCAATTCGCCTTCTTCGAACAATGGAGAGCGCTGCGGGCCTATGCCGCTGACCGTGGAATACGTATCATCGGCGACGTCGCCATTTTCGTCAGCTACGACAGCGCCGATGTCTGGACACATCCTGACATCTTCCGCTTGCACGAAGACCTCTCGCCCGAATTCGTGGCTGGCGTTCCGCCCGATGCGTTCAGCGAGACTGGTCAACGCTGGGGTAATCCGCTCTACAACTGGGACGCCCTGAAGGCGCGCGGCTACGACTGGTGGATCCAGCGCATGCGCTGGGCCGTGGAAACCTGCGACATTGTGCGGCTCGACCACTTTCGCGGTTACGAAGCCTGCTGGGAAATCCCGGCTGATGAACCAACCGCTGTCAATGGTCATTGGACAGCTGGTCCCAACGAAGACCTGTTCAAAACGCTCCGCAATGAACTCGGTAAACTACCGTTCATCGCGGAAGATCTTGGCTACATCACGCCTGAGGTCCGCGCCTTGCGTAAGAAGCTCGACATCCCCGGCATGAAAGTCATGCAGTTCGGTTTTGGCGATCGCGGCGCGCACATCTATCTGCCGCATATGTTCACCATCGATTCCGTCGTCTATACCGGGACTCACGACAACAACACCACGGTGGGTTGGTGGGACAGCGACGCAAGCGAGACGGAAAAGCGGTGTGCACTTGAGTATCTGGGGAAAGTAGATGACGGCATCAACTGGGCTTTCATTCGTGCCGCCTTCTCTTCGGTTGCGATCCTTGCCGTCATTCCTGTGCAGGATGTATTGGGACTTCCCGGTGACGCTCGCATGAATATCCCTAGCAAGCCGGGCGGCAACTGGTCATGGCGTCTTGCCCATGGTGCGTTAACGCCCGAGCTGGCTGACAAGTTGGCGGTCCTCACGGTAGTGACCGACCGGGACGCATCCGTAAAGGCTCCTGCTACCTCTGGGGGTTCGCAAGGCACCGGTATGGGCGCGGATTTCGCAGCGTGATTCGCCAACGAGTTGAGGCTTCTTTACTTAATTGCCGGTGACGCAGAGAATGAGAATCAGGCCGTTCCTTAGGCTGTGTGCGTGTGTACAACGACTGGATGAAGAAACAGTTTGCTTGTTGAAGCGATATTTGAAAGGGCCGACTTTACAGGCTGCTGAAAAAAGCGATTTTGGGTAGAGCTGGCCTTCAGGCCAGCGTCTAAGTTCAGTATTTTTGTCATTTCTCGCGGGCCTCAGCCCGCGGGAGTCTGCTTTCCCGACTTTACCGTAGCCTGTTCGGTCGTGCTGTCTTGGCTTTAGATGTCGCGTGAGAATTAGGTTTGGGTTGCGACGGTGGTGCGAAGCACTAGAGAATCAGCCCCGCAGGGGCGGCGACATGATAGCCCAGCACGCAGCCGAAGGAGGAGTGCTGGGTAAAGTGGAAAGACGATTCGAGTCCCTCGGGGACGGCAGAGCTCTCTTTAGCCCCGACGTAAGTAAGGTTTCTCATCTTCATTATTTGAAAGGACTCTTATGGGTGCCAGTGGTGAACTAATTCGCTTGATGAATTACGTGGACGATATCGCGGCGACGCTTCGGCGTGTCAGCGGCAGCCTGCATCTCCTCGCCGACGACGAGAAGAAGCGTCTGGCCGACTACATGCGCAAGTCCGATCCGAACTTTGTCTCCATCCTCGAGCAGTTGGAGCCCAAGGCTTAGCCGCATGGCCGAGATACGCACCATCGCCGTCATCGGCGCCGGAATCATGGGGCGCGGAATCGCCCACGCTGCCGCATTAGGTGGGTACCGCACCATCCTTGAGGACATCCTGCCGACAACGCTGCGCAAGGCCGAGACTGAGATTCGCACCAACCTCGACAAGGCGGTCGAACTTGGGAAGGTGACACCCGAAGACGCTGAGCAGGCGTTCAAACGGTTGGAGTACGCGTCTTCGGTAGAACAGGCGTCCAGGGAAGCCGACCTGGTGATCGAGGCCGTGCCCGAGGAGATGGAGTCCAAGCTGGAGATCTTCACTCTCTTGGACAAGGTCTGCCGCCCCAACACCATCATCGCTTCCAACACTTCTTCGCTCAGCATCACCGAGATTTCATCCGTCACCTACCGCGCTCCCAAGTGCGTCGGCATGCACTTCTTCAATCCAGTTCACAAAATGAAATTGCTTGAGATTGTGCGTGCCCTTGAAACCGACGACGAGACGCTAGCTGCTGCCGTTGATGTCGGCCAGCACATGGGCAAGGAAGTGGTGGTGATCAGGGAGTCCCCCGGCTTCATCACCAGCCGCATCAATGCCCTGATCGGCAACGAAGCGTTTTACATGTTGCAGGAAGGCGTCGCCTCCGCGGAAGATATCGATCAGGCAATCAAGCTAGGCTTGAACCACCCGATGGGACCATTTGAAATGGTTGACCTCGTGGGATTGGATACCCGCCTTCATATTCTCGAGTACCTCCACAAAACTCTCGGCGAAAAATTCCGTCCCGCGCCTCTTCTGGTGCAATACGTGAAAGCCGGCCGCCTGGGTCGCAAAGCCGGCCGCGGTGTGTACGCCTATCCCGGACACGAGCCCGGCAGACCCGATTCTTCCGGTGATTGAGAAATAGCCTATCGCCATCGCTCGGTGCGAATGACTTACACCATGGGTAGTTCACGACCACTACGGTTGTTCGACGAACACCGAAGCACCTAGAAACGCAGAAATCAGGGCGTGGACCGTTCGATTCCGTTTTGGGAATCCACCAAATTTTCTGCCCGGTTCTTGCGCCGCCGTTCTTCGCCGGAGCTAGGCTTGTTGTGACTCCCCCAAGCACAGCGATCGTCCAACATTGGTGAATCGGCAGTTGGAAGTTGAAATAGACTTTCCACCATATTTCCTATGTCGGAGGTTCAACCACAGCTAATCATCTAACATGCATCTCGCTCCATCCGCACAAGAAGGAACAAATGAAGTTTCGCAATGGCTTCTCCATTCTGTTGGCCGTAGCATTTGCGCTGACTATGAGCGTCGCTGCATTCGCACAGGCCCCATGCAACTTTCCAGGCTTAATCTATTGCCAGCCATGGGATGGCGGCGGCAACTTGTTTGCTTCCCAGAACGATACTGTAAGCGGCTTTGGCAATTTCGCCACCGTCTATGACAACTTCACCCTGAAGCAAGGGTATGACATTCGCAGTTTCCACTGGGTTGGCGGATATTTCAACCCTCCCAACCAGGGCCCGATTACCGCCTGGACGTTGACTTTTTACAACGACAACGCTGGGACACCCGGAGGTGCGATTGGAGCCGGAGTGTTCGGCGGCACCGCTAACGAGACGTTCCTTGGTTACGCCGGTGGTTTCCCAATCTACGAGTACTCGCTGTATTTCCATAGCTTCGACATCGGTCCGGGCACCTATTGGGCGTCGGTCGTTCCCGACCTCGGTTTCCCACCGCAGTGGGACTGGGCGACGGGTACTGGCGGCGATGGGGTGGCATATCAGTGCTTCTTCGGAGGCTGCGGTCCGATCGCGGTCGATATGGCCTTCTCGCTCGATACACCGGAACCGGGCACGCTGATCATGCTGGGAACCGGAATTCTCGGCTTGGCTGGTGCGCTGCGCCGCAAAATCAACTTGTAGCTTTGACTTCTGTGTGTAGGCAGCCGGGGAATCGCTCCCCGGCTTTCTTCTGCCCGGTCACCGAGCCTAATCTCTGATTGATACCAGAGTGGCCAGCCAATTGGTGCGATACCTCAACTCAAAGCAAGGTAGCTGTCGTAGTCAGGCCGTATCGTAGCCAATCGATAACAGTCACGTCGGCCCGACGGCGCCACGTCGATAAGAGTGTGTGGGCTGTGCGAGAAATCGACGCTGTGCCTCATATTTCGCCAAGGAACCAGGTTACTTTCGTTTCTTCCCACTGCTTATTTTGCGTGACTCCCACTCCTATTTGCCGTATCTCTGAAACTGGGATGTTTCGCCTGGGAGCAGAACTCGACGCGCGACGGAGTCACGATTCCGGCGGCGTCGAACGGTTCGGGTCAGTCCTGTAACTCCCGTTCTTTGAAAACTCGACCTCTGCCCAATCCAGTGAATGTGCAACAAATTGCAGATATAAGTCCTTACGGCAGACATGGATAGATATAACTAGATTTTGATTCAATGACATGCAACAATTTTCTGCCCAAGTCATTGAAAACAAGCAACACGAATAAAGTAATATTTATAATTTGTTGCAGATTAGCCACGCACTGCGGCTCAAACGCACTAATGAAAATCGTGCGACCTGACCTCCGCATCCGTGATATCGATAGCATCGGGCGCGTAAACCTCTCGCAGCGGAGCAACTCGCTCCACCCGCACCGAAACCACCCCTTCCTGGTTCTGCAGAATCCCCTCCAGCAGCAAAAAGTTCTCCGACGTAATCACCACTCGGTGCCGGTCCATGATGTCCGGCGTGAGAATTGCGTTGCTGATTCCAGTTTCATCTTCCAGGCTCAGGAAAACAAAGCCCTTTGCAGTGCCCGGCCGTTGCCTTGCAATCACGCATCCGGCCGTACGCACGTAGCGGCCTTGCGCGACCTGCGTCAATTCCTGCGCGGACAACACTCGGGCGCGGCGCAATTCATCCCGTCGATAGGCCAGAGGATGTGGCCCCACCGTCAGTCCGGTGCCGTGAAAATCAGCAACCAGCCGTTCTTCCTTCGTCATGGGAAACAGCGGCGAGGCAGTATCGATCTCCGGAATGCCCTCCAGCAATGGCCCCGCGAATCGTGCAGCCCGTTCCACCTGCCATAAAGCATCACGGCGATGCAATCGTTGCTTGGTGCGAGGCGCATCAATCTGTTCAGCGACATCTTTCGCAGTCGCACAGCCAATCGGATTCAGCGCTCCAATCGAAGCCAGCAGCACCAACTCGTTGCGCCGCAATTCGGGAACCCGATGGGCAAGATCGGCAATCGACTCGAAGGCCCCCTGCCCGCGCGCCCACACAATGGCCTGCGCCGTCTCTTCCCGCAACCCCTTGGCGTAACGAAAACCCATCCTCAAAGCCAAGCCTGGGTGGAGCTCTTTATTGTTGTCATCACGAAGTGGCTTCAGCCACTGAGGGATCTGCTTTTCGCCTTTGTCAGCAGCCCCTTCCTGGGATGGGCTATCCCACATTGTGGGACTCGCTTCCACCTCCAGCGTGCACAGCCATTCCGATCGCGTGATGTCCACCGGCTTCACCCGCAAGCCATGCCGCTGCGCATCTTTCACGATGGTGGCTGGCGAATAGAATCCCATCGGCTGATTGTTGAGCAGCGCCGCAGTAAAAGCCGCCAGGTAATGGCACTTCAGATAGGCGCTGGCATAAGCAATGAGAGCAAAGCTGGCAGCATGCGATTCAGGAAATCCATACAGCGCAAACGAAGTGATGGAGAGAATGATCTCCTCCTGTGCCTCGCGCGAAAGGCCGTTGCGCTCCATGCCTTCGCGCAGCTTGACCTCGATGTCGCGCATGCGCAATTCGCTGCGCTTGAAGCCCATCGCGCGACGCAACTCTTCCGCCTGTCCGCCTGTGAATCCGGCAGCGATCATGGCCATGCGCAAGAGCTGCTCCTGAAACAGCGGTACCCCAAGCGTGCGTTCCAGCACCGGCTCCAGCGAAGGATGCGGATACACCACAGGCTGGCGTCCCTGCCTCCGCAGGAGAAACGGATTCACCATCTTGCCCACGATGGGCCCCGGACGGATGATGGCCACCTGTACCACAATGTCGTAGAAGCGCATGGGATGCAGACGCGGCAGGCACGACATTTGCGCCCGGCTTTCGATCTGAAACATGCCCACCGTGTCCGCCTTCTGCAATGCGTCATAAACCGTCGGATCATCCGCAGGCAGCATGGCCAGATCCACATCTTCTTTATAGTGATCGTGAATCAGCGTGATGCAATCCGCCAGGGCGGCCATCATGCCCAGCCCCAGCAGGTCGACCTTGATGATCCCCATGTCGGCGCAATCTTCCTTGTCCCACTGCACCACCACGCGGCCGGGCATGGTTGCAGGCTCGAGCGGCACGACGGAATCCAGTTGCCCCTGGCAGATCACCATGCCTCCGGAGTGCTGTCCCAGATGCCGCGGCAGGTCTTGCACCGCTACGCAAAGCTCGAAGAACTTGCGAATACGCGGATGCTGCAAATCAAATCCCGCATCGCGAAACTGCCGCTCCAGCGTGTCGCCGGGGTCCTTGTACTCCCACGAACTCACCAGGCCAGCCAGGCGGTCCAGCGTTTCTTCATCGAAGCCCAGCACCTTGCCCACCTCGCGTGCAGCCGACCGCCCGCGATAGGTAATGACATTGGCCGTCATGGCCGCGCCCAGCTTGCCATATCGCTCATAGACGTACTGGATCGCCCGCTCGCGCTGGTCGCCGCTGGGAAGGTCAAGATCGATATCGGGCCACTCGCCACGCTCTTCCGAAAGGAATCGCTCGAAGAGCAGGTCCAGTCCGACCGAATCGACGATGGTGATCGAGGCGTCGGCGGCGTTCCTGGTGCTGACGCCGATCTTCTGGCGCTGGACGCGTTTCGTCGCGGCGCTCTTGCTGGTCGGGTTGCACAGCGGGATCGCGCTGCTGGTCAATCTGGGGATCTTCTCGTTCGCGATCTGCTGCTCGAACGTCTCGCGCGCGTTGACCTGCTCGAAGGCGCTCCCCTTCACGAGGACCTCCGCGGGGATCGAACGCGTGTTGTAGCGGCTCGCCATCACGTGGCCGTAGGCCCCGGCGCTCATGATCGCGAGGTATTCCCCCTCGCCCACTTCCTGGATCTGGCGGTCCTTCGCGAAGCAGTCCGTCGACTCGCATATGGGACCGACGATGTCGGCGACCAGCGCGCGCCGC
>Ga0207928_1000039_pt1 | contig 11330 bp, 9 predicted proteins | sample NGESurshal072012_9_FD_184457 | JGI IMG/M metagenome (GOLD analysis project Ga0207928, IMG submission 184457) | Arctic peat soil microbial communities from Barrow, Alaska - NGEE Surface sample 210-2 shallow-072012 (SPAdes) | ecosystem: Environmental > Terrestrial > Soil > Wetlands > Peat ... | reverse complement strand
CGCCCTTGCCAGGGATCGCGGTGGGTTGCCTGCACCCGAGTTTCGCCGACCACGGTCATAAAGTTCGCATCGGCTACCCAGCGCGGGAGAACGTGCATATGGATGTGTCCCGCCACTCCCGCTCCTGCGGCTTTGCCGATATTCATGCCGAGGTTCACGCCGTCGGGCCGATAGATCTCGGTCATCACGGTCTCCAGTCGCCGCGACATGGCCATCATTTCGTTGGCTGCCGCCTCGGGTAGCTTGTTCAGCCGATCCAGATGCGCATAGGGCACAACCATGGCGTGTCCCGAGGTATAGGGAAAGGCATTGAGGATGATGAAGTTGAACTCGCCGCGATGTACGATGAGGGCTTTCTGGTCGTCGCCGGAGTTTTGCAGCTGGCAAAAAATGCACTCCGGCACCTGGTCAACGGTGGTGACGTACGCGTAGCGCCATGGGGTCCAAAGATAGTCCATCACTGGGCACTGTATCAAAGCGTGGCGGCATCCCCAAACGGTGGGGGACTGCGACGGCACGAAAGCTGACGACGCGGCAGTTGAACGGCAGGTAAAAATACGGGAAAATCGCGCCCTGCTTGGACTTACGCGTTTGACACTGCTTAGAAGCGATTGTTATAGTCAAAGAGTCTCGGGAAGTGGGGGCCCGCTCTCTGGGATCCGGCCGCTGGGTTGTCCAATCTCCCCCTCAAAAGGGGAAATACTACCTGAAGACGTAAGCCAGCAGTCCGTATTGATCAGGCTCCCCAACAATTTCCAAAATTGGTGGGTTCGAACTCAAACTAATGTCTCTCGAAGAAACCCTTAACGATACTCCGACCACCCCAACTGAAGAATCCGGCGCGGTTGAGCAAAACACGACCGTTTCAACTCCTGAACCCAGCACTCATCCCACTAGCGCCGAACCAGCCATTGCGGCTGCGCCTCGGTCTGAAAAAGAACCGTCAATGGAAGATTTCGCCACCGCGCTCGAGACCTTCGAGCAGGAACAAGCCCAAACTGAAGCCGCTCTCAACGATGAACAGATCGTAACCGGCACAGTTCTCAAGATCACGCCGCAGTATGTCGTTGTGGACATCGGATACAAGTCCGAAGGCGTGGTTCCCGTCGCCGAGTTCACCGACTCCGACGGCACCGTGACCGTGCAACCGGGACAGGAAATTCCCGTGGTGCGCGATCAGGGACACAGCGAGGAAGGCTACATCAACCTCTCGCACCACAAGGCCCTGCGCCTGCGGGCATGGGACGATATTGAGAAGGCCTACAACGAGAAAGCTTCGGTCAAGGCGCGCATCATCGATCGCATCAAGGGCGGACTGACGGTCGACATCCTGGGCGCGCGCGCGTTCCTGCCGGGCTCGCAGGTGGATCTGCGTCCGGTTCGGAATCTGGATGCGCTGAAGGGCACGGACCTCGAAGTACGCATCATCAAGCTGAACAAGAAGCGCGGCAACATCGTGGCTTCGCGTAAAACGTTGCTGGAAGAAGAGCAGGGCGAAAAACGCACCAAGACGCTCGACCAGTTGAGCGAAGACTCCATCCTGACAGGCACTGTCAAGAACCTGACCAACTACGGCGCGTTCGTCGACCTGGGTGGCATCGACGGTCTGCTGCATATCACCGACATGTCGTGGGGACGCCTCACGCATCCGCGTGACCTGGTGCAAGTGGGCGACCAGATCCAAGTGAAGGTGCTGAAGTTCGACCGCGAGAAGCAGCGGGTTTCGCTGGGCTTTAAGCAGCTCACGCCCGATCCGTGGCTGGACGCGACCGAGCGCTATCCCATCGGCGCGCATGTAAAAGGCCGCGTAATCAGCGTGACCGACTACGGCGCGTTCATCGAGTTGGAGCAGGGCATCGAAGGCCTGGTCCACGTCAGCGAAATGACGTGGTCGAAGCGCATGAAGCATCCGTCCAAGCTGGTGAATATCGGCGACCAGGTGGAAGCGGTGGTGTTGAACGTGAATGCGACGGAACGCCGCATCAGCCTTGGGCTGAAACAGCTTGAGTCGAATCCCTGGGAGTCGCTGATCGAGAAGTTCCCGGTGGGCGCGATCGTGGAAGGCAAAGTCCGCAACCTGACCGACTTTGGCGCGTTCATCGAAATCGAAGACGGCATCGACGGCCTGGTCCACGTGAGCAACCTGAGTTGGACGAAGCGCGTGAAGCATCCGTCGGAAGTCCTGAAGAAGGGCGACAAGGTGAAGGCCATCGTGCTTGCCATCGAACCCGATCAACGCCGGCTTTCGCTGGGCGTGAAGCAACTCCAGCCGGATGTGTGGGACACGTTCTTCGAGCAGCATCGCGTGGGCGACGTCATCCACGGCAAGGTGCTGCGGCTGGCCAGCTTTGGAGCGTTCGTGGAAATCGCCGATGGAGTCGAAGGCCTGTGCCACAACTCCGAGGCGGTAGACCACAGCGGCACGCAGATCAAGCTTGAACCCAATCAGGAGTTCGACTTCAAGGTGATTAAGATGAACCCGGCGGAGAAGAAAGTCGGACTCAGCATCCGGGCCGTGGGCGAAGAGGCCACACGCGCGGATGTAGAAGCCTACAAGGGACCGGCCGCGGCGGCGACGACGACTTCATCAGGTACTGGATCGACGATTGGTGAATTCATGTCGTGGAAACGGGCCAGCAACGAAAACAACTAAGTTTCGAAGTAGCGAAACTCTGAAGGCCGCCAGCGCTGGCGGCCTTTTGTTATGCGAATGCAGATCAACGGTTACTTATTCAGGTCGATGCGCAGGTTGATGGTCGGGCTAAAGCGGTCGTCGAACTGGCTGATTGTCTTGACGTCGCTTTTCTTGCCATCCTTTTCGGCATAGACTTCATAGTCGGTGTTCAGGGCCAGTTGCGGGAAGCGATACGCGCCGTCCTTTTGTGCGAAGAAACTTTTCACCGCCAGGGTCTTCATGTTCTTGAGATAGACTACCGCACCGGCGATCGGCTGATCGCTCTTGTCCTGCACCGTGCCGTTCAGCATCTTAGAGGTGGGCTTGATTTTTTTGGGTGTCGGTTCGCTCGACCCGCCGCCCATGGGAATCGTGAGTTGCGCAGCCATGCACCCGACGGAAACCGTCGCAATTACGAGCAATCCCAAAAACTTCTTCACGGAATCTCCTGCCGGGAGCCTATGGCTTTGCCAGTCCCTGCTGGGTTAGATGCAAACCGACGTCTTTCCGTTCATTGTCTTCGATCTGGACGGTAATCTCCGGCTTCGGCTGGCCTTTGGGGGTCTTGATGTCGGCCTGGATGATGTAGTCCTGCCTGCCTGGTGGAACTCGCTGGGCAAACTCACCTCTCTGGTTAGACACGAGGTCCCACTTGGCTTTCTTGCCGGTAACGCTGTGGATCGTGATGGGAACGCCAGCCAGCGGATGGTCGTCCGGCCCCCAAACGGTTCCGGCAATCAGGGCGTAGTCTTTAGATACGGTGTTCTTCTGCGGATCGGGAGCAGGCGAAGGGAGAGGTGCTGCCATCAGCGAGCCGGCGGCTGCCAGCAGTAGCAAGACGACCGCGCTGCGAGTGGCTTTACCGCCGCAATGAAACAGCCAGAGGGGCACGCTACTCATCTTCCTCTTCGTCCGTGACTTCCTCTGCGTCGTCGATCACTTCGTCCTCGACGCGGCTTAGCTGCAGGGGCTCAATCGCAACCACTTCGAAATCCGTGCCGCACTCGGGGCAGGAGACGACTTCGCCCTCGTCCACCTCGTCCTCTTCGAAGTCCAGATCGCTCTCGCATTCAGGACAAATTACCATGGCCGACTTCCTCCCATTTGCGCTCGGCAAATGCGCTGAAGAGAATCACAGCGCATCCACCCTTTTATATTTAGAATCTCTTGCACCTAGCGTCAAGTAATAGACACATGAGATGCGCTTAAGTTTTGCGAGGTTTCGATGCCCAAAATGAAAATGTTTCTTGCAGGCGCCATAGGTTTGTGGTTGACATTGTCGGCGGCAACGGTTCCGGCGTGCGGCCAGGTTGACAACATTCCAGTGCCTCCGCCCGACCCGCAGATTGTGGAAGCCCTGAAGGCGGTGTCGGCCCAGCGTATTCAACAGACCATCGAGAAGCTCGTGAGCTTCGAGACGCGGCACACCTTGTCGTCGGATGTTCCGGCTTCCAGCGGCAAAGGCATTAATGCTGCGGCGGAGTGGATCAGGAGCGAGTTCGAGGCCTACTCCAAGGCTTGTGGCGGCTGCCTCGAAGTTAAGACGGACGAATTCACCCAGGATCCTGCATCGAGGATTCCGAAGCCCACCAAGCTGACCAATGTGTATGCGATCTTGCGCGGCAGCGATCCGGCAAATGCCTCGCGGATGTTCCTGGTCACGGGGCACTATGACTCCCGCAATACGGAAACTAACGACGCCACCGGCGCCTCGCCAGGGGCCAACGACGACGGCAGTGGCACAGCGGTGAGCCTGGAGTGCGCTCGCGTGCTGAGCCAGCATCGCTTCCCGGCGACGATCGTGTTTGTCGCCGTCGCAGGAGAAGAGCAGGGGCTGTACGGCAGCGCGCACATCGCGAAGATGGCCAAGGCGCAGGGCTGGGACCTCGAGGCTGTGCTGAACAACGACATCGTCGGAGGCGACCGGACTCCCGGAAGCACCACGCAAGATCGGCGCACCGTTCGTGTTTTCTCCGAAGGCATTCCGGCGACCGCCTCCGAGGCTGAGTTGAAGCTGATTCGCGCGTTGGGAGGCGAAAACGACGGGGCTTCGCGCCAACTCGCCCGCTGCATCGCTGGTGTTTCGAAGGCGTATCTTCCCGCCAAGGAATTTCACCCGCTGGTGGTGTTCCGCCGCGACCGCTATTTACGAGGCGGCGATCATATTTCGTTTAACGAGCAGGGATTCGCGGCTGTCCGGTTCACCGAGTATCGCGAGAATTATGACCACCAGCACCAGAACGTCCGCACCGAGAATGGCGTCGAATATGGTGATCTCCCGAAGTTTGTGGACTACGACTACACGGCCAATGTGGCGCGAGTGAACGCCGCGACGCTGGCATCGCTGGCCTCGGCCCCAGCGCCTCCCGCAAAAGTGCGGGTGTTGACGAAGGCCCTGCAAAACGATTCCACTCTAGTATGGGAGGCATCTCCCGGTGGACTCGCCACTGGATATCTCGTGTTGTGGCGAGATACAGGCGCTCCCGACTGGGAGCACGCGCAGGCGGTCGCTAACGTCACGCAGGCCACCGTGCCGATGTCGAAAGACAATGTGGTCTTCGCAGTGCAGGCCATGGATGCCAAGGGACATCGCAGTCTTCCCGTAACCCCTGCGCCGGAGCGCTAAGCGCTGCGGAGGAAAGTCCGAACGGAGTTTTCCAGATGCGACGCGGTACCACGATGTCCCTCAGCTTTCCACCGTTCACTCGGGCGGTAAAACAACTCCTGATCGCCAACGGAGCGGTGTTCCTCCTGGTTGCGGTGATAGGTGCGTTTACGTCCTTTGATGCGGGGCGTTGGGCCGATCTTCATTTCGGACTCGTTCCCACGTTGGCAGTGTTCCACGGTTGGATCTGGCAGTTCGTCACCTACGCCTTTTTGCATGCGGGCCTGCTGCACATTCTGTTCAACATGCTTGCGCTATGGATGTTCGGCGCGCAGCTCGAGGTGGACTGGGGCTACAGCCTGTTCATGCAGTTCTATTTCTTCTGCGTCATCGGAGCCGCAATCACGACTGCCGTGGTTTCGTTTACCGGGCTCTTGGGCGCATCTCCGCTGGTTCCAACCGTGGGCGCGTCCGGCGGGATTTACGGCATCCTGGTCGCGTTCGGCATCTTGCACGGCGACTCGGAGATCATGCTGTTCCCGATCCCGTTCATGATCAAGGCCCGCTACTTTGTGATCGGACTGATTCTTCTTGCGATGTATGGAGCCCTATCGTCCGCCCACAGCATGGGCCAATCGACTGCCTACATGGCACACCTGGGTGGAGGACTGTTTGGCTACCTCTTCCTGAAGTTCGTCCCACGACGGGGAATCGGTTTTCTCAGCTCCGAGCGGCTGTACGGGCTGCGGAATTCCTACTATCGCTGGAAGCGGAAACGTGCAGCGCGCAAGTTCGAGGTGTACATGCGGAAGCATGATGACCGCGGCGACTATCGGCACGACGACTATTTCGACGAGAACGGAAACATGCGCGATCCCGCCGCGCGCGATAGCCAAAAGAAAAACGGTGACGCACGTCCACCGTGGGTGAACTGAAACGCCGTAAGCTAGCTCTCGAACATCGTTTCCAGGTTCTCGTACACCGTGGGGATGCTGCACAGACTGGGAAGCTGCTGCCAGTAACGGTGCACGTCGGGATCGATCTGGGCCTCGCCGCGAAGTTCTTCCGACTTCCAGCGGCGCAGGTGAATGAAGCGGTCAGGGCGATCGCTATCGCGAGTGAGGAAATCGCTGGAATATCCCTTTGACTTCATCATGGCATAAAACTCACGCAGCATTGTGAGCAGTTCTTCCTCTTTGCCGGGCAGTGCTTCCAGAATTGCCACCGACACCACTTCGCTCGCCATGTTATGGGCCTCTCAAACTAGTACAAGATTAAAAAGACTCCGGGGTCAGCTCCCGGCAGTCTGATTCGGTATCTCTGTGTCATCCCTGACTTGGATCAAACGCATAAAGTTGGTCGCGCCGGTCGTGTTTTGCGTGCCCGCGACCAGGCCAAAAACGTCTCCGGGCGACAAAACGTTGAGACGCCTTAATTCCTCTTCCGCAAACTCGGCCATGCGCTCGACCGACAGCTTCGGAGGACACATCAGCGGGGTGGTGCCCCAGAGCGCGTTCATACGATTGCGCACGGTCTCCGAAGACGAGAACGCGTAGATGTCGGCCGCGGGACGGTACTTCGACAGCATTCGCGCCGTGGTCGCGGTTTCCGTAAACACCGCGATGGCGCGCATCCTCAGGTCCTTGGCCGCGTGCGCCATGGACTCGCAAATCGTCTCGGCAACCGACAGATGACGGGCCTCGCGATGGCCCGGCGTCAGCGGGTTCAACGAGTGGGCCTCGGTTTCCGCCACGATGCGTGCCATCATTTCCACCGCTTCGCGCGGATACTTGCCGCTTGCCGTCTCGCCCGACAACATCACGGCGTCGGTGCCATCAAACACCGCATTGGCGACGTCGCTAGCTTCGGCACGAGTCGGTCGCGGACTATCGGTCATCGACTCCAGCATCTGCGTCGCGGTGATCACGGGTTTGCGGAAGTCGAGCGCGCGGCGAATCACGAACTTCTGGATGAGCGGGACTTTCTCCGGCGCGACTTCGACGCCGAGATCTCCGCGAGCCACCATAACGCCCACAGCTGCCTCGAGAATCCCGTCGAGATTTTCTATGGCCTGGGGCTTCTCCAGCTTTGCAATGAGTCCAACGTCGCTGCGATAGGCGGCGATGGCATTCTTCGCCCTGACCACATCGTTCACGGTACGTACGAACGAGATTGCAACCAGGTCGACACCCTGCTTCAATCCGAATTCCAGATCTCGCAGATCTTTCTCGGTCAGCGACGGAATGCTGACGTTGGTGCCGGGAAGGTTGATGCCCTGGTTCTCGCCCAGCATGCCGCCATTCAGCACCTCGCACACCACTTCGCCCTCGCGGACTTCCTGCACCACCAGCTCGATACGTCCGTCCGAGAGCAGAATGCGTTCGCCCGGCTTCACGTCGTCGGCCAGGTTCTGATAAGTAGTGGAGATGATTTCCGTCGTGCCCGCCACATCGTTCGGCGTAATGGTGACTGTCTGTCCCTTCTTAAGGGCGACAGGCGCGCCTGATGCCAGGCGGCCGGTGCGGATCTTGGGGCCCTGCAGATCCTGCATGATGCAGATGCTGCGATTCAGCTGGCGGGCCACCTTGCGCAGACGCTCGATCACCACCGCATGTTGTTCATGCGTGCCGTGGGAGAAGTTCAATCTGGCAACGTCCATCCCCAACAGCATGAGATCGCGAATCATCTCGTCGGAGTTGCTGGCCGGACCGATGGTACAGACAATCTTCGCGCGGCGCCGCGAGGTGTTTGGACTCCGAAAGGGATCGTCGCTAGGCTCGAAACCACCTGATTTTGTGCTCTCTATTTCCGCCATAGTTCACAGTGCCGCGACGCGCTTCTGCGCCGAATTAAAATCCGAATGTGCTCCAAACAAAAAGCGCGGATAGCGCAGAGCGTTGAATTCTGCTCCGATCAACACCACCATCGACACCAGGTACAACCAGATCAAAAGCGCCATGGCGGTCCCGACCGAGCCGTAGATCACGCCGTAATTGGCGTATCGCCGCAGGTACCAGCCGAATAACACCGTTACAGAAACCCACAACACGGTCGCCACTACCGATCCGGGCAACACCCTGTGCCAAGGCTGTGTTCTGGGAACGCCATGATGATAAACCAGTCCGATCACCGCAATGCTGGTCATCGTGGCGATGATCCAGCGCACCGCCGTCCATAGCCCCAGAATGTAGGGCGTCAACTCGTGGCCGGCATGAAATATGGTCCAGCGCTCGATCTGGTTGCCGAAAACCACGAGGAACGACGCGAATCCCATGGGGAATCCCGCCATCACCACCAATTGGAAAGCGATGAGACGTTCTTTCACCAGGCCCCAGATTTTTGGCATCTGGTAGGCCTTACGAAAGCCTTCCATCCAAGAGATCATTACGCCAGAAGCGGTCCACAAGGTAAGAACGCTGATCCAGACAAGAAACTGGGTCTGCACCGGCTTGGCGCCCGTGACGTACTCTGTGACCGCGTTGTTGGTACCTTCGGGAAGAACACGTCCCACCGCGCGAAAAATCTCACGCACGAACACTCCACTGCTTTGCGAACGCGAGAGTATTGAGGCCAGCACCAGGATGGCGGGGAAGAATGTCAAAATGGCGGAGAACGCCGCGCCCTTGGCCACGCCGAAAGCGTCGTGCTCGAAGGCACGCCAGAACGCAAGCCGCAGATGATTGAAGAAGCGTGACATAGTAGCCAGAACACGGAGCAGGGCGCGCCTAAAGTGTACACACCCTTACAAAACAGGGGCGAATTGATTCGCCCCATGAAACCGCTTGCTGAGAAGCCCTCCTGAGAAAAACGCCGCCCGTGGAACACACGAGCGGCGCTGATTCGCAAACAAATTACTCGGCTGTGAGTTCTTCTGCCTCGTTTTCGCCTTCGTGACGGAGCAGTTCCAGCGCGCGTTCGGCTTCCTCATACGCGGCCGTGACTTCCTCCTGCACCTTGGATGCGGCCTGTTCCATCTCCTCGGAGAGCCGGACATTGCGGTAGTACTCCATGCCGGTTCCCGCGGGGATCAGACGGCCCACGATGACGTTCTCCTTGAGGCCGCGCAGGTGATCGACGGCACCCTGAATGGACGCTTCGGTCAGCACGCGCGTGGTCTCTTGGAAGGAGGCCGCCGAGATGAAGGAATCGGTCGAGAGCGAGGCCTTGGTGATGCCCAGCAGCAGCGGACGGCCCGTGGCCGGCTTGCCGCCGTTGGCAATCGCCTTCTCGTTCTCTTCGCGGAAGCGGAACTTGTCGATCTGCTGTTCCAGCAGGAACGACGTGTCGCCTACGTCTTCCACCTTCACCCAGCGCATCATCTGGCGAACGATCACTTCGATGTGCTTGTCACTGATGTTCACGCCCTGGAGCCGGTAAACTTCCTGGATTTCGTTGACCAGATAAGCCTGCAGTTCCTTCTCACCCAGCACGGCAAGAATGTCGTGCGGGTTGAGCGGTCCATCCATCAGCGGCTCGCCGGCCTTAATGCGCTCGCCTTCCTGAACGTTGATGTGAACGCCACGCGGCACCTGGTATTCCTTCTCGGTACCGTTGTCGGCCACCACGTAGATCTTGCGCTGGCCCTTGGCGACATCGCCGAACTTCACGATGCCATCGATTTCGCTGATGACAGCGGTCTCGCGCGGCTTGCGGGCCTCGAACAGTTCGACCACGCGCGGCAGACCGCCCGTGATGTCCTTGGTCTTGGTGGTTTCGCGCGGGATCTTCGCCAGCACTTCACCTGGCGTGACCTCGTCGCCATCCAGGATCATCAAGTGAGCACGCGAGGGCATCAGGTAACGCTTGCTGCCCTTGGCGCCCTTGATAACGATCGCAGGCTGGCGCTTCTCGTCCGGCGAATCCATCACGACGTGACGCGAGAGTCCGGTCACTTCGTCGACTTCCTCGTGCAGCGTCAGGCCATCCTGCAGGTCCTTGAACTGCACGGTTCCGCCGATTTCGGTGAGGATCGCGAAGGTGTACGGGTCCCACTCGACCAGAACGTCGCCGAGCGAAACCTGCTGGCCGTCTTCGACCTTCACCTTGCCGCCATACACGACTGCGTAGCGCTCTTTTTCGCGGCCCTTCTCGTCCACCACCGCGATCGAACCATTGCGGTTCATCGCGACCAGGTAGCCTTCCTTCGAACGGACGGTGATCAGGTTCACAAAGCGCACCGCGCCATTGTTCTTGGCATCGAGGCGCGACTGCTCGCTGACGCGAGACGCCGTACCGCCGATGTGGAACGTACGCATGGTGAGCTGGGTTCCCGGCTCTCCGATCGACTGCGCTGCAATGACTCCCGTTGCCTCGCCAAGTTCGACCAGGCGTCCAGAAGCCAGGTTGCGGCCGTAGCACATGACGCAAACGCCACGCTTCGACTCGCAGGTGAGCACGGAGCGGATCTTCACCCGCTCGATACCGGCAGCCTGTACTGCTACCGCCAGCTCTTCCGTGACCTCCTGGTTGATGTCAACGATGATGTTGCCTTCGTAGTCCTTGATTTTCTCCAGCGAGACGCGGCCCACGATACGGTCGCGCAACGGCTCGATGATCTCGCCCGACTCCACGATGGAAGTCACGTAGATGCCATCGACCGTGCCGCAATCGTATTCGCTGATGATCACGTCCTGCGCCACGTCCACCAGGCGGCGGGTCAGGTAGCCGGAATCCGCGGTCTTCAATGCGGTATCGGCCAATCCCTTACGCGCGCCGTGCGTGGAAATGAAGTACTCCAACACCGTGAGGCCTTCGCGGAAGTTCGCCGTGATGGGCGTCTCGATGATCTCGCCCGAAGGCTTGGCCATCAGTCCGCGCATGCCGGAGAGCTGACGAATCTGCTGCTTCGATCCACGAGCGCCGGAGTCGGCCATGACGTAAATCGGGTTCATCTGGCCTTCTTTGTCCTGCTGCTGCATGTTGCCAAACATTTCGTCGGCAACTTCCTCGGTGATCTTCGACCAGATTTCCACGACCTTGTTGTAACGCTCGCCGTTGGTGATAGCACCGTCGAGGTACTGTTGCTGCACCACGATGGCCTGCTTCTCGGCA
>Ga0207928_1000038_pt1 | contig 11369 bp, 7 predicted proteins | sample NGESurshal072012_9_FD_184457 | JGI IMG/M metagenome (GOLD analysis project Ga0207928, IMG submission 184457) | Arctic peat soil microbial communities from Barrow, Alaska - NGEE Surface sample 210-2 shallow-072012 (SPAdes) | ecosystem: Environmental > Terrestrial > Soil > Wetlands > Peat ... | reverse complement strand
CCTCTTTATGGGACCCTTGTACCTTTCGGTGTCTAATCGCTCAGACGCAACCACGAAAAGAGGCCCCAGGTGAAGTGCGTCACTGCAGTTCACTTTAGGGGATGCCAAGAATTATGTTATGACATCGCCTGTACCTATTAGGTATACCTTGGAGCTAATCTGTGATCGTCGCCAGAAGAATTATCTATTGGACGGTAGTGACGGATGCGTTTACTTTGTGGCCACTCGGATCACCGACCACCGTGGACGGAACGGGGAGCTGGAGGGAATCGGTGGCAGGAAGAGATCAACGGTAGGAGCGGGCGCAATGAAGAATGCTTTCGCTGTCTGGCAATCATGCGGCACATCAAACAGCCAGTTCAACTGGGGAGGAATGGAGACGTGAAGACTATGAGACGTCCACCGCGCACGACCACGGCTTTGGCCGCGTTTCTTTCGATGTTTACTTTGAGCTTGGTTGTTACTCAGGCTCCGCGCTGTTATGCGCAAACTCAGGTGCAACCGGATGCTCAGCCGAAAATTGCTGCCCTGCACGAGCCGTTGCCTGGTGACGCCACTAGGACCAATAGCACTGCACCGGCGACCGCCCAACCCCCGGCCAAGCCCGAGCCGGAAATCTCGCTTGATGTCGCCAAGGAACTGGCTGTCATGAAGGCGCGCATCGAACAACTCGAAGCGGAACTGAAAAATCATGCGGCGTCCGAACCCGCACCAGCGCCCGTCACCGCACCGGCCGCAACGGAGCTCGCGCCGGCGACCACTGTTGCCAATCCGGCGGTCCCGGTGGAACAGCAGGCAGCAGATGCCGGCGCAAAGCCGGAAAAGCCGGAGCCGACGATTCCGTTTGCCTACGCTGATTGGACCTGGCTGAACGGTAACGCGCGCAACAAAGACGCGGTCTGGGACTCGAAATTCTTCACGCCCGAGATCAGATTCGACACTCACTTTGTCAGCAGTCTCAACCATCCGAAAGACGACACGCTGGGCGGCTCGACGGAAATCTTCCGGTCGAACGAGATCCAGTTGGAGCAAATCAGCTTTGGCGGTGACTTTCACTGGCAGAACGTTCGCGGCAGAGTCTTGACCATGGGAGGGATGTTTGCCGTCACGACGCCACGGAATGATGCCAGCGCGGGTCGCGGCCAATGGGACCTGCGCGGCGCATACAAGTATTTTTCCGAGGCCTACGGTGGCTATCACTTTGACGTGAACCACGGACTCAACATCGACGCCGGAATTTTCGTCTCGTACATCGGTCTTTTCAGCTACTACAATTTTGACAACTGGGCGTACCAGCCTTCGTATGTTTCTTCCAACACGCCATGGTTTTTCAACGGCCTTCGGATTCAGTGGTTCCCCACCGACAAGCTAAAGATTGAGCCCTGGATCATCAACGGATGGCAATCCTACGGCAGGTTCGGCACCAAGCCTGGCCTCGGCGGACAGATTCTATACCGACCCAAGCCGTGGCTTTCGCTGGTCTTCAACACCTACGGCATGGGCGAAGACACGTTGTGGACCGGGAACGTTCCCATCGGCCGGTCGCGCTTCCATTCCGACAACAGCGTCGAGATCAAGTACTACGACCAACCGACCAAGTTCCTCGACAAGATGGCGTTCTCCTTCACCGGAGATCTGGGCTGCGAATACGGCGGTGGAGTGAGTTGCCACAAAAACCAGCCCCTCGTCACCACCGCGAGCGGCGGACCAAAGGGCGGGCCCAAGCAGAGCTTCGCTGGCTGGATGCTGTACAACCGTTGGTGGTTTAAGAAAGACACCTATGGCATAACGCTTGGCGGCGGTGTGCTGGACAATCCAGGGCGCTACCTCACGCTGCTGCAACCGATCAACGGCGCCGATGCGGTCTCCGGATCGCCTTACTTCCCGGCTAGCCCCGGGTTGCCGTACAAAGCCTGGGACGCGTCCGCCACTTTTGATTGGATGCCCAAACAGTACATTACCTTCCGCTGGGAGTACGGTTATCGCCACGCGGATCAACCTTACTTTACGGGTCGAGGCGGAATCACGCCCCCGGGCGGCAACAACGGCTTTCCCGCCCAATTCGTCTGCATGGACAACACGCCGGACCCGACTGGTGCAGGCTGCGGTTCGCACGGCGGTCTTTGGAGCCCAGACCTGCGGAAGGATGAGCCCAGCATCAGAATGGCCATCATGGTCAAGTTCTAGTGGCGGCGAGGCTCTAGGTTCCTGGTGCGGAGACAACGATGCGCGCGACACAAAAGTGGGGCAGCGTTCTGAACCGTTTCCGGTTCCGGCGCTGCTCCGCGGCCCTCCCCTTGTATTACTCAACGACGTACGGTCCAACGACGTCGCGGCCTTCAGTCCTTTGGGGAGCCATTCCTGCTGGTTCTTCAAGCGTCCACCCGAAGAGGACTGTCTGGGTGCGTTGCTGCACGCGTGGAGACGCGTCTTCCGGAGTCATGGAAAGGCGTTGATGGCAGTCGCGTCGAATAGGGACTCCTTATGAACCGTAAGAGTAGAACTCGGGAACTCGGCCTTCTTCTAATCTCCATGCTCTTGCCTCTGATGCTTAGCGGTTGCAACGGGCGTGTCGATGCCGCCGCGGAAGCTCCGCCTCCCGCTAACGTCGTGCCGGGTGTGGACCTTACCCTTTTCACCGTGGATCACCCGGAACAGTTTCCGCTCGCAGCAGCCACCGCGCATCCCACAACTTCCGAGTTAATCGTCACCGGAGCAGTCACACCCGATGTCTCTCGCAATGTCCCAGTCGTCTCGCTGGCCTCGGGGCGCGTCGTGGCCATTCACGCGCGACTCGGCGACACGGTAAAAAAGGGTCAGCTGTTACTAACTATTCGCAGCGACGACGTTGCCGGAGGTTTCGACGCCTATCGCAAGGCCGTCGCCGATGAACTGCTGGCGCGCAAGCAGTTGAGTCGGTCCAAAGATCTATACGCGCACGGCGCAATCCCAGAGCAAGACCTTGAGGTAGCACAAGACACCGAAGATGACGCCAAGGTCACCCTGGAAACCGCCACCGAGCACCTTCGTCTCCTGGGCAACGATCCCGACAAACCCATGGGCATCGTGGACATCGTTGCGCCCACCGCAGGAGTGATAACCGATCAGGAAGTCACCAATGCGGCAGCCGTCCAAGCATTCAGTTCCCCGAGCCCGTTCACGATTTCGGACGTCTCGTCAGTGTGGATTGTCTGCGACGTGTACGAGAATGACATGGCCCATGTGCGGCTCGGGGACACGGCGGACATCACCCTGAACGCGTATCCCGGTCGCCCGTTCAAAGGTAAGGTCAGCAACATTGGCATGATCCTCGATCCGAGTATTCGCACGGCCAAGGTTCGCATCGAAGTGCAGAATCCGGGAATCATGCGGCTCGGCATGTTCGCCAAAGCAACCTTCCGCGGTCAAAGCCAAGAGATGCATACGGTGGTTCCGGCATCGGCCATTCTGCACATGCATGATCGCGAGTTCGTCTTCGTCCCTGCTCCCGACAAGAAGTTTCGCCGCCTGGAGGTCGTCAGTGGAGAGCTCTTGCCGGACAAAACGAATTTGCAAGAGATCAAGTCCGGCCTCAAACCAGGACAGCAAGTAGTGACCAACGCTTTGGTCCTAGACCACGTACTTGCGCAGTGATGGTTAGCTCGATGCTTCGAGTTGTGGACACACCGAGCCCAAGGGAAACGGGAAGGAAAACAGCAAACAGGAAATGATCCGCGCCCTCGTAGACTTTGCCCTGAACAACAAGTTTGTGGTGCTGGCTGTTGCCGGCTTGTTGCTCGCTTGGGGAGCGATCTCGTTTCACAACCTGCCGGTGGAGGCCTATCCGGATATTGCCGACAACTACGTGACCGTCATTACACAATGGCCTGGACGTTCCGCGGAAGAGGTCGAACAGCAAGTCACGATTCCCATCGAGATCCAAATGTCCGGCATGCCGCACATGACCTATTTGCGTTCCGAGTCCATTTTCGGCCTGTCGTTCGTGATCATGATCTTCGACGACAGTTCGGTCAACGATTGGAACCGTCAGAAGGTTCTGGAAAGGCTCACTCAGGTCAATCTGCCTTCCGGGCAAAACCTTCAGCCGCAAATCGGCACCGACTGGAGCCCCACGGGCCAGATCTACTGGTACACGCTGAGAAGCACAAATCCCCAGTACGACCTGATGGAGTTGCGGTCACTCGAAGACTTTGTTCTGCTCAAGCAATTCAAATCCGTTACCAATGTGGTGGACGTTTCCGACTTCGGGGGCACGGTTCGCGAGTACCAGGTGCGGGTGGATCCCAACAAACTGGTGTCGTACGGACTCAGCATCGGGCAGGTCGAGCAGCAGTTGGCCAACAACAACGTGAATGCCGGCGGCAGCTTTGTGGAAGTGGGCCTGCAGCAGGTTAACGTTCGGGCGCTCGGACTCTTCAGCAAGGTGAACGACATCGAGCAGACCGTCCTAAAGACCCAGACCGGCACCGCGCTTCGGGTTATGGACATTGCCGACGTGGTCCAAGGTCCAAAAATCCGGCTGGGCCACATGGCCAGAGCCAACCACATGGAGGACGGGCGCATTATCGATGAGCCCGATGTGATTCAAGGCGCAGTGCTGATGCGCAAAGGAGCGGAAGAGCAATCCACGCTCGATGCTATTCACAAGAAGGTCGATGAGCTCAACCACGGAATTCTGCCTTCCGGCGTGAAGGTCGTCCCCATGCTGGATCGCAGCGACCTGCTGCACTACACCACCCACACTGTGCTGCACAACCTGGCGGAAGGAATGATTTTGGTGACGATCATCCTCTTCCTATTCTTGGGCAACGCGCGCGCCGCTTTCATCGTGGCACTGACCATTCCGTTCTCTTTGCTTTTTGCCTCCATCTGGCTTGACTTGAGCAAGGTCCCGGCAAATCTCTTGTCGCTGGGCGCGCTGGATTTCGGAATGGTCGTGGACGGCGCTGTGGTGATGGTGGAGAACATCGTGCGGCACATGGGCCGGCTGCAAAACGCTTCGGGGTCGACCGCCAGTCGCCGCACTACGATGACGATGAAAACGCCCGCTCAGGCGATCCGCGAAGCGGCGCATGAAGTGCAACGGCCGGTGTTCTACGCCATCGCCATCATCATCACCGCCTACCTGCCAATCTACACGCTGCAACGAGTCGAGGGCCGGTTATTCAGGCCCATGGCCTTGACCGTGAGTCTCGCTCTGCTCGGCGCCCTCACCTTCTCCATTTTGGTGGCACCGGTTTTGGCCAGCGTGTTGTTCCGCAGGGGAGTGAAGGAGTGGCACAACCCGGTCTTGACTTACCTCACCGAGCGCTACCGCAGGCGGCTGCGCTGGTGCGTTGGACATCGCGCCCTTACGGTCGGCGTGGGGTTGGCGGCGCTGGGGGCAAGCATGATCCTGTACTTCAGCGGAATTATCGGTTCGGAGTTCTTGCCTCATCTGGACGAAGGCGCCATATGGGCGCGCGGCACGTTGGCTAATAGTACGAGTCTTTCGGAGGGCGAAAGATTCACCACCAACGAGCGCTATGTTTTCGCATCCTTTCCTGAGGTCACAAAGGTCGTGTCGGAAGTCGGCCGCCCGGATGACGGTACCGATACCGGGGGGTTCGGAAACACTGAGTATTTCGTTGACTTGAAGCCACACGACGAGTGGCGTCCCGTCTTCCACAAGGATAAGGAAGAACTGATCGCCGCCATGGAACGGGCCGTGCAAAAGTACCCGGGCGCGGTCTGGAACTTCTCGCAGCCTATCGAAGACAACGTCGGAGAATCCATGACTGGCACCAAAGGTTCGCTTGCGCTCAAGATTTTCGGGGACGATTTGAAACTTCTCGAGCAGAAGGGCGAAGAGGTCGTGGGCGTCCTCTCGAGCATCCCAGGGATGCATGACGTCAAGCTCCTACCCGATTTCGGCCAGCCCAATCTTGACATAACCATTGACCGCCGGCAGGCCGCACGCTTTGGAATCAATGTGGCAGACGTACAAGACGCGGTCACAACAGCCGTGGGCGGGAACGCTGTGAGTCAAGTGCTCATCGGTGAGCAGCGCTACGACGTAGTGGTCCGCTATCAGGAGGCTTACCGTAAAACCCAAGACGCGATTGCCAGAGTCCGGCTGCTTTCTCCCAGTGGCGAGCGTGTATCTCTAGCGCAGTTGGCGAGCGTCGAAATCAAGGACGGCGCATACGACATCTACCGGGAGGGCAACAGCCGATACATTGCCATCACCTTCAACGTGAGAGGGCGGGATCTGGGGAGCACGGTCGAAGAGGCGATCAAACAGATTAACGACAAAGTGAAGATGCCGCCGGGCTATCACGTCAGTTGGTCGGGTGAATACGAGAGCGAAAAGCGGGCCGAGGCGCGCTTGCTGGTGGTCGTGCCCTTAACCATCCTCGTGATCTACATCATCCTGTACTCGATGTTCAAGTCGGTGAAGTGGGCGCTTCTCATCCTCAGTGCCGTGGCCATGGCGCCAATGGGCGGACTCGTGGCCCTGCTGGTTACGGGTACCCACTTCAGCGTGTCTTCGGGCGTCGGTTTCCTGGCGTTGTTCGGGGTTTCGGTTCAAACCGGCGTCATCATGCTCGAATACATCAATCAGCTTCGGGCGCGGGGCTACACCATCGTGGATGCCGCGATCGAAGGCGCCGTCCTGAGGCTTCGCCCCATCATGATGACCATGCTGGTGGCAACTCTCGGACTGCTGCCGGCAGCGCTTTCGCACGCCATTGGCTCCGACTCGCAGCGTCCATTCGCGATTGTGATAGTCGGAGGTCTTATTTCCGACCTGGTCATGAGCATCGTTCTGCTGCCCACGCTTTATGTTTGGTTCGCCAGTGAGCGGGATGAACTCCCTGAACCGGAGGCGTCGTTTGAGAGCTAAGACCTTGTACCCCCGGCCGAGAAGAAGGACCGTGTACAGACTGGCGGCGGTCCTGTTGCTCAGGTTGCTGCTCACTCCATCGGCGGAGGCGCAAACACCGGGCCCGATCCGGATCACGCTCGACGAAGCCATTCTGATGGCGCTGCAGCACAACCACAACTTGCTGGCAGCTCGGACAACAATTCAGCAGAGTCAAGCCGAGGAGACGACGGCAAACCTGCGTCCCAATCCAACGCTGTTCGCTGATTGGGAATATTTACCGCTCGGCTCGCCTTCTCATCAAAACCCGAGCGTATATCCGAATGTTTCTACAAATGACTATCTGAAGAACAACACGGAGGGCGACCTGGGGCTTAGCTACCTGATCGAGCGGGGCAAGAAGCGGCAGCACCGCTTGCAGGCGGCGAAAGATATCACCACGCAGACGATATCGCTCGTGGCCGACAACGAGCGCGGCCTCACTTTCGGCGTTGCTACGCTGTTTGTCAACGTGCAGCTTGCCGAATCCACGCTCGAACTTGCCGAACAGGATCTGAAAAGCTTTCAACAGACTGTGGACCTCAGCGAGATGCGCTACAAGGCGGGAGCGATCAGCGAGGACGATTATCTAAAGATCAAGCTGCAGTTGTTGCAGTTCGAAACCGACTTGCAGCAGGCGGAGCTTGCCCGCGTCCAAGCCCTCTCCGACTTGCGGCAGTTGCTGGGATACGAATCCGTTTCCGCCGACTATGACGTTGCAGGGCCCTTCGACTATCAGCTTCTGAGGGGCAACGTCGAAGACTTTCAATTGAAGGCCTTGCAGAACCGCCCTGACCTGCGCGCCGCCCAGCAAGGCGTGACCGCCGCCGGCAGCCAATACGAACTGCAAAGGGCGATTGGCAAGGTCGACGTCACCGTTCAGGGAAACTATTCGCACGTCAACGGAATCAATGCGGCCACAGTCTACGGGAGCGTTCCGCTGCCGATCTTCAACCGCAACCAGGGCGAAATTGCACGGGCGCGCTTCGCCGTTGCCCAGGCACAAGAGCAGGAGAAAGCGACAAACGGTCAGGCCCTGACCGATGTGCGCGATGCGTATGAGGGTCTGCGGACAAACGACAAGGTGGTCACGCTCTATCGATCCGGCTATCTCGACGTTGCTCAAAAAGACCGGGACATCAGCGAATACGCCTACAAACGCGGTGCCGCCAGCTTGCTGGACTTTCTCGACGCCGAGCGCAGCTATCGAGCCACGCAGCTTGCCTACCGGCAAGCCCTTGCTTCGTACTTACTGGCGCTAGAGCAGCTTCGAGAAGCAGTGGGCGTGAGGAATCTGCCGTAATTGGTCAACCCGGATAACTATTCGGCGAAGGAGTTGCATCCGTGAACAAGCAAGAGGTACGAAGCCGGATCGAGGGCGTCGGAATTATTCCAGCGGTTCGTGTGTCTTCGACTGAGGATGCTCTCTTCGCCGCGGAGGCGGTGTCCAGAGGAGGGATACCCATCGTGGAGGTCACATTGACCGTCCCCGAAGCGCACAGCGTGATTTCCCACCTTGTACAGAATGCTCCCGACGTGATTGTCGGAGCGGGGGGAGTGTCGGACGTGGAAACGGCGCGCCGCTGTTTGGATGCCGGAGCCCAATTCCTGACCAGCGACGGGTTTGATCCTGAGATCGTCAACTTCGCTCTGAAGGAAGGTGCAGTCGTCATTCCCGGGACCCTTACTCCGAGCGAGGTGTTGAGGGCGTGGAAGATGGGTCCCGATTTCGTCAAGGTCGTTCCCTGTGCACCGGTCGGCGGGGACAATTACATCCGGGCTCTGAAAGCTATGTTTCCAAGCGCGCCACTGATCGCCGCAGGTGGAGTAAATCAGCAGACCGCATCCAGCTTTATTTTGGCGGGCGCCGTTGCGGTCGGCATCGGTGCGGAACTAATCCCCAGAGAGGCGATCCGCATGCGGCAACCAGACCGAATTGCCGAGTTAGCGCGCCGGTTTATCGGCTTCGTCAGCAGCGCCCGCAGCCGGGCACCGGGGAGGTAGAGGTTCTATCGAGCAGAGCGCCCGCGCTCATCAGAGTTCGTAGCTGAGGTCGTCAGGAATTAAGGTGATGCGAGATTGCAGACCTATGAAACTGACGTCACGATACTCATCGAAATCTTTCAAAGGCATTATTACTCTGGCCCTTGGATTCGCCCTGGCGCCATCCTCTTGGACTCAGGTCAAGCAGGAACAGTCTCAAGATTCTGGCACCAGTACTGATTTGTTCGTAATGGTTGGGTCCGATTTCGTCAGGCCCGGTCTTGCCACTAAAGCCAACTACAACATTGGAATCGGCCACACCTTCGGCTTCCTCAAGAAGGATCCGATCGGAGATGAGGTGACATTCGGATACACCTACGAAGATGCTGGCTCAGGCTTCTGGCACTCACAGTTCGGTTCCCACACGGAAAGTCTCGGAATCATGAGGAACTTCGGACTCTCGAAGACGAAGCGCGTGACGGGATATACCTGGATTCAGCTGGGTATTACGAGCTTCACAGGGAGCGCCAACGTGCAGAACCATCTCTATAACGGGGAGTCCCTCGGCGCAATTGTGCATTTCAATGCACGCAATTCCGTCTGGATTCAAGAGACCTTCAACAAGGTTGTCACCGTTCCGTGGTACACGACAACGTGCATCGGATACACCTGGAGTTGGTGACGCAAGAAGACGACACGAGGAGGTACCAAATGCAACAAGAACTAGGTAATGAGATTTCTCACGTAGCACCGCATGATCCGGCAGAGAACGCTTTGTTCGAGACGCTGTCGCGGATTGAGCACGATCTCAACGACGTGATTGGCGCCTTGGTTTTGCTTGGGGTCAAGCGCTGTTCCCAGTGCAAGCAGTTTTTCCGCAGCGCCGATCCCGGCGTGCTGTTCGACTGCGGCCAACTCGTCTGTTATACCTGCGTTCCAGTTTGGTGGCCTTCCCAGTCAATGCGACTCGGCGTCGCGGACCGAGAACGGACGGAAGGGAAACTGGCATCCTGGTTGCGAAAGTATCACCGCGCCGAAGTCGTAAAAATGACTCCCGGCAACTTGACTGACACCACCGATGCCGAGTTCCAGATGGTAGCCAAATGCCTTGAGTGCGCGGGCTCGGGAAAGCTCATGGAAGGCGAGCGCTGCCGGTTCTGCAATGGACTCGGTACTGTGCGCATCATCGTGCCTCGGTGAGCGTGCACCGCCGCCAAAGATTCGGGGATCCGAACGTTGCCATGAATCACTAAGGAGAATACCGATGCCCGAAAACACCGCGACTGGGATGAAGCGTACGCTTGGCCTCACCGGGCTAACCATGAACGCCATGGCCCTCATCGCCCCCGGCGCCTTTCTGTGGCTCAGCTTTGCCGGGCAAGCCGCCTATGGCGCAACCACGCCGTCGATGTGGATTGGCATCGTCTTTGCGCTCCTGCTCTGCCTCGCCACTGCAGTCTGCTATGCGGAGATGGCGAAGTTGTATCCCGGCACCGGTAGTTCCTATTACTTCGCCGAACAGGCGTTCCTCAATCACGACCAGGCCTGGCCTTACGCCCGGCTAGCCAAGTTTGTCGTGGGGTGGGGCTCGCACCTGTACTACTGGATCTACCCCGGAGTGATGGTGGGTGTCATCGGAGTGATCTGCGGCTACTTGGTGGGCACGCTCTGGCCGAACTTCATGAGCGCCAGCAACCCCGGTCCCGCGTTCATGATGATCGTAGCCATTGTGGCTTCCTTCGGCATCGCCTACATTGCCCAACGAGGCATCACTGGTTCCACGGCGGTGAGCATCGCGATCAACGTCATTCAGATCAGCGCGCTCCTTTTGTTCTCCGTCGTGGCGCTTGGCTACCGCATGAACCATCCGCCGGGCAGCGTCGCCTACCAGTTCGATCCCCAGACTAGCACTGCCTTTAGCTGCGAGTTCGCTTCTACGAAGGCAATGGTGAACGGGCAGTCCACCGTCACTATTATTCGCGCTGCGGACGCGACTCCGCAATGCGCTTTGGACGCCGCAGGCAAACCTGTGCCTTTTCACGTCAGCTATCCCGAGACGGATGCAAGCGGCGCATTCGTATCTCATCCTATCGCTGCCTCGGTCGTCCGTATGCACAAGTTTGGCTGGATGTTTGTCCAAGCCACCATCGCCATTTTGATTCTGGTGGGGTTTGAATCGGTTACGTCCATGGGAGGCGAGGCGAAGAATCCCACGCGGGACGTGCCCATCGCGGTCATCACGTCGCTGCTGGTGCAGGGGGCGTTCTGCTATCTATTCGAGTATTTTGCGGCAAACTACTTTCTCAATAGCGGGTACACCATGCAGAGCGCGGTGGGGTCGGCGGCCCCCATTGGCGACATGATGGTGGTGGTGGGCAACGCCATACTCGGTCCGGGCAATGGGCGAATCTTCATGGAGTTCCAGGCCTTCACCGTATTCCTGGCGATCATCGGCACCACGCTGTCCTGCATGAACACCGGG
>Ga0207928_1000037_pt1 | contig 11533 bp, 11 predicted proteins | sample NGESurshal072012_9_FD_184457 | JGI IMG/M metagenome (GOLD analysis project Ga0207928, IMG submission 184457) | Arctic peat soil microbial communities from Barrow, Alaska - NGEE Surface sample 210-2 shallow-072012 (SPAdes) | ecosystem: Environmental > Terrestrial > Soil > Wetlands > Peat ... | reverse complement strand
CTTACGAAAGTACCCACCGCGGGCGAACTTTCGTAACTGGCGATTTGGAGTTAGTTCACAACGGAGGCACGGAGAACACGGAGGACCAATCCCAACCGCGGATTTCGCAGAGGAACACGGGATCGGCTTCAAACAATCAAACATGCCGATTGCGTCTGGTTTTACACGTTATTCTCTGCTCCAGAGTGAAAAACCGGAGAGCAAGTATGGACTAGCTCTCCGGTTACGTCTGTCACGAATTACAAAAGCGTCTTTGCAAGCAATAGGCTCATGGGCCCACGTGGACGAGGCCCGAAAACGCGTCCGCATATCCCCATGGGAACGTGGCGAGTTGCGGGGCTGTGCCCACGTTGCTGTTCCCTTTGAAGGTCTGCAATTGGAACACGTAGGCATACCCACTCTTCAAGAGTCCCGGCGGCAAGGTAATGGAAGTCTGGGTGGTGTAGATCGTGTTTTGGCCGCCAATAATCGTGACTCCACCGCCAACCGTCGTTAGCTGAATGATATTTAAGCTGTAGCCGTCCGGGATCCCCACCGATGGAGCACTCCAGGAGACTACGGGCTGGGTTCCCGCACTTGGCTGGGCTTGGAAGAAGTCGTTGCCATTGATCTTGATCGACGTGGCTGGGCCGACCATCGGCACCATCGGCGAACCCGATGTCGGCAGGTTTAGGGTCAGGGTCCCAATACCCCCCCAGAACTCTGCGGGAGTCGTGCCCCCGTCGGCAGCGTAAGGAAGGTGCGCAATCAAATTGAATGCAGCATACGTGGGCCACGCGGTTGGAAATGGATCGGAATATGGCACGTCGCCGAGGTCCGCATCGGTGCCTGTCTGTGCATATGGGAAAAGAACCAGCGGCGCAATGGTTGAATTGTCGGTGTTTGCGTTGACCGGTCCGAGGTTAAGGTAATACTCAGCCGTGTAGGGTTGCACGTTCATCGTGAACACGGACGTTCCCGAGAAGGTTGGGGAAACACCGCCCGCCAGCGCGGCAAATTGGCTGACGGAAATATTTGCCCGCACGGACACATTGGAGGTCTGCGCGGCCATGCTACCGGAGAAGTTGACGTTGCCACCGTCGGGTTTGGCCAAGGCAAGCGAACCCGCGAAGTCGGTCAATTGATTGCCGGTCCATGTGTGGTTTAGGAGATCCGCCACGGGTTGAGAGTGGTAGACATAAGTCTGGTCTCCCTTAGTTGGGTCGGCGAGCGGAAAATACCAGCTAAATGAGTCTGTCCACTGGCTATTGCACTTAGGGAAATTGGAATCATGAAGGAAGACATACGAGCCCAAGTTCGGGATGAACAAGTAGCTCTGGTCGACCGAATCAGCTACTGGAATCGTGAAATTCACGTTGAGCGTGGGAGTGGTCGTGCCCCTTGTCGAATCCGTTCGTCCTTGAACGGGATTGGAGAAATCGACATCCGATGCGTTCGTCCAAAGCAATTGGCTATATGTGCTGTTGAATCCAACCTGCAGCATGAAATATCCCGGTGGGACATTGGGAACGCTGAACGTGCCTGAACCTGTCGTACCGGTAATCTGGGTATAGGAACCCGTGCCTGTCGGGATGTAGGCAACCACGCCAGTGGTTTGGCCTGGGGTGACGACCTTGCCGCTGGAGTTGTAATCGATGGTGTTCAGCACTCCATTGATGTTGCCATTAGGAGTCACGCTGAACATCTGCGTGGCGCTGCCCTGTTCGCTGGTGGTTGCCGTAATCGTAAAGCCGTTCACGATTCGCGCCTGAGCGTGGCTAGGCGTCCACGTAAGTACGCTTCCAGCAAGACTGGCATTCGTTGGTCCGCTGGTCAGCTGATAGCTGACAGTACCCCCAGCGGGGTCCGTGGCCGCGACCGTGTACGAATACGTTTGACCTTCAGAAGCGCTGGTCGGCGCTGTGCTGGTAAATGTCGGCGCCGGAGCTGGACCTGGAACCGTAACGGTTGCGGTTGCGACCTTGGTAGCGTCAGCCTGGCTGGTCGCAAGCACGTGAAATGTTCCCGCATTCGCGGGCGCGTTATAGAGTCCAGCGTTCGTGATGCTTCCGCCTGAGGCTCCTTCCTGAACGCTCCAGGTGACGCTGGTATTGCTGCTGCCGGTGACGGTCGCCGTGAACGCCTGAGCCTGGTTAGTAAACACCGATGCCGTCGTCGGCGATACAGCGACCTGGACGCTCGGTGGCGGAGTAGGCGTGCTTGAAGTGCTGCTGCAGGCGGCCAAGAGCAGAATCGGAAGAGCGGCAAGTAATTAAGACAATAAATGCAGGTTTCTCTGGTGACGCACACGCAAGGAGGCAGCTCGGACGAAGAAAAAACGGATGTGCATTGGGAATCCTTAGGACGGCAAAGTAGGAAACCGTCAACGATATAGGTAGGCTGTAGGCTTTCCGGTGAGCTAGGTCACGGATCGGCGTGACTACTATTGGGATGGCTTGCACCCTCCGCCGGAGTCGTTTCCGCCCAGTAGGCGGATGTCCGTAGACACCTGCGGCAAACAGTCCATGCCACCCACGACCCAGTAGGCCCCTGGACTGAGCTAGCTTGTCATATCTTTGCGAATTGCTAGCTGCTACTCAATCACAGCCAGCGTGTCCCTGGGATCGCCGACGGGTGATCAAATTGTGCGTAGCCAACGTGTCATTCGATCCTTGTGCCCTTCGCGGTTTGGCCCCGGAGCAAGAACGTCTTCGGGTACCTGCCCTCGCCACACAGCTTGAATGAGCCGAAGTCCTTGTACCACAGGTCTTCGGGAGCCTCGGGTTCGCTCTCGCGCCAAACTTTCAGGGCGTACAAGTCTTCAATAGAAATCTTTCGTTCGCGGGCGCGGTCAAAGAGGTGTTCACGAAGATCGGGCGGCAAATCCGACCACTGGATTTTGGGCACTCATTCTCCAAAGGTCATTCGCGCCAATTCGCTCTTGATTGCGGACAGCTCAGTTTGGTCGTCGGTGGCTCGCAGTCGCTCGGCAAGCTCAAAAAAATGTCGTTTCTCGGCTTCTTTGGCCTCGATACCCTTCTCAATCAGGTCCTCAATCACACGATTCGCGCTCGAGTTAAGGTGCTTGGCCATCTTCTGAATCTTACGGTTGAGTTCTCCGGACAGGGCCACGCTGCGGCGAACAGCTTTGTTTCTTGTCTTTGTGAGAGCCATAAACCCTAGTATACACCAAGGTGAACCAGTTCGCACCACAAAGCACCACATGCGGTTGCTACTCGATAATCGCCAGCGTGTCCCCGGGATTCACCGTCGATCCCTCTGCGGTCATGATCTTCTGGACGCGGCCGTCCTTGGGAGACTTCAGCTCGTTCTGCATCTTCATCGCTTCCATTACGATGATGCCTTGTCCGGCTTTGACCTCGTCTTTTTCGGCGACCAGGATGCGGACAATCTTGCCCGGCATGGGAGCGATCACCCTTTGCGGCCCGGCCTCGGAGCCCGCAGCGGCGCGGCGAGTGCGCAACGAGCGTGGATCCTGCACATCGACGGCATAGCGGGCGCTGCCGATTACCATGTGCAACTCGCCTTGCAGCGAACGCTCGCGTTTCACCTCGTAGGCCTTGCCGCCGACCAGCACCGACAACACGTCGCGCGCGGTCAGGACGGCATCGACCTCTAACGCATGGTCATCGACTTTACATAGCCACGTTCTTTCGGCCCGGGTCAGCTCCAGGCGATGCGTCTTGCCATCCACTATTACGTCGTAGGTCATAAGAGGTAACTGGTAACTCGTAACCGGTAACTGGTAATTAGCTTTTAACCACTAGAGCGCTGGTCGCGCTTTCAAATCTCTTGCGTCCTGAGCGTTTATCGCGCACGCAGCCCCTCTTCTCGCGCTGCCTGCCGCCAGTTGCTGGCCTCGGCGATAGATGCCGCCTGTCCATTGGCGGGTGCTGGCAGTCCATCCGCGCCATGGAAGGTCGCCTTCGGATCCATGGTCGCAAAGATTCCTGCCGCCACCGCAGCGATGATCGGACGGCGCTCGTCTGTCTCGACTGCCGGCGTGGCCAGCAGGCGTTCCAGGAAGCCAGTGTCGATTTTGCCCGCCTGGAAGTCCGGGTCTTTCAGGATGCGCCGGAACAGCGAGATGTTGGTCTTGATCCCGCCGACAAAATACTCGTACAGCGCGCGCAGCAGACGATTGATGGCCTCGTCGCGGGTCTCGCCGGTGCCCACGAGCTTGGCAAGCAACGGATCGTACTCCATCGGTACGGTCCAGCCTTCGTACATGCCACTATCGCGCCGGATGCCCGGCCCCGACGGCGAGATCAGCCGCGTGATCAGTCCCGGGGAAGGGAAGAAATTATTGTCCGGGTCCTCGGCATACACGCGGCACTCGATGGCGTGCCCGCGCAGCTTGATGTCCTCCTGGCGGAACGGCAGTTTCTCGCCCGCCGCCACGCGAAACTGCAGATGCACCAAGTCGATCCCGGTAACGAACTCGGTGACCGGATGCTCGACCTGCAGGCGGGTGTTCATCTCCAGGAAGTAGAAATTGCGGTCCTGATCGACCAGGAACTCAACCGTCCCCGCATTCTGGTAATTAGCGGCCTTGGCGACGCGGACCGCGATTTCTCCCATCTTGCGGCGCATCTCCTCGTCCACGGCGGGCGACGGCGACTCCTCCAGCACTTTCTGATGGCGGCGCTGCACCGAACACTCGCGCTCTCCGAGGTACACCACGTTGCCATGTTCGTCGCCGAAGATCTGCATCTCCACGTGCCGGGGATTGACGATGGCCTTCTCGATGTACACCTCGTTGTCGCCAAACGAGCGCTGCGCCTCGCTGCGTGCGCTTTCATAGGCAGATCGCAGATCAGTTTGCGAGTGCACCAACCGCATGCCCTTTCCGCCGCCGCCCGCCGCCGCCTTCAGCATCACGGGATAACCAATCTGCTCGGCCATCCTCTCCGTGCCCTCGTACTCCATGCCCTTTTCGGAGCCGGGAACGAACGGCACGCCCGCTTTCTTCATGTGCTGGCGCGCGCTGGTCTTCGAGCCCATCATCTCCATCGACTCGGGCGTCGGTCCTATGAACTTGATCCCCGTCTCACGACACGCCGTAGCAAAGCGCGCGTTCTCTGACAGAAATCCGTAGCCGGGATGGATTGCTTCCGCTCCACTGCGGCGTGCGACGTCGAGGATCTTGTCGAAGTTGAGATACGACTCGCTGGCTGTCGCCGGACCAATGTGGTACGCGTGGTCGGCCTTGCGCACATGCAGCGCTTTGCGGTCCACGTCGGAGAACACGGCAACCGACTCGATGCCCATCTCGCGACAGGCGCGGATGATGCGCACCGCGATTTCGCCGCGGTTGGCTATGAGAACTCGCTTGAACATGTGAACGCCTTCGGCGCGAGTGCGGCTTTTGCGACGCAGGCTGGTCCTACGTCATGCGACGACCTTCGCGTCAAAGCAAGCATTGTAATGCATGGATTTCAATCAGTCGGTGATGTCGTCACAGGCAGGGTGATCGGTTGGCAGGGGCCTGCTGCAGCGCGCAAAGAAAACGCCCTCCGCTTTGCAGGGAGGGCGTTCAACCGGTTGAATCCGGTTTCGTATGGTTATGCCTATTTCGCTGGTGTTTCCGTGGTCACGATTCCCGTAGGACCGGCCTTCTCGGCCTTGGCCTTCTTGGTGGCCATGGTCTTGTCAACCCAATCATCGGCTGACTTCAGATCGGCTTTGCGCGCGTCGGGATTATCGCATTCCAAGTCGGCCCGTTCGCGGTACATCAAGTTCAGATAGGCCATGGCGTCGTCGTAGTCCGGCCTCAGCTCGATCGACTTTTGTAACTTGGCGATGCCATCTTCCACCACTGCCTGGTTCATGTTCTTAATCGCCTTGAGCAGGTCGGCACAGGTCTTCTTGTCCTTCACATCGTCCGTCGGCTTCAGTCCCAGTTTCGCGCGGGCTTCCAGCCGGGGCTGATAGGCCTGCGTCCAGTCGATGACGGCGACCGAGTAATACACTTCCGGATCGTTGGGATCCAGTTCGGTCACCTTTTCGTAATACTGTTTCGCCTGGTCCATCTTCTTCATGTTGAAGTAGAGGGAAGCGATGCCCTTCAAGCTGTGGATCTGCTGCTCTTTGGGCGGATTGGTGGCCAGTACCTTCTTGAATTCCTCGATGGCCTGCTCGGCAAACTGGTTATTCTCGGGGGAATCGGCGCCGGGGATGTATTGCTGGGCATACGCGGTTGCCAGATAAAGACGCGCGTTGGTCAGGCTTGGGTCCAGTTGTACCGCGTTTTTGAAATGTTCGATGGCTTCTTCGTAACGTGCGTTCTTGTATGACTGAACGCCTTTGTTGAGTTGGTCGCGTGCTTTCAATTTGTCGCAGCCTACGGCCGAAAGCAACGCGAGCAGTACAGCAAGGATCGTCAGTACCCGTCCGCTCTTATTCATGTCTGGTGTCACTCTCCGTTGCGCTTTTTCGGGTTCCATGGCATGGCGGAACACCGCGCTGCGATGCCCCGCCTTCCCTAAAGGAGGAGTGCTTCCCGAATCACGTTCCTGTTGCAAGACTCACTACTGGCCGGCTTCGATCTTAGCGGTGATCAATCCGACCTTGTCGACACCCGCGGAATGCGAAATGTCGATAACTTGCGCCACTTCATTAAACGTCAGGTCCGGATCAGCCTTGACGAACATCACTTTTTCGGCGCGGGTCTTGAAGATGTCGTTCAGACGTCCCTCAAGGTTGTCCCACGTTACGTCGTCCTGGTTGATCTTGAGCGCTGCCTTGTCGCCGCTGCCCTTCAGGAGCTGGACAACCACGGTGCGATCGCTCGGGTCCTGCTGCTTCTGGGGGTCTTTCGGCGGCTGGGGAACCAGCGCGTCCAGACCTTTCGGGGTCAGTGGCGTGATCACCATGAAGATAATCAGCAGCACCAGCAATATGTCAATCATCGGGGTAACATTGATATCAGCCGAAACCCCGCCTTTGTTACCCCCCATTTGCATGCTCATAACTGACTCCCTTACGTCGTAGGTGCGGGTGGCGGTGTTGCCGCTGCCGCCCCTGTTTTCTTCTGTTCCGTCAGCAGGCCCACATCGTCCACTCCCGCCGAGCGTACGTTGTCGACTACGTCGACCACGTTGCCGTAGCGGGCGCGAGCATCGGATTTAATGAAGACACGCTTGTCCGCTCTATTGGCCAAACGGTCTTTCACCTTCTGCGTGAGCTGGTCGGGTTCCACCCGGTCTGAGCCGAAGTAGATTTTGCCATCGCGCATTACCGAGATAAGCAGAGCATCTTCCTTGTCGGCATCCGGCATGGGCGACGGACTGTTCACCTTGGCCATGTCGACGCTGACGCCCTTCTGCAGCATCGGCGTGATGACCATGAAGATGATCAGCAGTACCAGCATCACGTCCACCATGGGCGTGACGTTGATGTTGGAGTTTACTTTCGACCCTTCGTCGCGTTTTACGATCGCCATGAGTTCTACCTCCCGGTTAATCCTGAATTCGGCGGTGTACGGCTGCGCCGGACTCCGGTTACCGGCGGACGGCCCCGCGACGCTTCAGGAAGTAGTCAATCAGCTCGCTCGAGCTGTTGTCCATTTCCACGTCGAAAGCTTCCACCTTGTTGGAGAAATAGTTGAACATCATGACGGCCGGGATGGCCACGAACAGCCCGATAGCGGTGGTCACCAAGGCTTCTGAAATACCGCCGGCGACCGCGCCCAGACCTGTGGCCTTCTGGGTCGAAATTTCCTTAAACGCGTTCAGAATGCCAACCACGGTGCCCAGCAGTCCGATGAAGGGTGCTGTCGAACCGATGGTCGCCAATCCGCCGAGGCCGCGTTTGAGTTCGGCGTGGGTGATGGCTTCGGCGCGTTCCAGGGCGCGTTTCGAAGCTTCGATCTGCTCGCCCGGGATGTCAACCGATTCGCCGTGCGCGCGGAATTCCTGCAAGCCAGCGGTGACGACCTTCGCCAGGTGGCTCTTCTTATTGCGCTCGGCAATCTTGATGGCTTCGTCGATCTTGCCTTCGCGCAGCGCGCCGGCAACGGCGGGAGCGAATGCACGCGACTGTTTGCGGGCGGCGCTGAACGCCATCGCACGATCGATCATAACGCCGATGGACCATCCGGACATGATGAACAGGATCAGCACGACGATCTTTGCCAGGATTCCCATCTGTTTCCAGAGGGAGACCGGGTCCCATCCCACGGCGGCTTCCTGGTACATCCAGACGGCGACCGAGGGTACGTGACTGAGAGCGTAGGTTGCAACATTGGCTAGAAACATGAGTCGAATTTTCCTCCTCAGGAACTTTCGTTACAGCAGAAACGTATTTCGTTACTGCGGGTGATTCAGAACCTTGGGGCCGATTCCGTCCGGCCGATCAAGCCTGCCTTGCGTTCGCGCGAGGGCGGGCCGCTTCAATGGCTAATTTTTTAAGCTGCAGCCACTACCGTATTCCCGTCCGGTTCCCGGTAGTGGTTAAGCTTTGACCCACATGCGCTGTAGCGCTAATTTCTATCCGCCTGCCAGGGTGAAGTTCACGTTGATCGTGGTTTCCACCTCGACCGGCTCGCCGTTCAGGAAGTACGGCTTGTACTTCCATTGCTTCACCGCATCGATCGCCGCCGGGGCCAGCATGGGGTGTCCGCTGACCAGGTGCAGGTTCTCGATGGAGCCGTCCTTGCTGATCACAGCCTGCAGGACCACCGTCCCCTGAATACGCGCCGAGCGTGCCAGCGGAGGATAGACCGGCTTGACCTGTCGAATCAACAGACCTTGGGAGACGCCCTGCGACACGCGCACGCGCTGCGGGGTCGCGGCCTTGGGCACAACTGCGGGAGCGTTGCTGATAATGCCACCCAGCACGCCACCCATCGCGCCACCCGGTACGCCGCCCGGTACGCCACCCACCACGCCGGCCACACCTGTCGACGGTGGTGGTGGTTCGTCTTCTTTAATCATGGCAACTTTTTGCGGGATCTTCGTCGGGGTGCGCAACTGGCCGTTGTCCAAATCGCTCTGGATCTTCTTCACGATCTTGATTTCCGGCGTCGCTGCAGGAGGCGGCGGGGGCGGTGGAGGAGGCGGTGGAGCAACCAGGAACGTCATCAGTTGCTGTTTCGGTAACGCCTCGGTGAAAACCAGTGGTAGCAATACGAGTACGCCAATAAGGATGATCTGGAGGCCAAACGAAATGGCAGCGGTTGCGCCTTGTTTCGACTTTAGCTTCCCTCCCGATTCCATGAGGCTGTCTTCAAACATAGCCCTATCTCCGTCGAACTCTTTTATTACTTAGACACCACCCTACGATCTTTTGCTCCCAGAATCTAAATCGTGCATCCAACCGCCGCGCACAAACGCCTGCTTCGTAGGCGCATGAAAACCTGCCACCCCATCGAAGAAACTGAATATACACCCCGGAAGCCGTTTTGTGCTCCCAAGAAAATCGATTATGCCTTCACTTTTACTTTTTCCCGGGCGGAACTCGACGCGGGCAGGGTAGCCCGCCCCGTCTTCTTCGACCGCCACTCGGTATACGCCACCAGCATCGGAGCCGCCACCGCGATCGAGGAATACGTTCCGATCAGGATTCCGATCACCAGCGCCAGGGAGAAGCCCCGCAGCACTTCGCCCCCGAACACATACAACGAGAGTACGGTGAGAAATGTCAAGCCCGAAGTTAAAATTGTCCGGCTCAGCGTCTGGTTGATGCTCTTGTTGACCACATCGGCCAGCTCCTCGCGTCGCAGCAGCTTGATGTTTTCCCGGATGCGGTCGTATACGACGATGGTGTCGTTCATCGAGTATCCGATCAGGGTCAGAATGGCCGCAATCACCGTCAGCGTGATGTCCTTGTTGAGCAGCGAGAAGAACCCAATCGTGATGATGGTATCGTGGAAACACGCCACCACCGCGCCCACGCCGTAGATCAGCTCGAAGCGGTACCACAGGTACACCAGCATCCCGCCCAGCGAATACAAGGTCGCCCAGAGCGCCTGCTTGCGCAACTGGCCGCCCACCTGCGGGCCCACGATCTCCACATTGCGCACCGCGAAGTCCGAGGTGTAGAAGTCCTGCTCCATCGCGGCGACCACTTCGGCGGGAACCACGCCCTTCAACTCATCCACGGATTTCAGCACGCCCCCGCGCTGCTTGTTGCGGAAGTCATCGATCTGCTGGCCAATCGCCAAATACTTCGCGGACGCATCAATTCCCAGGTGCAACGGGTCCTTCGACAGCAGATACTGCTGCAGGCTCGAAGGACCGGTGTTGTTCAGGTCCTGCTTGCCCGCCTGTTGCTGCTCGCCCGATTCCAGCGCCTTGATGATTGTGTTCTTGCCCTGATCGAGCGCCGACTCGCTGGTCTGCCGCTGTTCCAGCTGTACCAGCACTTCGTTGTTGTCGGCCGCACCATAGGCCTGGATCTTCGGGTCTTTCAACCCGGCGCGGTCCATGGCAGTGCGGATCTGGTTCAAGTCCGGCGTCTGCGCGAACTTTACATACACCAGCGTGCCGCCCTTGAAGTCAACGCCAAACGGAATGCCGTGCCAGAAGAAAATGGACAACAGTCCGGCGACGCTGAAGATCAGTGAGAAGGCAAGGAAATACCACTTCTTGCCCAGGAAATCGATGTTCGTATTACGAAAAAACTCCACCGCTAACCCCTTAGATACTCAAAGCCTCGCCACGCTGGTGGCGATTGAGGATGGCGTCGAAAATAACGCGCGATACAAAAACCGAAGTGAACAAGTTGGCCAAAAGACCAAAGCTCAGGGTCACGGCAAATCCACGCACCGGTCCGGTTCCGAACAGGAACAGGATGATGGCCGACACAATCGTCGTCACGTGGGTATCGATGATGGTGATCCAAGCCTTGCTGAATCCCTGGTCAACCGCGGAAGCTGGCGTCTTGCCATGCCGCAACTCTTCGCGGATGCGCTCAAAGATCAGTACGTTCGAGTCAACGCCCATACCAATCGTCAGGATCACACCAGCGATTCCAGGAAGCGTCAAGACTCCTCCCGAGAACCCCAGGAATCCCAGCAGGATCACCAGGTTCAGAAACAATCCCAAGTCGGCGTTAATGCCCGCGAACTTGTAGTAGACCAGCATGAAGACCATGACCGCGATCATGCCGAACAGTGCAGCCCGTACGCCTGCGCGGATCGAGTCCGCACCCAGCGAAGGACCAACCGTGCGCTCTTCCAGATACTTAATGCCCGCCGGCAACGCGCCTGAACGCAGCGTTAACGACAGGTCCTGCGTCTGCTGCTCGGTGAACGAACCGGTAATGCGTCCCTCATCGTGGATCTGCTCCTGGATGGTGGCCACTTCCATCACCTTATTGTCGAGCACCACTGCCAGCCGCTCACCCACATGCGCGCCGGTAAACGCGGCAAACCGTCGCCCGCCTTCACCCGTCAGCGTGAACTTCACGTCGGGACGCCCATTCTCATCGCGGCCCGCGTCCGCTGTGCGCAGATCGCCACCGCTCACCGCCGACGCCCGGCTGATCACCCAGTACGCGTCGGAGTTGTCCTGTCCCCGCGCGCCGATGT
>Ga0207928_1000035_pt1 | contig 11579 bp, 7 predicted proteins | sample NGESurshal072012_9_FD_184457 | JGI IMG/M metagenome (GOLD analysis project Ga0207928, IMG submission 184457) | Arctic peat soil microbial communities from Barrow, Alaska - NGEE Surface sample 210-2 shallow-072012 (SPAdes) | ecosystem: Environmental > Terrestrial > Soil > Wetlands > Peat ... | reverse complement strand
GTGGCGCGCCTCGGGCGCAGCGGCATGGATTGCTTCGACGCGATTAAGAAGAAGGACGCCGATGCGCTCGGTGCGTCGCTCAACGAAACGATGCGATGTTGGGAAAAGCTGTTGCCGCACGTCACCGCTCACCCATTGATCACGATTGATCTGAAGGCAATTCTGCGGATTTACCAACGCGGGTTTCCTGGCGCAATGTTCTCCGGCTGCGGCGGAGGGTATCTGATTGTCGTCTCCGAAAAGCCTGTTCCGGGGGCATTTCAGGTCAACGTTCGCACCACGGACAAAAACCGCCCTTGATCCAGTCGCCAGCACAAGTCGTGGCCAGTGGGGGATTTGACGATATCACGTCGCGTGATGTTCGCTTTCTCGAGGAAGCCGCGAAACTCGGTGAACTCACGGTGTTGCTTTGGCCAGATGCAGTCGTGGAACAAGTCACGGGCGGTCCGCCGAAGTTCCCCCTCGCAGAAAGAAGCTACTTTCTTAATGCCGTGCGTTATGTCAGCAAGGTGGTAACAGCAGATTCGTTCGCCGACTACGATTCTTTGCCGAGAACTTTGGGCGTTGATGTTTGGGCAGACTGCCGACCGACGACAAGTCCTGCGCGTGAGGCGTATGCGCGAGAGAACAAGATCGTCTACCGCTGTTTTTCGTGTGAGAGCCTCAAGGAGTTTCCGGACGTGCCGCCCACTCCGTACCTATCAGGGAGAAGAAAAGTGGTTGTCACAGGCTGTTACGATTGGCTTCACTCCGGCCATGTGCGCTTCTTCGAAGAAGTGAGCACCTATGGGGACCTTTACGCCATCGTCGGCCACGACGCGAACATCCGACTGCTCAAGGGCGGAGGACATCCGCTGTTGCCGCAAGAAGAACGCCGTTATCTGGTTGGCTCCATCAAGCACGTAAAGCACGCGTTGATTTCCAGCGGAGATGGCTGGCTGGACGCCGATCCGGAAATCTGCAAATTGAAACCCGACATCTACGCCGTGAATGAAGACGGGGACACAGGCGGCAAGCGCGAATATTGCGCGGCACGGGGGATCGAATTTCTCGTGCTCAAGCGCACGCCGGCACCAGGTTTACCGACGCGAACCAGCACCGATTTGCGCGGATTCTAAGATTGGCCCGAGGTTTTGTCCATGATAAAGACCGGAATTCTGAACCCTCAGATCAACTCTTTGATCAGTCGCGTGCGCCACACGAACACGCTGGTGATTGCCGATCGCGGCTTTCCATTCTGGCCGGAAATTGAGACGGTGGATATTTCGCTCGTCGACGATGTACCGACCGTCGTGGAGGTTCTGCAAGCGCTTCGATCCAACTTCGTCTTCGGCAGGGCGTGGATGGCGCGGGAGTTTCTGAAGAGTAACGATGCCAGGACCCGCTCAAGATTTGCGGCGTGCTTGCACGGCATTGCCGTCAAGTACGAGCCCCATGTTCAGTTTAAACTGCGCGTGCCGCGGGCCATCGGGCTCATCCGCACGGGGGACACGATTCAATACGCAAACATCGTCCTGGAGAGCGCTTAGCTGGAGAGCGCTTAGAAAGTGAGCACGATGAACAGAGAAACGCGCGAATCAACAGCTCAAGTCGGTTCCAGCGCTCGCGGCGGCATGTTTCGCACCGCCGATGGCAGGAACCTGGTCGTCCCCTTCGTGTTAATCACCTCGCTCTTCCTGTTGTGGGGCTTCTGCAACGGGATGATTGACATCCTGAACAAGCACTTCCAGGACACACTGCGGATTAACAAGGAACAGTCAGGTTTGGTGCAGGCGGCTAACTATCTTGCCTACTTCCTGATGGCCATTCCGGCTGGTTTGATCGCCAAACGGTTCGGCTATAAAGGCGGCATTCTTGTCGGGTTGACGTTAATTGCCGGCGGCGCGTTTTGGTTCATTCCTGCCGTCCACATCGGCACTTATTGGGCGTTTCTCCTCGGCTTGTTTGTCATCGCCGCAGGAATGACGTGCCTGGAAACTATTGCCAATCCTTACGCAACGGTACTCGGACCGCCCGAAAGCGGGCCAACACGCATCAACATCGCCCAGACGACCAATGGCTTGGGCTGGATTCTGGGGCCGATCGTCGGTGGGTATTTTGTGTTTTCCGGAACTGACGGAGCTGGCGCCAATGCCGGTCTTACGACTCCCTACGTCGGCATCGGCGTATTTGTGGTATTGCTACTGGTCATTTTTGCTGTCTCAAACGTGCCGGACTTGCACGCCGAAGATGAGAGCCGCAGAGCTGAGTCCGGGAACAACCGGCTCAACCCCACGGGTAGGCAACAGGCCGGAATCGCCATCGTTTTGGCGGCGGTCTGCGGGTTGCTGTACTTCTTCATCGCCCCAATCCTCCAACTGTTGTGGACTCTCCTGCAGATGAACGAGGCATTATTCCAGCCGGTGAAATACGGACTGCTGGTCGTTGCCTATGTTGCCGCCTTCCTGGTGGTCTCCAGGAATTGGGACTTGTTCCGGCGTAAACACTTCACCCTTGGCGTGGCCGCGCAGTTTCTCTATGTAGCGGCGCAAACCGGAATCTTCAGTTTCTTCGTCAACTACGTTCTGGAGAATGATCCGGGGGTGACTCGCCTGCAAGCCTCGCGGTGGCTGGGCGCCGTGGGGTTCGTCCTGTTCATGGTAGGGCGTCTGTGCGGGAGCGCAGTAATCAGCCAATTCAAGCCGGAGCGCGTGCTCACGGCCTATTCCGTAATGAACGTGTCGCTGGTCGCAATCACCATGGGCGGCGGCAAAACGGGAATGTATGCGATGTTTGCTTCATTTTTCTTTATGTCAGTAGGATTCCCGACCATCTTTGCCCTCGGCATCCGCGGGCTGGGCGAGCATACCAAGTTTGGCTCATCGCTAATTGTGATGTCCATTGTCGGGGGCGCAATTACGCCGCCCTTCATGGGCCACATCGCAGACCAGCATTCCATGCGCATCGGCTTCGTGGTGCCGCTTGTCTGTTTTGTGTTTGTGGCTCTTTACGGCGCCATCTGGGCAAAGCTCAGCAGACAGGACGCAACTGCTGTTGCCGATGCCTCTTAGGTTCAAGCCGTCAGTTCGATTTCGACGGCAATGTTTCCGACGGAGAAAACACTATGTCTTACCATTCTCTTTTCCAATCGCTGTCCATCCGTGGATTTGCCGTTGTTGTGCTTGGTATATCCACGTTTCCCTGCCTCCACGCCCAGAACTCTACGGCCCCAACCGCCTCGGAAGATCCCGCAGTGCTTGATCAGGCGTGGCAGAAGGCCGGCAGCAAATATGATTCTGCGCGTGCGGCCCTGCTGAAGGACGTCGACAGCGCGAACGCCCAGGGGCCTTTCCGGGCGGACTGGGAATCGCTTCAGAAGTTTGAAGCGCCCGATTGGTACCGGGACGCGAAGTTCGGCATCTTCATTCACTGGGGAGTTTATTCGGTTCCTGCTTTTGGCAACGAATGGTATCCGCGAAACATGTACCAGGAGGGAACTCCCGAGTTCAAGCACCACATCGCCACCTATGGTCCGCAGGACAAGTTTGGGTACAAGGACTTCGTCCCCAGGTTCAAAGCGGAGCGCTATGATCCGGCCGCATGGGCTGAGTTGTTCAAGAAGGCGGGCGCGAAGTACGTTGTGCCGGTGGCAGAGCACCATGATGGCTTTGCCATGTATGACAGCGGCGTGAGCGACTGGACCGCCGCAAAAATGGGGCCGCATCGCGATCTTATTGGCGATTTAGCCAAGGCGGTGCGGGCAGCGGGGTTGCATTTCGGCGTGTCATCGCATCGCGTGGAGCACAATTTCTTCCTCGGCGTTGGCCGCACCTTCTCGTCCGATATTAACGATCCGGAATATGCCGCTTTCTACGGCCCTGCACACAATTGGCTGAACAACAAGTGGGGAACTCCGCTCGACGGAGACTTCACCTATGTTTCGCAAGCGTGGGCCAACGATTGGCTGGCGCGGAGCACGGAACTGGTCGAGAAATATCGTCCCGATATCGTGTACTTCGACTGGTGGATCGGGCAGGCTTCGATCCGTCCCAATCTCACCCGCTTTGCCGCGTTCTACTACAACAGTTCGCTCAAATACGGAGATCACGTCGGAGTGATCAACTACAAGGACTACGCCATGAACGAGCATTCTGGCGTACTCGATCTGGAGCGCGGCCAGCTTGGAGACATCCGCCCTCTCTATTGGCAGACCGATACCTCCATCAGCAACAAGTCTTGGGGGTACATTCAGGATGACACCTTCAAATCGCCCCAGTTCGTGATTCACCAGCTCATCGATATCGTGAGCAAGAACGGCAATCTGCTGTTAAACATCGGGCCCTGCTCCGACGGGACAATCCCGGATGAGATTCAACGGGTGCTTCTGGATGTCGGGGAGTGGTTGAACACGAACGGAGAAGCCATCTACGGTACTCGCCCCTGGAGGACCTATGGCGAAGGGCCCACGAAAGTCGCGGCTGGCTCCTTTCACGACACCGACACAGCCAACTACACGCCGGAGGATTTTCGTTTCACGACCAAGGGCAATCTCCTGTACGCGATTGGACTCGCTTGGCCTGGCACCGGAGAAGCGTTGATTCATTCCCTCGCGTTGACGCTGGGTGGCAAACGCGTTCAATCAGTGTCGCTGGTGGGCAGCGAGACCAAGGTGCAGTTTAGCCAGGGTCCGGATGGCCTGCGGGTGGTTTTGCCGAACCTCGCTCCCCCGAAATACGCTTACGCGCTTCGCGTAAGGTTTGATCAATAGGTACGCTGAAATACATATCACTCGGATGAATCAGGACACGTTGGCTGAGCAACTTCGATAAGGGGGAAATAAGTACATCCAATGAACGCGCTCGTACTCCAGAAACCGGGGCAGGCATCCATCGAGACGGTTCCCGAACCAGTTGTCGGTAGAGGAGACGTACTGCTGAAGGTCCGGATGGTGGGGTTCTGCGGGAGCGATTTGAATTCGTTTCGTGGACTCAATCCGCTGGTTTCTTATCCTCGCATCCTTGGACATGAAGTATCGGCTACTGTCGTTGACGGCGGCGATGGCAGTATAGGTATCGGTACCGATGTTGCATTGTCCCCATACACAAGCTGTGGTAAGTGCGCCTCATGTCGAAGAAAACGTCCCAATGCTTGTCAGTTCAACCAGACTCTTGGTGTGCAAAGGGACGGCGCGCTCAGTGAATTCATCGCGGTACCCAGAGAAAAGCTGTATCCGGCCAAGCTCACACCGAAGGAGCTGTGCCTGGTCGAACCGCTAACCGTGGGGTTTCACGCAGTATCACGAGGGAGGGTGACGGCAGATGACAGCGTCGCAGTGTTCGGCTGTGGAGGGGTTGGACTGGGCGCAATCGCTGGATCCAGTTCTCGCGGCGCTCGCACGATCTGTATCGATGTGGACGACGAAAAGCTCGACCTTGCTCGACGCGCAGGCGGTACCTACACCATCAACAGCACACGAGATCGCCTCCATGATCGGCTGCTGGAAATGACCGATGGACGAGGACCGGACGTTGTCATCGAAGCAGTTGGTACCCCGGCAACATTTCGAGCGGCGGTTGAAGAGGTCGCCTTCGCTGGCAGGGTCGTATACATCGGCTATGCCAAAGAACCTGTGAGCTATGAAACCAGGTTGTTCGTGCAAAAGGAATTGGACATCCTCGGCTCGCGCAATGCCGGGCCTGAGGACTTTGCTGCAGTAATCAGACTGCTCGAAGCAGGAAGATTTCCGGTAGATGAGGCCGTAAGCTTGACCGTTAGTCTCGACGAAGCGCCAGGCGCGTTACGTTCATGGAGTGAGAATCCGTCACGGTTCAAAAAGATTATGGTCAGCTTGGATTAGAGCGATAACCGCGATTCCGTCACGGTTCTCTCTACCTACCAGTAATACGCCGCAACCACAGTCGGCGAACTCGGGATGTTATTCACCACATTCGTGTGGAGCACGAACTGTAGGCTCTTTCTGGTCCAGTCCTTTGGCGCCTGCCTGATCAAGTCGGCAATCAGTTGTGGATCCGTGACGAAGTCTCCCGCCGCCCGAGTGCCGGTATGATCCAGTCCCGCGATCGTCACCAGAACAGCCCCGGTTTTCGAGTCCAACACACGAGAAACGATGGCGTAGTCCTCGCTGAACTTTCCGCCGGAGAACTTCGGCCACCAGGAGCGCTTCGGATCAAATCGGTCTTGAACATGCATCTCTGCCGTGTCACCAGCCTCGAAGACGAACCGAAGACTGTCAGTCATATTGAGGGTCCAATTGTTGTTGAACGCCCCAATCAAGACCGCCGACCCCTCGCGCAAGTCGCCAAACGAGAGGTCGCTTCCGAAACGCAAATCGTAGGGATGACGGCGCGAGGTGAGCAAGGATGAGATTTGTGCCGTGGCGGAAGCGTCGCCGATCGTCAGATAAGTGTCTTTCACCGGCAGGAAATCTTCTCCTGTGAATTTCCCGAGGTCTTCCCTCGGAACGAGCGTTTCCAGGTTCGGAGTCGCGTCGTCCGGACTCGGGTGGTTCTTTCGATAGCGGCTATGGGCCTCTCGCGACAAGATATAAACACGATTACTGCCTGTGCAAACGACTACCGGTCGCGAGCTCGCCAGAACTGGGCCCCAGAACAGATCGAACGAGCTCACGGCCCGAGGGGGGGCATTCCGAATTAGCATTACGCCCGCGAACGCTATGGCAAGGCATGCGCTGAGAACGGCAGCCAGTTTCAGGCGGCTGCGCTTACGAAAACGGGCGCTCGGGACCGGGTTGGCGCCTTCAGTCGAAGGGGGAACTCCGGTTTTCGGCGGCGCTGAACTCACTGCTACCGGAAACCGGGTTAGCGAAACCTCGGAAGAATGGAAGTGGGCTTTGTATGACCCTGTAGGAATCTCAATCTTCCACTCACCCGGTTCACTCTTCGACTGATAGTACTGGGCCAATCTCTTTCTGACGTCGGCAGCGCGAAGCCGCACGACGGGATCCTCAGCGGTGTCATAGTCCGGGGCCCGCCCGAACACTTCAATTCCGATGATACGTTCACGCAGCGAGCCATCGGAGGCGGCGAGGCTATGCTCGACAATGTAGCGAAACAAGTCCTGGCACTGGCGGCTCGTTCGAAAAGGGGCGCTGCCCAGAATGTCTTCCAGCAACCCTTCGACATGGGGTCGAGGCGGAACCGGAGCGGGATCGAGCAGCGAATTGTGTTGAGTGGCCATAGAAGAACCCACAAGTCTTTCGCCTTGCGACCAAAAATGACCGCATATTACCGTTAAAGGTAACGATATCTCAGAGTTTTATTCGCATTCGTAACCCATTGTCAACACAAGATTTGAACCCAGTTGGACGACGGTAGTTTACCGTAGGCAACCTAGACAGCCCTGGCAATTCCGATTATCGGTTAGGCTCCGACGCCCTGAAGCGCCTGAACTGCCACGTTTGCAGTGTGTGCCCGCGAGCGGTTCAGGAGACGTCAATCTAAGGAGCCTTCGCAGATGCCCAGACTTCGGAATCTTTCCCAGCTCTTGCTTTTTGTCGTTGCCGCTCTGATTGTTTCCACAGGCATTCCCCTCGCAAACAGTCAAACGATGGCGTCGAGCTCTTCGTTTTCCGGGTCGGTTTCGGACTCCTCCGGGGCGCGGGTTGCGAACGCTAATGTGACTCTAAGCAGCGCTGAGAAAGGAATCACCCGCGCCTTTAAGACGGATGCCGAAGGAAGTTTCTCATTTTCGCTTCTGCCAGCGGCTACCTATACCCTGACCGTACAGGCCACGGGTTTCAAGACCCTCAAGCAGGAAGGAATCACACTTGAAGTCGGGCAGTCCGCGCGCCAGAGTGTCGCGTTGACCATAGGTTCGACGGAGCAAATCGAGGTGACCGCGGTGGCCCCTCTACTCCAGACCGACAACGCCAACGTAAGCGACGAAATTGGTACGAAACAAGTTGCCGAGCTGCCTCTGAACCTTCGCAATGTATTCAACTTTGTCGCGTTGAACTCGTCCGTCAACAATGGCCCGCAGCAGCAGACCTTGCAAGGCGGGGGCACGCAAGGCACCTCGGATCAGGATGTCTCGTTTTTCAATTTTGGCGGCGGGTACTTTGGCACAACCGCATTCCTGCTTGACGGTTCGTGGGACACCAGTCTGGGATGGGGCGGCGTGGAATACGTTCCGTCGGTAGAAAGCGTGCAGGAGTTCAAAGTACAGCAAAATTCCTTCACGGCGCAGTATGGCTGGAGTACCGGCAACGTCATCAACGTCGTCACAAAATCCGGCGGCAGCCAGTTCCATGGCGATGTCTATGATTTTCTCAGGAACGGCGCGCTAGATGCCAACAACTACTTCAATAATTTGAACAATCTTCCGCGCCCCAATGTTCATCGCAACCAGTTCGGCGTGACACTGGGCGGGCCGGTTTACATTCCGGGCCTGTATAAACAACATGATAAGACCTTCTTCTTCTTTGGCTACGAAGGGCACCGGGAAAACGATCCGGTATCGGTCGGTTACACGGTGCCGACGGCCGCCTTCAGAACGGGCGACTTTTCCGCCCTGCTCGGCTCTCAGATCGGCACCGATGCCCAGTGCAGGCCGGTACTCGCGGGCCAACTCTACGATCCGTTTTCGACTCAGCAGGTGACCGCGACGTGTGCCGTTCCCAGCGAAGGCGTTTCGATAGGACAGACCGTTCAGGTTCGCGACCCAATTCTGGGGAACATGTTGTCCAACGCTTCGCATGGAATTGATCCCGTAGGTCTGAACTTGATCGGCTTTTACCCGCAGCCGTTGACCGGCGCACTGCTAAATAACTGGGCGGCAACTGGGGTCGGCGCCAATCCTTCCGATGAATACACCGCCCGCATCGATCACAATTTCACCGATCAGACCAGGATCTATGGCCGCTTTTCAGACAAACACGAGTCCAAGCAAATATTGCCCCCTTTCTACGGCGCCAATGATCCGGGTGGGCCGGGGCAGATCAATCCCAACAACCGCTGGAATGTTGCCCTTGGAGTAACCCACAGCTTCACTCCTGCGTTCCTGATGACCGTCAACCTGGGAGTGATGCGATGGGTTGAGGGCAACAATATGCAGAGTGCCGGCTTCAAGCCCTCCTCGCTGGGGTTACCTTCTTTCATTGACCCAAACTCCGCGCAGTTCCCTGTCATCAATGTGCCCTCGGGCTATGCTCCGTTAGGGCCAGTGCAAGGCGCCGGCCAGGGCGCATTTCCCAGAAACATCGGGAGCAGTTCCCTGGACTTTGTTAAGGTCAAAGGGCAGCATTCCCTGTCGTTTGGATATGCGGTCAATGCCATCGACGAAAACGGCGGCCGCATCCAGCCGACGGTTTTTAACTTTGACAACAACTTCACGCTCGGCCCGGACATTACAAGTACGCCCCTCAATTCCGGGAATGTCTTCGCATCCATGTTGCTGGGCACATCTCCTAGCGGAAGCACCGGTATCGCGTTTCTTCCCGCCACCCGGGAATGGCTGCACGGCCTCTACGTGCAAGATGACTGGAAGGCTGCCCGCAAGCTGACATTAAACTTGGGGATGCGCTGGGAAGTGCAGCGGCCTGAGCGGGAGATACATAATCGTCAAACGTACTTCGAGTACAACGCGGTAAACCCGATCAGCACGTCGGTGGGCCAGACGTACATGGGCCAAGTGGTGTTCAACACTGCGTCCAATCGTGACCTCTATCACACTGATTACAAGAATTTCGCTCCTCGTGTTGGCTTTGCCTACCAATTAATGCCCAAGCTCGTTATGCGTGGCGGCTATGGCGTCTTTTACCCCATTAGTTACCGGGGCGGCGGACCTGCGCCCGGTTTCAACGCGGTCACGCCGTTTGTGGGTTCACTGAATGGAGGCCTGAATCCCGACGCGACATTGAGCAATGCATATCCATCAGGACTGGTTCCGGAGACCGGGAGTTCGCTCGGCGGATTGACCAATGTGGGGTTTAGCACCGGCGCAGTCTCCCCTAACCGGAAAGCTACCTACGTCCAGCAGTGGACGTATGGATTCCAGTTCGCCCCGACGCCCAACGACGTACTCGACATTACTTACGTTGGCAACCACGGTACCCATATGATTGCCTCGGGGCTCAACACTGATCAATTGGATCCGAAGTACTTCTCCATGGGCAATGCGCTTGCGACCCTGGTTCCGAACCCGTTCTTTAACTCCATTACCCAAAGTGGCTGCGGTCTTAGTAACCCAACCGTTGCGCAAGGACAACTGCTCCTTCCTTACCCGGAGTTCTGCAGTATCACCGAGAACCAGGATCCGGTGGGCTTTTCAAACTACAACGCGCTAGAAGTGAACTACAGTCATCGCGTATCCCAGGGACTTACTCTGTTAGCCTCCTACACGTTCTCGAAGTTCATTGACGACGTCGCTGGGAGCACCGATTGGGCAAACGCGAACGGTACTTCGACTAGAAACGTCTACAACCTTGCTGCAGAAAAATCGGTGGACGCTACGGATGTTCCGCACAGTCTTGTTCTGAGCTACGTTTACGAAATTCCCGTCGGCAAGGGCAGGAAGTACGCTTCCGGGATGAACAGCGTGCTCAATGCGGTTGTAGGCGGATGGCAAACGTCCGGTATAGCTACATTCAAACAAGGGTTCCCGTTGGCAATCTCCAGTCCGGGCAATGGGCTCGACTACTTTGGCGCGGGCCAGCACGTGGATGTGGTCGGGGATTATCACATCTCAAACCAATCCCGTAAGCAGTGGTTCAACACCACGGCTTTCCAGCCGGCAGCGCAATGGACCTTGGGAGACGCTCCGCGATATTTCTCGGACCTGCGTTCACCCGGCTACAAAAACTGGGACATGAGCATTCAAAAGTACTTCCCGATCGAGGAACGGTTCCGGTTCCAGTTCCGTTTGGATATGTTCAACGCGTTCAATCACACCAACTACTACGCGCCGAATACGGCGTTGGGTTCTGGATCGTTTGGAACCATCAACGCATCGTTCCCGGGTCGACTGATGCAGGCAGCACTGAAGTTTTATTGGTGATGCGTGCGAAGAATTAGGACCGTTGTTGCCTTTTGTGCGCTTCTCCTCGCTCTCAAAGGGGCAGCATTTTCACAGCAGTCCGGGCAACTTGAATCTCTGCTGGCCTCGGCGAAAGAAGCCCAGGCCAGGAGAGATTTCGAAGCCGCAGCCGAGTACTACCGTCAGGGAGTCACACTTCAGCCTGAAGTCGCTGAACTCCACGCCAATCTCGGACTCATGTACTACCAGACAGGGAAGGACGAGCAAGCGATCGACTCTTTCCTGCACGCGATCCGGCTGAAACCTCGATTATTCGTTCCAAACCTGTTTTTGGGACTCGATTATCTCAAGCTCAAGCGGTTCAACGAGGCTATCCCTTACCTTAAAAGAGCAGCTCTTTCCCAGCCCACGGATCCTGAAGTACAGCTGGCTCTTGGTCGGTCCTACGTAGCGAGCGGGAAAACTAGGGATGCGATTGCTTCGTACCGCCGCGGGCTACAGCTTGATTCAGGAAATGCCGACGGCTGGTTCCGCCTCGGGGTGACGTATCTGGAGCAGGTGGAAGGCGACGCACGCATTCTCCTTTC
>Ga0207928_1000034_pt1 | contig 11618 bp, 10 predicted proteins | sample NGESurshal072012_9_FD_184457 | JGI IMG/M metagenome (GOLD analysis project Ga0207928, IMG submission 184457) | Arctic peat soil microbial communities from Barrow, Alaska - NGEE Surface sample 210-2 shallow-072012 (SPAdes) | ecosystem: Environmental > Terrestrial > Soil > Wetlands > Peat ... | reverse complement strand
CGCTCGTGGCGAATCGGGTCGACGGCACGCTCTCGGTCCTTTCGATCCAGGGCAGGACAGTCTCCAACGTCGGCACGGTGACCCTCGGGCCGCCGCCCGTGGTGCCCGAAGGCGGCGCGGCGCCCACGTCTCTCGTCTCGGCGGTCGCCTTCACGCCCGACGGTCGGCGCGCCCTCGTGACGAGGATACCGGGCAATCAACTCGCGATTGTGAATGTCGACGGGCAAAACGTGACCTATAGCGGCGTCGACGTCCAAGTGGGCAAAGACCCGTACAACGTCGTCGTCTCGGTGGACGGCCGCATCGCATTGACGGCCGACAGCGGGAACAACGGCGCGTCCGACGGCGTGCCCGACACGGTGAGCGTCGTCGATCTCGAGGCCACGCCGCCCGTCCTTCTGTCGCAGATCGTGGTGGGTGACGCGCCCGAAGGGCTCGCCGTGAGCCCCGACGGAACGTTCGCGGCCGTGGGACTCTTGAACGGAAATGTCGTCGACCAGTCGCTCCCGTACTACCACCCGAATGGAATCGTGGTCGGCCTCGCCATCCCGTGGTCGGCACGATTCCTTACCGATTACCGGGTGCCGGTCTCGGGCCCGGCGGCGATCATCGCCATCGTGGTGTCGTCGATTGTCGGGATCATCTTCGGAACGGTCCCGGCGACCCGGGCATCGCAACTCGATCCGGTCGAAAGCCTGCGCTACGAGTAAGTTAGCGCGCTCCCAGGGAAGATTTCCACAGGGTTCCGTGCGGAACACTTTTAGGGCAAATATGTACGTACAGTTCTGTAGTGAATACGGCTTATGTGGCAGGGGGAACGAGACTTACAGTGAGGGACAATACACCGGCAGGGCGCAACCGCCCTGCCGGTCTCGAATGCGTTGATGCGGCTAGTTGACCGTAAAGCTGGTCGTGCTGGTGGCGGTGCCGCCTTTTGACAGAGGAAAAGAGCACAGACACCACAAAGCCGGGCTGGTTGGCCCGGCTGTTCTATTGTGGAACTGGTTCGTTCGGTCTTGTTTCGATCGTCGACCCAGAATGTCAAATTCTCTCGAACTCGGTTTCGAGTTCCGAGACTTCCAAACAGTGGCTGCGCGTTTTCTCACGCAACGGGAATTGGAGTCTCAATTTGCGCCGCGGGGTCACCGTCCCGCGCCGCGAAAAGCTTGTTACATCACCATCGCAAGGTTTTCCAACTCATGCACCAGGACTGGCATGGCGCACCCTGCCATCTCGACGCGGCCAGCCGCATCTAACGCGGCCTTGGGCGAAACCCCGTAGCCACGGCCCATCAGGAACACTTGAAGCAGTTCGGCGGCCTCGTAGGAATCGATCATGCCACCTTGAAGCAGATCGTTCCGCAGAGCTGCCAGTTCGGTCACCGTGAACCTGTCTTTGTCGTTCATCTTCATTTTTTCGCTCGTCATGGCCGTCATCACCTCCGACTCCGACCTTCTACCACTTGCCGTATTAGACTCATCGGCAGCTGTGGAAGTTGCATGCAATCCTACTGCCGAAATCACCCTACTTTTCCTATTACGGTCCCCAAGCCCCTTTGGATTCATTTAACCCCTGTGGATATCGAAAGTTGCGGGGAACTGCCGGGCGCTTCCGGCCCTCAGAAAGTTTCCTTCGTACCCAGGAAGTAATCTCAAAACTGACACAATGTGTCGTTCTCCGACGGTTGGCGAACAAAGAACGTCGTATTCGGCCTGCCGAATTCGGACACCGGACGGCTGAACTGCTTCCATTTTGATAGTGTGTTGGGATCGCCAAGCGTTTCTCTGGGGACGGGTCGAGGGACAACTTTCGAATAAAATGGGCAGCGCAGTTCGACTCGCGTCTGGCTCCTCAAGAAAAGCGTCGGCCGGGTGTGCGACGGAAGCGCAAGCACCATGAAAATTTTGAAGACACTTCTTCTGACGCTTCTCCTGGTGATCGTGGTGGGATCGGTCTGCGGATTCCTGTTGGTGCGGCGAGGATTTCGCGCTAGTGCCACGCCGTCTGCGTGGGAAGCCGTTCTGGCGAGAACCGTTCGAGATCTGGCCATCCCCACACGCGAGCGGGTGGAGAAGAATCCCCTTGCGGCAACTTCGGAGGGCGGGCGACAAGGACGAGAGGCGTTTCTAACCCAGTGCGCGGCTTGTCATGGAATCGACGGCAGCGGCAGGACGCCGGTGGGGCAGAATCTCTATCCGAGGGTACCCGATCTTCGCTCGGATGCCACTCAGAGCCTCGGCGATGGGGAGCTTCACTACATCATCGAGAACGGAGTGCAGCTCACCGGAATGCCGGCCTGGAGCCGTCCGCACCAGGAATCCTCGGGGGATAGTTGGAAGTTCGTCCTCTTCATTCGCAGCCTTCGTCCCCTCAGCCGGGAGGATCAAGTGCAACAGGCGGGCACCGCGAGCGCGGCGCATTACGTGGGCTCCCAGGCCTGCGAGAAATGTCACGCGGAGATTTACGTCCGGTGGAAGAAGACACCCATGGCGAATGTGGTGCGGGACCCGCGGACGCATCCCGATGCCATCCTACCCAACCTCGCAACCAACAATGTTGCGAAGTTCACCGCGGACCAGGTTGCCTTCGTCTACGGCAGCCTGTGGAAGCAGCGCTATTTCACCAAGATCGGCGACGACTATTTCCCCCTGCCGGTGCAGTGGGACGTCGGTAATCAGGGGTGGCGTCCTTATATGGTGCCGGTGCAGGGCGGAGATTGGTGGGGGGCTGTGTACCCTCCAGACAACATGCAGCGGCCAACCGGACCGACTTGCGATGGCTGTCACTCGGTCGATTACGACATCAAAACCAAACAGGTGGCGGAATGGAATGTGGGTTGTGAGCGCTGCCACGGGCCGGGCAGCGAGCATGTTGCGCATCCCACGCACGGCGACATTCTCAATCCGGCGCAAATGGAGGAGGTAGCGGCCAACGACACCTGCATCCAGTGCCATTCCCAGGGACAGCCGTTGACCAACCCCATCGAAGGAAAGTATTACGACTGGCCGGTCGGCTACCGGGTGGGTCTAGAACTGCAGAAGTTCTGGAAGCTCGAGGACTGTAAGTTGGGTGAGACTAGCTTCTACTATTTCCCGGACTGCACGGCCCACAAGAATCGCATGCAGGGCAACGACTTCGCGCAGAGTGTCATGTACCGCCGTGGAATCACCTGTGCCTCGTGCCATGACGTGCATGGCACGGAAAACTACGCTCAGCTAAGGAAGCCCGCAAATCAGATCTGCCTCGACTGTCATGGACCTTCGTCCCCGAACGGTCCGCACACGGCCACGGTGGAACAGCATACGCATCATAAGGATGGCAGCACCGGAAGCGCATGCGTGGCCTGTCACATGCCGGCGATCGAGACGGAAGGAGTACCGGGGACGTTCGTCCATGCACATACGTTCCGATTCATCTCGCCGGCGATGACGGACCAATACAAAATTCCCAATCCATGCACTTCGTGTCATACGGACAAACCGACAGCCTGGGCCGAGGATGCCATGAGACGGTGGCCCGAGCAGTCACCCTGGCGTCTGCAGTGAGCAGTTTCCGGCGATGGGCGATGAACTTACACCGGCTCCAGCACTTTGTCCTGCACCTGCGCGATCAGGCTCTCGAACTGGGTTTGATCGAGGCAGACGGCGTGCTGCCCATAGCGAGCTTCTTTTCCCACGACGTGCCAGTAGGGCATCCAGCAGAACTGCTTGCTTTCCACCCCGCCTTCGAGCACGACCATGAAGGGGTAAAACGTGACCTCTTCTTGCTCTTCGCCCAGCCACGACTCAAGCTTGTCGGGAAGGAATGCGGAGACAACCTTGAATTCTCCGTCGCCCACGCCCAGTTGGAAGTCTAGCGTGATATGCAATTCACGCATGACTCCGCAGGCCGGACAGTCTTCCGGAGCGATTTTCGAGAAGTCGTACAGGGTGTCGAACAGTTTATGGTGCGTGGGATATTTCTTATGACATTGAGTGCAGTAAAAATATTGTGCCGCCACGTCGGAACCTTACCTTTCTAAGGAAGACTGCTGATTTCTTGATGGTTGATTGATGATTGGAAAACCAATGCTGTCCAGGTGTCAGGTTTTCAATTCAACGATCAGAAATCAACAATCAGCAATTTCCCTCCGGCCGCGGACCTCCCGGCAGCTGCCGCTAAGGCTCGACCGTGGCCTCATCGACCAGCATGATGGGGATGTCGTCCTTGACCGCATAGACCCGGTGGCACTGCTTGCACTTCAAACTCTCCGGGCTTTGGCGGTACTCGAGCGCCTGCTTGCACGCCGGACAAACCAGAATTTCCAGTAGGTCTTTGGCAATCATAACGTTGCATTGTACGACAGGGGCTAGACGGGTCATGTGATGGGGCTCACAGAGGCATGGATTTGGGGAAATGCGGTTTCGCAAACTGACGGTCCGCCTAACCGAGGAGTCAAACGCTCTGCGCCCACCTAGCAGGCTGCGGAAAAAGTCATTCTCTCAGGGGACAGCGTCCCCATCGGCTAAATGCGGCATTGATTCCACGGCACTTGCGGCATCGCTGAAGCGATGCCCTGATACGAACCGGAGTTTTTTCGCAGCCTGCTAGGCAATCGGAAGATCCATTACTCCGGTAAGCCCAATCTCCCTACCACGGCCTTGTATCGGGGATCGGAACGGATCGGGTCAAACGAGGGATAACGGAGGCAGAGAATCACCTCAATTTCCTGGTTGGAAACGGCTTTCTCCAGATACTCGAGCGCCCGGTTCCGGTCGCCCGTAACCGAGAGAGCCAAAGCCGCCCAGGTAGTCTGTTCCGGCTGATTGAAAGCGGCGACTGCCAGATCACGAAAACCTTTCGCGTCCGCGCTCCACGATCCGGGTGTGGTGGCGAACTTTTTCAACTCGCTCACTGCATTCGTGAAATCGCCGGTCGCGGCTAACAACTCCGATAGCTTGTGATGCGCCGGTCCGAATCTTGGATCGCGCTCGATCGTCTTATGAAACTGCGCGAGCGCCTCCGGGAAGCGGTGCGCATCCATCAACGCAGTTGCATAGTTCGTATTCATGATGGGAGAAAGAGGGTCGAGCGCCAGTGCGACACGGAACTCGTCGAACGCCTGATCGAATCGCTTCTCGGGAACGAGAAGGCTAAAGGCGTACAAATAATGCGCGGCGGCGCTGTTCGGGTCTAACTCGATGGCGCGCCGGTACTCCTGCTCGGCCTCGCGCCATTTCCAGGCACAAGTGAAGAAATCGGCGCGCGCTACATGTGCCTCCGGCAGGGACTCATCCAATTCAAGCGCCTTGCGCGTAGCTGCATCCGCCAGCAATCCCGCCTGCCGCGAGGTAATGCCCGCCCGGTAACTCGGGATCACGTCGTAGGTCTCGCCCAGCCCGGCGTAAGCAAGAGCGTAGTTGGGATCGGCGGTAATCGCCTGTTGAAATAAATCGACGCTCTTCTTCAACCCCTCCGTGGTGCGTCCGTACCAGAGTTGCCGACCTTCCAGATACAGCCGGTAAGCCTCCGGATTCGTAGTCCCGGCACTGCCTAATCGCTGCTGTTGTTCTCCGCTCAACTGTACCCGCAAGCGCTTTGTGACGTCGCGCGCAATGTCGCCCTGCAGTTGGGTGATGTCCGCCGCCTTTCGCTCGTAATGGGATCCCCAAAGTTCGCTCCCGTCCGTAGTACTCACCAGGTCAGCCTGCACTCCCACTTCATCGCCATGCTGGGTAATGCGGCCGATCAGGACCGCGCTGACTTGCAGCTGTTGCCCGATTTTCTGCGGATCCTCGTCCTTTCCCTTGAACCGGAAGACTGTGCTTCGCGCCATTACTTTGAGATCCGGAACCTGCGACAGGGTACCGATCAGGCTCTCAGTCAATCCGTCACTGAGGTATTCTTCGTTCGCATCGGCGGTTGCGTTTACGAAGGGCAGCACCGCAACCGAGTCGATCTTCTTTGCTCCTGACCCGCCGCGCATCAAGTACAGCGCTGTGCCGATTGCCCCGGCCACCACAACCGCAGCCAGTCCAAAGACCAGAAGCTTGCGCGATGTGGCGGGTAACGCAGCAGGAATCTGATCCGAAGTCCGGCTGCCCGACTCCGGATTTACGGGCTCATGAATGGCTGACGCCCGGCCCGAGTCGAGGTCTCGCTTCAGCCGTGTCAGGTCTGAGCGCAAGTCGGCTGCGCTCTGGTAGCGGAGATTTCGATCCTTTTCCAGCGCCTTGCTGACAATGCGCTCCAATTCCGCGGGCGCATCCGGATTGAGCCGGGTCGGCGGCGGCGGCGTGGCATCAAGAATGGCCTTGAAAATCTCTGCCGAACTCCCGCCCCTGAATGGCAACACGCCCGTCGCCATTTCGTAGAGCACCGCCCCGAACGAAAACAAATCGCTGCGCGCATCCAGCTCTTGCGCCTTCGCCTGCTCCGGCGACATGTAAGCCACGGTGCCTAGCGTCGAACCAGGGCTCGTCAATTGCTGGTCATGGAAACTACGCGTCAGCGTGTTATCGGAGCTTCTGGCACCGCCGGCCATCGGCATCTTGGCCAGACCGAAATCCAGAATCTTGGCGTGTCCGCGCTCGGTGACGAAGATGTTTGCTGGCTTGATGTCGCGATGCACAATGCCCTTCGCGTGCGCCGCGTCCATCGCATCGGCAGCCTCGATGCTTAGAAAAAGAAGTGTTTCGTTGTCGAGTGGCTGTCCTGCGATGCGGTGCTTCAGGGTTTGGCCATCAAGAAACTCCATCGCGATGTAAGACTGCTCGCCGCTCTTGCCGATCTCGTAAATCGTGCAAATGTTGGGATGATTCAGTGCCGAAGCGGCTCTGGCCTCCCGCCGAAAGCGCTCCAGAGCCTGCGGATCGCGCGCCAGATCCTCGGGTAGGAACTTTAGCGCGACAAACCTGCCCAACTCGGTGTCCTCGGCCTTGTAAACGACGCCCATCCCTCCTCCGCCGAGCTTGTCCACGATGCGGTAGTGCGAGATGGTTTGCCCGATCACTGGCGCGAATCTTACGTGTGTGAGACCGCCAAGTCAATGAAAGCCGCGGAGTTACCGATGTTTCAAGAAGGTTGGCGTTGTAATATCGCCACTTACCTATTCACCCTTGTTCAAGTGATGTCCCACCATGCTGACCCCGCGCTCGCGGGCGGCTCCTCGCGGCACTTGCGATAGAATTTCCCTGGAGCTCGAATGCCAGCCACCATTCTCGACGGAACCAGGATCGCGCAAGAGATCCGCAGCGAAGTGGCTGCGGAAGTGAGGACCATGGCTGCCGCGGGAGTGCGTCCCGGACTGGCGGTGGTGCTCGTCGGACACAACTCCGCGTCTGAGATTTATGTGCGCGGGAAGGTCAAAGCCTGCGAGGAAGTGGGCCTCTTCAGTGAGAAGCTCACGCCGCCTGAGTCTGCTACTACCGCAGAACTGCTGGCGCTGATCGAAGATCTCAACCAGCGTGACGACATTGACGGGATCCTGGTGCAGCTGCCGCTGCCTGTTCAGGTCGATGCGAAAAAGGTACTGATGACCGTTGACCCGGCCAAAGACGTCGACGGATTCCACCCGGTAAATGTTGGGTTCCTCTCCACACAAAGGCCCGGACTTGTACCGTGCACTCCGGCCGGTGTCATCGAGATCCTGAAGCGCAGCAACGTTCGCATCGCGGGGAGCGAAGCTGTGGTCGTGGGGCGCAGCGACATCGTAGGCAAGCCCGCCGCCATGCTACTGCTGAACGCCAACGCGACGGTCACCGTGTGTCACTCGAAAACGCACGATCTGCCAGCAGTGTGCCGCCGCGCCGACATTCTCGTCGCGGCGATCGGACGGGCCGGCATGATCACGCGGGATTTCGTCAAACCTGGCGCGACCGTGATCGACGTTGGGATGAATACTGTCACCGATCCGGCGGAATTCCAGCGCTTCTTCGCCGGCAACGCCAAGCGGGAAGAGAGCTTCCGCAAGAAGGGAACGACGCTGATCGGCGACGTGCATCCCGAAGTCGCGGAGATTGCAGGAGCGCTCACACCCGCGCCCGGCGGCGTCGGCCCGCTCACCATCGCGATGCTGATGTTCAATACGGTGAAAGCGGCCAAGATGCGGCGGGGGAGCCGCGTGCCGGAAGTATCGCGGGTTTAGAATCCACCCATGTTGAAAGTTTGCCTCACCGGGGGCATCGCCGCCGGTAAGTCGGTTGTAGGCGAGATGTTTGTCGCGCTGGGCGCGCATCTCGTGCAAGCGGACCGCATCGCCCATTCGCTGATGCAGCCGGGGGAAGCGGTCTACAACGAAGTGGTGCGCCATTTCGGCCGCGAGATTCTCCATCCCGATGGAAGCATCAACCGCGCCAAGCTGGCCGAGATCGCTTTCGGCACGTCCACGGATGCCGAAGGCAAGCGCGCGTCCCGCATCGAAGAACTCAACCGCATCGTGCATCCCGTGGTGATCCGCGGCCAGGATGAGTGGATGCAGGAGATGGGCCGCCAGGGCCCGCACACGGTTGCCATCGTCGAAGCCGCGCTGATCCTCGAAGCGGGTGCGGCCAAGCGGTTCGACCGGCTGATCGTTGTGACCTGCAGCGCCGAGCAGCGGGTGGCGCGATTCGCAGACCGGCAGAAAATCGACCTCGAATCTGCGCGCAAAGAAGTCGCGCGCCGCATGGCCGCGCAACTCCCGGACGAAGAAAAAATTAAAGCCGCCGACTACGTGATCGATAACTCCGGCCCGCTCGACCAGACCCGCGAGCAGGTGCGTGGGGTGTGGCAGCATCTAAGTGCTGCCGCGGCAGGAATTGAATAAAAAGTCATTTATTCGGATTGCCGGAAACTCGCCTTAGTGGCCGACCGGGCAGCGTGCTTCGAGGCAAAGCATTGTTTAGAATCAATTCAGGGACCTTTCTACTCCCCGGCATCGTACTTAACCTTGGGATGGATTGAATCGGACGGTTGGAGATTATGAGACTCATGCGGTCCTTGATTTTCGCGCTCGCCATTGCGGGTGGGTTCTTCTACTTCACGACCTGGCGTTCGAATTCGCAGGCGGGAGGATTGCATTCCGCCAGCTGGTTGAGCCACCCGGCGCAGGTCGAGATCACGGAGGCGGCGCCCAACGAGTCGCTCGACGGCGAAGAACAGAACAATATTTCTGTCTACAAGAAGAATATTCCGTCGGTGGTGAACGTCACCTCGCGCGCCATGACGTTTGATTTTTTCTACGGCCTGGTGCCGCAGGAAGGGCAAGGGTCGGGTTTCGTGATCGACAAAGAGGGGCACATCCTGACCAACTATCACGTGATTGCCGAGGCGCGGCAGGTGGAAGTCACGCTGCACAACCGTAAGAAGTACAAGGCGACGGTGGTGGGCACCGATCCACCGCACGATCTGGCGGTGATCCAGATCAAAGCTCCCGACTTGGTTCCGGCGGTGCTGGGAGACTCACGCAATCTGCAGGTTGGACAAAAGGTGTATGCCATCGGCAATCCGTTTGGACTGGCGGGGACCATGACGCGCGGAATCGTGAGTTCAATTCGTCCGGTGCGCGAGCCGAATGGCGCCATGATTGACGAGGCGATTCAGACCGATGCGGCGATCAATCCCGGCAACTCCGGTGGTCCGCTGATGAACTGGCACGGCGAGGTGATCGGGATCAACACCATGATTCTTTCTAGCGTCGGGCAGAATGCGGGCATCGGCTTTGCCATTCCCATCAATACCGCAAAGGCTGTGCTGAACGATCTGATGACGCTGGGCCGGGTGCGGCGCCCGGCGCTGGGGGTGCGCACGATTCCCATCAGCCCGGAGCTGGCGGATGAGATGGGATTGTCGGTCGACTACGGATTGCTGATCGTCCAAGTCACGCCGGGCGGTTCCGCCGATCAGGCCGGGCTTCGTGCCGGCACGGAGCGGGCGTATCTGGGGAACACGGCCATCATGCTGGGTGGCGACCTGATCATAGCCATCGACGATCAAAAAGTGCAGGACGAGCAGGATCTCTCGCAGATGATGAACAACCACCGCGCCGGAGATACGGTGAAGGTCACGATCTACCGCAACAAGAAAAAGATGGACGTGAGCGTCTCGCTGGGCGAGGCGCGGCAGCAGGTGTGAGGTATTGAGAAGCATGAACTCGGGGGGAATTCATGCGATGGTGCCGGGAGGGGGAGCTGAACGCCACCGATAATGGACGATTCGTTCTTTGGCCGTCTCCAACCCGCCAGATCGACCGTTATTCTCCGCGCGAGACACGGAATCGTCCTTTGACGACAAGCCGCTGACGGCTACAGCACCGGCGACCTCGCCATCTTTTTCAAACTGGAATGCCACCACCCCAGCCGACAAATCTTGGATCGCCGTAATAGGCGATATCGTGGCCTTTTTGCGGGTCTCTGACCTTTCCCCAACTTCCTGCGTTGGCTTGCCCGTTCGCGCAGCCGTCCACGCTTTGTTCATAGCGATGATGCCAGAAGATACGGGAGCGGTATCCATGCGAGCAAAGGTGATAAGTTCGCCACGGCAGTCAGCGACGGCCACCACGACTGCTTTCTGGATCTGAAGAGCTTTCTCCACGATTAGATCGACAGCCCGCTTGGCCTCAGAGTAATCAATGGTTGGAAGGGTTCTCATGCGCGGAAGCTTACCAGACGCAGCGGGAAAAAGGCGCGAGCCGGAGAAGGATTCTCCGGCCCGGGGCCCATGGATTTTTGCCGTACTTATCCCGTACGGGAGCGCCGGAAACGCGCGTTGGATCTCCTGGACCGCGTCGGTGTGGCGCCGCAAGCGGACAAACTGCCTTCCGCTCTCTCCGGGGGCGAACAGCACCGGGCCGCGATCGCGCGCGCCCTCGCCAACGATCCGCCGGTCATTCTGGCTGACGAGCCCACGGGCAACCTGGATTCCGTGACGGCCACCGCCGTGCTTGACCTCTTTCGCGCGCTGGCGAGTTCGGGCACAACGGTGGTGATTGCCACGCACGAACGCGACATCACGCGCCTGGCAGACCGCAAAGTCGAAGTAACGGACGGCAGTCTGGCATCCGCCATGACGCCCACTCCCGCAGACGTACCCGAAGGCCGCCGATGACCGCTCCCTGGCAAAGCCCACTCTGGAAAAAAACGATTCGTGATTTCTGGCAGGAAAGCACTCGGACAGTTCTGGTGGTGCTGGCGATAGCGATTGGAATCACGGGCTTTGCCGCCGTGCTTTCCGCGTATGCAGTACTCACACGGGAATTGGACAGAGGATATCTCGCAACGAATCCGGCCTCAGCTACTTTGCACACCGACGCAGTGGATGACGCTCTGATCTCTGCAGTGCTCGCCGGCCGCGATGTGAGCGACGCGGAGGCACGAAGAGTCTTGGAAGGCCAGATCAAGACCGGGTCAGCCATGTGGCGCAATCTGGTGATTTTTGTGGTGAAGGACTATGGCAATGTCCGCGTCAACAAGTTCGTACCGTAGCAAGGCGCTTGGCCTCCAGCCACTGGAGAAATGCTGATTGAGAGAGACGCCTTTCGGGTGGCGCGTGCGAAGATCGGCGACACGATGACGATTAGGATTGGCCAGGGGAAGGAACAAACACTGCGCGTGAGCGGCGGCGTGCATGATGTCGGCCAGCCCCAGGCGCGCATGGAGAAC
>Ga0207928_1000032_pt1 | contig 11644 bp, 7 predicted proteins | sample NGESurshal072012_9_FD_184457 | JGI IMG/M metagenome (GOLD analysis project Ga0207928, IMG submission 184457) | Arctic peat soil microbial communities from Barrow, Alaska - NGEE Surface sample 210-2 shallow-072012 (SPAdes) | ecosystem: Environmental > Terrestrial > Soil > Wetlands > Peat ... | reverse complement strand
CACTCGCCACCATGAAATCAATGAACTCCGCGACGCCCGCTTCCTTCGCTCCCGGCGTGCCGTCGTTGGGAATAATGATGTCCGCCAGTCTTTCGACCGTCGCATACTCTGCGGCCGTGAAGAATTGTGGATGATAGGTGGCAGGCTTGACCTGCAGGGCCGCATTCCCGACGTGCCCGCAAGCGAATCCCCATTTACTGAATCCCGGAAACTGCGCCGCTACCGCGGCTGTCCCCAGAATACGCAACACTTCCCGCCGCTGAATGCCTTGCCCTGCCATTGAGATCCCCAAAGTATCTTGTCATTCCGAGCGAAGTGAGGAATCTGTTGTCCTCGCCTACGAAAGGAACTTCACGGTTGCTTCCACCAATGCCGCCGTCGGCTTGTAAGGATCGCCCGGCGCATCGTACTCAATCGAGCAATATCCCTTGTACCCATGTTTCTTGAGTATGCCGAACGTCCGTGCCACGTCCACATGCGTGGCCTTGTTGTTTTCATCGACCTCGCCATCCTTCACATGGCAGATCCCGTAGGCATGGGCGAACATCGCGTCCATCGCGCGATAGTTGTAGTCATCGTCATGCGTGTTGAGGGAGTTGCCAAAATCAGGCAAAGCCCGAAGCCACGGACTGTTCACCTTCTCGATCACTTGCACGATGAAGAAAGGATCCTCACTCACTGCGTCGTCGTTTTCGAGATTGACCACGACATGTTTCTTTGCTCCGTACTCCGCTACGCGGGCCAGCGTGTCGGCTGCGCGTCCCACGTCCGGCTTCGAATCTTTGTGCCCCTGTATGTGCGTTCGGATGCTGGGCGAGCCCAGCGCCGCTCCCGCGTCCACCCACTGCTTGCTCGAAACCAGCGCCCGGTCGCGCTCGGCGGCATCCGGCGAATACTGGCTGTATTCGCCATCCACCGCGATGTCGACGACGGCCGAGTGAGCCTTCTCCACGGCAAGGCGGAACTGCTCCAGATATTTCGGATCGGTGGAAGGGAAGACGCGGCTCCAAGGCTCAATCTTGTGGACATTGAACTTCGCAGCCACGTGCGCCGCAAAATCCTGCAATTCCATTTGCTGGGACGCCGGCACGGCACTGGGAGTCTTGCCGTCCCACCCCTTCCATCCCAGGATGAATTCGCGAAAGGGATAAGCTGCAACAGATACCCGCTGCCGCGGATCAGAAGGAAATTGAACGGATGGTCCGGAACTCGCGGTCGCGTGCACAAGCCCCGGCAGAAGCCATGCCCCTGCCGCCGCGCCGGCGCACCGCCCAAGGAATTGCCTTCGGTTGCTTGCGCTCATGCGCGAAAGTGTAACAGAGAATGCCGCCGCAACCGGATTTGTCCCGCTGGCGTTAAAGGGCGATCACAATGTCGGGGCAGGATTCCTTTCCGATTCGAACCGTGTTTGAGTCGCGGGGATTTGTTCTGCAAGAATGGGAGAAAGCGCATAGAAATTCGCCGAGAGCGAATGCTTAAGTCAGCAGCGTCAGGAGGTTTTTCCAGTGTGGCTCAACGTGATTGGCTGGACGGCAACCGCAGTCTTCTCGAGTTCGTATTTTTTCAAAGAGGCGGCAACGCTGCGCAGGATCCAAGCGGCGGCCGCCACCCTTTGGGTGCTCTACGGTGTATTGATCCATTCGGCGCCGGTGGTTGTCGCAAATCTGATAGTCGGCGTCGCAGCCGTGTACACCTCGCTGCGCTTCGTATTGAACAAGAGAGCAGGCGGGTAGTGGGCAACTCTGCAGAAAATAGACATCACCGGCAGGCCCATGCCGGATCTCTTCGCGGCCGCACTACCCAAAGCCGCCTGACGCTCGTTCTTCTTGGGACGAAAGTCGGCTTCTCGTTACCAATCGCGGCGAGCCGGCGTCAGCCGGCTATAATTTTAGCTCGCGAATGGCGTCCCCAGAGCCGCTCAGGTCGGCAAGCCGCATCTCGGAATACTTGCGAGATAGAATCACCCCTGGCGCGCCGGCGCGGAAAGCCGCCAGGACTGCTTCTTTAACGCTTTGCGGCGTACACTTGCTGTTATTGGGTTCGGTCGGGATGTCGATATCAATGCCCGGCCAGATCAAAGTCCTCGTGCCAGCAACACCCTCCAGCGCGCGTTTCGTCTCGCGGTAGACGTAGTCAGATGAAAGGCCGGTGTGCGGAATCTGGTCGTAGCTGCCCTCCTTCAATCCCATCACGGCGTAGTTGAAATCGAGCAGGCTCTGTTTCGAGAGATCTCCATAAAGTGTCGAGCCGATATTGTCTGCATACAGCGCCATCCGCTCGCCGCCGCAGTTGCTGTACATGACGACCTTAATAAAATCCGAATAGTTCGAGAGTTCGTTGAGATCCTGTTCTGCGCGGTAGATCGGATTGAAGGAATTGTTGTGCCAGATGTGCCAGCCCACCGGCACCATCGGTTTTGCTGTCTTTACCGTCTTGTAGATCGCGGCGTAGGTCTCGCGAAGGCTATCAGTCCACAGCATTTCCCAGGCGGCCAGTTCGGGATATCGCAATAGGAGCCGCCAGAATTGAACATAGTAGCCGTCCACGGGGCGCTTGCCGCTTCGCGCCGAGCGAACAAATGTTTCCAGCTCCAGAAATCCCTGCCTGGCGCGCTCCACATTGATGCCGCGCTCTTTCGCTTTGCTCTGGCAAAACCCGCAGAAGCAAGTCACGTTGCCGGGATCGACCGGCGGTGTGTCATGCGTCGCACCCAAGCTGTCGCAAAGCGCACCCTGCCGCTCCGATCCCCACATGATTCCGTCGATGTCATAGGAACGGGCATAGTCCTCGACCAGGCCGGTCAGGAAATTCCGGTAGTCCGGATTGTTCACGCACAGTGTCTCGGCATTCCGCCCGTACAGGTCTCGCTCCTGCAGTTTCTCGATATTCGGCAAGTCGGTGCGAAACACGTCCTCAAGCCAGCAGATGACTTTCATGCCGCGCTTTTTCGCCGCAGGAACCACTTCGGCCAGGATATCCAGGTCGCCATGATCGGGGGCGCGCGTGTCCTTGAGAACCGTGTTCTTGTAATACTGAGGGTGAGGGATGGCGAAGTTCCCGCCGTGAAAATTGAGATCGTACTCCTGCTTGCCGTGGTCGGGCAGCGGTTGGCCCGGAATCTGTCTTCCGGCGATACCGCGACCATAGGTAAATACCGCTAGAAACAGCGTATTCACGCAGGCACGTTCCTGGAGCACATCAAGCACTTTCTCGGTGCCTTCATCCACAAACGAAACTGCTCCAACTTGGATGCCGATCATCTTGGAGGAAACAGCAGTATGCCCTGAAGTTGGCATGGCCAAAGCGGCGCCGGCCCCAGCGGCGATCTTCACGAATTCGCGGCGATTCACGTCCAATCTCAACATGGACTACTCCTATCTTCTTTGGTAGCAGCCGATGTCTATGTTTCCGGATTTGACGCGCGGTGAGCCTTCAAGATCCAGTTCTCCCACCGGCACTCCGTCAGCCGTGCCCGCAGCGATCGCGGGAGAGTCTGATTGCAGGTGAAAGTCCTTCGCGGCAGCGTCAACACAATGCGGATCCAGAAAGTGGGAATGACGGTCATTCCCCGTTGACTGAACATATTCTTCAAATCCGGTCACGGTGGCGGGAGGTTCTGCCCATGTGCTCGCCTTTGCTCCGGAGGCACAGTAATAAAGGTTGTGATCGATCGCGACAGGAGGCTTTTGCTTGTCGACCTGTGATCTGTTCAGCGTGATCAGGCAGCGGGCCCCTGCGTACACGATGTTGTTCGCAAAAATGTCATCCGCCATGTTCCACTGCATCTGAAACTCACCGGACCCGGTTCCCGACGTATCGTTATCGTAGAGCGTATTGTTGACCACCGTGCAATGTTCGGTGTGTCCTCGCTCGGGCGCATAACCTCCGATGGAAATACCTGCGGTATGGCCGTGATAGATGAGGTTGTTTCGCGCAGTGACGTAACTGGTGGCGCGGTCCTTGTGCTCGCTGGCCAGTTCGATGCCAAAGTCGACATCATGAATGACGTTCTGTTCGATCAGGATCCTGGTGCCGCCATCCACGTAAATGCCATCGGAAGATTCATCGTTGCGGTAGGCCGGGTTGCCGCGCGATGTAATGTTGTAAACCAAATTGCCGCTGACTACTCCGTCGCGGGCCTGGTCGACGGCAGGGTCGGGCGCTGTGCGCTCGAAACCGATGACGTCGATTCCGATATTGTTGTTGTCGTGGACGACATTGTGCGTAATGCGGAAGTTCGTGACGTTCCCGTTCACTACTAACGACTCGCTCGAACCGGTTTTGAGGTGATGGACCTCATTGCCGTCAATGATCAAATCAGTGATAGGGGTCTTGGCGTCGGTACCGTAAACCGCAATGCCAAACCCGTTGCCGCCGCTTCCCGGAGCATCCCGTCCCTGAAAATTGTTCTCAATGTGATGGACGTTGTTCTTCAGCAGCTCTATATGGGAACCGGCTCCCATAACGCTTATGCCCAATGGAGCGAGCCGGTGTTCGGCAGTGCGGAAGTTGCGAATTTCAAAGCCTTCGACTCGCACGTAGCTCTGGTTGTGAATGGTAAGTACGCCGGTTCTGTCAGTGGGAGCGAAATGCTCTGCCTCCAGGATCGCCGTTTCGCCTGGAGCGCTTCGAAAAATGATGAATCCATCGGTCGCATTGCCGGATGCGTTGATGCTCACCAGCTCTTCGTAGATTCCACCGCGCACGTTGACGGTACTGCCTGCCCGCGCGGTGTCTGCGGCGTGTTGAATGGTGCGCCAAGGCGCGGCTTGCGTGCCGGGATTCGAGTCATTCCCACTCGTCGCTACATAGAAGGAGGAGTTCGTCTGGCCGAACGCCGCAGAGACGCAAGCAAGCAATATGAAGAGGGTCGAAAAGTTCATACTCATCACTCCTTCACACCAACGGCTGATCAGGGTTGTAATTGTGGCGCAGCATCAACGATCCATCCGAATTGACTTTCTGACGGCACGCCCATCGGACCGGATAACACACGCCCTTTACTTCAAGTTCAGCTTTCAGCCGCAGACCCTCCCATGGGACGCCTGCGGGCAACATCAGCATCGCTTGATGAACGCCCGTCGGTTTGGGATAACCAGGATCGACGCAGCCTGATACATGGATCTTGTCGTCCTCACTCAGCACGCTCAAGCGAAGCACTCCCGGAACAGGCGTGATTCCATCGTTTGCGAGTCCAATCACCAGACCAGTCACTCCGTCCCGCTTGAAGGTCCAGATAAACGACGGGCGGATGCGGTAGCCGATCTGGCGGGCCATCTCGTCGATCGGCCCGGGGAACTTTTCGTAGTAACTCAAGAGGTTGCCGGCGGACTGGGTGTGCCAACTCCAAAGCGATAAATAGTTGACGCCGACATCGGCGGCGTGGGAAATGATTTGTTCGTTGTAAGTAATTCCATCTTCGTCGATCTGAAGTCCCTTCGGATCGCCGGTGGTGAAACCAACCTCACAGATCGCAGCGGCCCACGGTGGACGGTAGCTCAGCGCCTCGATCTGAGTGTTCTCAATGAAGATCGTATCCGTGCGCAGCCAGTTGCCGGTGCGCATGGTGCGATCCAGTAGGTCGGAGTTACCGACGTTGCTGAAGTCGGGCTGCGTGTTGGTGGCCAGCGGGACTTTGGTCCAGTGTTCGAGTTGCATCTCGAACATCGCCGCCCAGGTCTGCTCCGCGACCAACTGGCTGGGGAAGGGATTGCCCTCGAACGGCCACGTGTGCCCTTCGCCCCAGAAACCGTACATCATTGTGTCCATAAACTCGACCTGCGGATGACCGTTCAGTTCGGCGGCCAGCAGCCCATTCAATTCGCGAAATGCAGCCTGATACGCCGGGTGATCGTAACGCGGCACGCGGTTATCTTTCCGGTAGCGCATTTCCGCGGGGTTGCCATTCCACTCACCTTTGAGCTTTACGTAGGGCACCTTGTTGAGGAGAAAATCCGGCATACCCGGATCGGGAAAGTCTGGATTTTCCAGCATCACTCGGAAACCAACGCGCTTGTCGTAGCGGCGAGCCAGATCGAAGGTGATCTTCCACCACTCCGGGAAGTCGAGGCGCCCAGGTTGTTTCTGGACATCGCGCCAGTTGGGGCGGATGTAGATCTTCTGCGCGAAGGGCAGCTTGATCAGATCTTCGAGCGTCCGCTCCGGCGTTTGACCCGGGACATGAAGTGGTCCGGTGTCGTCGGAGACATAGACCATGAGGCCCATGCCGTAATTGCTGACGATGTCCTTGGACGGTGAAGTGACCATTGTGACTTCGCTCTCGGGAACAACCGCACCGGGTCCATACTGTGGGAACGGGCCCTGATAAAGCCGGTCGGGAACCGCAGGCCCTGATCCCCAATTGTATTTGTCCCAGTTGTGTTCAGGGATGGAGGCGTTGGCGCTGCTCTTGTACAACCCAACTGCGAGTCCTGCTGCGGTGGCGGACTTCAAGAAGCTGCGTCGATCCATTGGCGCTCCTGCACGGGCGAAGTTCGTCAACTAGCGCGCGATACCGGAAATAGTACATCAGAATCGAAATAACACGAAAGCGTAAGAAATAATTCGTAAGACTCGGCGGAGGACGGTGAGGCTGAATCGGCATGTCGGGCGATGTCGAGCGACTTGCCTGCCGACAATACCCGAATGCCCAAAAAGCTCTTGACTTCAAGAGTCTTTCGTTATATTACGATTTATTACTTTTGCTTTCCTTGCTTATGAGTGCATGCAACGAGAATATCTCCAGTAGATCGGAAACACGACCCCGGAACCGGCAACGCGAGGATCTGGGTGCCCGCCTGCGGGAGGTTTTGCGCGGCAATCGCCAGTCAGGGAAAGCTGGCATCTATGCGGTGTGCTCGGCTCACCTTGCAGTGATCGAAGCGGCCGTCCAGCAGTCGTTAGAAGATGGTTCGGTACTGCTCGTGGAGTCGACCTCAAGCCAAGTCAACCAGTTTGGTGGCTACACCGGCCTGACACCCAGCGAGTTCGTGCGGTTCCTCCATTCCGCAGCCAGAAGCGCCGGACTACCAGTGGAGCGAATCCTGCTCGGCGGGGATCACGTTGGCCCCTTCCCATGGCGACATGAGCCGTCGGTTTCCGCACTAAGAAAAGCTTGCGCACTTGTGCACGATTGTGTGCTTGCGGGATATCAGAAGATCCACCTTGACGCGAGCATGCCTTGCGGCGACGACGAGAAGGGCAGCCTGACGGAACGAACGGTTGCCGACCGGGCTGCTATTTTGTGCCAGGCCGCAGAGGAAGCGCATCGGGAATTGCCGTCGGGCTCTCCACAACTGGTTTATGTGATCGGAACCGAGGTTCCCGCGCCTGGCGGAGAATCTGTCGACGCACACTCCCCTGTAGTAACAAAGGCCGAGGATGCTCATCGAACACTAGAAACCTTCCGGCTCGCGTTTGCAGAGCGGGGTCTGTCGTCCGCTTGGGAACGCGTGATCGCGTTAGTCGTTCAACCGGGAGTAGATTTCGGATCCAATGCGATCTTCGACTATGACCGTGCCAAAGCACAGTCGTTGTCTGCCGCACTGTCAGAGCACCCTGGAATCGTCTTTGAGGCACATTCCACGGACTACCAATCTCCACAAGCGTTAGCCCGGATGGTCGAGGACCATTTCGCGATCTTGAAGGTGGGTCCATGGCTGACCTTTGCTTTCCGGGAGGCGGTGTTGGCTTTAAGTGCCATTGAGCGGGAGTTGTTCACAACCATGTCGAAGCGCCAGATCTCACACGTGCGCGAAGCCTTGGAAGCGGCCATGTTGCGTGACCCGACTCACTGGCGGTCTTACTATCGCGGCGATGAAGACGAAGTGCGCCGCGACCTAATCTACAGCTACAGCGATCGCTGCCGATACTATTGGAACCAGCCCGCGGTCCAGGACGAAGTCGCTCGACTGTTCGACAACCTCAGGGGAAGACCGATTCCTCTTACCCTCCTTAGCCAGTATCTGCCCCTGGAATACGAGGCAATAGGGAACGGAGACCTGCAAGCTGTTCCCGAACGGTTGATTCACTATCACATTCGACGAGTTTTGCGTGTGTACGCTGACGCGTGCTCAATAGAAGAGCCTGCTTAATTGCCCTTCGCGTATTGAATGCCATCCAGAATGTGAGGGTGGCGGGGGATGGGAGTCATCTTCATTAGAAGGGCACGAGCCGTTGCAAGGCGAGAAAGGTGTTCTATGTCTCCGACTGGCAAAGCGGTTGCGAAATCGGGCGGCAACCGGTATCGGAAGCTGAAAGCTACGACGGTCTCATGGCTTTGGGCGACGGCGGCTGCTCTCGCCATTGTGTCTTCATCCTGGCTATGCGCTGGCGCTGCAGACGCCTCCACGAGCGCTCCTCAAATTCAAGGGGAACACCTGAGAATTCAGTTTGATCATTACCTGCGCAGCCGCGTGGTCGCCCGCTTTGACGGTAAAGAGACGCCGATGGGGCCATTTGTTGCCAGTGAGAGAGCATCGATCGCGGACAGAACATGGGCTGAGTTTTCACTGGTCTCACAAAAGAGCGAGCGGGTGAGCGACGCCTTCGGAGCGGGAGAGCGGCTCATCGTAGTGGGGAAATCCGGACCACTCACTAAAGAAGTCACCGTCACGATCTACGATGAATTCCCGGCGATGGCATTCTTTGATGTCCGTTATACCAATACTGGTGCGGGCAAGCTTGCTGTCAAAGGCTGGACCAATAATGCCTACACGCTGAACGCGCTGAACGATGGCCGCACGCCAGCCTTCTGGTCTTACCAGAGCGGTTCCTATGAGAAACGGCCAAATTGGGTTGTACCGTTGCATGCCAAATTCCGACAGAAAAATTTTCTCGGCATGAACGCCAGCGACTATGGCGGCGGCACGCCGATCGTCGACGTCTGGCGCCGCGATATTGGCGTCGCAGTGGGACACGTAGACATGCGGCCCAGGCTGGTTTCTCTGCCCGTGTCGATGCCGGATTCTGGTCATGCCAAGATCGCCGTGAACTATCGGCATGCCGGAACGCTAGAACCCGGAGAGACTCTTTCCACACTCCGTACTTTCGTGGCCGTCCACCAGGGAGACTACTTCCGAACTTTGGCTGACTACAGGCGGTTCATGATGAAACGAGGCTTCCAGACAGCGGCGCCGCCGGATAGCGCGTTCGGCGCAATCTGGTGCGCCTGGGGATACGGGCGAACGATGCAGCCCAAACAACTGCTAGACACGCTGCCGACGGTCAAGCGCTTGGGATTCGTCTGGGTCACACTCGACGATGGATGGCAGAACAATGTGGGCGATTGGGCTCTTGATCCCAAGAAATTCCCCCGTGGCGACGCGGATATGAAGGCTCTGGTGGACCGAATCCACCAGGAAGGTTTTCGCGCCCAGCTCTGGTGGTCTCCGCTCAGCGCCGTACCGGACTCGGACCTGCTGAAGGATCACCCCGACTATGAATTGCTGAACCGCGATGGTTCCAAGCGAAAGGTTTCCTGGTGGAATTCCTATTACCTCTGTCCGGCGGACCACCGGGTTGTGGACTACCACAAGGCTCTGGTCAGGAAGATTCTGCTGGATTGGGGTTTCGATGGCCTGAAGCTGGATGGCCAGCATATGAACGGCGTTCCGGCTTGCTACAACCCGGCCCACCACCACGAACGGCCGGAAGATTCTGTAGAGGCCTTGCCGGATTTCTTCCGCGCGATTTACGAAACCGCGCAAACGGTGAAGCCGGGAGCGCTGGTGGAGTTCTGCCCTTGCGGCACCGCATATTCTTTCTTCACCATGCCGCATTTCAATATGTCCGTGGCCTCCGACCCCGGGAGTTCGTTTCAGGTCCGCTCCAAGGCGAAGACGTTAAAAGCTCTGATGGGAGACTCTATCCCGTACTTCGGCGATCACGTCGAACTGAGCGATGGAGCGAATGACTTTGCCTCCACGATCGGGGTGGGCGGCGTTGTGGGAACGCAGTTTGTCCTACCCGCGCTGGCGGAGAAGAGAAGCAAATCTGACTTGACACCATCGCGGGAAAAAGAATTCGAAAAATGGCTTCGTATTTACCGCGAAAAAATGCTCTCGCAAGGTCAATACCTCGGACAACTCTATGACATCGGCTTTGATGTGCCCGAGACGCACGTGATCCGCAAGGATCAGACTCTGTACTACGCCTTCTATGCCAGGCATTGGAAGGGCTCGGTTGAACTTCGCGGTTTGGAAGACCGAAGCTACAACGTGTTGGACTACGTCAATGGAATAAAGCTCGGCACAGTATCGGGGCACAATGCGCACTTGGCGGTTGAGTTCAATAGACATCTCCTTCTGGAAGTGCAGCCACAATGAAGGGCCGAGCGGGAGATTGAAATCGCGTTCACGCGAGGAGGACACAGCTTGATGCAGCGCCGAGACTTTCTGAAAAGTACTGTTGCATTGGCGGTAGCCGCCGAACTCGGAACAAACAAAGCGCAAGGAATCGTTCCCGCGCACAACTGGGGACAATATGACTTCGGTTCTGGCCCGGCGGTGACCGACCGACTCAATCAAGGCCCCTTCTCCCAGTACGCACCCGATACCGTTATTCCTACCGACGACGTGGTGATGACCACCACTCCTTCGGACGAGGTTGTCCCCAACTACGGCAAGGGACTGATCACCTACATCACCGCCGACATGGGCACGGACGAAATCAAGTCGGACAACATTCCCCAAGCGATCGAGGATCTGGTGCGATTTCCCTTGGGGCAGCAACTTTATGTAAGGCCGACGTGGCGGGAAATCCAGCCGCGAGCTGGGCGATTGGAGTTTCCCGATTACTTGAAGCTGGTCTTTGATCTGGCGAAGAAGAATAACAAGCGTGTCGGCATGCGCGTCCAGATGAGCGCTCCGGACTATACGCATCAAGCGGCCCTGCCAGATTTCGTTCTCGACAGAGTACCGAAGGTTGATCTGGTCCTGAGTGACAAGGAAAACGCCGCGTCGGCAGAAAGATACTTACGAAACCCACACGCGCGTTACCAGCCCCGGTTCGACGATCCTTTTTTTCAGCAGGCATTCGGCGAGTTAGTTGGCCTTTTGGCGGCGGAGTTCAATGGAAGTCCTGTCATCGAGTTTATCGATACCTTCATGTATGGTTTCTGGGGTGAAGGGCACACCTGGCCCTTCAGTAACAACCCCTTTCCCGATTACCAAACCGCAGAGCGCACCTGGATCAGAATGCTGGAAGTTCAGTTAGAGCACTTTACGAAGACCCCGTTGATGACCAACACCCAACCCGACTACAGCCGGGTTGGAAATTCAGAACTCCTTGACCGCACGGTTCGCAGCAATAACTGGATTCGGAGCGACACCATCTTCATCGAGAATGAGCAGATTGAGGCCCTCAGCAACCGTCCCCCTTGGATCGCTGCGGTGCTCGAGCAGCCTCTCCCCGGCAAAGCTCCAGAGACTCTCGCCGTGCATGAAGGGATATCTGAGTCCGACAACATGATTGCTCATGTTATGGATGTTGGAGCGAATTACTGGTCGCTGTGGAACTTCCACCAGATCAACCCAAAGACTCTAATGAGCTACTACCAGGCATCTCCAACGTGGTTCGATCGGATCAATCGTCGAATTGGCTATCGTGTGAGGCCGTCCATGATCTGGAGTTATGAAGACGCGGG
>Ga0207928_1000030_pt1 | contig 11708 bp, 9 predicted proteins | sample NGESurshal072012_9_FD_184457 | JGI IMG/M metagenome (GOLD analysis project Ga0207928, IMG submission 184457) | Arctic peat soil microbial communities from Barrow, Alaska - NGEE Surface sample 210-2 shallow-072012 (SPAdes) | ecosystem: Environmental > Terrestrial > Soil > Wetlands > Peat ... | reverse complement strand
CGGCCCCGACCCGCAATGGACTCCGAAGATTCTCGACGTGCTCAAGGAAAAGCACGCCACAGCTACATTTTTTTTGATCGGCATTCAGACCGACAAATTTTCGGGCATCGCGAAACGGATTTACGACGAAGGCAACACCATCGGGAACCACACTTTTACGCATCCCGACATCACCAACATGTCGACGCCGCTATTTAGGGCGGAGTTGAACCTGACCGAGCGGCTCTTCGCCAGCCTCATCGGAATCCGCGCCACGCTGATGCGCCCGCCTTATGCCATTGACGAGGAGCCCGACACAGCCGACCAGGTACGTCCACTCGAGATTCCGCAGGAGATGGGGTATATCACGGTCGGCAACCGGATCGATCCTGATGATTGGAGCGGAGATCCGTCGGCGGAGAAGATTTCATCCTATGTGCTGTCTCATTTGCCGCCGTGCCGTCAGGAGAATCTGCGCTGCGGCAACATCGTGCTGATGCACGATGGCGGGGGAAATCGCGCCGAAACCGTGCGTGCCTTGCCTATGATCATTGACGGCATTCGGGCCCGAGGCTATGAGATTGCCCCGGTCTACGAACTGTTGGGCAAGACCCGGGCCGACGTGATGGCCCCGCTGCCCGCCGGCGAACTTTGGGCCGCCCGGCTCGACCGCTTCGGTTTTTGGCTGTTCGACGCAGGCATCATCGGCATCACCTGGATCTTTCTGATCGGCGACCTGCTGATGACGGGGCGCCTCATCTTTATTGGGGCGGCGGCAGTCTATGATCGCGTGCACGAGAAGATTTTCGGCAAACCCGCGGAAGTGGCGTCCTACAAGCCGAAGGTTGCGGTGCTAATTCCCGCTTACAACGAAGAGAAAGTAATCGAGCGCACCATCAGAGCCGCACTGAACTCAAATTATCCAAATTTACGCGTGATCGTGATTGACGACGGCTCCAAGGACCGGACGCTCGAAGTCGCACGCAATGCGTTCGCTGCCGAGGCAGCCGCGGGAAAAGTTCTGATTCTTGGGAAGCCGAATTCCGGCAAAGCTGAGGCCCTAAACTTCGGCATCGAGCACATTGGCGATGCGGAACTGTTCGTGGGCATCGACGCCGACACCATCATCGCCCAGGACGCCATTTCACGCCTGGTGCCGCACTTCATCAATCCCAAGGTAGGCGCCATCGCGGGCAATGCCAAGGTCGGGAACCGCGTCAATTTGTGGACGCGATGGCAGGCTCTCGAATACATCACCAGCCAGAATTTCGAACGGCGTGCCCTGGACGTTCTCGGAGCCGTCAGCGTAGTACCCGGAGCCATCGGTGCATGGCGAGTCTCCGCGGTGCGCGAGGCGGGCGGCTACCATATTGATACCGTCGCTGAAGACGCGGATCTCACCATGGCTTTGCTGCGCCTGGGGTATCGTGTCGAATACGAAGACATGGCCCTGGCTTATACCGAGGCTCCGACCAACGCGAACGCCTTGATGCGCCAGCGCTTCCGCTGGTCTTTCGGAATCCTGCAGGCCGTGTATAAACATCGTAAAGTTGTTGGTCGCGAGGGCCCACTGGGATGGGTGGCGCTGCCCAACATTGTCATCTTCCAAATCTTGCTGCCACTGGTATCGCCGCTCATCGACATCATGTTCGTCGTGGGTACACTCTGGTACTACGTCCAGAAACATTTCCATCCGGACTCGACGGACCCGGCTGACTTCCACAAGCTGGTGTTGTTTTTCTTTGCGTTCCTGGTGATCGACTTTATCGCTTCGGCGATTGCCTTCGCCCTGGAACGTGCGCACCCCGGCGACAAAGAAGATGTCTGGCTGCTCAGCCAGGTCTGGCTGCAACGCTTCGCCTACCGGCAGTTGTTTTCGATTGTGCTCTTCAAAACCCTGAAGCGCGCGCTGGAAGGCCGCAAGTTCGCGTGGGACAAACTGGAGCGCACGGCGGCGGTGAACTATGTGCCGACGGAGAACCGGGATCACGTCAACGTCCCTTAGTGAGCCAAGGCTCAAGCGTAGCGTCGGCGTCCGCCGGCTGTCGCGTGGGCGTCCTCGCCCCCGCGCTCGGTTCGATGGGAATACCCCTAGTTCTGAGCCGCTTCAGGCGGTGGCGGCAGGATGCCGCCACGACAGCCGCCGAGACGGCGGCGCTACTTAGCGGAACAGCAGCCCCGCAAACTCCGCCAGATTCCGCCGCCAAACCATCCAGGTGTGCATTCCCGGCGTCTCGATGTCGGTATGCTCCACGCCTTTCGTCTTCAGCCATTCCCGCAGGTTGCGGTTTGGAGTGATCAGGCGATCTTCGGTGCCGCAGGCAATCCACAAGACCTTCAACTGCTGATTCGCCTTCGCGTCGAGCGCAGGAAAATCATTCTCAAACGGATCCGGCAGACCACCCGCACTGAAAGCGCCGATCCAGGCAAACTTGTCGAGATTGTTCAGTCCGGTCAGCAACGATTCCGAGCCGCCCATGGAAAGCCCGGCAATCGCGCGCGAGTTGCGGTCAGCCGACACACGATACTCGCTCTCGACCTTCGGCATCACCTCAGTCAAGAGCGCCTCGCGAAATTTCGAGAAGTTTTTGTCCCTAACGTCGGTATGGCTCCACGCACCCCATCCCAAGGTGATGATTTCCATGGTGCCGTAGCCCAGCGGCATCACGACGATCATGGGCTTGGCTTTGCCCTGCGCAATGAGGTTGTCGAGAATCACGTTCGCGCGTCCGACCGCCGTCCATCCGCTGGCGTCGTCGCTATACCCGTGCAACAAATAGAGAACCGGATATGCCGTCTTCCCTGCGGGATCGTAACCTGGCGGTGTGTAGACATAGTAGTCCCGCGCATCGTTGGCCACTGCGGACTGGTAGAAATGATGATGGATCTCGCCATGCGGCAAATCGTTCCACTCCCAAGGCAGCGACGGCGGACCCGCAACGTGCACGAAATTTCCCGGCGAGATCAAGTTCGGCACCAGCCCGTGGTTGTAGGGATCGAGAGAGCGCACGCCGTCAACCGCGATGGAGTAACCGTAATAGTCCGGAGGCAGCGGGGGAGTATTGACGGTCCACACGCCCTTGTCGTCTTTCTGCATGGCGACGGGCTCGGCACCCTCGCGCGCCAGCTTCACTTCCTGCGCGTTGGGAGCAAGGAAGCGGAAGGTCACACTGTTGTCGGAGTGGACTTCAGGAGTATTCAGAGACGGCGGCCGCTGAGGAGGAGGAGCCTGCGCGGGTTTGGGTTGCTGCGCCGTCGCCAGATTGGCAAGAAGTAGGGAGAGAATCAGACAGGCTGACTGAAGTTTCATAGTGCCGTCTCCTCGAATGAGTAAACGGCACAATTGTATAAGCCGCGGAAGGGCCCATTTCCTGATTTTTCTGTTATTTCTTTGCGGCGACTTCGAGCCTGGTTTCGGCACGGTGCAGCGCGTCCAGCGCACGCTCGACGTCGACTGTCGTATCGCCGCTCGCCAACCGTTGTTCGGCGCGGTCTTTCGCTTTGCGGGCACGGTCCACGTCAATCTCCGACGGACGCTCCGCCGTCTCCGCGAGAATTGTCACCTTGTCCGGCAGCACTTCCGCAAATCCCCAGGCCACGGCCAGTCGCAGCTCGATGGAATTTTCGCAGTAAGTAATCTCGCCCACCGCCAGCTCGGTGATGAGCGGCGCGTGCCCCGGCAGGACGCCAAGATACCCGTTCTTTCCGGGAATCTGGACTTCCTCGGCCGCCGTGTCGACGACTTTCTTTTCTGGCGTGACGATCTCGAGTTTGAAAGTTTCTGCCATAGCAAACCGGCTTCCGGCGTTCGGCTCTCGGCTTCCGGCCACTTTCGCCAGACACCTGAAGCCGGAAGCTCGCTTTTACGCTGCCGCCTTCATCTTCTCTGCCGCTTCCAGCACTTCCTCGATCGGCCCCTTCATATAGAAGGCCTGTTCGGGGATGTCGTCGTACTTGCCTTCCACAATCGCCTTGAAACCTTTCACCGTGTCGGCGACTTTCACATAACGTCCCGCCGCGCCGGTGAACTGTTCGGCGACGTGGAACGGCTGCGACAGGAAGCGCTGAATTTTGCGGGCTCGCGCCACGGTCAGTTTCTGATCTTCGGTCAGCTCGTCGATACCGAGAATCGCGATGATGTCCTGCAGGTCTTTGTAAGTCTGCAGCGTGCGCTTCACGGTCTGGGCCACGTCATAGTGCTCCTGGCCAACAATGCGCGGATCGAGAATGCGCGAAGTCGAAGCCAGCGGATCGACGGCGGGATAAATTCCGATCTCAGTCAACGCGCGCGAAAGCACCGTGGTCGCATCAAGATGAGCGAACGTGGTAGCCGGCGCCGGATCCGTCAAGTCGTCGGCAGGCACATAAATCGCCTGCACCGACGTGACCGAGCCTTTCTTGGTCGACGTGATGCGCTCCTGCAGTTCGCCCATTTCCGTGGCGAGGTTCGGTTGGTAGCCTACGGCGCTGGGCATGCGGCCCAGCAGCGCGGAAACTTCGGAGCCGGCCTGGGTGAATCGGAAAATGTTGTCGATGAAGAGCAGCGTGTCCGCGCCCTCGGCGTCACGGAAGTATTCGGCGACCGTCAGGCCGGTCAGCGCCACGCGCAAACGCGCCCCTGGAGGCTCCGTCATCTGCCCGTAGATCAGCGCGGCCTTGGACTCCGCCGGTTTGCCGGGCTTGATAACGCCAGACTCCGTCATTTCCAGCCACAGATCGTTGCCTTCGCGCGTCCGCTCGCCGACGCCGGCAAACACGGAGAAGCCGCCGTGGTTCTTGGCGACGTTGTTGATCAATTCCATGATGACGACGGTCTTGCCCACGCCCGCGCCGCCGAACAAACCGATCTTGCCGCCCTTCAGAAATGGCTGGATGAGGTCGACAACCTTCACGCCGGTCTCGAACATCTCGGCACTGGTCGCCTGCTCGTCGAACGCCGGCGCCAGACGGTGAATCGGCATTCTCTGTTTGTATTCGATTGGGCCCAGTTGATCGACCGGGTCGCCGATCACGTTCATCACGCGACCCAGCGTTCCCCGGCCCACCGGGACAGAGATGGGTCCACCCTGGTCAATGGCCTTCATGCCGCGCACCATACCGTCGGTGGGCTGCATGGCGATACAGCGTACGCGTCCTTCGCCGAGGTGCTGCTGCACCTCGAGAATCACGCCGATGGGGCTGGGCACGGTGAAACCGTCGCTCACTACCTTCACGGCCTCATAGATTGGCGGCAGCTTCCCCTCGGGAAACTGCACGTCCACCGCTGGACCCGCGATTTGGATGACATGTCCTACGTTTTCTGGCATAAAACCCTCAGCTTTTAGCTATTAGCTCTTAGCTTTTAGCTCAATCTCACCGCTGTACGCGCCGTTGCCGGATGTTAGCGTTTCCTGCGAACGAGACCTCAAATAACCACATTGTCAATCTTTCCGGAGAAGCTACGAGCTAGAGGCTAAGAGCTAATAGCTTCTTCTCACATCGCCGCCGCGCCGCTGACGATCTCGATGATCTCTTTCGTGATCTTCGCCTGGCGCGCCCGGTTCATGACCAGGGTCAGCGAATCGATCATGTCGGTTGCATTGTTGGTTGCCGAATCCATCGCGGTCATGCGCGCGGCGTGTTCTGCCGCTACCGATTCCATCAGGGCACGGAAAATCTGGATGCTCACATACTTTGGAAGCAGCGCGCGAAACAGTTCTTCCGGCGTCTGTTCGTAAATGTAGTCGACCTGTGCAGTGCCAAACTGCGAGGCAGTTTCTTCCACCTGATGATCAGGGCCGCGCATTCCCACGCCCGCCCTCAGGGCAGCCTCTTTGGCCTTCTTCTTGTCTTCTTCCGACATCTCCTCGACCAGTCGCACGGTCTGCTCGCCGATCTGTTCGATAGGAAGCACCTGTTCCACGATGAGCCGCTGCGCGATCACCGACTTGAATTCGTTGAACACAATGTAGACTGCGTCGATCTCTTCCCGCTGGTAGCGCGCGATGACGCTCTGTGCCAAAGCGGAAGCTTGGGTGAACACCACTTTCCCAAGAATGCCCACGTGCTCACCGGTGATCTGCGTCGCTCCGGAGCGATCGGCCGCTACCGACTCGGCCTCGATCGACTCGGCCAGATCCGCCAGACTTTGTGTCTGCACCTTGGCAGCCGGGTAGCGCCGGCGCAGAAAGTCGCGTCCTTTGCGGCCTACGGCTTCAATGTCGACGTTCTTTCCGGCCTTCGATTCCAGGAACCGTGAGGCGGCCTTCGTGATGTTCGCGTTGAACGCACCCGCCAACCCTTTGTCGCCGGTCACCACGATCAGCAGAATGTTCTTTTCTTCGCGCTGCGCCAGCAGAGGATGCTTCGGCTCACCCGTTTCGGGATCGTAGATTTCGGCCCGCGCCACCAGCGACTTCAGCACATTGGTCAGCATTTGCGCGTAGGGACGTGCGGCCAGGGCGCGTTCCTGGGCGCGGCGCAGTTTCGCCGCCGAGACCACCTTCATGGCCTTGGTGATCTGCCGCGTGTTAATCACGCTGCGAATACGGCGACGGATGTCGAGTATATTTGCCATTGAAAACCAGCTGTTAGCTATTAGCTCTTAGCCGTTAGCTCAAACTCCTGCTGCTCCGCTTCAAGCTTAAGAGCTAGAAGCCTACTTCGCTACCGCTTCCCGCGACGCCACGAACTGCTGCTTCGCTTCTTTGATCACGGCCTGCAACTGGCCTTTCAACGTATCATCGAGAATCTTCTTCTCCATGATTGTGCGCAGAAGGCCGGGATTGGTCGAATCCACGTACTTATAAAGCTCCGCCTCGAAGTCGCGCACTTGCGCTACCGGCACGTCGTCGAGAAAGCCGCCCGTACCCGCCATGATGATCAGAATCTGCTTGGAGAATGGCAGCGGCGAGAACTGATTCTGTTTCAGCAACTCGACCAGCCGTTGACCGCGATTCAACTGCGACTGCGTGGCCTTGTCGAGATCGCTGCCGAAGGCCGCAAACGCTGCCAGTTCGCGATACTGCGCCAGCTCCAGCTTCAACGTGCCTGCTACCTGCCGCATGGCCTTGATCTGCGCGCTGCCGCCTACGCGACTCACAGACAAACCTACGTTCACAGCGGGCCGCACGCCCTGGTTAAACAAGTCCGTTTCCAGATAGATCTGGCCGTCGGTAATCGAAATCACGTTGGTTGGAATGTACGCCGAAACGTCGCCCGCTTGCGTTTCGATGATCGGTAACGCGGTCAGCGATCCGCCGCCCATTTTGTCGCTCAGCTTCGACGAGCGCTCCAGCAGCCGAGAGTGAAGATAGAAAACGTCGCCGGGATATGCTTCGCGTCCCGGCGGACGGCGCAGCAGCAGGGAAATTTCACGATACGACGCCGCATGCTTCGAAAGATCGTCGTAGATGACCAGCGCATGCCGCTTGCTGTCGCGGAAATATTCGCCCATCGCGGTTGCCGCATAGGGCGAAATGTACTGCATCGGTGCGGGCTCCGACGCGGATGCCGCCACGACAATCGTATATTCCATCGCTCCGGCGTCTTCAAGAATCTTCACCACCTGCGCAATCGAGGAACGCTTCTGACCGATCGCGTTGTAAATGCAGATCAAGTCGTTGCCTTTGCTGTTGATGATGGTGTCGAGCGCAACCGCGGTCTTACCGGTCTGGCGGTCGCCGATGATGAGTTCGCGCTGGCCGCGGCCAACGGGGATCATGCTGTCGATGGCCTTCAGTCCGGTCGCCATGGGCTCACGCACCGGCTGCCGGTCAATGACGCCGGGCGCGATGCGCTCCAGAGCGATGAACTGATTGCTGGCGATCGGACCTTTATCGTCGATGGGTTCGCCGAGCGAATTAACGACGCGGCCGATCATACCCTCGCCCACGGGCACGCTCATGATGCGTCCGGTGCGCTTGACCTCGTCGCCTTCCTTGATCTCGGTGTATTCGCCGAGCAGCACGACGCCCACCTGGTCTTCTTCCAGGTTCATGGCGATGCCGGCCACACCATGCGGAAAGGCGAGCAACTCGCCGGCCATGACCTTGTCGAGTCCATAGACGCGCGCGATGCCGTCGCCTAATGTGATGACGGTGCCCGTCTCGTCCACGGAGATCTTGGTCTCGTAGTTCTCGATCTGCTCGCGAATCAGTTTCGAAATTTCGTCTGCTTTGATCTGTGCCATAAAATCAGCTCTTAGCCTTTAGCTGTTAGCTCTTAGCTTCTATCTGCGTCTTCCGCAGGTGTGCTCCACTACATTCCCTGCTCTCATCCTTTGTCGCCACGCTCGAACCGCGCTGGGTTCAAGCTAAGAGCTAAAGGCTAAGAGCTAATAGCTTCTCGAATCTTCTCCAACTGCCCCTTCACCGAACCGTCGTAAATCGTGCTGCCGACGCGGACCACCGCGCCGCCCAGCAGGGATGCATCGAGTCCAAACTGCGCGCGCACCTTCTTGCCCGTTGCTCTTTCGATCTGCGATTCGAGCGCCCGCTTTTCCGCGTCACCCAACTCGCGGGCGCTGGTGATGTGCGCCTCGGCGAATCCCATGCGGGCGTCGAGTTCTTTCTTCAGTTGCTCGACGATTCGGCCCAGGAACTGCACCCGGCGGTGATCGATCAGCACCGCAACCAGATTGCGCGCGTGACGTTCAATCCCCTCGCGTTGCACGATTGCGTCCAGCAACCTGCGCTTCTGCTCCGCGGGCACAGCGGGATTCTCCCAAACGCGCCTCAAGTCCGCGCTCTCGGCCAACAGGCCGGCGATCTCACGCAATCCACCCACAGCCCGGTCCGCATCGAGATGCGCACTCAGAACCACGTCCGCGAAAGCCCGGGCATAGGTGCTGGCGACAGAAGCCACGGTCTAGTTCCTGTCCTTTCCGGAATCGTCCGAGGACGTGCCCAACTGTCCGGCAAAATTGCGCACTAAAGCCTGATCGGTGGCGGCATCGACATGAATCTGCTTCCTGGCTATCCCAACCGCGAGATCGGCCGCATACGCAGTTAACTGACGCCGCGCGGCTTTCGCTGCCGCCGCAATTTCCTGCTCGGCCGAGGTTACAATCTTGCGCGCGTCTTCTTGGGCTGCGGCCTGGATGCGGGCTTCCTCCGCGGCGCCTTCTTTCTCGGCAGCATCGCGGATCATTCCGATTTCGACATCCAGTTTCATCAGGCGCGCTTCGATTTCGGCCAACCTGCGGCGCGCTTCTTCGCTGGCCTTCTGCGCCTCCTGCATCGCCTTCTGGATCGCGGTGCTGCGATCGCGGAACATTCCCGGCAAATACTTGCGCGCGCACCAGACAATGACGGCGGCGATCACCACAAAATTCAGCACCACGCTCAGCCAGTAGGACTGCTGCAAATTCAGTCCCGTAAGGCGCGCAATCAGCTGCACCGAGGCGGACTGCTTGAACTCCGCCATCTCATCTTTTCCTTCTCCGGCGGCTTCTTTGCTCTCATGAGCCAACTGACGGCCCGCGGATTGTTGCGCGGAATCAACGCTCGCTTCCTTCTGCTCAGCGGAAGCAGGTTGCTCCTGTGCGCGGAGGGATACCACGCTCGCGCAACTCACCATCAGCAAGGCCAGCAAACCAGCCCGAACGATACGCTTGGTTGAAGTCATGGTTGCGGTTGTTGTTGTAGTCATCAGCGGCCCGCTCCCGCCGGTTGCAGCACGCGCCGCATGATTTCCTGCGCCAGCGCCGCCGCATCGGCCGGCAAGCCAGTCTCAGCTGCAGCGCGATCGGTCTCGATATCTTTCTTCGCAGCCTGCACCTGCGCCTGAGCCTTGCTGCGCGCCTCGTTGAGCGCATTGGTTCGAGCCTGCAGCACCAACTGCCGCTTCGCCTCCTGCGCGCGAAACACCGCAGCCCGCGCTTCCCGCAACTTCTGTTCGTATTCCGCCGTGCGCGCTTCGGCGGCGGCAATGTCGGCCCGCGACTTCTCCACCGCGCCTTCGGTCTTGCTGCGCCTCTCCGCGAGCACGCGCTGCAATGGCTTATGCACAATTGTGGTGTAGAGCGCGTAAAGCACCGCCAGCAGGATGACCGTCGGAACCGCTCCGAGCAGTAATTCCCCTAGTTGTCGAAGCGTGTCATCCATGGGCTGCTGATATAGACCGGAAAATGAGGGCTATGAAAACTGTTAAGTCTAGCGTCCCAAGGAATTTATGTCAACGCGAAGAAGATCGTTTTAGGCAATGGGTTCGGACATTCACGGATCAGATTCCCGGAACGGCAAGACGAGGGGCCAACGTTTGCAGGCTCATGGAAACAATGGGTTTAAGTGTTATACCAACCCACGGGGCTCGACCCCGCAGATTTCTGCACATAGACCTTGACTTCGGCCAAAAGAGGATTAGCATTAAAGCATCACCTCCGATCCAATTCAGGATCGAATGGGCCGATAGCCAAGGAATGTCACCGCTTCTTGGTTGCCGGCCCATTTAATTTTGCGTTCGTACTGCCCTGTCGGTCGAGCTATTTCCCTTTCAATCCAACTCCGGTGCCAACGCCGGTAAGAAAGTCCCAGCCCGGCGCCGCGAAGACCAGGAACGCTTGTCCCTTGGTGATGTCGCGAAACTCGGTCGAGTCTCCGATGCTCCCATAGAACATGCTCAACTCCTCCTGCGTACTGGCAGCGTGAGTCTGCGCCTGGTTGATCATCCCCGCCCATCCGGCCTCGGCGACTCCCACGTTCCCTTCGAAAATCCAGCCCACAAAACCATTGGACGAAACGCTGGTGTAGTACAAGATCGCCCCGTGGATTGGATCTCCCGCGAAGGCCACGTCCGGAATCCCGCGCTGGCTTCCAACCTTTTCAATCCCGTCCTGATAGCTCGGCCGCGACTCGTAAAGGCTCTTTCCACCCGCCCAGAAAGTTGTCGCCTGCTCACTCATAAAATTGCCATTCGGATCCCGTACAAAACCAGTTCCGCCCAGGGCAATCACGTTCGGAGAGGTTGCCGGATAGTCGAATATTCCCAACGAGCCCTCGTTGCCACTGATGTAAATAACGCCGGGAGTCGTGAAGTGGTGGTCAAACCTAGTCTCATCCGATTCCTCCAGAATGCTGAAGGGCAAGATCATCTGCCCTCCGCCGTGGCTGGCCAGCATCGCGTTCGCTTTGTCCACCGCAAACCACATGTCGTCGATGGACGAGCTGGCCGCTTCGACCAACACGATCTGCGCTTGCGGAGCAAAGGCGTGCGCATACTCAGTCACCACCGAGGCACTCTGCGCCCATAGACCGTCTTCCGGCGGTTGAACTCCCGTGGCGTAGACCTTGCTGAAGCATCGATTCGATGGGCTGCATTGCGGTAGTCCGAAGCGTTGCGAGAAAACGTTCAGATCGGCTAGCGCCGGAGGGTTGTCGAACGCGTTCACAATCGCAATCATGCCGCTGCCGCCGGTTGGCACCTCGCTCGTCCCCAGCACGGGACATCCGGGAACCACGTCTGGGACCAATAAGTAGACGCACGCCAACGAGGCTGGCGTTTCATAGGGCGGGAATGACCGGGTGGTTGCCGCTGCCACCTGCGGAAGTCCGCGGTGAGGGTGGGCTACGACGCCGGTGCGGACCTGGACTTGGGCTGCGCATGCCACAGAACAGACTGCGAATACGAGGAACAAACGGATGTGTGGTTTCACGAAGAATTCTCCTGGCAATCATGGGGATGTGCGCTTGGCCCGCCGTGTGACGAACCCCTGAGCCGCCGAGATCAACGCGCTCGGAATACCGCGCAAC
>Ga0207928_1000029_pt1 | contig 12061 bp, 13 predicted proteins | sample NGESurshal072012_9_FD_184457 | JGI IMG/M metagenome (GOLD analysis project Ga0207928, IMG submission 184457) | Arctic peat soil microbial communities from Barrow, Alaska - NGEE Surface sample 210-2 shallow-072012 (SPAdes) | ecosystem: Environmental > Terrestrial > Soil > Wetlands > Peat ... | reverse complement strand
AGGGGGAGAGTCTCATCGACATGATCCGGGAAGATCTGGTGGCGGAACGAATCGCCGTCGAGTCCTACTCGGAAATTATCCGATACCTCGCGGACAATGATCCGACCAGCCGGCGATTGATGGAGAGCCTCCTCGCCAAAGAGGAAGAGCACGCGGAAGACATGAAGACGCTGCTCGAAACGATCACCCAAGAGGAAAGACGGGAAGAACGAAAAAAAGCGAGTTAACAATCGTACTTGACCTTAATTAGGAGAAAACATGGACAGCCGAAAGCAAGAAACATGCGCCCATCCGCTTTGCAGTTGCATCGCGGGCCCAGACAGCAAGTATTGCAGTGCCTACTGTGAGTCCGCTAAGAAGGAAACCGAGATTGCCTGCGGGTGCGAACACTCACACTGCTCGGGGAAGGTCTAAATAGAAGTTGTCTGCCCGCCCTGACCGTGACTATTCCGCGCGTCGGGCGGGCGGGCAATCGGTCGGCATTGGACTGGAGGTCAGGCATTGGTCCGCTCCGCGAACGTAACGGCTTCCTCCAAATCATCCTTCGTCATCGCGGTCGCGGTGACGATCGCGATGCTGTATTTCGGCCGCCAGATATTCATCCCCTTGGCTCTGGCCTTGGTCCTCAGCTTCCTGCTGACACCTCTCGTCGTTTTAATGGAAAGAATCCGTCTCGGTCGTCTTCCTGCCGTGCTGGTAGTCCTGGCTCTTTGTTTCGCGCTCGCAGCGGGCGTGGGCTGGGGCGTTGCAGGTCAACTGCTCGACATTACGGGGCACATTGGCGATTACAAAGAAAACCTTGAAGAAACCATTCGCTCCCTTCACCCACCCAAAAACGGAGTCTTCGGGCAAGCCACCGCAGCAATGCAGGAGTTAAACAAAGAGCTGGCTGCTGCTCCGGAGCAAATGGCTGGCCGGGCCTCGAATGACCCGAACCATCCCGGACGTTCCTCCCGTCCCATCGCAGTTCAGCTGACCACACCTCCGGCAAATGTTCTTCAGGATCTGCGCGCTCTTCTCGGGCCGATTGCCGGTCCCTTGGAGACGGCTGGGATCGTTGTCATCTTCACGGCATTCATGCTGATGCAAAGGGAAGACTTGCGCAACCGGCTCATCCGACTGGGCGGACAGGGTCAATTGAAGGTCATGACGCAGGCCTTGGACGACGCCAGCCACCGCCTGAGCCGGTACCTCTTGCTGCAGTTCCTCGTCAACGCCGCGTACGGGAGTCTTTTCGGGCTCGGGTTGTACTTGATGCGCGTTCCGCATGCCTTGCTCTGGGGAGTTCTCGCAGCGCTGCTACGCCTCGTGCCCTACGTCGGTACTTTGATCGCCACTGTATTTCCGGTGGCAATGGCATTGGCCGTCTTTCCCGGTTGGAAACACGCGGCTTTGATTGTGGGTTTGTTCGTTGTTCTCGAGTTAATCATCGGCAACTTCGTGGAGCCCGGGCTGTACGGCGCCCACACCGGAATCTCATCGCTTGCTATTCTTGTCGCAGCGGTTTTCTGGTCCATGCTATGGGGTCCGGTCGGGTTAATCCTGTCCACTCCGCTCTCTGTGTGTCTGATGCTGGTCGGGCGCCATGTTCCGCATCTGAGTTTCCTCGAAGTGCTTCTCGGCGACGCACCGGCCTTGAGTCCCGAGGAACTCTACTATCAGCGTCTTTTGGCCATGGATCAGGATGAGGCGAGAAATATCGCGGAAGCGGAGCTTCGAGGGACGTCGCTGGACAGGCTCTATGAATCCGTTTTGATCCCGGCCCTCAGGCTCGCGGAAGAAGATCGTCACACGGACGCTCTCGGGGACCGCGCCAGCGAGTTCATTTGTCAGAGCACGAGGGAACTGATCGACGATCTGGGCGATCGCGCCCTCCCGCAGGGCGAAGCCGGCGATGCCCTCGAAAACAACCAAACCTCTTCCGACCTTCGGTTGCCTGGGACGAATATCATTTGTCTGCCAGCCAGGGACGAGGCGGATGAACTGGTGGGAATGATGTTTGCTCAAATAGTGCGCCAGGCTGGCTACAACGCCACCTACCTCGCTATCGGGACAGTCGAGGACATGCTGCAGCGGGTATCCCAGAGCGGTTCTCGCATCGCCTGCGTTTCCGCACTTCCGCCCTTCGCGGTGGGACAAGCCCGTTCGCTCTGCAAACGCTTGCACGCAAGGTTTCCTGACCTGGCGATTGTTGTCGGTCTATGGGGATTTGCGGGCGGTGTTCCGAAGGCTCAAGCGCGAGTCGGCACCGGTTGCGCCGATGCCGTCGCTACGACTCTGTCAGAAGCTCTGTTGCAGGTTCGCCGACTGGAACTTGGCTCGGCTGACCAGTCGAAGAATTCCAGACACGACCAAGACATCCAGGTGGAGTCCTTACCGAGTGAAGCCGCAATTTAAATCAAGAACAATGAGCGGGCCAAGCTGCGGCCACAGGCCCTAGGTCAGGCAGCGGAGAATCAGGAATACCAAAAGCAACTTCCTTTTCTGCGCAAAGATCCCACAAGCCAAAGCAAGTCACGACTGCCGTCCGCCGCATTGCCACGCGCGCTGGCCGCCGTTGCCATGCCCGGCTGATGAATGCTACTGCACTTCGTTCAGCTTTTGATAAATCAGCATCGCGACCAGCACCAGCGCAAACACCCCAGACCCGATGCTGAATACGCGCACCGGAATCGTCAGCCGGTTGACCTTGACCAATAGCTCGGTCTGTTCCTCTTGCATGTGCGAATTGTTGTCATCCAGGAAGAGTTGATCATCTTCGTGCATGGTGAGAGTGCTCTTGTAAATCAGAAGGATGACCAGACCAACAGCGAAAACACCGAATACAACCGCTACTACAGTTAGCGTCATAAGCCACCTCGGCAAGTTCTAACCCAAGTGCTGCGGCTTTCCACGTACTGTGCAGGGTGCGCAGAACCCCGCGTCCAGTCCCGGGAAAGGCCCTGATGCGAATGATTATAGACCCGTTGGCAAGCCCCCGCGCCGAATAAATCCCTTTGTTCGGAGTCCGTTACAGAGACGGGAAGAATGCGACTTCCGGACCGCAAATCGCATCCAACCAGAAGACAGTTTCCTCGGGGTGGTTACCACATTCACCCTTGTGACGGAAACCACATTTGCTATAATCAAACAGCTTTAAAGCCAAGGAGATACGAATGGCCACCACAACCGTTCCCGAAGTCACCAAGAAAGCTCCGCCTGTCACTCTAACCGCCAACGCTGCCACCAAGGTGAAAGAGATCATGGGCCAGCAGAACCCCGTTCCCGCCGGCTTGCGCATCGGAGTGGTCGGTGGCGGATGCTCCGGTTTCTCCTATTCCATGCAGTTCGAAAACGGCGCCGGAATGATGGACAAGACTTTTGAAATGGAAGGCCTGAAGGTGTTCGTCGATGCGACTTCGGTCATGTATCTCAATGGCTGCATCGTCGACTACGTCGAGACCCTGGAAGGAGCGGGCTTCAAGTTCGAAAACCCGAACGTGAAAAGCACCTGCGGTTGCGGATCTTCCTTCAGCGTGTAAGCACGAAGTTTCTGAAACGCGAAACGGCCTCATCGCAAGCGATGAGGCCGTTTCCATTCGAGGCCCGGCCATGAACAATGTGGGGACAGCCGCCCTCGGCTGTCCGCCGTGCGCAGCACGGCCAGGTTTTTGCTACTGCTGCTGCGGAGGATTACTTGGCGGAGGATTACTGGGCTGACTGGGAGCCCCGAACGAATTATTGTTCGGAGACGTCGGATTGTTCTGCATTCCCGAGGGGGACGAACCGAAACCGGTGCTGTTCCCGAAAGGGCTGGTGGTGCCGTTCTGCCCGTTGAGATTTGGCGCGCCCTGCTGCCCGAATCCCTGCAGTTGAGGCTGGTACGGTGTCGTGATCAAGCGCCCTAGGTCTTGCGCCGGATCGTACACAAACACCCAGTCCTTATATTTCTTCTTGTGGTTAAACTCCCGGATCGTGGCGTCCTTGCTCGTGCTGGCCACGCCGATGATCGGCCCGCCGATGATCTGTCCCGAGCCCAGCTGGTTGCTTCCAGGATTACTGCTTCCGGGTCCAGGGGGATTTGCTCCCGTACCATCCCCAGTCCCGTCTGCGGCCGCCGGCGATCCCGGCTGCGAGGGATCCGTCCCGGCCGCCGGAGTGCCCGCCGTCTGCGGATTCTGCCCGAACGGCGAATTCGAATTCGCTGCCCCATTCAACCCATTGGCGGCAGCTGGGGTTGCGCCGGGAATCGTCCCGCCTCCAATTCCGCTCAGCGACAGTTGCACTTCGCCGAAGTGCAGCAGCTTGAAATCCGCGCACTTCCCGTTCTTACAGTTCAAGGGATCTTTGTAGCGTTTCCGCAGAAACCGCTGGTTGTTCGTGCTCTCGAGATCCTCGATCTTTGTGGGATAGCGTCCGATTTTCTTATAAAACGCGCGAATCGCCCGCGAATACTGCACTCCGCGATGAATCATTTCCTCCTCGCGGTCGCGTTTGATGTCGAAGGTAATAGAAGGAAGGATGATTCCCGCAAAGATGACCATCAACGCCATGGCCAGCAGCAGTGTCAGCATGATGTAACCACGCTCGTTCCGCTGAGCAGGATTTCTTCGAGTTTGCGACTTCACCTTCATCGAAAGAGCACAGGTTTCAAGGTTTCAGTGCAGTCATTGAAACGTTGAAACCTTGAAACCTTGAAATTCTTTATCCTTGCGTCAGCGGAATGTTCTGCGGTGGACCGCTGTTCACCACGTCCTGAATCTCAACCGACGTGGGGGAAATGCGAATGACCTTGTACCGCCGGTCCACGATTTCGCCTTCACCCGCCACGAACACGTCCTCGCCATTCTTCAGGAATATCTTCTTGGGCTCCCCGGGCCTGCTCGCGAAGCCGTAAAACTTCAACGGAATCGGTGGCGCCGGTTGAATCGTAGGCGTCGTGTAGCCGATCTCCGGCTTCTTCCCGTCGGTTACGGGAGACGAACCTACCGGAGGAATCCGCACATCCTCGGACTGCGAAACGAAGATATTTCTTCCGCTGCCCGAATACACCGTCTGTTCGCTCGAGGCCAGCAAATCCAACTGCAGCGTCGGATCAAGATTCTCCACCCGCGGCTTCTTGCCCGCCTTGGTTCCCGCATGCGCGGGCGCATGTGCCGCCGCCGGAGCCGCGGCCTGCGCGCTCGAAGCCGCCGTGGACGATCCTGAAAACATTGGGATCACTTCGTACCCGATGGCCACCAGCGCCACCACGCCGAGCACGGCCGCCCACATCGTCTGCTTCTTGTTTTCGAGTCCCAGTTGCACTTACTGTCCTGCCTTCAAATACGTTTCCAGCTTCACGCCCAACTTGACCGGCCCCTGCTGCTGGCCGCCCAACGTGACGCTGTTGATGATGAAAAACATCTCGTCCCGTTCCAGAGCATTGATGAAACGTGCCAGAGAGGTGTAGCTGCCTCCGAAGTCCGCTTCGATTTCAACTGTCTCCAGCCCGCCCGGCTCCCCTTTTTTTACTTTGTATTTTCCCTGATCGATCGTCACGCCATTTGCCGTCGCCAGTTTGCCCAGCTCCGTCAGGATCTGCGATTCCTGAGAAGGGAAGCGCTTCTTGTAAAAATCGGTAATCTGATGACTTGCCACATCCACTTTGTGCGGAAGATCCTTCAGCGGCGCCACCTGGCGCGTCTTAGTAATGAGCTCGGTCTGAAGCGTGTTCATTTCCTGGCGGCGCGTCTCGGCCGAGCCAACCAGCGGGGAAAAGTACACCACCGCCGCCAGCACGTCGATACCCGCCAGGATGGCAAGTGTTGTCTTCAAGTTCTTCCGGGTTCGCCGCAGATCTGGCATCAGTGCTTGCTCCCCTTGGGCACTCCCGTTTTCGGTGTCACGCCGGTCTTCGACTTCACTTCCGCATTGGGCGCCGTTTTCGGTGCCGCAGCGGGAAGGGCCACAGGTTCAGGAATGTAGACTGCAACAATCTCAAACTGCTCGTTGTCGCCGGTGGTGGACTGCGTAAAGCGTTCCGTAACCACTTGGGTCTGCGAGAAGCGGCGCGATTCTTCCATGCGGCGCGCCAGCTCCAGAGCCCGATCCCGTGAATCGCCCGCTACCATCATTTTCAGCCCCAGCTGATTGTCTTCATCCAGCTCCGGAGTAATCGATTCCAAATGGACTCGTGGCGGCATCACTTTTTCTAGATTTTCCAGCACCCGGGTCCACGAGAAGGCCTTGCGTTCGATCAGTTCGTTCAGGAACTGCGATTCATCGCGGGTGGTGCGATTCTGTGGCAAGTTGAGGATTCTTTCCGCATCGGCGCGGAGCCGGTCGCGATCGGCAATCATCGCCTCCTTCTCCGCGATGCCCGCCCGATCCCGCCGGGCGTTGACCCAACCTGTGACGTCCAGCGTCAGCAGGACCAGCGTGAGCAGTGCGACCGTGCCCACGGCGGTGCCCCACCGCATCCAGAACTGCCGTGCATCCTCGTACGGCTGACTCGCGAGATTGATATCCAAACGCATAAATTCAGTCCACGTAGCCCCGGACGCATTCGTCCGGGGGACGGACGAATGCGTCCGTCCCTAATTCCTTACGAAATCAACGCTCCTACCACTCCTGCCATTCTCCAGCGCGGTACCGATCCTCCGGTGCTCGCCCCCAGTTGCGCGGACGACACAAGCTCCTGCACCTCGGCTCCGGTCTGCGCGCGCAATGCGGGAGCAGCGCCACCGGACTCCGGCAGCCCCGCCACAAAAATTCGTTCGATATTCAGACGGTATGTGTCCTGGAAAAACACCACCGACGGATAGACTTCCTCCGCCAGTTGCTCCCCCGTGATCGTCACCCCGCGCGTATTTTCGAGCGTGCGAAACAGTTGCAACTGATCTTCATTCAGGATCGCGATACTCGTCGTATGCGCATCCACCTTGATCACCAGCGTTGGCCGCTTCGCATCCGCGGCGCCTAAAGCCGCCAGCGTAGAAGGCAACACGACGCCCGGATTGAATCCCGCATCGCGGAACGCGGTCTCGTAGTCTTCGATTACGCTGGCCATCGCCACGGCCGCGACCACCCGCACTTCGTTGTTTACCTTCTGTGCGTGGTAGGAAACTTTCGCCTTGTCCACGTCAAACGGCAGCGACTTCTTCAGCCGGAACCGCACCACCCCGAGGGCCTCTTCGCGATCGGAGGGCAGCGTGTCGAACTCCACCAGCATCACGCGCACGGCCGCGTCCGGCACGATCGCAATCACATCTTTCGAGCGCTGCGCCACGCCTCCCAGCGCCGCTTCAATCCCGGCGCGCACCGCATCCCTCTGGCGCAGATTGTTTTCCACCAGGTCGGGAACTACGCTTCCCGGCGCAAGTTCGCGCGCAGCGGAAGCTTCCAGGCCGTCTCCGTTGTCGCTGAAGCGCCCCGCGAGCACGCGGTCCGCCGCAATTTCGCAGGCCAGTTTCGGCTTCGGTGTGTTTGAATTCGAACTCATTCCAGAAAACGCCCCTGAGAAAAACTCTTCACTAAATCAGAACCCGAATCACCCACAAATGCAATAGCCGAAAGGGCACTAGAGAAGGTTTCAAAGCTACAGAGTTTCAGGGTTTCAAAGTTGCTAACAGGGCCGGAAAACTTTGCAACCCTGAAACTTTGCAACCTTGAAACCTTGCTTTTACCGCATGGCCTCAATGAAGGTGACCTTGTTGATCTCTTTCAGCGTAGTCATACCCAGCCGGACCTTGTCCAGCGCCGACTCGCGCAGGAAGCGCATCCCTTCGTCGCGGGCGGCGCGCCGGATCTCCGACGTCGGCTTCTTGGCCAGAATCATTTCGCGGATGCGGTCGCTTAAGTCCAGCAACTCGTGAATCGCGGTGCGCCCGCGGAATCCCGTGCCCGCGCACTCAATGCATCCCGGCCCTTCGTAGAGAGGAACCTTGCTCCACTGCGCCGGATCCAGTCCACTAGCCTCCAGAATGTCAGGCGCATAATGCACTTCGGTGCGGCACGACTCGCAAATCAAACGGACAAGGCGCTGCGCCAGAATGCAGTTCAGCGCCGAAACAAAGTTGTAGGGCTCCACGCCCATGTTCAGGAAGCGCCCAATCACGTCGACCACGTTGTTGGCGTGAACCGTGGTGAACACCAAGTGTCCGGTCAGCGCCGACTGAATGGCGATCTGCGCCGTTTCCGCGTCGCGGATTTCACCCACCATGATCTTGTCTGGGTCATGGCGCAGAATCGAACGCAGCCCGCGGGCGAACGTCAAACCTTTTTTCTCGTTCACCGGAATCTGCGTAATGCCGCGCAACTGATATTCCACCGGATCTTCAATGGTGATGATCTTGTCTTCGTCGGTCTTGATCTCGTTGACCGCGGCGTACAACGTGGTGGTTTTGCCAGAGCCCGTCGGCCCCGTCACGAGCACCATGCCGTAAGGCTCTTTGATGTAGCGGCGGAAGCGGCGCAGGTCGTCTTCGTCAAACCCGACAACATCCAGCGTCAAACTCTTGAACTTCTCGCTCATCGACTCTTTGTCGAGTACGCGGAGCACGGCGTCTTCGCCGTGAATCGAAGGCATGATCGAAACGCGGAAGTCGATAGCGCGACCGTTGTACTTCACGCGGAAACGCCCGTCCTGGGGCACGCGGCGCTCGGAAATGTCGAGCTCGCTCATGACCTTGATACGTGAAATCACCGTCGAGTGATGTTCTTTGCCAATGGGCGGCATCGCCTGCGTCAGCACGCCGTCGATGCGGAACTTGATGACCACCGAGTCGTCGCGGGTTTCAATGTGAATGTCGGAAGCGCGCCGCTGCAGTGCCGTGAAAATCGTGGTGTCGACCAGCCGGATGATCGGGCTGGTATCGCCCGTAGCCGTCAGCTTGTCGATGCTCAGCGTCTCTTCGGCGCCGGTATTCTCGTCTTCGCGAATGATCTGGAAGCCTTCGCTGGCCTCCTCCAGTACGCGCTGCGACTGCTCGGTCTTCTTGAGAATGTCCGAAATCTGCTTGAGCGTTGAAACCTTGGTGATGATGCGCTGCTTCAGCAGCAGGCTGATCTCGTCGATCATCATCAACTGGCTGGGATCGGCGATCGCGATGGAGAGCTTCCCGTCGGCCGTCTCTTCCAGCGGCACGAAGTTGTAGCGGAACATCAGCTCGACCGGGATCTTCTTGAACAGCTCGTGATGGAGTTCGAAGCCGGAGAGGTCGATGAATTCGCAGCGGTAGCGCCGCGCCACGTCCTGCGCGCGCTCCAGGTCGGTGATGGGATTCCCGGTCGGGCTGATTGGCCCCCCGTTCCCGCCTATGAATAACGATTTCTTATCGGCTGTTGCCATTCTTTTACCTGCGTCCCGACCGCTCTTTCAAGAACTTGTCACTCCGACCAAAACGCTTGTATTTCCGAACGAAACCCGTTGTCATTAAGACCACCAACCCTTGTCATTCCGACCGAAGGGAGGAATCTGCTTCTCCCCGCCCTCAGTGCACTCCCAGCGTGAAGATCGGCAAATACAGCGAGATCAGCACGCCGCCCACGAAAATCGCCATCACGATCAGGATCAACGGCTCAATCAGCGCCATCGATGCTCCCAGCGCCGTCTGCACATCCTCTTCGTAGAATTCCGCCACCGAATTCAGCATAGCCGGCAGCGCTCCGGTGGATTCACCGACTTCAATCATCTCCACCGCCAGTTCCGGGAAAATCTTCTGCTCTTCCAGACTCGGAGCCAGCCCCTGTCCCTCTCGTACGCGAATCCCCGCCCGCATCACACCTTTCAAAACGCGCCGGCTGCTCATGGCCGAGCCCGCCGTTTCCATCGATGGCACCAGCGGCAATCCGCCCTGCAACAGCGTCGAAAGCATTCGCGAAAAACTTGCCACCTGGTGCTTCAAACGGATATCGCCGAGCAGCGGAATGCTTAGGATCACACGATCAATGCGGTCCGCCCCGCTATCCGTATCTTTCCAGCGCCACAGCACGAACCCCAGAATCGCCAGCCCGACAAACACAAACGGAGCATATTTCTGCGCGTTCTGGCCCACAGCGAGCATGAACAGCGTGATTGCCGGCAGCTTCGCATCCAGACTATTGAACAGGTCCGCAAACTTGGGAACGACGTAGGTGAACAGAAACGTCACCATAATCGTGACTACCGTGACCAGCAGGGTCGGATAAATCAGCGATACGAACAACTTCTTGCGGAACGTCATCGCCAGTCGCTGGAAGCTGATGTAGCGCGTCAACACCTCGTCGATGTTCCCGCTCTTCTCGCCCGCCATCAAAGTCGTGGTGTAGATTTTGGGCACAATCCCCTGTGCTGCAAACGCTTCCGACAGCAACTCTCCACCCTTTACGCGCTCCCGGACGTTTTCCAAAACCGTACGCAACAGGCCGTCTTTTTGCCGCTTGATCAGCAACTCCAGCGAGTTCAGGATGGGCAGCCCGGCGCGGATCAGCGTTAGAAACTGCTGGTTGAACACCAGAAACGTGTCCTGCTTCAGCTTCCGCCGCCGGTGCAGCGAAACGCCCGAGGTCAGCATGCCCTGGGGTTTGACCCAGTAAACGAGATATCCCTGCTGCGAAAACCGGTCGCGCACCTCGGCTTCGGAATAGCCATGCTCGACGTGTTGCTGGACACGTCCGCGATCGTCCGCGATTTTTACTACAAATTCAGCCATTTGCCAACTTTTCTGCCAGTTTTTCCGAGATCCGTCCTACCGCTCAGTTTAGCATTCCCACTTACTATTCTATGCCGCCAACCACCCTCAACCATCCCCCCGCCGGTACCGCAAGTAACCGCCCCGGCAAAGGCATATAGGGCTGCCGCGCCGCATGAGCCTGATCATTTTTCGGGCGAAGCCGTTGCCACTCGTACTTTTGTCGTTCCGAGCCACGCGAGGAACCTGCTTTTTGCCGGCCCGCATGCCGGCCCTTCACGGCTCCAACCCACCCTCCACCGTCTCCGTCCCGACCGGTGGTTTGAACTCGAACCGCCCATCCCCGATCGCCACGTCTTCCTTCATCTCGCCAAACCTGTACTCAGTGGCTGCCCCATCCACTTCCTGGATGACAATCCGCGCGATCTGGCGGGCTGGGGTGACCTCCAGCAGGATCTCGCTGACTCGATCCGCCAGCGCTTGCGGCACCCCACGCAGCACCACATTCCCCGCTCGCAGCGGCTCTACATCCGGAGCTAGAGACAATCCCTGCAACTCTTTCTCCAATTTGGTCTTACCCAACAAGAACGCCAGTGGAGACCGAACATCCTCCAGCTTCTTGGCCGCCGTTTTCCGCGCCTGCCGGTCCGCCGGAACGTAAAACCACGCATCTTTCCCATTGCTGACAAACAGCTTCTCTCTGGGAGAACGGTACTCCCACCGCATCTTGCCAGGTTTTTTCAGCCACAGCGTCCCCGTCTCGGTCCGCTCCATCCCCGACCCGCGATACACCTCAGTAAACTCTGCCTCGAGCGACCGCAGATGGTTGTAGTGTGTGTCCACTGCCGCAGCCAACGACTTGACGTCAACGGCGTAGCCAGCCGCCGTCAAGACGGTCGCCGCTACACACAGCAGGATTGCAAAGCGAAGCCGACGAACTCGCATCTCGATAGATTTTCACCGGGTACCGACCCACGAATCGAAGCGTCCTCCCGCGGATTCGGGAAGGGAAATTGCGGGCAAGCTCCAACGAGGGAACTCCAACTCACATTGTAAGCCGCACTCGAAGTCTTGTCATACCGCGCAACCAGCAGGTCGCGGCTCACTTGGAAGAGATTCACCACCAACGGCACGAAGCTCACACCAAGGAAATGCATACAAATGAAGCCCTTCGTGATACTTCGTGTCCTTTGTGGTTCATGGTTTTCTGTCTTCGCCAGGATGATCCAACGAACACGCAAACACGCGCGAGCCTTCTCTTCCGCAATTGCCGATGCGCCCAGGCTATGTCAGAATCGGGTCGCCAGGCGCCGGACTTCCCCTAGTCTGCTGGCCTTGGCCCGAGGGCTGCGCATGTTCCGATCCCCCTGCTTCAGCCTGCTTTTCGGGCTGATCGTGGTTTCTTGTTCCGCTCAATCGCTTTCTCAATC
>Ga0207928_1000028_pt1 | contig 12150 bp, 11 predicted proteins | sample NGESurshal072012_9_FD_184457 | JGI IMG/M metagenome (GOLD analysis project Ga0207928, IMG submission 184457) | Arctic peat soil microbial communities from Barrow, Alaska - NGEE Surface sample 210-2 shallow-072012 (SPAdes) | ecosystem: Environmental > Terrestrial > Soil > Wetlands > Peat ... | reverse complement strand
CCCGTGGCGGGCCGCTAAGTCCGTGGAATTCCTACAAATTCGTAACTTTAGCCGAAAATGCTTCCTATAAATCTGAATTTGTGCTACCGTGTTTTTGTTCGATGGCATCTCCCGACACTTCCTTGTCATTGCCGCGAAAGCGGCAATCCAGGGGGGACGTCGCCGCAGTAGACAAACTGAAATTACGCTTCGAAGATGTGACAATTTTGTAGATAAACGGCGGGTCGGCGGGGCAAAAAATTTGGAATCGACGAAAAAAGCTTTTTCCGTCTCGTAACCTTTTGAAAAGGCTCAAAACCGCCAAAGGAATCGTTGGAAAAGCTTGGAGAAAACAAGCGAAAATTTGGAAATCCTTGGGAAAAAAGCTTGGACCGGGGGCGGTCAGTGCGCCTCGTCCCAGTTCTGCGCCGCATTCACGTCAAAAAACGGAATATGCAACCCGTCGTAGAGCGTCCAGCGCAACGCCAGCGGCCGCGTCTCCCCCGGCACGATGTCAGTAATCACCGGCCCGTGCCGTGTGATCTTCACATCCACATTCACGTCCGGCTGTCCTTTGACGTGAATCACTTCGGCGCGATGCTCCGGTTGAACCCATCCACTCGGAGTCTTATATGCGCCCTGCGGATTGAAATTCTCGATGTAAACTTCGGTCACTGTCGGCCCGACATTGGTGAATCCCCAGGCGATCCGCTGGTTGTGGCCCACGATCACATACGGCATCCCCGGCAACGTCACGCCCGCGACATCAAGTGCTCCGGAGTGCAGGTGCGCCTCGTACCAGAGATTCGGCATCTGGTGGCCAAGATGCATGTCATTGGAGAGCAGCGGCTTGCCCGTCACCGTGTGCGCCCCGGAAACGACCCAGTCGTTCGACCCATTCACCGGCAGGCCTTCTACTGGCAAAGCCTCGGGTGCAACAGAAGAACCTTTGTTCTGGGTGACGGAGTTGTCGGGAGAATCGTCGTCCTCCTCGTCATCGGAATCGCCCGCGTTGCTATCTGGTTCGCTCAAGTCCTCCCGCATCACCGTTGGGGGACGGTCGTGCCACGAGCGGTTCACGAACAAGTCTCCCGTTAACTCCGGCCCGAGCTTGGCAAGAATCTTCTCCCGCGCAAGCGCGTCATAGAAATAGTGAAAGTTGAGATCCTTGACCATGGAGTCAGCAATGACCACCGAGTCCTCCGCTAACCATGGTGTCGGCCGGTAACGCAAAATGCGGAACTCAATCGGCAAACTGTTGCCATGTGTCGCAATGAAGGCATTCACTCCGCGCGCATACGCCTCGAAGAAACTCCGATCGCGCGCCCCAGCCATCTCCATCGCCTTCTTTGCCGATGCCCGCAGCCCCAGGATTCTTTGCTCGCGATCCAGTTTGAGAGTGTCCGCGCCCAGAATCTCCGACAGTTCGCCACTGCCGTAACGCCGCATCACGTCCATCTGCCACAGCCGGTCCTGCGCCGTGACATAGCCTTGCGCGAAAAAAAGATCCTCCAGGCTCGCAGCCTCAATGGTGGGCACTCCATGACCATCGCGCGTTACGGTTACGGGGGCCGACAGCCCGCCGACCTGCAGCCGTCCGTCAAGCTGGGGCAGGGCAGAGTGCGCGACATAATACGCATACGCCAGTGCTCCCGCCAGAATCAAAAGCATGGCCAGCACCAGCCACAGCAGAATGCGGCGCTTGGGCGAACGGCGTGAGGTAGGTGTGCTGATCTCTGCCAGGGTGCTCATGAGGAATCTCTGATTGTATTCCACGCCACCGCGCCCCGCCCGGCGCTGAAAATGAATTTCATTTTCAACATGCCGGGTGATATCCTGACCATGCTCCATCGCACTCAGTTTGCCCCGCCATGCTGCAGAAGCGCATCGATGATCAGCCCACCATCTCGCGCCAGATGGTCCGCGAAGCCCAGGAGATCCTTCACAAGCACCTGAAGGGTGTCGGCCTGAAGCAGACCGCCCAGCGCGATTCCATTCTGCGCGCTTTCCTCGAAACCCGTGACCATCTTTCCACCGACGAACTCCACCGCCTGGTGCAGAAAAAAGACGCCCGTATCGGCTACACCACCGTCTACCGCACGCTGAAACTGCTGGCCGAGTGCGGCCTGGCCAGCGAAGTCGCTTTCCACGACGGCATTGCCCGCTACGAACATCAGTACAACCGCCGCAGCCATCACCACATGGTCTGCACCGGTTGCGGCAGTTCGGTCGAGTTTTTTTCTCAGGAAGTCGGCCAGCTCGAGCAGGAGATCGGCCGCAAATACCACTACCTCACCACCCGGCACACCTTTCAGATTTACGGGGTCTGCGAAGACTGCCGCAAAAAGAACCACGCTCTGCGCCCGCTCTGAGAGTCTGCGGTCTCAGCCTTCGAGTTCAAGGAGCGGTTGTCGACCAGCTCTGAGGATGATTGATCTCGCTCTCTGACAGGTCTACGCCTCGCCGCAAGCAGTCTTGAACCGAGCCATTCCGGGCAACTTTGATGACGTCCGATTCGTTCGAGCAAAAGGCAGGGATTCCAGCCTTTGCCGTCCCTGCCGGATACGCCACCAACTGATACTTCACGACTGGTCCATTGCCTTTGCCGGACGAGCATCCTTGCAGCTCAAAAACATATCCATTCTTCTTGCCGGCAGCCAGTTTGCCGCTGATGCCCCAAGCCCCCGACAGGTCAGAAAGGGAACAAGTGTAGCCTGCTTCCCGGTGAGCCTGTGCATACGCGATCTCGGCGGTATTCAAACTGCGCACCGAAGCAACGACGGAATTCTCGTTCGTCACTGTCAATTTCTTCGCCGTCGCTTTCTGCGTCGAATGCTGAGCCACGATCCCAAAGACGATCAGCGCCAGAATTGCCGCCACTCCCACGTAACCCAAAACCAATCCCGCGATCGCCAATCCCTTGCCCTTCAGCCGTCCCGCGCTTCTGCGGATTTCAGAAAGAGACAAATGGCCGAAGATTACGGCCGCGATCGACAAGGGAAGAATGATGAACAGAACTCCGCAGACGAAGCTGAAAATCGCCATCCCGCTCGTCTCCGGCGGCAGCCCAAATGCCACTCCCGGATCGACCCGCGCAGCCGCACCCGCTAATGCGTCTTTCCCGCAGGCTCCGCAGAAGCGCTCTCCCTCCGATAAACCGTTCCCGCAGCCCAGGCAGAATGAACTCATTCGCCCGAAACATACTATCCGCGCGGCTCGGCGTCAACGGCCATGGACTCCGCCCATTTGCCGCCTACCCTGCGTTTTGATATGGTCCCCTCAATGGATCAGACGAACGTCCCCCTGACCTCGTGTCCGCAATGCGCGGCCGAAATGCCCGAGACGGCCGCCTTCTGCCCCGGTTGTGGCCGCTCCATGCTTACGGAAGAGCGCGCCCTGGGTACGGTTGGCATCCTTCCCGAAAACGTCGCCGGAGCGCTCTCCTACCTTACATTCCTCCCTGCGATACTTTTCCTGACCCTCGAACCCTACCGCAAGAATCGCTTTGTGCGCTTCCACTCCGTGCAGTGCCTTCTGCTTTGGGGCACGACGATTCTGTTTGCCATCGCCTTAAAACTCGCCAGCGTGGTCCTCTTCATCGTCCCGGTTCTTGGACCGCTGCTGGTTTTGCTGGTCTCCACCGTGATCGTACTCGCCGCCATCGTGATCTGGCTGGTTTTGGTGGTCAAGGCTTTCCAGGGAGTGATGTTCAAGCTGCCGAAACTAGGCGATTTTGCCGCGCGTCAAGCAGCCCAGCCCTAGGCGCTTTCCAGCACGGCGTCGAAATTGTTTGATTGCTTTTGCCTCAGACTTTTTGATACCTTGCCGCAGCGTCACTTGGCGGCGGTTTCGCGCGGTCTGCAAGGCCGATCATTCACCCGACGCCCTGAGGGTACCTCTATGGCTTTCTGCAACATGTGCGGCGCACAGATCGCCGATGGTGCCACCACCTGCGCGGCCTGTGCCGCCCGCGGCGCGGTCAATCCCGCCTCGGCCACAACCACCGCCGCGGGAATGACCGACAATGTCGCGGGAATGCTGGCTTACATCACCATCATTCCGGCCATCATCTTCTTGGTGATGGAACCCTACAACAAAAATCGTTTCATTCGGTTCCACTCCTGGCAGTGTCTGTTTTTCGCCGCGGCATTGTTTGTTCTCCACTTCGGACTCTCGATTTTCACGTTTGTTCCCTTTATGGCGTTGATCACCTTTCCCCTTCACCTTCTCATCAGCATTGGTGGATTCATCCTCTGGATTGTCCTCCTCATGAAGGCAAATCAGGGCCAGATGTACAAGCTCCCCGTAATCGGCGACATGGCGGAAAAGCAGGCCAACGCGATGTAGGTGCCGCCCGGTGAGCGGGGTCGCTGGGCATGTCATCGGTGTTCCTTTCTGGGGCGTCATCCTGACCGGAGCCGTTTTTCAGGCGGAGGGAAAGATCTCGCGTGTAGACCGGCAGCGCGTCCGGGGAAGTGCCCACTGTGGGGACGGCCGCCCCCCCGCTGTCCCGTCGAGCAAAGCTCGACAGTTTTATCGGCAGGGAATCGCACTCTGCACCACCACTCAAAACTCCCGCCCTTGACTTTCTTCCTGTAAGCTGTCAATCCTATTAGCTTTTACCCGCGTCCCAATCCCACGCTGGCTGCGTGGTCTTCGGCCGGCGGGAATCTGTTGGGCGATTGGGGAATTCATTGCGAGTTCGGGTCTTCTATCACGACAAATGCTTTGACGGAGCCTCCTCCGCCGCGTTATTTTCCCGCTTCTATCGCGAACGCATCCGCAGCGACGCCGAATTCGTCTTCACCGGCCTCGTCCACCGCGCCGGGGCGCTGTTCGACGAAAAGCAATTTGACGGCGACGAGAACGCCATCGTCGACTTCAAATATTCCAGTTCACCCAATATCACCTGGTGGTTCGACCATCACGAGAGCGCTTTCCTCTCGCCGTCCGACGCCGAGCATTTCGAACAGGATCAGAGCAATCGCAAGTTCTACGATCCCGATTTCAAGTCGTGCACCAGTTTCATCGCCATGATCGCGCAGCAGCGCTTCGGCTTCGATCCCGTGCCCCTGGCTGATCTCGTGCACTGGACCGACATCATCGACGGCGCCCTCTACCCCGACGCCAAGACTGCCGTCGAGATGGAAGCGCCCGCCATGAAGCTCACCATGGTCATCGAATCGGCGCCCGACCACGGCTTCGTTCCCAACCTGATTCCCCTGCTGGCCACCAAGTCTTTAGCGGATGTTCTCAATGAGCCCTTTGTCGCTCCCCTGCTTCCCCCGCTGCTCAAGCGTCACGAACTTTCCATCGGGATTCTCGAACAGCGCACCGAGTGTAAAGACGGCACGATCTTCTTCGACGTCACCGATCACGATCTCGAGGGTTACAACAAGTTCGTTCCCTATTACCTGCATCCGGAGTCCGTCTACAGTGTTGGGCTCAGCAAGAGTAGTTTCCGCGTGAAAGTTTCGGTGGGATCGAATCCCTGGGCTCCGCAGGTGCCAGAGGTGAACCTGGCCCGTATCTGCGAGCGCTACGGCGGCGGCGGCCACGCCCGCGTCGGCGCGATTTCATTCAATGTGAACCAGCACGCGGCCGCCATCAAAGCAGCGCAGGAAATCGTCTCCGAACTGCGAGGCGCCATCCGCCAGAAAAAGCGTTAGGAGATTCTCCGAATCGACATCGTCCCGTACCAAAGGTCTGGTCATTCCGGGAAGCGAAGCGACGAGGAACCTGCTGTTCTCTTGCCACGCCCCAACCGCCGGTGTGCGTCGCGATCCAAGGCTTTGGGTGACGCAGCGCTTCCCAGCGCTGCGATGAGAGCGATGTCAGAAACCAGCCTTCAGCCCTCCCCGAGGTGCCAAAAACAGTTTAAATATTCTCCGAATCGACATCCTCCCGTACCCACGGATTTGTCATTCCGAGAAGCGAAGCGGCGAGGAACCTGCTGTTCTCTCGCCACGCCCCAACCGCCGGTGCGCTTCGCGATCCAAGGTTTTGGGTGGCGCAGCGCTTCCAGCGCTGCGATTCCGAGCGATGCAAAAACGGGGGCTTCAGCCCCCATAGCAACTTCCTGCAACTTTCCTATTGCACCGGCGCCCCACTCGCCAGACAAGTCGCCGCATTCCCATCGCTCGAAGATCGAATCACTCCCGACTGATCGGCACAGAATGCCTTCCGCCCATAGCTGTTTCCGTTGGTCGAGGCCGTGAGATGAAAACTGGTGGCGGGCGCCCCGCCGCATCCGGACAGCGTAAACACAAAGCCATACCGCTTTCCACTCGCCAGCCCGCTATTGATCAGCATGGCTTGGTGTTCGTCCGGTTCGCCCCCGCCAAAACCATCAAGATCCGACAGCGTGCAACTGTAGCCGACGTTTGGATAACTGCTGGCATAGGTCACCTCCGCCGTCAGAATCGTTCGCATCGCAGCCACCACCATCGCATCGCTGCTGCCATGCTGCGCCGAGGTCTCAGGGCGCGGAGTGAATGTGCCGGTCGCGCTGCTTTTTCCCGCTTGCGGCGTCATCTTCTCTGTGATGGCTTTCAGGAAGTCCGGGTCCGCTAGCGGCAAGTGAATCGTGACGGAAATCTCGTTGAGTGTCCACACTTGCGCTTCCTGCTTCATTGAAAAAGTGATCTGCGGCATGAACGGGGTCCGTTGCGCCGCCCCATTCTTGTAAACCTGAAACGACAACTCAATATCGTCCTCATCTCCTCGCAGCGCGTCATTCACCACCGTGATTTCGACCTTCTGGCCCGTCTTCGGATCCTCTGCCGACAACAGTACCGATCCCGTCTCGAAGGTTTGCATGTTCTGTCCCTGCGTTTGCAGTTGGTTCGCCATTGCCGAATACATCTGCAGGGAAGCCAGCGCTCCCGACTTCTCCAGCGCGGTCAGCGTCGCCTTGGGCAGATGCTTTGCGAAAGTCCCCGGCGTCTTGCTGAAGAACATCTCCATCAGCGCCTGTCGTGCGGTTTGCGGGGCGGCCTGGGGAGCGGCTACAGTCGGTTGGGCCCCTAAACTGCCGGCGCACAAGCTCGCAACAGATAGAAGAAGGATGACTCTTCGCATTGGTTGATCTCCCTCTCAGATCGTGACATCCCTCCCGCCTCCTCTCCAGTTACCGAGGTAAGAAGCCATGGGAAGGGAACGTACTTGAGTTTCGACACTCTCTCGATGGGGCGTCATCCTGAACGGAGCCGCTTTTCAGGCGGAGAGAAGGATCTCGCGCGCAGAACCGATGACTCGTCCCGGGGATGTCTGCGCAAGATCCACCTGGCTTGAAGAGTCGGAAAACTCGCTTCAAAATCCTATAGGTCTTTCCCTTGCGGAACCTCTGCAATTGCATCCCCACGCGTGATACCCTGCCCTTGAGTCATCGCCCGCATCCATGCGCCAGCCCGGAACCACGCCTGCTCCACATCGCGCCCAACGGCGAGTGCTCCGGGCCGTAGCCATGTTCGAATTCTTCAAGGGCTGCTTTGTGGTGCTGATGGGACTGTGTGCGCTCGCGCTCGTGCACAAAGATGTCTGGCTCTACGCAGAAAGTCTCCTCGCCCTCTTCCACATCAATACCGATCGCCGTTCCGCCCAGCTTTTTCTCGACTTCGCCGACAACGTGACCGACGCTCGCCTGTGGGCGGCGGCCCGCATCGCCTTTGGCTATTCACTCCTGCGCTTCACCGAAGCCTATGGCCTGTGGAAAGGACGCACCTGGGCCGAGTGGGTGGCCCTGGTATCCGGCGCTCTCCTGTTGCCGCTCGAGATCCGCCAACTCATGCGCGGTTTGACCGCATTGCGTTGCGTTTTGTTCGTGGTCAACATGGGCGTCGTTCTGTTCATGCTCTACGTCATCCGCACCAACCGCCGCGAACGTCGCGCTGCAGCTGCCTTGCGCACGGCAGGCTAGCCAGATCGCCTAAACCAGCCGTGTCCGTTGGATGGTTTTCCACAGTTCTGAACAAGGAAATTCATCCACGTGTGACGAACAACCTTGACCGAGTGAATAGAAAGCGCACAATTGAATCGTGCACCCAAGTCCCAACCACTCCGGCGCGGCGGTGAGCGCAAGCTGTGTCGCTAACTCCTTATTTCGCAGTATTTTAGTCTAAGTCCTTTCGATACAATATCTTGCAAAGCCAATGGGCTATCTGCATCCCGTAACCGCAATGAAATCAATAGCTTGACACCCGGGCGCAAAAAAAATGTGATCCCCTACTCCACCTTGTCGATTTCAACCCATGGGGTACCACGGACCTCCGGCCCCACCACCGTCCATATCGAGGGACATCGCCCATGATCCCGTCTTGGACCCATTTCTCCCGAGCGCGTTCCCTCGCAGTCCACTGGCCCGACGACCTTCAACCTCAAGAGTTTGACGCGCAGCCGTCCCCGCATGTCTCTGCCTTGCGTGTTAGCCTGAATCCATCTCGTTCCTCACGGGGAGTTCATGAACGGCAACAATCCTTCTCATCTCGACCTGCAAGCCATCGCAAAGCAAGTCATGCAGCAACGCGGCTTCGAGCCGGACTTTCCTCCTCAGGTCGCGCAGCAACTGGCCGACCTGAAAGCTCACCCGCCGCAAATCGCCGCCAATGGCGATATTCGCGACCTGCGGAATCTGCTCTGGTCCTCCATCGATAACGACACTTCGCGCGACCTCGACCAGATTGAAGTCGCCGAACGCGCCTCGAATGGCGATGTGAAGATCATGGTCGGCATTGCGGACGTCGATACCTTCGTCCCCAAGCAGACCGCGATCGATCAGCATGCCGCGCGCGAAACGACTACCGTCTACGCTGGCGTCCGCAATTTTCCCATGCTGCCCGAAGAACTTTCCACCGGCAAAACCTCTCTGCTTGAGAACCAGGATTGCCTCAGCGTCGTGATTGAGTTCGTAGTCGATTCCACCGGAGTCGTGAATGCGCCCAATGTCTATCGCGCCGTGGTTCGCAACAAAGCTCAACTGCAATACAACTCGGTAGGCGCGTGGCTGGAAGGCAAGTCCGCAGCGCCCCCGAAGGTCGCCGCGTCCAGCGATCTACAAGCGCAACTGAAACTGCAGGATGAGGTCGCGCAGAAGCTGAAAGATCAGCGCTTCCAGCACGGAGCGCTCACCCTGCAGTCCGACGAAGTGCAACCGCTGATGCTGAACGATCAAGTCATCGACGTCGTGAAACAGCAAAAGAACCACGCCACAGAGCTCATCGAAGACTTCATGGTTGCCGCTAACGGTGTTGTGGCACGACTGCTCGAGAAGGTCTCATCTCTGCGTAGGATCGTTCGCACTCCCGAGCGCTGGGATCGCATCGTCCAACTCGCCGCTACCAAAAACGAGAAACTGCCCGCGCAGCCGGATTCCAAGGCGCTGAACGACTTCCTGCTCCGTCGAAAAGCAGCCGATCCGGATCACTTCGCCGATCTCTCTTTGTCGGTGATTAAGCTGATTGGTCCAGGAGAATACGTCCTCGAACGCGCCGGTGAGGTTGCTCCCGGACACTTCGGCCTCGCGGTTCAGGACTACACGCACTCCACCGCGCCCAACCGGCGTTTCGCCGACGTCGTCACCCAGCGCCTGATCAAGGCTCTGCTGGCTGGCCAGAGTAATCCATACTCCGATAACGAACTGACAGCCATCGCCGCCAACTGCACCCAAAAGGAAGACGCCGCCAAGAAAGTCGAGCGCGAAATGTCCAAGCGGCTCGCCGCCGTCGCCATGCAACACCGGATTGGCGAGGTCTTCGACGCCATTGTCACTGGCGCGACCGAGCACGGAACCTTCGTTCGCGTGATGCAACCTCACATTGAGGGCCTCTTGGCCCGGGGCGAGCAGGGACTCGATGTGGGCGACAAGTTGCGCGTGAAACTCATTCGCACCGACGTGCAAAGGGGATACATCGACTTCGCCCGCGCCTAAACCACGGTCTTGCCATTGCTGGTCCGCCCTTGTTATGGCACCACGCGAGCCAATACCCGCGCCCAGAGCCGCAAGTTAAGCTGGTAGTAGTCGTTCGTGCGGCAAATTGCGGGGCGTATTTTTGTCCAGATGGCGACATCTCGTTTGCCTCCTCATGATCGCAATTCTGCCCGTGTCGCTGCTGGCGCAGGACACTGCGGCTGCAATGCTGCGCAGCAATGGCGTCGGAGTCCTGGTCAATAGGAGTCCGGCCCAGCCTTCCACCGCCCTGTTCTCTGACGACCTCGTTGAAACGCAGAAGGATTCCGCTGCCCGCATCGAGTCCAGTGGTTCGACTGCCGACATCAATCCCGAGACCATGCTCCAGTTTGAAGGCAACGAACTCGTCCTCGAACACGGCAGCCTGTCGGTGAATACCTCTCGCGGACTCAGAGTGAGGGCGGGTTGCGTGACGGTCACGCCCGTGCACGACGCCGAATGGACTCACTATGACGTCGTCGACATCGACGGAAAGGTCACCGTATCAGCGCTCAAGAACGACGTGTACCTTGACGCGAATTCTCGCAACCCCCAGCAGGCCAAACAGCCCACTCATTCCAACCGCGCCCTAGTGCGTGAAGGCGAGCAGAAGTCGCGGGAAGAGAAGTGTGGAGCGGGCTATCTCGAGACTCCCAGCTCCATTGCCGGACGAGGTGCACTCATGAACTCGCCATGGGTTTTGGGCGCGGGCATCGCGGGTGTTGGTGTAATAGCCTGCTTGGGCCTTCTTTGCAAGAACGACGATCCGATCAGCCCCACCAAACCGTAATCAGACTTCACCAAGCACGCTCGCCCGGTGTCACAGAGCGGGGGATTCGACGCAGCGGCTGAGCCTTTTCGGATCCGGAAGACTTAGTCCAGGAGTTGCTTTGCGATGCTGCAGTACATACCAATCGAGTCCGCCAGTTGTTTCTTCTCGATGTACTCTCCGTCGGTGTGCGCGACGTGAATTGAACCCGGACCGAGCAGCAAAGGCTCGCCCCAGTTCGTCAGCTTGGGAATGTCGGTGGTAAAGGCCGCGATCATCGTCGGCAATTCTTCTACGGTGCGCAGACGGAGAAAGGGAAGCTCCAGCGGAAACGTCACCTGCACCGAATTGCCCGCAGTCGCGGTAATCTGGCGCCGCAACTCATCCGATGGACCAACCAGCCGGTAAAGAAGATCCGCGTGGGCATAATCGGGAATCACGTTCGGAGCTCGTCCGCCTTCAATCAGCCCAATGTTCAGGGTGCACGGTCCAATCTCCCGATCGGAAGGCAATGGCATCGCGCGCAACCTGGTGAGCGCAGGAATCAGCTTGTCGATGGCCGACTCTCCCAGTTCTGGATACGCCGAGTGTGCCATGCGTCCCGTCGCGGTCACCTCCACGCGCAGCGTCCCTTTCGACGCCAGCGCAATGCGGTTCTCGGTCGGCTCTCCGTTCACTAGAAATCGGCATCGCGGGTTCTGACTGCTCGCCGCATATTCATTCGCTACCTGCGCACCCAGGCTATCGCGCTCTTCTCCCACCACAAACAGCAGCCCGACATGAATATTCTGTTGTCGCAAGCGCTCCGCCGCCGCAACTTGCGCGGCGATGATGCCCTTGGCATCGCAAGATCCGCGCCCGTAAATCCGTCCCGCATCTTCCGACGACGGAATAAATGGGGGGACCGTATCCATGTGCGTGGAAAACACCATCGCAGGGTGGGGATGCTCCTCCGACGTCGCATACACGTTAAAGCGATCGCCCTCAACCGGCATCTTCTTGGTCTGATAGCCGAGACGGCAAAGTTCTCCGAAAAGATAGTTCCCAACCGCTGCTTCGTTGCCGGAACTGGACTCGATGTCCACGAGTTGTCGCGTCAGGGTAACTGCGTCCATGGAGGAGAGAATAGCAGAGAGCAAATCGACCTCGGAGCTCAGAACCTCAGACGCGATCCTTCTTTCTCACGAGGCTTTGGTAATCTGGAAACGTGACTGATCCGAGCTCGTCGATTCGTTCGCTGTTCCTGGACGGTCCTGAGGGACGCCTGGAAGCGCTGCTCAACGCCGGAGCGGACCACGCCACGCATGCTGCACTGGTTTGTCATCCGCATCCTCTGTTCGGGGGAACGCTGCACAACAAGGTCGTCTTCCATACCATGAAGGCGCTGAATAGCTTTGGCTTTCCCGTGTTGCGGTTCAACTTCCGCGGAGCGGGTCTGAGCCAGGGCGAACACGATCAA
>Ga0207928_1000027_pt1 | contig 12185 bp, 13 predicted proteins | sample NGESurshal072012_9_FD_184457 | JGI IMG/M metagenome (GOLD analysis project Ga0207928, IMG submission 184457) | Arctic peat soil microbial communities from Barrow, Alaska - NGEE Surface sample 210-2 shallow-072012 (SPAdes) | ecosystem: Environmental > Terrestrial > Soil > Wetlands > Peat ... | reverse complement strand
GAGCCGATCCAGCATGCGCGCCGCGGCGCCTTCGGCCTGCTTTGCCCGGGCTCCGCCCAGGAGAAGGGGAATGGCGACGTTTTCAGCTGACGTGAGCGCCGGGAGGAGGTTGAACTGCTGGAAAACAAAGCCGATGTTGCGGGCTCGAAACTGCGCCATCGCGATGGCGTCCAGCGCGGCGAGCCGGGTCCCGAACACCTCCACCTCTCCGGCGTCCGGTTGCATGATTCCGGCGATGATGGAGAGAAGCGTGGTCTTTCCGCAGCCCGAAGGGCCGACAAGAAAGGTCATCTCGCCTGCTTCGATATCGAAATCGACGCCGGGCAGCACGACGGCGCGCGCCTCGCCATCCACGAAGGATTTCGTCAGCGAGCGCACCCGAACGGCGAAACTCCGTGTCGGTGGTTCATCGGAAGACAATGGCGGGATCCAAGCGGCGCACCCGAGCCAAACTGCTCCAGGTCGCGACAAGCATGATGACGAAGATGAGCAGGGCGGAGGTGGCGGCGACCCAGCCCGGGAGCGAGAAGCCGCGCAAATTGCCGTCGGCCGGCCCCACCCAGGCGAAGAAGCCAGTCGCGGCGGAAAGGCCCAGAGCGTAGCCGATGGCGCCGACGACCGCGACCTGCGACAGGACCATGCCGACGAGATCGCGGTCGTTCATTCCCATGGCCTTGAGGGCTCCGTATTGCCGCATGTTGTCGGACACGAACATGCTGAAGGTCATGCCGATGATCGCCGCGCCGACGACAACGCCGAGCATGACGACGACGCCGAAATTGATGGGAATGCCGGTTTTGGTGAGAAAATACCAAATCGTCGTCCAGCGAAAGGCCTCGCGGGACAGCGCCTGAAGGCCGGTCTGATTCGCGATGCGCCTGGCGATCTCTGCATTGTCCTCGCCATCGGCGGCGGCCGCAACGACAAACGACAATCGGTTGCGAACCGCCGGAACATAATGGGCGGCGCGATCATAAGTCGTGTGCAGCATCAAATTGGTGGCGAAATTGGCCGTCGCTTCCGTGACGGCGGTCACCACGGCGCGCCGCTCGTTGATTTCCAGTTCGCGACCGAGCCGCAATGGCTCGCCCGGCCACAGCCGGCCGTAACCGAACACATCCACGGCGACTGCATCCGGCTTGCGTAGATCTTCCGGACCGCCGAGGCGAAAGCGCAGCGGTGCGCCGACCAGAGTCGCATCGTCGAGGCCGACCAGAACCCCGACCTCGATATGGCCTTCGAGCGTGTGGGCGACGACGTTGACCCGCGACAATGGCGTCGCCCAGGCGACTCCCGGAACGCCGCGCACCCGGGTCAGAGCCGTGGCCGGCATCGCTCGCACCACGTCGAGATGATCGACGTCCGGGTTCATCACCCAGATGCCGACCTCGCGGGCGTCGTCGATGATATTGACGGTTCGCTCCATGACGCCGACGAATATCGCGGTCTGTTGGGTGATCAGCAATGTGGCGAAGGCCACGCTCAGAACGAGACCGTAATATTTCAACCGGTCGCCGAACAGCATCTTGAAGCCGATACGATACATCAGAGCGCCGATGCTTTTGGCAGAATGAGCTTTTGCGCGACCCGTAGCCTCGCTCCGTCAAAAGGCGGCGACGACGACCGTTCCGACGCTATTATCCGAAGGCCAGCAGCGGGACAAGACGGCAAGATCTCAGGGGTCTTGCCACGTGGCAAGAACTGGATTGCTCTCGCGGAGCCTGTCATCCGGCGCGCATACGCGCGACCCGTTGGCTCGCAATGACGAAGGGACGACTCGGAAAGCGGTCGCACATGGCAAAGAAGCTTCCGCCGATCCATCCCGGCGAGATCCTGCGGAACGAGTTTTTCGTTCCGTTCACAATGCCCCCTTAAGCACGCAGTAATCGCGGTAGCCAAGCTGTGCTTCTGATTTATTGTCCGCGCGAAAATGCCGGGTCCCCGAACCCGATTCTCCCGCCAGCGTTGAAAAATAAACTTCGCGGTGAGATCGGGCTGACCAGCCATTTCGCGGACCTGCTGCAGAAGACCAAACGGAAATCTCCTCGATTTTGGCGCCTATCGACAACGATCAGTCGATTTTCGAGGTCTCTCCCGAAAGGGCGCGATCCGTCGTCGCAGAGAGCACACTCATCCTCAGTGGCTGCAATTCCGAAGCGTCCGTTCAGATCAGACATGAATGAAACAGCACGAACTTCAGCTTGGTCAAAGTCGATCGGCGACTTCTGCTTCTAGAACGTCTACTTGCCTTCGGCCGCCGTCAGAGCGTCGAGCTGCCCGGTAACGGCCAGGCGATAGGCCGTGATGTCGATGGAACAGCTTCGAAAACGCGGCAGCGGTCTCATAGCCGACACAGGTCGCAATCCGTGCAATCCCCTCGTCGCTTGTTTCGAGCAAAAACGCGGCCTCCGACATCCGGCGCGCGATGAGATAACGGTACATGGACTGGCCGACGAGCTTGGTAAAGCGAGCCGAAAACGCCGAGCGACCTAGCCCCACGCGCTGCCCAAGGTCGTCAAGGGTCCAGGGCCGATCCGGTCGTTCGTGGATCAACTGAAGCGCCGGTCCGATGTGCGGGTCGGCCATCGCCCCAAGCCACCCGCCTTCTCCGGGATCGAGAGACTTGATCCAGCTTCGCAACACCTCGACGAAGAGCACTTCTGTCAGTCGTGAAAGCGCGACGCCTTGGCCGGGACGCTCATGCGCCGACTCGCTCACCATGCGTCGCAGAATCGCCTCGAGCCACTCACCGTCCTCCGTCGGCTTCAGGAGAAGCACGGGCGGAAGTAGTTCCAACACGCTACCGCGTGAGGGCCGCGCCACAGTGAACTTGCCGCAGATCATCGTCGAATACGGCTGCGCGCTGCCGCCGTGACGAACGACGCCAAGATGCGCGGACGATCGATCGAGGTCGACAACCGAAAATGGTCTCGTCCGGCGATCCGAATAAATCTTATGGGGCTCGCCGCGTGAGATGACAACAAGGTCACCCGCGCTCATGCGGAGTTCTCGTCCCTGTTCGAGTGCGAGGGTCGCTGAGCCACGACTGAGATAATGGAACAGGGCGTACGGGCGTTGGGGCAACGCCAGACTCCAGGGATGGCCGAGCTCGAAGTGGAAGAGCAGAGTCCCACCGAGGCGAACGCGGTCAAGTACTTCGGCGAGGATGTCCATGGCGGTGATGCTAATCCCGCGGACGATCCGACGCAATACTTGGACGATTGGGCTCTACCGTCCGAGACATCTTTACATTAGGTCCTGCCGAGCGCGCGGACGCATCGTGCGGTCATCCATTTTTCAAACCGGCAGATGGAAGAACCGCGATTTTGCTGAAGCGCCTGCCCATCACCCGACCTCGCGTCGCCCGTCATCCAACTGGAGCTACCAATGCAAAATCTTCTTCTATCAACCGCCGCCGTCCTCATGGCCGGAACGGCATTTGCCGCCCCCGCCCCGTCGGCTGAACTGCCCAAGGGAGCGGCTCACAATATTGTGCTCGTCCATGGCGCTTTCGTCGACCAGACGAGTTGGAAGCCCGTTGCCGACATCCTCACGAAGAAGGGCTACAACGTCACGCTCGTCGAAAATCCGCTCACCTCCCTTGCCGCTGACGTCGATGCCACCAAACAGGCGCTGGCGAAGCAGAACGGCAGGACCGTTCTCGTCGGCCATTCCTGGGGCGGCGTGATCATCACGCAAGCCGGTAACGATCCCAAGGTCTCGGCGCTCGTCTACGTCTCCGCTTTCGCGCCTGACGTGGGACAATCTCTGGCGACCCTCGCCAAGAGCGGTCCGGCAACCGAAGGTACCGCGGCGATTCATCCTGACGACAAAGGCAACCTCACCATCGATCCCAAGGTGTTTCCTTCGGCGGTCGCGGCCGACCTTCCCCCGCAGATCGCCGAATCCCTCGCAAATCATCAGCTTCCGTTGAATCACACCGCGTTCGAGGCACCGGTCGATACCGCCGCCTGGCACGACAAACCGACGTTCTACGTGATCAGCACCAAGGACAAGGTGATCGCACCCGAGGCCCAGAAGTTTTTTGCCGACGAGATGAAGGCCCAGACGACGGATGTTGCCGGCAGCCATGCTTCGCTCGTTGTTCATGCGAAGGAAGTCGCCGCGGTGATCGAAAAGGCCGCGCTCGTGAAGTGACAAGACCGCTCCCGGCAAGAAAGTGCCGGGAGCGCCCACACCTGCCCAAAGGGCATGCAGAACGCTTCGGACCGCGAATGATGCAAACCCAGCCAAGACTGCGGACGCAGCAGCGACATCCTCGAGGAAGGTCTCGGTCGCTGCGCCACACTAGTTCGCCCCACTCGATTTTCTCATGGCAAAGCATCCGGAGGATGACATGACTGCACCCGACATCACGAGCCAGGACGCCGCCACGCTAGCGGCAATCGCGCAACGCGAGAAGGCAACGTCGTGACGCGAGCCAGACGAATGGCCATTAAGCCTGAAGGGAATTCCAACATGTACAAGACACTTCTTGCTACCCTCACCGTCACGGCTCTTTCCACCGTGGCTGCTGCTCCCGCCGTCAGCGCAGAGCCGTTGGATGCGGCGACCCTTGACACGATCAAATCGCAGTTCGGCAGACTCATGGAACTGGCCAACAATCACGATTTCAAGGCTCTGCATGGGATGTTCTGGCAATCGTCCTCGACCTTATTGGTGGCGAAGAGCGCGATCCCGTCCGAGGGGAACTGGGCCGGCTTTTGGGGCAACGAAGCAGTTGATCAAAAGCTGCATGACATCGGTAGCTCCGGTCCGGTCGTGCTCGAGCCAGATTATTCGAAGCTCAAGGTCGTCGGCCTGACGCGCGACGTAGGGGAGTCCTACGTGCCGATGAAGATCACGGTCTCATATGCTGGACAGGACGGAACAGCCAGGCCGTTTCTGATGATCATCAATTGGCTTCGCGTCGGGAAGGGCTGGAAGGTCGCTTCCGAAATTATTCTGCCGGTGCCGCCGGCACCCGCCGCGAAGGGCTAGGCGCGCCAAGCCTCAATTCATCTCCGCGCTTGTCTATACCAGCGGATTTGACGGGCTTCTCTACGCCGCCGACTTTCTCCTTGGATGGCCGATCGCTCTTTTCCTGATGTCGGAAACTCGAATATGCGAGAAAGTGCAGCGTCCTCCCGACTGAGATCAATCCCGTCGCGATCGAGGGGTTTACCCGCTTGATGCGTGAACAGTTGGTCTCGGGAGATGTTGCGGCCCGGAACGCTATCTGGGCGCCTTCATCGATGTGGTTGTCGTGTCCGACACCACCATCCGCATCATTGGCTCAAATGACAATATTGGCGCGACCTTAGGGCCAAATTGCCAACCAACGCCCCCGGTCCGCAAATCTGTTCAGGTATGGTGCCCAGGGGCGGTATCGAATTTTCTTCTATCTGCTTGAAAACACGTCATTTTTCAAATGATGATTGTCCAGTGTACCTATTGGTGTACCCGGCGTTTCGAACCAATCACAGCGCAACGTCAGAGATTGAAGAGACAACGGTCGCCGGCTCGGATGGTTTCCAGCTTGGCGTGCTTGCGGCTTATTTATGAGCCATATTATTCAATATGAGCTATTTATAGATCAAAACTTGACGAATAGTAGAATTGCTCTATATATGATCCATAACGCTAAATGCGGTCTATATATAGGTCAAAAGATGTCTAAGCAGAGCAGACCCTATTCCCGCTACACCATGGATGCTGCGGTTCTCTTAGGCCAGCTCATTCATAAAGCGCGTACCGAGAAACGCATAGCGGCTGAAGAGTTTGCCACCCGAGCTGGGTTGTCGCGTAGCCTTCTCCGGCGGATTGAAAATGGTGACCTCGGTTGTGCCATAGGCGCTGTCTTTGAAGCGGCTGCCGTCGCGGGCGTGCGGCTGTTCGATTTCGATCAGAAGGGTCTTACCAGCGCGATCTCATCCAACAACGAAGTGATCGCCCTCATGCCAAAAGCCATCCACAATCCCAAACCCAAGGCAAAAGATGACTTCTGACAAGAAACCCACGGAAGCATTCGTCTGGGTCTGGTTGCCGGACGAAACGAAGCCTGTCGTCGCCGGCAGGCTGTTCGCGTCAGGGGATACATTGCTATTCAACTACGGCAGAAGCTACCTGGGACGCAACAATGCGATCTCACTCTACGATCCCGAGCTCCCCCTGAAGCCTGACGTTTTGCCGTTGACGCCCGGCCTCAACATGCCGAACTGCCTCAGAGACGCCGCGCCGGACGCCTGGGGACGGCGTGTCATCATCAATCGAAAACTCGGCAAGGGCAGCAAGAACGTCGATACGGCCGAACTGAGCGAGCTGACCTATCTTCTGGAGTCGGCGTCCGATCGCATGGGCGCGCTCGATTTCCAGGCATCGTCCGATCACTACGTCGCGCGAGCCGCCGCGTCGGCCTCGCTCGAAGAGCTTCAGAGCGCCACGGTTCGCGTTGAAAAGGGCGTTCCGCTGACGCCCGAACTGGACAGCGCTCTTCTCCACGGAAGCTCGATTGGCGGCGCCCGGCCCAAGGCGTTGATTGGGTCGGAGGACAAGAAATCCATCGCAAAGTTCTCATCGCAAAACGATCTCTACAACGTCGTGAAGGCGGAGTTTGTCGCGATGCGCCTCGCGGCGAAGGTCGGCATAACGACTGCCTCCGTGAGGCTTGAGCGCGCGGCCGGAAAGGATGTTCTGCTCGTGGAGCGCTTCGACAGAGAGAGGGCCGGAGCGGAATGGAAGCGCCGTGCCACGGTCTCGGCCCTGACGCTGTTGGAGTTGGACGAGATGATGGCTCGCTACGCGAGCTACGAGGATCTTGCGACCATCATACGCCACAGGTTCAATTCGCCGAAGGACACCCTGAAAGAGCTTTACGCGCGCATGGTGTTCAACGTGCTTTGCGGAAACACCGACGATCACGCCCGTAACCATGCCGCGTTCTGGGACGGAAGCGATCTGTCTCTCACGCCCGCCTACGACATTTGCCCGCAATCCAGGACGGGCGGAGAGGCCAATCAGGCCATGTTGATCATGGGCGAACAGAAGGCAAGCCAGATATCGCTCTGTCTCAAGGCCGCGACGCTGTTCCTGCTCGGCCATGGCGAGGCCACAAACCTTATTGCCGATCAGATCAAAGCCATCAAGAAATTCTGGTCGGAGGCCTGTGACGCCGCTGCCCTTACGGAGGTCGATCGCAACTTCCTTTGGGGGCGCCAATTCCTTAACGCGTATGCGTTCGTCGACGCGCCTCAAGAGCTGACTGAGCTTGAGGAGTAGCTGGCCGATCCTCATGTGTTGACAGCGTCGCCCAGGCTGCGAGCAAGCACGCTGTTCTGAACTCGCGCGGCAAAGGCCTCTCAAGTTCGACCTCAAAAGGCCTGCGCACTGGATCCTCGCCATGCCTTCGTTCCTGGATAACATGAGCGAATGGAGCGTATGACCCGTGGGCTGTCCTCCAAGCTGAAGGTGCATGGCCGGCCCCAACATCGCGCCAAAGGCGTGACGGTGGGTATAGGCACGTCCAACACTAGCAGACCCTCGGCGCGCTCGTTCTTCATCGCCGTGAAGATTCCTTCGAGATCTGGAATGGGACCTTTAACCTTCAACCAAAAAGGCCGCAGGCCCAGTGCTCGTGCCGCCATCTCGTTCGTTTTCTCCAAGGGGTTCCAGCCCTCCCCTTGCCCAGGCACTGCTTGCAGGCCGGCGGGAAAATTCGGCGGCCCGGCTTGACCGGCTGCGCCACCTCTGGGAATCCCGTGCCGTCTCAGGCCGGACATCTGATCTCGGCCGACACGGTCTTCGCTTTCAGACGCTTCATGGCCATCATTTCTTGGACACCAGCGCGACGGCATCCATGTCGTTATGCAGGATGGACTGCTCGCAGCAGCTGTCCCATTTGAGGGTCACGCCGGACCAGTCCGTCGCGGTGACGGTGCCCTGGTCGGTCTTGTCTTCACGCCAGCAAACACGCGCGCCGGCTTTGAGCAATCTGGACTGGGCACCTGTCATTTTTCTTGCTGCGGTCTCATTGAGGCGGCTCATCCTAGCTGCTTGATGCAACCATGGCCACGGCAGTCATCAGTATAAGCAAGTCATAAAACGTGTGCAGGGTGCTCAGGCTGGAACTCGTGACGCGGCCGGGGCGCCCGCCGATCGACAAATCCGTCGCCGAACTCAACATCGAGCATTACCGCAAGTTGTTGGCGCCCGAAAACATGGACGAGACCAAGCGGAAGGTCGTCGAAGCGCTGCTCGCCGCCGAGGAAGCGAAGCTCATGCAGATCAGGCTCGGCGCGCGGCGGCGAAATCCGCAAAGCAAGGATGAACGCCGCCCGGTAACAATCCGCAAATCCTGCTGCGATAACAATGGCCGCGAGGCCTACGCTTTCAAGTGGCTGTCAGGCGGACGTCCTCGCACCAAGACCAGCCGCGCCTTGCTCAGACGGCGGCGGCTTTTTCGGATGCCGCGTCAGGCCGTTGGCCATTCGAAGGATGGACCCCGATATTCGACGTCTGAAGGCGTTTCAGAAAATCGAGGGCATCGAAAGCCCCACCGGGTGAAATTGCCCCAACGAACTTGCCATCCGCAATTACGCGTTCCAAAGCCTCAACGACGATAGGTGCAGTGATCGCATAGATGTCTTTTCCTGACACCCACCCGCTCCTCAGAGCATCGCCGTTTTTGACTTCAACCTCGATATGAAATTTCTGAGCAGACCGGCCGGTTTCATCAGCGGGGATCGGTCCCATCGTGGCCGGATCCCGCAAGTCTTTCAGGGCCGCGACCGCCATGTAAGTTGTCACATCCCTAACGTTGAAATGGCTCGCTATCAGCGTGCCTTCGGGACCCGGGTAATCCACCATCACCGAGATTTTCCCAACCGCCCCGGAAAATTCGCGTTCCGTTAACGCGAGGCTTCGCGACGAACTCCTCAATGAGTGAGACGCTGTTCACCTCGCTCGCCGTGTTGACGGCATGGAAAGATGATTACAACAACACCAAGCCACACAGGGCCCTGGGCACATCACACCGACCGAACACGCCAATCGCAGCGTTCCCGGGCCGCAACGGGACGGGACGCTGCGCTATGCCGAGGGCTCCGCGCCCCACCCCTTTGCTCCACCGAGCCCGATGGGCTCAAATACCACCGGGACTTTACCCATTGCTGGACGAAGCAAGGGGCCCAGACCAATGCAAATCGTCGATCATCAGCGAAATCCAACAGCCGGCGGCCTACGGGCCGGCCGAACTAAAGGCGCGCATTTTGAGTCTGATACAACTTAAATCTATAGGGAGCGAGCGGACCATCTGCTGCGCGCTTTTGAAGGTAAGCTTCTTCCAGCCCGCTATCGCGTAACTAATCATATCTGACTAATTAAATCTAATAAGCAATCATATATAAATGATTACAGACCGAGGGCTACTTCGCTGTGCTCGTGGGCGAAGGCGGCTTCGTAATCACGAGACTGAGCACCGCTGACCCCGGCTCGTCGTAAGGTCTTGCGCCATCCGTCGGAAATGCGTTGGGCCGTATCTCGGATGATTTTTCGCGCTTTGACGTCGGTGATCTCGAAAAACTCACAGGCCTCCAGGGCAAGCTTGATCGATCGGTCGTGAGTGCCGCCTTCCATGATCGCCGTTTCGAGATGCGGATTGCGATCGGGTGCCGGGTTCACGTCGAACATCGGCGAGAGACGCCAGCGTCCCGAACCTACATACAGGAAGCCATGGTTTTTCAGATGATCATCCTTGTTCGAGACAAGAATGGTGAAGACCATCCGCCGATAAAGCTCTTCAAAATCGGCCTTCGGATCCGCAGCTGCCGTCCGCATGAAATCGACGATCTCCGTATACCCCGGCTGGCTTGCCAAGCTGCCGCTCAAAGAGCGTTTCCGTTTCCGGAAAAGCCAGACCCTTTTCAAGTCCGATCCTCTCACCAGGGGGCTGCCAAGCTTTGCACGGAAGCCCGGCGAGAATTCCGGTGCGTCTGCCGATGCTCTTCAAGCGGGTGAATTTCGCCAGATGTGGGATCAAGGGGAATGGCCGCTGACTGTATCCAAACCGGAACGCGCTTTGCTGGAGATGCTCGACGAATTGCCCAAGAACGAGAGCTTCCACCAGGTTGACGTGCTGGTGGAAGGTTTGCGAAATCTCAGCCCGCGCCGCATGCAGAAACTTCTGGTCGATTGCAAGAGCGTGAAGGTCAAACGCCTGTTCTTCTGGTTCGCCGAGCGTCACAATCACACCTGGCTGAAGCAGATAGACCGCAGTGCCATAAGCCTCGGCAGTGGAAAGCGAATGCTTGTGAAGGGCGGCAGGCTCGACACGAAATACATGATAACCGTTCCGGAGGATCTCGGTGCCCCTGTCTGACCGCTTCCAAAGCCAGGTTGCGCTGCTGATAGAAGTTCTGCCTTTCGTCGCAGCGGAAACGGTTTTCGCTCTTAAAGGCGGCACGGCGATCAACTTGTTCGTCGGCGATATGCCGCGTCTTTCAGTCGATATCAATCTGACATACCTGCCCGTCTCTCCTCGGCCGGAGTCTCTTTCCGCTATCTTCGATGGCAGGAGCGTTTGCTCGGATGCCGCTTCATAGTGCCATGGCGAAGCAAAAGTGCCCATCTTCATCGGCCGTGGCGCGCCAAACTGCCACCATTCAGAATAAAACCGCGAACCCAGTCACGATGGGCGCTTGAGATCCCCCAACAATGAACCGGCTAGAGCTTCTTCGGCAATGGAGAGCCGGTGTCGCTGCATGGCAGCCATCAACTCGTCGTCCCACAGTGCGCGGACAGCCGTTCCCGTGAGAGTCTGTCCAAGACCTGTGGCCCCGTCGACGGCGGCTTCGTAGTCGACCGCGCCGAAACGCCAGGATTGGGCGTCGTGCTCGCGCATAACGTGGTTGCCGATCCGTATTCCCGGCCAATCGAAATCGCCATGATAGCAAAGCTGCGCACGTGCTTTCGCCAGTTGCGACAGCAGGCATCGCTGCGCGGCGGCGGGCATGCCGTCGGTGCAGACGAGCGGTGCGCAATCGGGGCCCCAGCGATCGGCGGCGATCGCAACCAGGTTGGGATTCTCACAGACATAGACCTTGCGATTCGCCACATCCCACTGCGGCGACGAACGCAACAGCGACCGCAGCGATGCGTAAGCAGGCTCTCCCGGCGATGGATCGCGGCGTTCCGCATCGCGCATAGGCAGGTTCAGGAACAGCACCGGGCGCGCCAATTCATTGACGAGCACGCCGGCCTTGGCCCAGACGTCGCGGTCACGTTCCGCGCCGTTGTCCCGTCCCATCTCGCTGCCTTCCGTGGGCTCGATATCGACGCAATCATGGTTGGCGTCGGTCCCGGCGATCACCTGACGCCAGACAGCCAGCACCAGGGTCGCCGTCGGCTGGCCGCTGTCGAGCGCGTGGGCGTCGCCCAGCACCTCGGCAGCCAATTGCGAACGCGTGATGCCGCTCGCCGGCAGGCGTTGCAACACCGCTTCGACGCGATGACAGAGCTGCAGCGCCGCCGGCGGGCTCTGCCTGGAAAGGCGCTTGAGCAGCCCGATGCCCTCCGGAGCCTGCAGCAATTCAATCAGTTCACGATGGGCGCAGGCGCCCAGCACGTCCGACCACAGCGCTTGTAGCGTGAGGCGCGTCGTGGCTAGATTCGTAATGGGGCCATCGAGCTGCACAAGTGCGTCGCGCAGCGACGTGGCGATGCCGGCGTTCTGGAACGCGGCATCGACGAGGCGAACATCGACTTGCAAGGAATTGGCGTAACGCAGCGGACGGCCGAGCAGCGAAGCCAACGCGGCATGTTCCTCTCTGGTGAGATTGCCGATACGAAAGCTGTCAACCACGGCGTCGAGCGGGGCGCGTTCGAAGCGCCGACGCAGGCGCTTGCGCAGCAAGGCGAAATGGTCGCCGCCAAGCAGGCGTTGCAGACGTGGGTCGGTCGAGGAACTCATGGCGGCGCAAATCTGCGGTCGGGATCATCATCGCGGATCTTGGCGCGGCCGTCCCAGCTCCAGCGCGACACGAACACCGCGTCGATGCCTTCACGCCGCTGCAGCTGGCAGATGGCGACGCCGGGCAGTTCGGCGTAGCAGGCCCATTCACGTTCGCTGGTGATGACGAAGTCGAGATCGAACTCGCGGATCAGCCCCATGCAATGCGCCCGTGCGGAAT
>Ga0207928_1000026_pt1 | contig 12188 bp, 8 predicted proteins | sample NGESurshal072012_9_FD_184457 | JGI IMG/M metagenome (GOLD analysis project Ga0207928, IMG submission 184457) | Arctic peat soil microbial communities from Barrow, Alaska - NGEE Surface sample 210-2 shallow-072012 (SPAdes) | ecosystem: Environmental > Terrestrial > Soil > Wetlands > Peat ... | reverse complement strand
TGTCGATGTCCTGCACGCGGACGCCAAGGCTAGATGCCGCTCTCCGGTCGATCGACAGCGTCAGTTGCAGGCCGCCGGGATCGCGGTCGCTGGAGACATCGGTAATGCCCTCGACGCCGATGTGTAGCATGCGAATAGCTTTCTGAAAGGCTTCCTCAAATGTTCTGCCAATCCCCATCACTTCGCCTACGGACTTCATCGCGCTGCCAATCGTTTCGTCAACGCCTTTGAACTTTTCCAGGTTCCAGCGTGGAATCTTGACGACGAGATAGTCCAGGCTTGGTTCAAAACAGGCGCTCGTGACTCCTGTAACTTTATTGGTCAGTTCCGTCAATCCATAGCCAAGTCCCAGTTTTGCTGCCACATAGGCCAGTGGATAGCCAGTAGCTTTACTGGCCAGGGCCGAGCTGCGCGATAATCTGGCATTGACTTCGATGACATAATATTCCAGGGTAAGAGGGTCAAGGGCGAACTGGACGTTGCATTCTCCAACGATGCCCAGGCTCCTGACGATGGTGATGGATGCGTTGCGCAACGTGAAGTATTCGGTATTGGTGAGCGTCTGGCTGGGTGCAACGACGATGGATTCGCCCGTGTGGATGCCTAGAGGGTCCATGTTCTCCATGTTGCAGATGGTGATGCAGTTGTCATATTTGTCGCGCACTACCTCGTACTCGATCTCTTTAAAATGATGCAGGTAATGCTCAATCAGGACCTGTGGCGCAAATGCCAGTGCTCCCGTGACGAGGGCTTCCAGTTCCGCCTGGTTGTGTGCGATCCCCGATCCTTGCCCTCCTAGCGCGTATCCAGCGCGTATCATGACCGGATAGCCGATCTCGTCTGCGATAGTAATGGATGTGGGCAGCGTAGTTGCGCTCTGACTGCTGGGCGTAGGTATATTCAGGCCGCGCAGATGTTCGGCGAACTTCTGACGATCTTCAGTGAGAATAATCGCGGAGATTGGCGTTCCCAGAATGGTTACTCGATAACGCTCCAATACCCCCTGCTCGAACAGCTCGATGCCACAGTTCAATGCTGTCTGTCCGCCAAATGAGAGCAAAATGCCGTCGGGTCGCTCCTTTTCGATAATTTTGGTGACGAAAAAGGAGGTGACGGGCAGGAAGTAGACATGATCCGCCATCGACTTCGAGGTCTGAATGGTGGCGATGTTTGGGTTCACCAGAACGGTTTCGATGCCCTCTTCCTTCAATACCTTGAGCGCCTGGGAGCCGGAGTAGTCGAACTCTCCGGCCTGCCCGATCTTCAATGCGCCCGACCCCAACACCAGCACTTTCTTTAACTGTTGTTGCATGCCACTTTCTCCAGGAAGTAGTCAAAAATCCACTCGCTATCCGTTGGGCCAGGGGCGGCTTCAGGATGAAATTGTACCGACATAAAGGGCTTGCTGCTATGCTTGATACCCTCGTTGCTGCCATCGTTGGCGTTGGTGAACCATGGCTCAAAGTCCGTGGGGATGGTGCCGACCGCAAAGCTATGGTTCTGCGTGGTGATATAACAGCGCTTCGTGCCCTCTAGAATGCAAGGCTGGTTCTGACTGCGATGCCCATATGGCAATTTATACGTATCGCCACCCGCCGCCAGGGTCAACAATTGATGGCCCATGCAGATGCCCAGCGTAGGAATACCTGCTGCCAGTGCTTTGCGAATGGTGGCAACGGTCTCCGGCACCATCTTGGGATTGCCGGGTCCATTGGAGATCAGCAACCCATCGAAGTGCAGATCGTTCTCTGGTGCGAACAGATCGTAGTCCCAGGGCACCGTAATCAAGGTGACATCGCGCTTGAGCAGGCAGCGGTTGATATTCTGTTTGGCCCCGCAATCGAGCATAGCGATGGTTTTCTGTCCGTTTCCTTCTACACGTACCTCTTGCGTGGAAACCTTTGCAACGAGATTCTCCACATCAGGGTCATAAAAGGGCAGATCCTCATCAAAAACAATTTTGCCTAACATGGTGCCGTGCTTACGAATATATTGTGTCAGGAGGCGTGTATCTTTTATTTCCAGCGCCGGGATGCCTTCATCTTGCAGCCACTGTCCCAACGTCCGGACGCTCTGAGCATGAAATGGTGTATCTATATAATTCGAGACGATCAGTCCTGAGATGCGAATGCGTTTATCTTCCCAGAGCGACGGTTCTGGCACTCCATAATTGCCGATCAGCGGATAGGTCATCACGAGCAATTGGCCACTATACGATGCGTCGGTGATTGCTTCGGGGTAGCCAACCATGCCAGTGCAAAAAACAACTTCGCCTGCTATACCCTCTGGCGCACCAAATGATGTACCTTCAAAACGTGTTCCGTCCGCCAGTACCAGCGTGCCACTCTTGCGGTTCTCGGTAAAAATGGACGTCTGTCCCATTGTCTCGGTCTGTACAGCCATGTTTGTTCTCCTTCTGGTTGCTCATCAAGACCGACATTGGAGGGTAAAAAAAAGCTCGTCCCTTCAATGTCTTAGAAGGGACGAGAATAGTCAAAGCAGCTTCTGCTGTATGAATCTAAACCCGTGGTGCCACCCTGATTGTCACTATCTGCTCCACAGCGTTTCCTCGACAACCTCGTAAAGGAATGATGGTGACCACTTTTTCCAGGTTATTTCGTTGCGTGGGAACCATCCACCTGTACCTACTTGTTGGTCTCCTTTTCAACGTGTGAAAAGGGTACAACCGACTTTCTTCGGTCAGCCGCTTCCGAAGGCGTTCTGGGCTGGACGTTCCATTCCGATCTCTCACTCTGTATCGGATCGCTGTTGGGGTCACTACCCATACTAGTTTCGTTCAACGCGGGCCATGCTTAATAAAAGTTATTACTATTGATGATACTGGTTTAGAGCCTTCGTGTCAATCCTGAAAACTCACTATAACGCTATGTGCATTATGCACAAGCCCCAATTTTATCTGGCTCTCTGGCCTTCTAAGGAAAGACATTGATTTTGTCCCGGAAACGTGTAACCTCTCGCGTATCTTTCAAGGGAAGGAATTCCCCTAATGGATTGTATTTTATCCATGTGTTTCTCTCATCATGATCATTCTGCACGGAATTGTCTATGGTATGAGAGATAATGCCAATCAAAGGAGTGAAAAGCATGTCTACTAAGTATGTATTTGGACGGCTACGCCGTATGGCCTTTATGAGCATCTTTGCGTTTAGCCTGTTCCTCATTGTCCCTATCGCCGCATTTGCCCAATCCCATACGGCTCAATCTCATCCTATTCACGGTATTTATCAGCAGACCAATCTTGTTTCGGACCTCCCAGGGATGGCCCCTGTGACCGATCCTAATCTGGTCAATCCCTGGGGATTGGTCGCTTCTGCTACTAGCCCCTGGTGGATTTCGGATAATAACTCTGGGAAATCTACTCTCTACAGTGGTCAGGGCCAGATCATTCCGTTAGTTGTTACGATCCCTGGACCTACTGGTAGCGCTGCAGGAACAGTTGGAACACCAACGGGTATTGTCTTCAATAGTACGACCGGCTTCGTAGTTTCGGAGAAAGGCGTATCTGCCCCAGCATCGTTCATTTTCGCTACCGAAGATGGAACAATTGCTGGTTGGAGTGGCGCGGTTGACAGGGCCAATGCCATCTTGACCGCGGATTATTCAGATGGAGGTGCCGGAGCTGTCTACAAAGGACTTGCTATCGGTAGCACTACCGCTGGTACATTCATCTACGCCACGAATTTCCGCTCCGGAGTCATTCAGATGTTCAATAGCAACTTTAAGCTGGTTGACTCTTTCACGGATCGCCATATTCCCAAAGGCTACGCACCTTTCGGCATCCAGAACATTGGCGGTAACCTCTATGTGACGTTTGCTCAGCAAGACGCTGCCCGCCATGATGATGTTAAGGGTCGGGGGCATGGGTTTGTCGATGTCTTTACTACCAGTGGAAAATTGCTCCACCGCCTCATTTCGCGTGGTCGGCTCAATTCTCCCTGGGGCCTGGCTCTCGCGCCTGCCAACTTTGGTGCATTCAGCAATGCGTTGCTTGTTGGTAATTTCGGTGATGGGTTCATTGATGCCTACAATCCGACCAAAGGCGGTTTCCTTGGTAGACTGAGTACTAGTTCAAAGGCTCCTATTGTCATTGATGGTTTGTGGGGACTGTCCTTTGGCAATGGCGCAGGATCTGGGGGAACCAACGATCTCTTCTTCACAGCGGGCATTCAGGACGAGTCACATGGTCTCTTTGGCAAGATTGATAGCGCAAACTAGCGGGGCATCTGTCAATTAACGTAATGTGACGGGTCTCCATAATTGGCGCATCAAGAATTTATAAACGAGCGTATCACCGTAGGGACCCGATTGTATCGCGTCCGTGATTCATCACCCTGGGGCCACGATTAATAAATTGCGGACGCGATACAATCGGGTCCCTACGGTGATACGAACATTTCATGTATTTACGCCATTCTTTCGCCGTTTCTTTTGTTCGCATTGTTCTTTCCTTCTCACCAATGCCATATTGGTCCCGCTTGCACAAAAGATTGCTGCGGTCCAGGCAGAATCTCGCGCAGATACCCCTCGACGCCGTGCTCTTGCCTCCATTGCGGGGGATACCCCAATGACACTTCTTCAAAGCGCACACTATCCTGGTAGTCCGTTGCTCGCATATGCAGGTGACCATAGACTACGACCGAGGCCGGAAAGCGCGTGTGCCAATCCTCTGTACGTTTTGTGCCGCACCAGAGAGAAAAACGCGGTATACGCTTCAGGCGCACCAGTCTTTCACGTAGTGGAAAATGATTGATCAGAATCAGCGGTGCCCCTGCCGGTATCTCTTGCAATCTCTGTTCGCTATAGAGACAACGTGCCTGGCACCATGCTGAGCGCGAAGGATAAGGATCGGGATGTAGAGAATACTCATCGCTACAAACAACATTCGTTTCTTCTGCCCATGCAACAGCATCTCCCTCCGCCACAGTATCTGGTCGAAAGCTATAGTCATACAGCAAAAAAAGCGGAACTATCAGCGCTGGCCCACCTTCGCCCGTCCACATTGTATAGGGATCTTCCGGTGTCATTACTCCATACTGTCGGCAAATCTTCACGAGCGCCAGATATTTTTCTTCACCGCGTAAGCGTTCCTCTTCGTTTCCCCCGTTGCTCCTATTTTGCTGATTTCTCGTCGACCATAAATCATGGTTGCCTGGTACCCAGAACAAACGTGCAAAACGCTTTGTGAGAAGGTCAAGTGTGTACTGAAGGTGCTCCTGACTTTCGCCAATATCGCCTGCAAGGATCAGCCAGTCTTCTGGATGGGGTGGTAATGCTTCGAGTGCGTTGCGGTTGATTTTATATCCAACATGTAAATCACTGATAGCGTACAATTTCATGGCAGTTAAAAGATGTCCTCTTTTTCGTGGGAAAAGACTATCGCGATTTTCGCCCTCTTTTAGCGGGTGCTAAAAATAGAGAAGCGCTTAGCCTCTCCATTATAGCATGTGTCGATGTTTGTCTTTACATTAGTAAATGCAAATTTCAGAAAATTGCATACGATATCGATTGAACTCACTGGGAATCTGACGCAATGTTGTAGCTTGTATCATGAGATACCTGGTACTTTGTACCGGAAAGAAAAATACCTGATTTTCTGTTGAGCTGGGCAATGGATAGTTCGATTGATTGACGACCGTTCTCCAATTTATGTCATCAAACGATAGCTGAATGGTAAAATCGATTGGGAAGCCTTGTCCGACATTGCCTGGATCGCTACGAGGAAAAAGATCAACCCTACCAACTGATAAAGCGGAACCGAAATCAAATGAGATCCATTCGGTGTGATTGATAACGAAATCGCCCTCACTGCTCCAGCCCATCGAGCCTGGAGTTGAGGTAGTGATATCATCGTTCACATATGCTATACCCCAACCACCTCCTTCGAAGGAACTACTTGCACTTAGACTCGCGTTTCGAGCACGATTGTTGTTTGTTACCACAGGCGTAGGAGTTGGTAGGGTAGGTGTATTTGATACCACAGGCGTATTAATGCTCGTAGGAGTTGGTGTGGTACTTGTATTTCCACCATTCCCACTGCTCCCACCATGTCCATTCCCACTGCTCCCACCATGTCCACCATTCCCGCTGCTCCCACCATTTCCACCATTTCCACTGCTCCCGCCATTTCCACCGCTCCCACCATTCCCACCAGGATTTGTAGCCAGTGTGCTGGTTGATACTGGTACAGGCGTTGCTGATACCTTTGCCGTGGCGTTCGGCGTGGGTGTGATGTCCCCCCCAACTATCGCTTGTCTCGTATGAGTATTCACACTTAAATTGTTGAAGATAAAAACTCCAGTGGAAAGAATCACCATGCTAGCCAGAGCACATGTCCATATCACAAAACGTTTTGAGGGTCTGAAGCGTTGATTTCTCCACCGTGCGACAAAAGCACTTAGCATCACCTGCTGCTGCTGGATTTGTTGCGTTACCCTCGTCTTTTGTGGGAACTGATGTAACAACGATGACAGAGCAAGTGCTAGTAGTTTGGTGTTCTTTCTACCAGGCTGAGAGTTCTTTTTCGCAACGAGAGCCGTTGACATGCTCGCAGTTAGCTTCTCTTCAGATGCGGTATCCTGCGTCACAGGAATCGGTACTGAACCCGTAAGGGCAGGTTTCTTTACAGTATGTATATCTTCAAAAATTGGCACTGAACCCGTAAGAGCAGATAGCTTTATAGTATGTGTCTCCTTCTGAGGAGATGGCGGAGGAAAGGGGCGAGGAAACTCAAGCGCAAGCTCAGAAGGCAGGGTCGCCCTGCCCTGGCGAACAGCAGAGGCAGGCAGCTCGCTTTCAAGTGCATGGGCAAACGTCGCGATATCAGGATAACGCATCTCTGGGTTTTTGGACAGCGCTTTGAGGATTGCTGCCTCGATTGCCACGGGCAATTCAGGAACCTGTGTCGTAAGGGAAGGAGGGAGGACAGTGGCATGCTTCTGCCACAGTAAAGAGAAGTTTTGAGCATCAAAAAAAGGCGTATGGCCCGTAAGCAACTCATAGGTCAGGCAGGCCAGGGCATATTGATCGCTAGAGGGGGTACTCTTTCCCATAAACTGTTCTGGTGCCATATAGAAGGTGGTTTGCAGATCCGTTTTGTAGCTTAGTTTAGAGATATCAATAAAATGAGACGGGCGAAAATCTGTGAGCAGGACTTCCCCTACTCCATCAAAGAAAATATTATTTGGTTTGATGTTCCCATGGATAATGTGACGCTCATGTGCATACATGAGAGCTTGCGCAATCTGGATCACAATATTCACCGCCGTCGTCCAATGCATGAGCTTTGGTGACAAACTATCCAGCCGTTGGCGCAATGACCCATGTGACATATGGTGCGTCACAATATAGGGTTGCCTGTTCTCTATGTCCATATTCAGCACAGGAACAATGTGAGGATGATCCAGAGCGAGGAAACCTTTTATTGCGGTCAGGCTTTTCGCATAATCATGATTTGGAAGCATACACTCTTCATCAAATATCTTCACAACCACTTTGAGCTTCATATCTCCTTGTGGATAGGCAAGGTATGTAGATTTAAACTTTTGTTGATCCAATAATTGCGTGAGATAATAATGATGGAACAAGGATTTCTGCATCAGGGAGAACTCCTCCTTTTGAACAAAAATAGTGTCTGTCGAAAATAAAAGCCTGCCACTTCGTTGGCTCAGATAAAAAAATCGTGAATAATCCCTTATAAGGTATAAATAAAAGAAAGATATTTGCAAGGCAAATAGTGAAATAGGTATACGCATGTATATATATAACAGTTTTGTATTGCATAATCAAGTCCAGTGGACACTAAAACGCAAAACGCATGCTCTTCAAACAGAACATCGATGGGCACAAGGTAAAACAGGCTGTTTATAAATCGTAATAGTCTTTTTCATACGAAAAGACCGCCAGCGCGTCCAGGATGAACTCTCCACGTCGGAGTACAACCTTCAACATATGCGTCCCTTGCGGCAAGTCCGTTTTGCTAAAAACAATTGTTTGTGAAAGTTTATTAGCGGTTAGTAGCGTATTGACGGTTTCCTCACTCACATCATCGACCAGGATCTCGATCTCTCCCCGTATAGAAGAGGTATCTGAGATAATCTCGATGCCCCACCCTTCAAATGGATACAGAAACGATGCCCCCTCGCTATTGGTAAAATGCGCGTCGCTATTAAAATCTCCCTTGTGTATACGCGTCTGCCAATCTCCATTATAAATGATTCTCTCATTATTGTCATTGATGGGCGTTCTTCTCCCGATCAGTGGAGCCTGCTTGGGATGCAGATCCTTCACACGCCTTTTCCATTCTTCTGCATCGCGCTCTCGTTCCATCTTCTGAAGCAATGTAATATAATTTCTAAAAATCGCAAGATCATACTGCTTTGCATCTATTTTGTCGTATATAAGTAACGCTTCCCTATATTTTTTCTCGGCGGTTTCATATTTACCCTGTCTCTCATATAACATAGCAATATTACTCATGTCTTTTACTATTTTGCTATGCAGATTTCCATAAAACTGCCTATCCAGTTCCAGTGCATGTTGGTAGAGGTGCTCGGCGTCGCTAAATTGTGTCCTCTCCTCCAGATATTTGCCTGTTTTGTTGAGCAGTTGGCTCACTTCGTTGCCTGTAAATTTCCATTGCTGAATGATATCTATGCTTGCATCAGCTTGTGGATAATAACGCTGACACTTTGACCAGGTTTCATGCCATCGCGCAACCTCAACCTGTGGAAATGCCTGGTTGACGACCTTGATTGTGCGCTCGGCCCAACAACGGCGCGTCTCCTCATCCATGGTATCTTGAATCACTGTTTGTACTAGCCGATGAATAGACAATGCCCCGCTATCAGGGTCCGTACGTAAAAGTGAGTACTTACGCAGTTCGGCGATGGCCCAGTGAAGCTCAATAGGGTCAGTAGCGACCGTTTGTAGCACCGCATCAAGTGCTGGTGCGCTTTCTATAATGAACTCTTCATAGATTTTCTCCGGTGAGAGAAATGCGCATAGATAAAGGAGTTCGGCGGCGGCAGCATTGTTTTGCTTGATCTTTTCAAATGAGAGCGTCCACGTGGCGGTGACTGAGGTATGATGATCGCCGATCAGTGCGCGATCATTCACTTTTAACATTTTCGCTAACTGCGCCTCAATGAGACGTAAGTAACCAGCTAAACCACAGCCTGTTTCTTCAATATAAGAGGCAGCCTGGTTTAATGCCAGCGGAAGCCCACCCATCACCAGTGCAATGCTTTTCGCGAGGGTTAAACTCGTTTCCGGAATACTCTCTAATTGTGCGTGGGCAGGAGCGATCTGGGCACGGCGTAGCAGCAGTAGCATGCTTTCTTCGATGTTCATCTCTCCTAGCTCTAACGTCTGGGCAACTGCTCCTATTGCCTGTGCTCGCGTGGTAAGGATAATGTGGCTTTCGCCCATCTGTACGATGAATTCATAGATTGCCGCTGGATCCTCAACATTATCTAAAACAATTAAACAATGTGGATTTTCTTTTAACCAGCGTTGTACCACACGTAGGGTGATGTTTCTGTCCTGTGCTCCCTTTTCTGGTAAGTCCAACTCGTTTGCAAGGCTCACATAACTATCGATCAGGCTTTCCTGTGAATCGGCGTTGAACCAGAGTACCGCCGTATATTCAGAGCGATAGCGGTAGGCGTACTCTACCACGAGCTGCGTCTTCCCAATCCCACCCAGCCCATTGATGGCCAGTGCATGGGGCCGTACCTTACTGTTTACTAAACGGCTGCGCATGGTTTCAAAAAAAGTCTCGCGCCCGGTAAAGAAGCGATTTCGTTGATATGGGACAAGCCAGATCTGTTGTTCCGTTGGCTCTTCGGTTCGTTGCAGCAGGTGCGCGATTTCCTCTAGCTCACCCGTATCCAGCTTGAGCGCCTTCTGATAACGCTGCACCAGGTCATCTGAGACGCGAATATTGCCGTTCTCAACTCCCGAGAGATAACCCTTGGTGTATTTTAGAAGATCAGCCATCGCCGTCAGGGAGACCTTTTTGCTCTGTCTCGCATAACGTAATCTCATCCCCGTCGTTAACCCATCCGTTCCCTCAGAGGTATGCATTTTATCTTTGCGACCCATGGCGTCCCTCTCCTTGCATATTTCATTGAACAATACTATTGTACAGCGGAATATGCTTTATTACAAGCGCTATACCCATCCATTGTAAAAATAGTTATGTAACTATTGAGATTTCTGCCTATGAAACGCCTGTCCAGGTGCAGAAATGTTTAAACAATACTCCTCGCTTTTCCCCTTGCGTTTCGTATCATCTTCTGGGATACTAGTATAGTAGTTTACTAAACAAAATAACAATAGAGGGGAACTTATGAGCTTCACTTTTCTGCATCATGCGGCTGCTTACTTTTCCATTGTTGCAGGTCTGTGTTTTTTGTCCATCGGTATCATCCTGCGCAAGTGGTTTGTTAGAGGGGGATTTTTACGTAAAAAATACTATGGTGATTATGGTATTGCCATTTATATGATGATATGTATATTCTTCATTCTGGGTGGCTGTGCTGTTCTTACGGCAAAATAAATAATTAGGCATGCCTGTTCTCCGGAATAGTTTCCGCTCCTCATTTGTTTGTGAATATAGAAGAGAAAAACCTGTATTTCTGTCCCCTGTGTTGCGTCCTTATTGCCTATTCAGGAGATACCCACTATGGCAACGGATCCTAAAATTATTCAAACTCCTCTCGATAAAGATTATTATACGGCTCTTTATCATGCCGCCTTAACGATCTCGTCAAGCCTGGAGCTTGCTTCTGTTCTGCAAGGCATCGTTGAAAGTGTGACTGCCGCTATGCAGGTGAAAGCCGCCGTTTTGCGCCTCCTCGATCCTGCCAGTGACCAGCTCTCTCTTGCCGCTTTCCATGGTTTGAGTTCAGATTATCTGGATAAAGGTCCTATAGAAATCTCTCATAGCCCGATCGATAGTGAGACTCTCTGCTGCTACCCGGTCTACGTCTCTGATGCACGTACTGACCCACGCTTTCAGTATCCCACTGCCGCTCGTAATGAAGGCCTGGTATCTGTACTGAGTGTTCCGCTTGAAGTACAAGGAAAAGCTATCGGTGTCATGCGCGTCTACACAAATGTCGAGACTACTTTTAGTGACAAGGATGTGCAGTTCCTTTCAGTCCTCGCCAGTCTTGCTGCCCTCTCGATTGAGAATGCACGCCTATACGAGAACGTGAAAGACTCGTATAGCGGTGTCGTTGCAGCCTTCTGGGGCTCTTATCTGCCCTCTTAATTCTGGAAATGTGGTCTGGGGAAAAAGGGGTCTCTGTGGGGCACCCGGGCTTATTGCACTCCGTTCCATTGCGCCCCTACCATGACTATCTACCTTTCATGGTTGATTTGTATGTATCACACGTCATGGTAGGGGCGCAATGGAACGGAGTGCAATAAGCCCGGGCGCTCATCACTCTACTTCTTTGGCCTCTCCATATACCACTCTCGATACTCTTTGCATCGTCCCTCCGCATCGAATTGCAGGAAAAAAACGTTATCCCACTCCGTTTTGAGCGTCTTCCCATCTTGCTCGAAGTAGCGACTGCGCCCATTGGTAACGGCGCGATCTCCTTCAATCAGCACAGGCTCATAATGAGCATCATACGTACCAGCCTCATCCGGTTGCTCCAGCCAGGAAGCTACAAGCGCCGAGCGTCCTCGCACCGGCTCGTGAAATGGACCGTAATAATACACAACATCCTCGCTAAAAAGGACACCAATCTCCTCTTTGTCGTATGTCTTCCATGCCTGTACATAACTATCCAGCCATGCACTGACCGTTGCTTTTGTAATCGTATCTGCCATCATGGTCTCCTTTTTTATGTATCGTAACAACTACTAAAAGAAAGCTTAGCATAAAATGCGGACAAAACGTTTCCGCAATCTCACCAATTCCCTGTCCTGATGGACAGTTGCTTTCTGGTCGTTAGGACATTCCCACGCTCTCCTCTCAGGTGTAAGCTTCTCAAGAAGATGCACATAATTAAACCTGATTATTAATGGAGAAAGAACACATGCAAACAGATTTTACTGCTGTGAAACAGCTTATGGCGCTGGCAATTGGCGACGAGAAACATGATATGAGCGCTCATTCCACGCTCGATGTTCTCTGGGTACTCTATGATCGTATT